>Ga0302314_10019164_pt1 | contig 11382 bp, 6 predicted proteins | sample III_Palsa_N2_3_FD_200533 | JGI IMG/M metagenome (GOLD analysis project Ga0302314, IMG submission 200533) | Peat permafrost microbial communities from Stordalen Mire near Abisko, Sweden - III_Palsa_N2_3 | ecosystem: Environmental > Terrestrial > Soil > Palsa > Peat permafrost | place: Sweden... | reverse complement strand
CACGGTCCGGCTCCGGGCGATCCCGCTGGACCAGCTCGCGGCCCGGCTGGAGGACCGCTTCCGGCTGCTCACCGGCGGCCGCCGGACGGCGCTGCCGCGCCACCAGACCCTGCGCACCACCATCGGCTGGAGCCATGAACTGTGCTCGCCGCAGGAACGGTTGCTCTGGGCCAGGCTCTCGGTCTTCGCCGGCTCCTTCGACCTGGCCGCGGTCGAGGCGGTCTGCTCCGGCGGCGAACTCGCCCCGGACGAGGTGCTGGAGCAACTGATCGGCCTGGTCGACAAGTCCGTGGTGCTCCGGGTCGACGAGCCGTCAGGGACCCGCTACCGCCTGCTGGACACCATCCGCGAGTACGGCGCCGAGTGGCTGGCGCAGAGCGGCGGCACGGAGCAGCTGCGCGAGCGCCATCTCGACCACTACCGCTCGCTGGCCGCCGACTTCGCCGCCGTCTTCTTCAGCGACCAGCAACTGCCCCGGTTCCGGGCGCTGCTGCAGGAGCAGGCCAACCTCCGCACCGCGCTGGACCTCGCCCTGTCCCGGCACGACCCGGCCGCGCTGGCGCTGGCCCTGGACCTGTGGGGCTACTGGGTCTGCGCCGGGCTGCTGGCCGAGGGCCGGCACTGGCTGGTCCGGGCGCTGGCGGAGGTCCCGGGACCGACCGCCGACCGCGCTGCCGGGCTCACCGAGGTCGCCCACTTCGACCTGCTGATGGGCGACTACCGCGAGGTCGGGGCGCGGCTGGAGGAGGCCCGGGGAATCGCCCTGGCCCTGGAGGACCCGGCGCTGCTCGGCTTCGTCGAGCAGTACCGGGGCCTGTACGGGGTCGCGCGGGAGGACTGGGAGGCCGCGGACCGGCGCTTCGCCCGCGCCCGGGGGCTGCTGCAACCGCTCGGCGACCGCTTCGCGCTGGCCGTGCTGACCAATCTGGAGGTGGTCGGGCTGATCGGCCGGGCCCACCCGGAGCGCGCCCTGGAGCTCTCCGGCCGGGCGCTGGCCGACATCGCCGACCAGCGGGGGGAGCGCTGGATCCGGGGCTACCTGCTGGTCTTCCGGGGCATGGCGCTGTGGCTCAGCGGCGAGCAGGAGGAGTGCGCCCGCACGGCCAGGGAGGCACTGGGGGTCAAGGGCGACCTGGAGGACGTCGTCGGGCTGGCCTACAGCCTGGAGCTGCTGGCCTGGAGCGCCGCCTCCCAGGGCCGCCCGGTCCGGGCGGCCTGGCTGCTGGGGGCGGCCGACGAGCAGTGGCGCAAGGCCGGCCGGCCGCTCAGCGGGGTCGGCGCGATGCTGGTGCACCAGGTCGAGTGCGAGCGGCTGGCCCGCACGGAGCTCGGCGACGCCCGCTTCGAGCAGGTCGCCCTGATGGGCCGGCGGCTGCCGTCGCCGCGGGTGGTGGAGTCGGCGCTCTCGGACGTCGACCTGCCGAGCGCGCTGCCCCGGCAGTCCGTGCCGTCGACCGGCTCCCGCCCCGAGCTGTCGGAGCGCGGCGAAGCGACGGACCGCGCCGAGCCGCTGACCCGCCGGGAGCGCGAGGTCGCCGCCCTGGTCTCCGCCGGGCTGTCCAACCGCGAGGTCGCGGAGCGCCTGGTCATCTCCAAGCGGACGGCCGACGCCCATGTCGAGCACATCCTCGCCAAGCTGGGCATCTCCTCCCGGACGGAGATCACCGCGCTGCTCGGCGAGCCCGGCTAGGTACGCCAGGGGTGGGAGATCGGTATACCGATCCGGGGCCGATACCGATGCCGGGGGTTCCGCCGCCGCCGGAGACTGGTGCCGCGCCACCACCCCGGGCCCGCCCGGGGTGCGGCGAACGCGTCGCGGTACCGCCGAACCACCTGAGGGGCTCCCCCGGTTCCACAGGAGGCGTTACCGCGGCGCGGTCCCCAGCCGGCCCCGGTGGGCCTCCCGGCCCGCTTCCCCGCCTGCCTCCCCGAGCCCGAGACGGATCGCGACATGGACCACGCCCCGCACCTCCCCGACCCGCTGGACGGCCTGCTCGGCCGCGCGGACGAACTCCGGGCGCTGCGCCGCGGGCTGGCCCGGGAGCGGCTGGTCACCCTCACCGGCACGGCCGGGATCGGCAAGACCAGACTGGCCCTGGCCGCCGCCGCGACCGCGGCCGGGAGCCCGGCCGGAGGGCCCGGCGCCCGCGCCGTCCGGTTGGTGGACCTCGACGGACTGCTCGACGCCGACCTGCTCGCCTGCACCCTGTCCCGCGCCCTGGGCCTGCCCGACCGGCCCGGCATCTCCGAACTGGCCTCGCTGGGCCTGGGGTTGGCCGCCGGGCCGGTCCTGCTGGTGCTGGACGGCTGCGAACGGCTGGCCGGCCGGGGCGCCGCCACCGTGCAGTACCTGCTCGGCGCCTGCCCGGAGCTGAACATCCTGGCGGTCGGACGCCGGGCGGTCGGCCTGGCCCACGAGCACGAGATCGTCCTGGGGCCGCTGGCGGAGGGCGCGGCGACGGCGCTGCTGGCGCTCCGGGCCCGGCGGCAGGGGACGCCGCTGCCGCTGCGCGGCAGCGGCCGCTCGGACGCGCTGCCGCTGTGCCACCTGCTCGACCGCAACCCGCTCGCCATCGGCCTCGCCGCCGTCCAGCTGGGGGAGCTGAGTCCACGTCGGCTGATGGCCGAGATCGCCCGGCCCTCCGGCCTGCTCGCGCTCCAGGGCCGGACGGCGGGCGGCGAGGCCGAGCCGGCCCGCAACCGGAGTCTGCGCGCCTCGGCCGAGTGGAGCCACGACCTCTGCACCGAGTCCGAGCAGCTGCTCTGGGCCCGGCTGTCGGTGGTCCCGGCCGGCTTCGACCGCGCCGAGGCCCATCGGACCTGCGCCGACGAACTGCTGCCGGGGCACCGGTTGGACACCGCCTGGGAGGGCCTGCTGGACGGCTCGGTCCTGCTGGCCGACACGGTCGGCCGGGGCCGCTACCGGCTGCCCGCGCTGCTCCGCGCCTACGGCAGGGAGCAGCTGCGCCGACTGGCCGCAGGGCGCCACGGCGACGGCTCGGCGGAGTCGCTGCGCTCGCACTACTGAGCGGCCGCCGCCTGCTGGGCCCGCTGCACCAGCCGCAGCGGCAGCGCGGGCGCCCCGGCCCAGTGCAGATGCAGGTAGGAGGCGTGCACGGCGGCCCCGGCGAAACCCTCGGTGCGGGGCCCGTCCGGACCGCGCCAGCCCCAGGCCGGGTCCTGGCCCGCGCCGGGCTCGCAGCGGGTGCGGTGGAACTCGTGCCCGTTGACCCGGGTGCCGGTGGGCGCCAGCGGGCTGTCGGAGAGCGCCACCGCCTCCCGGTAGCCGAGGGTCAGCCGCTCGGTCATCCGCGCCTCGGTGTCCAGCACCCCGCACATCGGCAGCCCGTCCAGCGAGCGGCCGAGGTAGAGCAGCCCGGCGCACTCGGCGGCGATCGGCGCGCCGCGCGCGGCCAGCGCCGCGACCGCCGCGCGCAGCGGGGCGTTGGCGGACAGCTGGGCCGCGTAGACCTCGGGGAAGCCGCCGCCGACGACCAGCGCCGAGGTCCGCTCCGGCAGCGCGTGGTCGCGCAGCGGGTCGAAGGGCGCGACCTCGGCCCCGGCGGCGGCCAGCAGTTCGGCGTTCTCGGCGTAGGAGAAGGAGAAGGCGGCGCCGGAGGCCAGCGCCACCACCGGCCGTCCGGCCGCGGGGTCCGCCGGACCGCCCAGCGCGGCGATCTCGCCCGCCGCGCTCCACGGCGCGTCCGGCAGCGGGGGAGCGGAGCGGGCCAGCGCCAGCAGCGCGTCCAGGTCGACGCCCGCTCGCACCAGCTCGCCCATGTCGCGGACGGCGCGCAGGGCCTCGGCGTCCCGCTCCACGGCCGGGACCAGCCCCAGGTGCCGGCTGGGCGTGGCGACCGCCGCGCTGCGCCGGACGACGCCCAGCACCTGCACCCCGCCGCCTTCGTCCAGCGCCTCCCGGAGCAGTTGCTCGTGCCGGTCCGAGGCCACCCGGTTGAGGATCACCCCGCCGATCCGGACCTCCGGGTCCCAGGAGGCGAAGCCGTGCACCAGCGCGGCCACCGAACGGCTCTGCGAGGAGGCGTCGACCACCAGCACCACCGGCGCCCGCAGCAGCTTGGCCACATGCGCGGTGGAGGCGAACTCCCCGCGTCCGGCCGCACCGTCGAACATCCCCATCACCCCCTCGACCACGGCGATGTCCGCCCCCGCCGCGCCGTGCAGCAGCAGCCCCGCCAACCGCTCGGGCCCGGCGAGGAAGGCGTCCAGATTCCGCCCGGCCCGCCCGGCGGCCAGCGCGTGGTACCCGGGGTCGATGTAGTCGGGCCCGACCTTGTGCGGCGAGACCGCGAGCCCGCGCCCGGCGAGCGCGGCCATCAGCCCGGTGGCGATCGTCGTCTTGCCACTGCCCGACGACGGCGCGGCGATGACGACACGGGGAAGGTGCATTCGGCCATTCTTTCGCACGGCGGCCGTGGTCAGGACCGGCTCACCACTCGATGCCGCGCTGGCCCTTGCGGCCCTCGTCCATCGGGTGCTTGACCTTGGTCATCTCGGTGACCAGGTCGGCCGCGTCGACCAGCGCCGGAGGCGCGTTGCGGCCGGTGATCACCACGTGCTGGCTGCCGGGGCGGTCCTTCAGCACCGCCAGCACCTCGTCGGTGTCGATCCAGCCCCAGTGCAGCGGGTAGGTGAACTCGTCCAGGACGTAGAGCCGGTAGGTCTCGGCCGCGAGGTCGCGCTTGACCTGCTCCCAGCCCTCGCGGGCGGCCTCCTCGCTGTCGGCGATGGTGCGCTGCACCCAGGACCAGCCCTCGCCCATCTTGTGCCAGGCGACCGTGCCGCCCTCGCCGCTGTCGCCGAGGACCCGCAGTGCGTGCTCCTCGCCGACCTTCCACTTCGCCGACTTGACGAACTGGAACACCCCGATCGGCCAGCCCTGGTTCCAGGCCCGCAGCGCCAGTCCGAAGGCGGCCGTCGACTTGCCCTTGCCGGGCCCGGTGTGGACCGCCAGCACGGGCAGGGTGCGGCGCTGACGGGTGGTCAGGCCGTCGTCGGGAACGGTGGTCGGCTGTCCCTGCGGCATGGCTACGCCGCCTCCTTCTGGATCGTGTGCACGAGTCGGGTGACGCTGTCGGCGGCCAGCTCGTCCAGTCGGACGGCCGTCCCGCCCAGGTGGGTCGCCAGTTCGGCGGCCAGGCCGAGCCGGACCGGACCGCTCTCGCAGTCCACCACGATCGCGGCGGTGCCCTGCGCGGCCAGCAGCTGTGCCGCGCGCCGGGCGTCCGGCAGCGCGGTCGCCCCGGAGGTCGCCCGGCCGTCGGTCACCACGACCAGCAGCGGACGGCGGCGGGGGTCCCGCAGCCGTTCGAGGCGCAGCGTCTCGTGGGCCCGCAGCAGCCCGGCCGCCAGCGGTGTCCGGCCGCCGGTCGGCAGCTGCTCCAGCCGGGCCGCGCCGACCTCCACCGAGGAGGTCGGCGGCAGCGCCAGCGTCGCCTCCGCGCCCCGGAAGGTGATCAGACCGACCTTGTCGCGCCGCTGGTAGGCGTCCATCAGCAGCGACAGCACCGCGCCCTTGACCGCCGACATCCGCTGCCGGGCCGCCATCGATCCGGAGGCGTCCACCACGAACAGCACCAGGTTGGACTCGCGGCCCTCGCGCACCTGCTGGCGGAAGTCGTCCCGGCGCAGCCGCAGGGCCAGGCCGTCCCGGCCGCGCGCCAGCTGGTGCGGGGCCGCTGCGGTCAGCGTCGCGGTCAGGTGCAGCCGCTGCAGCGCGCCGCTGGGGCGCGCCGCGCGGATGGTGTGGCCCCCCGTGTCGGTCCGGGCCCGCGAGCGCCGCCCGGCGGTGCCCTCGCCCGTTCCCGGGACCTGGTAGAGCCGGGTCCGGTAGGGCTCGCCCGCCGAGGCGGCCGGCGCCTCCCCGGAGCCGGGGCCGGAGCCGCGCTGCTCGCCGCCGGACGTCTCGGCCCCGGCGCCGCTGTCGGGCTGCTCGCCCGCACCGTCCGCACCGCCGTCCGCACCGCCGTCCGCACCGCCGTCCGAGGGCGCGTCCTGGCCGCCCCCGCCCCCGCCGCCGCTCGGCGGGCCGTCGTCCTCCGGGCCCTCGCCCGGGTCCTCCTCCGGGCCGGCCGACTGCTGCAGGGTCTGTTCCAGCTTCTCCTCGTCCAACCCCGGTGCGTCGAAGGGGTTGCGCCGGCGCCGGTGCGGCAGGGCGAGCTTGGCCGCCGTCCGCACGTCCTCGGCCAGGACGGTGGTCCGACCCGCCCACGCCGCCAGCGCGACGGCGGTCCGCGCCATCACGATGTCCGCCCGCAGCCCGTCCACCTCGAACGCGGCACAGGTGGCCGTGATCTGCCGGAGCGCCGTGTCGGTGAGCACCACCTGCGGCAGCAACTGCTGGGCGGCGAGCACCCGTTCGGCGAGCTTCCGCTCGTCCTCGGCCCAGCGTCCGGCGAAGCCCTCCGGGTCGGCGTCGTAGCCGAGCCGGCGGCGGACCACCTCGGCCCGCTGCTCGGGGTCGCGGGTGGCGGCGATCTCGACGGTCAGCCCGAAGCGGTCCAGCAGCTGCGGACGCAGCTCGCCCTCCTCCGGGTTCATCGTGCCGACCAGCAGGAACCGCGCGGCGTGCCGTACCGACACCCCCTCGCGCTCGACGTAGGACTGCCCCATCGCGGCGGCATCCAGCAGCAGGTCGACCAGGTGGTCGTTGAGCAGGTTGACCTCGTCGATGTAGAGCACGCCCCGGTGGGCGGCGGCCAGCAGCCCCGGCTCGTAGGCCTTGACCCCCTCGGCCAGCGCCCGCTCCAGGTCCAGCGAGCCGACGATCCGGTCCTCGGAGACCCCGACCGGCAGTTCGACCAGCCGGGTGGCCCGGTCCGAGGCCGGGTCGCCGGCGGCGTGCGGGCCGTCCGGGCACTGGGCGTCCGGCGCGGCCGGGTCGCAGGCGAAGCGGCAGCCGTCGACGACCCGCAGCGCGGGCAGCAGCCCGGCCAGCGCCCGGACGGCGGTCGACTTGGCGGTCCCCTTCTCGCCCCGGACCAGCACCCCGCCGACGGCCGGGGAGACGGCGTTCAGCAGCAGCGCGAGCCGCAGGTCGTCCATGCCGACGATCGCGGTGAAGGGATAGCGGGCGCTCATCCGGGCGTGCCTCCTCGGTGGGTCGGGACGGTGGTGCGCGGCGTCGGTCGGGCGGTCATTCGCCGCCCTCCAGATCGCCTTCGAGCTCCAGGTAGGTGGCCCGCAGCCGGTCCAGGGTGTCCTGGTCCGGCTCGGCCCACAGCCGCCGCTCGGCGGCCTCCAGCAGCCGCTCGGTGATCCCGCGCAGCGCCCAGGGGTTGGACTGCCGCATGAACTCCTGGTTGGTCGCGTCGAAGACGTACTCCGTCGCCAGCTTCTCGTACATCCAGTCGTCCACCACCCCGGCCGTGGCGTCGTAGCCGAAGAGGTAGTCGACGGTCGCCGCCATCTCGAAGGCGCCCTTGTAGCCGTGCCGGCGCATCGCGGCCATCCAGCGCGGGTTGACCACCCGGGCCCGGAACACCCGGTGGGTCTCCTCGCCCAGGGTGCGGGTCTTCACCTGGTCCGGGGTGGCGCTGTCGCCGACGTACGCCTCCGGCGAGGTGCCGGTGAGGTGCCGGACCATGGCCACCATGCCGCCGTGGTACTGGAAGTAGTCGTCCGCGTCGACCAGGTCGTGCTCGCGGGTGTCGATGTTCTTGGCCGCGACCGAGATCCGGCGGAAAGCCTGCTCCATGTCGCCCCGGGCCTGCCGCCCGTCCAGCCCCTTGCCGTAGGCGTAGCCGCCCCAGACCGCGTAGACCTCGGCCAGGTCGGCGTCGGAGCGCCAGTTGCGGGCGTCGATCAGCGGCAGCAGGCCCGCACCGTAGGCGCCCGGCTTGGAGCCGAAGATCCGGGCCGTGGCCCGGCGCCGGTCGCCGTGCTCGGCGGTGTCCTGCTCCACGTGCGCCCGGACGTAGTTGACCTCGTCCGGCTCGTCCAGCGCCGCCACCGCCTGCACCGCGTCGTCCAGCAGCGCGACCACGTGCGGGAAGGCGTCGCGGAAGAAGCCGGAGATCCGGACCGTCACATCCACGCGCGGGCGGCCCAGTTCGGTCGGCGGGACGATCTCGAAGCCGGTGACCCGGCGCGAGGCGTCGTCCCAGGCCGGACGGCAGCCCAGCAGCGCCAGGATCTCGGCGATGTCGTCGCCCTGGGTGCGCATGCAGGAGGTGCCCCACACGGTCAGCCCGACCGAGCGCGGGTGCTCGCCGGTGTCGGCCAGGTAGCGCGCGATCAGCGAGTCGGCCAGGGCCTGCCCGACCTCCCAGGACAGCCGGGAGGGAATGGCCTTGGGGTCGACCGAGTAGAAGTTCCGCCCGGTCGGCAGCACGTTGACCAGCCCGCGGGTCGGCGATCCCGAGGGCCCGGCCGGGACGTAGCCGCCCCGCAGGGCCCGGATGATGTGGGTCAGCTCGTCGGTGGTCCGGCCCAGCCGGGGCACCACCTCCTCCGCCGCGAACTCCAGCACCGCGACCGCGTCCGGAAGGTGGCGTCCCAGCACTGAGGCGACCAGCGGCTCCGCCGCCTCCGGCGACCAGTCGGCGGCCTCCATGCCCTCGGCCAGTCGGCGGCAGAGCTGCTCCAGCAGGTCCACCGCGTCCGAGCCGGTGCGTGACGGACCGTCGACCAGCTTGCGCAGTTCGGCACTCACCTCGACCGCCGCGCCCGGCTCGGCCAGCAGCCGCTTCTCCTCCAGGCCGAACTCCCGGGCCAGCGAGGCCCGCAGGCCCGGCAGTGCGTCCGCCGCGCCGCCCCAGACCTGGGCCGAGCGCAGCACCGCCAGCACCAGGTTGACCCGGGCCTCGCCGACCGGCCCGCCGCCGAGGATGTGCAGTCCGTCGCGGATCTGGACGTCCTTGATCTCGCACAGGTAGCCGTCGATGTGCATCACGAACTCGTCGAAGGCGTCCTCCTCCGGCTGGTCCTCGACATGGAGGTCGTGGTGCAGCTCGGCGGCCTTCACCAGGGTCCAGATCTGCGCCCGGACGGCCGGGGCCTTGGCCGGGTCCAGGTCCTTCACCAGCGCGTACTCGTCCAGCAGCTGTTCCAGCTTGGCCAGGTCGCCGTAGGTGTCGGCGCGCGCCATCGGCGGCACCAGGTGGTCCACGACGGTGGCGTGGCCGCGCCGCTTGGCCTGGGTGCCCTCGCCCGGGTCGTTGACGATGAACGGGTAGATCAGCGGCAGCTCGCCGAGCACCGCGTCCGGGGCGCAGCCGGCCGAGAGGCCGAGGCCCTTGCCCGGCAGCCACTCCATGGTGCCGTGCTTGCCCAGGTGGATGACGGCGTCCGCGCCCCAGGACTGCTCCAGCCAGCGGTAGGCCGCCAGGTAGTGGTGCGAGGGCGGCAGGTCCGGGTCGTGGTAGATGGCGATCGGGTTCTCGCCGAAGCCGCGCGGCGGCTGGATCATCAGCACCACGTTGCCGAACTCCAGCGAGGCCAGCACGATCTCGTCGCCGTCGACGTACAGGCTGCCCGGCGCCTCGCCCCAGTGCCGGCGCACGCCCTCCCGCAACTCCGGCTCCAGCGAGTCGAACCAGCCCTGGTAGTCGGCGAGCGGCACCCGCGCCGGGGCGGCCCGCAGCTGCTCCTCGGTCAGCCACTCCACGTCGTGGCCTCCGGCCGCGATCAGACGGTGGATCAGTTCGTCGCCGCCGGAGGGGTATCCGCTCACGCCGTAGCCGGCCTCGCGCAGCGAGTCGAGCAGCCGCACGGCCGAGGCCGGGGTGTCCAGGCCGACCGCGTTGCCGACCCGGGAGTGCTTGGTCGGGTAGGCGGTGAACACCACCGCGATCTTCTTCTCGGCGTTGGGCTTGTGCCGCAGCGCCGCGTGCCGCAGCGCGATCCCGGCCACCCGCGCGGCCCGCTCCGGGTCGGCGACATAGCCGGGGATGCCGTCGGTGCCCATCTCCTTGAAGGAGAACGGGACGGTGATGATCCGGCCGTCGAACTCGGGGATGGCGACCTGCATGGCCGCGTCCATCGGCGACAGCGCCGCGTCCGAGGCCTCCCAGACGGCGCGGCTGGAGGTCAGGCACAGGCCCTGGAGCACCGGCACGTCCAGCTCCGCCAGCGCGCCCATGTCCCAGCTCTCCTGGTCGCCCCCGGCCGAGGCGTCGGCGGCGACCGTCCCGCCGGAGGCCAGCACCGTGGCCACCACCGCGTCACAGCGGCCGAGCAGCTGGTAGAGGCCCTCGTCGGCGCCGCGCAGCGTGCCGCAGTAGACCGGCAGCGCGTTGCCGCCCCTCGCCTCCACCGCCTCGCACAGCGTCTCCACGAACCGGGTGTTCCCGGACAGTTCGTGCGCACGGTAGAACAGCACCGCGACGCTCGGCCGCCCCTCGGTCCAGCCGCGCCCGCCGCTGACGCCGTACTGCGGCATCGGCTGCGGCGCGGCGAAGCCCTCGCCGGTCAGCAGCACGGTGTCGGACAGGAAGCGCGCCAGCTCGCTGAGGTTCGCCGGTCCGCCCTCGACCAGGTACGCCAGCGCCTCGGCCACCACGCCCGCCGGGACCGAGGACATGCCCATCAGCTCGGCGTCCGGCACCGCCTCGCCGCCGAGCAGCACGGTGGGCAGCCCGGAGGCGGCGATCACCGCGAGCCCCTCCTCCCAGGCACGCCGCCCGCCGAGCAGCCGGACCACCACCACGTCCGCGCCGCGCAGCAGTTCCGGCAGCTCGGTGCCGGGGTCGATCCGGGAGGGGTTGCCGATGCGGTAGCCCGCGTCGGCGGCGCGGGCCGCCAGCAGGTCGGTGTCGGCGGTGGACAGCAGCAGGACGGTCGCGCCGCTCGGTGGCTGGGTCGGATCCTGCTCGGCCTGGCTGGCCACGGTGAACTCCCTTGTCGTCATGGTGGACTTGTCGGCATCACGGATGAAGCGCTGAACTCACGCGGGCGAGGCGGCGGCGCTCACGGCGCGCCGGGCGGCACGAACGGCAGCCCCTGCGGCACACCGCCCTCGATCAGCCGCAGCAGCGCGCCCGTGTCGGCGTGCTCCGCGATCAGGTCGCCCAGCCGGTCGAGCCGCTGCTCGCGGGCGGCGGCGAAGCAGGTGTCGGGCGCGGGGGTGAACGACCGCCCGGCCAGCGCGGCGACCTCCCGCAGGAAGGCCCGGCGGAAGCCGTCGTTCTCCAGCGCGCCGTGCCAGGTGGTGCCCCAGACCGAACCGGCCCGGCAGCCGTCCAGGAACGGCTCGCCGCCGTCCACGCCGACCACCCCGTGGTGGATCTCGTACCCGGCGACGGTCTCGCCGTAGGCCTCGCCGACGGGCCGGGCCAGGGTCTTCTCCTGGGCGAACCGGGTCCGCACCGGCAGCAGCCCGAGCCCCGGCACGGTGCCGGCCCGTGACTCCACCTCGTCCTA
>Ga0302314_10019163_pt1 | contig 11382 bp, 10 predicted proteins | sample III_Palsa_N2_3_FD_200533 | JGI IMG/M metagenome (GOLD analysis project Ga0302314, IMG submission 200533) | Peat permafrost microbial communities from Stordalen Mire near Abisko, Sweden - III_Palsa_N2_3 | ecosystem: Environmental > Terrestrial > Soil > Palsa > Peat permafrost | place: Sweden... | reverse complement strand
CGGTCGCCGACGATGGCCCCGGATTTCCAACACAGGTATTGTCTCGGCTGGGAGAACCCTATCTATCGGGACGGGACGAAGATGCGGAGCATATGGGGCTCGGCATCTTCATCGCCGAAACGCTGCTCCGGCGGACCGGCGCCAAGCTGCATTTCACCAACGGCGCCGAGGGCGGTGCCGTGGTGCGGGTGCGCTGGCCGCGCCGGGCGCTGGTGACCGTCGCGGGATTGGCCGTGCCGGTCGCGTGAGAGCAGCGCGTCATTCTGGGGTCCGCCCCCAAGAAGCTGAGGAATTCGTTCGACCATGATCGACGCCCACATCCAGAATTCCGATAGTCCGCCGCCAGTCACGCTCGACCTGGTTTCGCTCGATGGCTTGCCCGACGCCGAGCGCAGCCTGCTGATCGTCGACGACGACACGCCGCTGTGCCATCGCCTGGCCCGCGCCATGGAGCGCCGGGGCTTCCTGGTCACCACGGCCGAGAGCGTCAAGGAAGGCATGGCGAAGGCCGACGAGAACCCGCCGGCCTTCGCCGTGGTCGATCTGCGCCTGGGCGACGGCAATGGCCTGGACGTGGTCGGCGCCATCCGCAAGGTCCGGCCGGCAGCCCGCATCGTCATGCTGACCGGCTATGGCAACATCGCGACCGCGGTTGCGGCCGTGAAGGCCGGCGCCATCGATTACCTGTCGAAGCCGGCCGATGCCGACGTGGTCGAGCGCGCGCTCCTGACCCGCGGCGGCTCGCTGCCGCCGCCGCCGGAAAACCCGATGTCGGCCGACCGGGTGCGCTGGGAACATATTCAGCGCGTGTTCGAGCAATGCGACCGCAACGTGTCGGAGACCGCCCGGCGCCTGAAGATGCATCGCCGCACCCTGCAGCGGATCTTGTCGAAGCACGCGCCGCGCGCCTGAGACGACTCGCCGGATGATCGGCATTCGGAGAAGTGCGCTGTTTTGTCGCATCAAAAGGTCGCCATACCCCGGTATTGGCGGCCTTTTATGCATTCGGCGGAAATCATTACAGGACACGGACTTATGACGGTTTCCGGTCAGACCCGCTTTCGCCGCTGATTCATTCCGTAACCAACTGTTACAAACGGGTTACCAATCGATCGGGGATGAAACCTTCGGTCGCGCCTTAGAACCTCTAGGACCCCGGAAAAGTGTGGCTCGTCGCGAGGCCGCCCCGGACGGGTTTAGGGGATGCCATGCTGGAAGTCTCGTCATCGCAGGTCGTTGCCAGCGAAGTGCCCACGTTGATCGGCCTCGGCCCCATTCGGTCCGGCACGACATGGGTCCACGAATTGCTGTTCGGCCATAGCCAGGTGGCGACGACCCGGATGAAGGAAGTGAATTTCTTCAACAGCCACTTCGACCAGGGCGTATCCTGGTACGAGGAGCAGTTCAGGCCGACCACGCGCGCGACCCGCCTGCGCGCCGACATCTCGCCCTTCTACATGATGGACCCGACCGTGTGCGACCGGATCCAGCGCACGGTCCGCAACCCAACCCTGATGATCAACATGCGCAGCCCGTACGAGCGGGTGCTGTCCTGGTATCAGAAATATCGCCAGGACGACCATCCGATCGGCTGGCTGGCGAGCGACGCCAAGGTCCATGCCGAGGCGCTGGAGATCGGCCTGACCGCGGCGATGCTGCGGCAATATGGTGAGCGTTTCGGCCGGGACCGGCTGATCCTGGTCGATTATACCGACCTTAAATCCGACCCTATCGGCCTGGCCGAGCGGCTGCAACGCCGCCTGGGCCTGGATGTCGAGACGCCGCCGAGCGTCACCCGCCAGGTCAACGCCTCGGTCAAATACCGCAGCGCGGCCCTCCGCCGGCTCGTCCATCTGGGCGGCCCGGTCGTGCGCAAGATGTCGCCCGAGCTATTCTATGCCATGAAGTTCGGGCCGCTGCACGACCTGATCTTCGCCAAGCAGCGCATCGTCGGCCCGTCCGCGGAGCAGAAAATCGGCGCGATCGCTAGCCTGCGCACCGCGTTCGAGGCCGATATCAGCCGTCTCGAAGATACGCTGGACCGCGATCTCAGCGCCTGGCGCTACGAGGCCCAGGCCGCGGCGCTGGAGCCGGTACGCGCGGCCAGCCCCGCCGTCGCGGCCCCGGTCCGGATTTCGACCGCGGCCAAGCCGGCCAAGTCCCGCAGCCTGGGCGCCCTCGCCGCCCGCGCGGTGCTCGAGGCCCGCGCGCTCTGGTCGCTCGCCTGGGATCCCCAGGTGCCGATGCGCGCGCGTATCGCGTCGCTGGGCGTCGCCAGCTATCTGATCATGCCGATCGATATCATCCCGAACCGCATCCCGGTGTTCGGCCATCTGGACGAGGCCGCGACCATTCCGCTCGCGATCGCGCTGTTCCTGTGGCTATCGCCCACCACCCTCGTCCGCCGCCACCGCGAAGTCGTGCGGCAGCCGAAGGGCCAGATCGTGGCCTAGAGCGTTTTCCGTTCAGATGGAATCATCTGAACGATCAGAAATCGCTCCAGATCAATAACGTCTGAGCGATCTTCGATCACACGTGATCGAGAATCGCTCTAGGGCGCCGTGCCTGCCGACGCCAATCTCCCTTACAGCCACGGCTTCAGCCAGCCGAGCCCATCCGCGGTCTCGCCCTTGGGGCGGTATTCGCAGCCGATCCAGCCGTCGTAGCCGGTCTGATCGATCACGTCGAACAGGTAGGGATAGTTGATCTCGCCGACGTCGGGCTCGTGCCGCTCGGGTACGCCCGCGATCTGGATATGGCCGGTGATGTCGGCATGGTCGCGGATCTGCATGGCGAGATCGCCGACCATGATCTGGCAATGATAGACATCGAACTGCAGCAGCAGGTTGGGTGATCCGACCTCTTCGATGATGCGGCGCGCCTCGCTCGGCCGATTGAGGAAGTAGCCTGGAATGTCGCGCGTGTTGATCGGCTCGATCAGCAGGATGACATCGGCCTCGGCCGCGCGCGCCGCTGCGTGGCGCAGATTGGCGATATAGGTCCGCCGCGCCGCCGCCCGATCGGCGTCGGGCGCCAGGATGCCGGCCATGGCATGGAGCTTCGGGCATTTGAGCGGCTTCGCGTAAGCCAGCGCCTGCTCGATCGCCCGGGCAAAGTCCGCCTCGCGCCCGGGCAAGGCCGCCAACCCGCGCTCGGCCTTGGTCCAGTCGCCCGGCGGCAGGTTGAACAAAGCCTGTTCCAGTCCCGCGCCCTCCAGCCGGCGCGCCAGTTCGTCGGCCGGATACTCATACGGGAACAGATACTCGACCGCCTTGAAGCCGGCATCGGCGGCGGCCGAAAAGCGGTCGAGAAAATCATATTCGGTAAACATCATCGAGAGATTGGCGGCGAAACGCGGCATGGGGCGGTCCTTGAAGCCGGGATATGTCGCGCATAGGATCGGACGGCCGCCCGCATTCGGCAACCCTGGACTATCGGAGACGACTCCATGGCGATCCTGCTCGGCGCCATTGCCGACGATTTCACCGGTGCCACCGACCTCGCCAACACGCTGGTGCGCCAGGGCATGCGGACGGTGCAGCTGATCGACGTGCCGACCGGCCCGGCCGATGCGCTGGATGATGTCGATGCCGTGGTCGTCGCCCTCAAGAGCCGGACGATCCCGGCCGCCGCTGCCGTCGCCCAGTCGCTGGCGGCGCTGGCCTGGCTGCAGGCGGCCGGCGTCAAACAGGTGCTGTTCAAATATTGCTCGACCTTCGATTCGACCGCCGCCGGCAATATCGGGCCGGTCGCCGAGGCGCTGATGGACGCGATGGGCGTCGATTTCACCATCTATTGCCCGGCCTTTCCCTAGAACGGCCGGACGATCTTCAAGGGCTATCTGTTCGTCGGCGACGGGCTCTTGTCGGAATCCGGCATGCGCGACCATCCGCTGACGCCGATGACCGACGCCAATCTGGTGCGCGTGCTGGCAGCCCAGACGACGCGGCCCGTGGGCCTGGTGCCGCTGTCGGCCGTGCTGGCCGGACCGGCCGCGATCCGGTCGGAATTCGGGCGGCTGGAACTGGGCGGCACCGCCCATGCCGTGGTCGATGCGGTGACGGATTCGCACCTGCATCGGCTGGGCGAGGCCGTCGCCGGGCTGAAGCTGATCACCGGCGGATCGGGCCTGGCCCTCGGCCTGCCGGCGAATTTCCGGCGCCAGGGCCTGCTGCCGGAACGGGGCGAGGCTGCGGCCGTGTCGGCGGCGCTGCCGGGGGCGACCGCCGTCATCTCCGGCTCCTGCTCGGTCGCCACCCTGGCGCAGAACGCCTATATGCGCGCCCGCCGGCCGCATTTTCAGCTGGACCCGCTGACGCTGGCCGAGGGCGGCGCCCAGATCGAGGCGGCGCTCGACTGGGCCCGCGGACAATTGGGTGACGCGCCGATCCTGATCAGCGCCAGCGCGCCGCCGGAGGCCGTCCGTGCCGCCCAGGACAAGCTCGGCCGGGATAGGGCCGGCAGCCTGGTCGAGCAGGCGCTGGCGGCGATCGCGCGCGGGCTGGTCGAGCGCGGCGTGCGCCGTCTGGTCGTGGCCGGCGGCGAAAGCTCGGGCGCCGTCGTCCAGGCGCTGGGCATCACGACCCTGCGCATCGGCGCGCAGATCGATCCGGGCGTGCCCTGGACCTTGGCCTCGGGCGGCGGGGGACCGAGCCTGGCGCTGGCACTCAAGTCCGGCAATTTCGGCGGTGAGGATTTCTTCCTCCGGGCCTTCGCATGAGTGCGGAGACCGCCGCCCGCGACGCGATCTGCCGCCTTGGCCATTCGATCTTCGCCCGGGGCCTGACCTTCGGCAGTTCGGGCAACATCAGCGTGCGCATCGCCGACGGCTACCTGATGACGCCGACCAACGCGTCGCTGGGCGACCTCGATCCGGCGCGGCTGGCCAAGCTGTCGCTGGACGGCACGCTGCTATCGGGCGACCCGCCGACCAAGGAAAGCTTCCTGCATCGCGCCATGTATGAGGAACGCGGCTCGGCCGAGGCGGTGGTGCATCTGCATTCGACCCATTCGGTCGCGGTCTCGTGCCTGGCCGACGTCAATCCGGCCGACGTGCTGCCGCCGATCACCGCCTATTACGTCATGCGGGTCGGCACGCTGCCGCTCATCCCCTATTTCAAGCCGGGCGATCCGAAGCTGGCCGACGCGGTGCGGACCTTGGCCGGCAGCCATCACGCCGTGCTGCTGGCGAACCACGGGCCGGTCGTCGCCGGCACCAGTTTGGCAGCGGCGGCGGCGGCGATCGAAGAGCTGGAGGAGACCGCGCGCCTGCATCTGCTGCTGCACGGCCATCGCACCCGGTTTCTGACCGAGGCGCAGGTGAGAGAGCTGCGCGGATAACAGACGCCGTGCTTCGCGGATGAAGTCGGGCCGGCAGCGTGGGCATGGGGTCGCACGCTCCCGGCCCGACGTCCAGTTCCTGCACCACCGATAGGATGCCCCGGGCGAGGGGTCCACTCGGGACAATCGGCGGGAGAGCCTGGTCCGGCACGCGATGGGGCGCGTGCCTATGGAATGACTATGGTGCGGCGCACACAGATCGGCTTTCGCACGGTTGCGGTGATGTCATGCGATTGCGGCGAATCACTGCGACAAGCTGGCGCGTCCGGGTACCGCGGGCGTTACAAGTCGCTATTCCCAGCGCAACGCCAGTACCGGTCGGGCCCGAAAACCGGTCAGTGACCGGTGGTCGAGGGCAAGCGGCTGTCGACCCAGATCGGCGGGCTGGCGCCGGCATGGGGCGCGTAATTGTCGAGATTGTCGCGCACCGCGGCACTGCCGTTGCCGCCGGACGTGTCGACGCCGGTCGCCGCCAACTCGGCCAGCACGGCGACCCAGCTGGTCAGGTGGATGCCTGCCGTGGTCATGCGCGCGAGCCCGACCCGGGCCGCGCCATCCTCGGACCCGGCCGAGGCGTCGAGCACGGCATGAACCTCGAGCCCGTCGCGCCGGGCGCCGAGCGCCACCGGGGCCAGACCGAAGTCCGGCGTCAGCGAAGCGACGATCAGATGGTGGCGGCCCGCGGCGAGCACGGCCTTGCGCGAGGCAGCATCGTCCCAGAATTCGCCCCCGGCACGCCGCACCACCGCCTCGGTCCCGAACAGGGTCAAGAGCTCGTCGAACAGCGGGTCGCGCTTGTCCGGGCCGCAGACGCCCAGCACCGTCGGCACGCCGAAGGCGTGGCCAAGCCGCGCCAGGCCCAGCAGATTGTTGCGCAACGCTTCGGTCGACAGCAGGCCGGTATAGCCATCGACGATGGCCAGCGTCGCATCGTCGGCGCGCAGTCGTTCGGCAAAGCGATTATGGGTCAGCACCGGTTCGACCATCGAGGGTTTCACCAAACAACGAGGTTAATAGAATCTTACTCGCTCGAGTCTGAATGTCGAGAGACATATTTTTTAAATGTGATTCCCGAGGGTTAGACCGAATCGCCGGTTCCGATCGCGCAAGATCCCCCATCGGAATTGCTGACTGATTCTCATCGATGAACTGACAAGAGCGCGGTTCAATCATCACCGCCGGCGCCCTATGTTCCGTGGCATCACTGTTCAGGAGCGGGACCATGGAGAGTTTGCACACTCAGGGAATTCAGCTGCCGCGCCTGGGGCTCGGCACGTTTCGCATGCAGGGCGACGCCTGCCGCACGGCGGTCGAGGGCGCGCTGGCGCTGGGCTATCGCCATATCGACACGGCCGCGATGTACGGCAACGAGGAGGCGGTCGGCGCCGCCATCGCCGGTGCCGGCCTGCAGCGCCGGGATCTGCATGTCACGACCAAGGTCTGGCACGACAACCTGGCGCCCGACGCGATCCGGCGCTCGCTCGATGCCAGCCTCGCCAAGCTGCGGCTCGATCATGTCGATCTGTTCATGGTGCATTGGCCGGCGCGCGGCATGGATCTGCCGGCGATATTCGAGACGCTGGGCCAATTGAAGGCCGAAGGACGCATCCGCGCCCTGGGCGTGTGCAATTTCACGCTTGATCTGCTGCGCACCGCGATCGAGACGCTCGGCGCGCCGATCGCCGCCAACCAGATCGAATATCACGTGCTGCTCGACCAGAGCCCGGTCCGCGCCTATCTCGCCGGCCACGGCATTCCGGTCGTGGCCTATTGCCCGCTCGCCCAAGGCCTGCTCGCCGATCAGCCCGAGCTGGCGGCGATCGGACGCAAGCATGGGGCGAGCCCGGCGCAGGTGGCGCTGAAATGGCTGCTGGACCAGGACGGCGTCGCCGCCATCCCGAAGGCGCAGCGGCCGGAAAGCCAGCAGGCCAATCTCGACGCGCTGAAACTGACGCTGGACGATGCCGACCGCCAGGCGATCGCAGCGCTGCCGAAGCACCGCCGCCTGGTCAACCCGCCGTTCGCGCCCGCCTGGGACTGACCCCGAAGCACGATTGCCGCGCGGGCGCGGACGAGGCACCATCTCGCCCGTCATCCATTACCGCCGGACCCCTCCATGCCGCTCGACGATCTACTCTATCCCGAAATCGAACCCTATGATCACGGCCATCTGGCGGTCGGCGGCCCGCACCGGATCTATTTTGAGCAAGTCGGCAATCCGGACGGGCTGCAGGTCATCTTCCTGCATGGCGGCCCCGGCGGCGGCGCCAAGGCGATCCATCGCCGGTTCTACGACCCGGATTTCTTCCGCATCGTGCTGATCGACCAGCGCGGCTGCGGCCGCTCGACGCCGCTCGGCGAAACGCTCGACAACAACACCCAGGCGCTGGTCGCCGATATCGAGCGGCTGCGCGTGTATCTGGGCATCGAGCGCTGGGCGGTGACCGGCGGCTCCTGGGGCTCGTGCCTGGCTTTGCTCTATGGCGAGGCCCATCCGGACCGCTGCCTGGGCTTTCGCCTGCGCGGCATGTTCACCGGCAGGGCGAGCGAGATCGACTGGTGGTGGCGCTCGATCGGCGTGCTGTTCCCGGAGGCCTACGAGGAACTGCTGGCGGCGATCCCGGCGGCAGAGCACCGCGATGTGCTGAAGGCCTATCATACCCGCACCAACGATCCGGACCCGAAGATCCACGAACCGGCGGTGCGCGCGCTGAAGCGCTTCTCGGCCAGCACCTCGACCTTCCGGCCCGACAAGGAGAGCATCGAGGGCGCGTTCGACCTGGCGGCCGCCCTGCCGCTGTCGCGCTTCTTCACCCACTATTGCACCCACGGCTTCTTCATCGAAGAGGGCCAGGTGCTGCGCGACTTGGCCGCCATCACCCATCTGCCGGCCCAGATGGTGGTCGGCCGCTACGACGTGGTGACGCCGCCCACCACCTCCTGGGCGGTGCATCGGGCCTGGGCCCTGTCGGAGCTGGAAGTCGTGGTCGAGGGCAATCATTCCGATCTGGAGCCGGCCATGGCCGACGCGGTCCGGCGGGCGACCGACCGGCTGCGCGACCGGTTGCGCAGCCGCTGAGCCGCCCCGCGTCCAAGTGACACTTGGCAAGCGCCCCTGATTCATGAAGTCTGTCGCTGGCGCAACGGATCGAGCAGTTCATTTTGGAAGCGGGCGACAATGCGATCGGCTGATCTGCTGAGCTGGGTGCGGCTGATCGGCCTCTCATTGGTCATCACCCTCACGGCCTGGTGCGGAGCGGCCGCTGCCCGGGACGAGTTGGTCATCGGCATCCGCCAGGCGCCCTCGTCGCTCAATCCGCTGCAGGGCAGCAACGGCGCCCGAAACTATCTGAACGCCATGACGCTGCGCTCGCTCGCCGGCCCGGACAAGACCGGCCGGCCGGTCTGCTATCTGTGCGAGACACTGCCAACGCTGGAGAATGGCGGCGCGCGCATCGTCGATCTGGACGGTGGCCGCAAGGGCATGGAGGTGACGTTCCGGTTGAAGCCGGGCCTGTCCTGGGCCGATGGCGAGCCGGTCACCAGCCGTGACGTACTGTTCGGCTGGCGCCTGGCGCGCGATCCCGAGATCGGTGCCGCCAATGCGGAGACGCTGCGCCATGTCGTCGATGTCACCATCGTCGATGCGCGCAGCTTCGTCCTGCATATCGACCAGATCGACTATGGCTATAACCGCCAGGTCACGTTCTGGGTGCTGCCGGAACATATCGAGGGGCCGATCCTGGCCGGGCTCGCCCATCACCGCGACTATTTCAGCCGCTCCGCCTATGCCGTGGACCCGACCAATCCCGGCCTGTGGCTCGGGCCCTATCGCCTGACCGGCTATGTGCCGGGGCAGAGCGCGCAGTACGAGCGCAATCCGCACTGGCCGGCCCCGACGGCGCATATCCCGCGCATCACCGTGCGGTTCATCAACAATACCGCCGTGCTCGAAGCCGATTTCATGACCGGCACGCTCGACTATATCGCCGGCGAGCTGGGGCTGAGCGTCGATCAGGGGCTGGAGCTGAAATCGCGCCGCGCCTACAGCTTCGATTTCGCGATCCAGAGCAGCCTGACCTACACCCATATCGATGTGAACCTGGACAATCCGCTGCTGGCCGACCGGCGCATCCGCCAGGCACTGCTGCTGGCGATCGACCGGCCGACCATCACGCGCCGGCTGTTCGACGGGCTGCTGCCGGTTGCCGACGGCTTCGTCGCCCCCAGCGACCAGGGCTTCGATCCCAACATCCGCAAATATCCCTTTGATCCGGTCGCGGCCGGCAAGCTGTTGGCCGAGGCGGGTTTCCGCCCCGGCAGCGACGGCATCCGCGTCGACGGCAAGGGCCGGCGCCTGGCCTTCATGCTGGCCACGACCACAGGCAACCGGGTGCGCGAGCTGATCGAGCAGGAATTGCAGGCGCGTTGGCGCGCGGTCGGCATCCAGGCGACGCTCGCCAACGACAGTGCACCCGTGCTACTGGACGACCGCCTGCCCCATGGCACCTATGACCTGGCGCTCTATTCCTGGAACGATCCGCCCGAGAATCCGCCGACCTACACCCTGTTATCGGCCAGCATTCCCGGCGCCGGCAATGATTTCGTCGGCGGCAATTTCCCGCGCTTTTCCGACCCCGAGACCGATCGGCAGATCGGGCTGCTGGTGATGGAGCTGGACCCGGACAAGCGCAAGCCGATCTGGGCCAAGATCCAGGAAGCCTATGCCCGCGAGCTGCCGGCCCTGCCGCTCTATTTCGAATCGGCCGTCTTCGTCATTCCCACCTGGCTGAAGGGCGTCGATCCCGGCGGTCACCTGGGCAATACCACCCAATGGGTCGAGGAGTGGCGTGCGGATTAGTCGCGAGCGATAGCGCAGCCGTGACCGGCTGGCCGACATTTCGCGCTTTACCTCGCGCCTCTGATTCTGTCTCTTCCCGGCATGCGAAGTTGTTATCCGGGAGTTCCCATGACCAAGAAAATCCTCGCCGCCCTGATCGCCATCCTGCTGATGGGCCTGGGCGCCGGCGCCCAGGCCGCCAGCTGCCCTGCGAGCCAGCCTGCCGAGATCGCGTTCGAACCGCAGCCGAGCCCGCTGCCTCAGGACACCAGCGCGTCGGCCAAGGATCTGGCGATCAAGCTCGGCGCCGACGCCGACCATCGCGCGCCCGGCTATTACGAGGCGAATTCGGCCCTGTCGTCGAAGCGCGACACGGGAATCCAGAAGCTGCCGGACGGCACGGTCTGCGCCATCGCCGTCAAGCTGACGGTCAAGCTGTCGCTGGATCGCAAGCTGTGGCTGGCGAGCGAACTCAACGATGACAAATGCGTGCAGCAGGCGTTCGCCACGGCCTATGGCCAGCGCGCCAAGGCGGATGACGACACGATCGCCGAGTTCGGCCGGACCGTGATCCCGACATACCAGGCGCAGTTGAGCGCGATCGGCTGGCAGTCGGCCAAGTCCCAGGAGGATGCGGTCAAGGCCGTCGCCGACAAGATCACGCCGATCGTGAGCGACATCCAGGAGAAATATATCGCGGCGCGCGCCGCCGCCCAGGCCAAGATCGACTTGTCCAAGCTGCCGCCGGAGGAATGCGACGGCCAGACCGCGAAGATCGGCCATCGCATCGGCATCGGCAACAGCTAGCCGCACGACGAAGCTCGGGCCGGTTTCCGGCCCCGTGATTGGGAAAGGCGCTCCGGCCAATCGGGGCGCCTTTTTCTACAAGGAATTGCGCCACCCCCCGTATCTGTGGCTATGCTACCGCAAGCGAATAAAAAAAGACGACGGGAGGGGGCTGTTGATGCCCGCAGACAAACGCGCCGGCGAACGCGCATCGATCGAGCGCACGACTTCCGACCGGAGCCTGGATCGAACCTGGGACCGCACCGTGGTGCCGGAGGAGACGCTGTCGATCTGCCCGGCCGCCGTGTCCAGCATCGGCCGCAACTGGCCCAACCTGTTCGTCGTCCAGCGCACCGGCCGCGACGGGCTGATCGAATATCCCCCGGTCGACCATCACGTCATCAGCGTCCAGCAAT
>Ga0302314_10019161_pt1 | contig 11382 bp, 10 predicted proteins | sample III_Palsa_N2_3_FD_200533 | JGI IMG/M metagenome (GOLD analysis project Ga0302314, IMG submission 200533) | Peat permafrost microbial communities from Stordalen Mire near Abisko, Sweden - III_Palsa_N2_3 | ecosystem: Environmental > Terrestrial > Soil > Palsa > Peat permafrost | place: Sweden... | reverse complement strand
GTGCCGTTGCTGCCTGTCGTCGCCGCCAGCAGCCACGCCTGGGCGACCTTGTACATGGCGTTGCCGACGCTGGAGACGAGCTGCCCGACCGCGAGGTGCCGGAAGCCGCGCATCCGCAGCGGCGCGAGGAAGCCGTGGCCCCCGGTGTCCTCCGTGGCGGCGGGGGGTGCGTACATGAGTTCCTCATCGGGTGCGGAAATGTCTGTTCGGTGGGGTGGGCCGGGGATTTCGGGTGGCCCCGGCCATCACGTGGGTCCCAGCTGGGCTGTGTTCGAGGCTGGGCTTGGCTTGAGACTGGGACGCCGGGGGTCAGGCCACGCTGTCGAACCAGAGCCTGCGGATCACCCGCCGTCCGGTGAACGGGCGGCGTCGGTGCAGCACGGTCCAGTTGTCCACCAGTAGGCACTCCCCCGGCCGTAGCTCGCCGGCGAATGCCGCGCCCGAGGACGCGGCCCGAACCGCTCCGTGGGCTGCCTCCAGCGCGGAGGGGGAGCCCACGGCCCGCATCCTGTCACTTCGGTAGCGGACACGCTGGTCCCCGCCGTCCCCCGGCAGCTCTTCGAGCACCGGCGCGACGCGATAGCCCTCCGAGGTGAGGTAGGAGGCCTGCACGGACAGTGCCGCCGGGTCGATCAGCTCGACCGGGAGCAGGTCGAGACCGCCGCCGCCGTCGGCCTCAAGGACAGCGATGACCATCCAGCGTGGCGGTACCGGCAGAAAGGCGGCGTCGGTGTGAAACCAGAAGTCGCCCTGTTCCGCCACCAGTTGGGCGCTCTCGTCCCCGGGCATGCCGATGGTGACGTCGCGGAGCAGGCGGGCGCCTCCGGTGAGCTCGTCGACGGCGTGCAGCAGACCGGCCGGGACGCCACCATCGGTGCCCTGGCCGTCCCCGGTACCGGTGGTCTCGGCGGCGAACCTGACCGCGCGGACCCCGGCCCCGCTCAGCACGACCGAAACCGGCGGCTGCCCCAACCGGATGTCTGTCATTTTGGGTATCCCAGCTTCAGGTAGTACATCGCGTCAGCGTCGCTGCCGACCTCGTCCAGCCCCAGCAGGGCCGCCGCCCGGCTCTCGGCGACCGCGGGGGTCAGCCATCCGGCGAGGCCCAGCTGGTACCCGGCCTGGAGTACCTCCTGTCCGAACTCCCCGATCTGGATCAGGAGGTTGAGATAGGCCCGGGAGTGCCGGTACAGCCACTGGTAGCGGTCCCACTGCACGACGACGAAGATGCTCGCGCCGCCACCCCCGATCCAGTTCTGCCCCTGGATGGCACTGGCCAGCGCCTCGTCGCTCGGCTCCCTGCCGGTGGCCAGGAGCGTGTTGCGGGCGAAGTCGTACTGGTAGACCCCGCGCGGCACGCCCTCGACGCCCTGCACCGCCACATAGACATGCAGCCAGGTGTAGAAGGAGTTGAGCAGATAGTAGGGATCGCCGGTCGCCTTGGACTCCTCGGCCAACCGGACGTTGGCGGTGGCGTGGTGGAGCACCGCGCCCAGTGTCCGGGCCGTGACCGGGGTCCCGGCGAACGAGCGGACGCTGCGCCGTCCCAGCATCGAGTCCAGGCTGTAGGTGATCGGCTGGTCCGGTACGGGCAGCGGGAACTCGGCGACCGGGTCGACGCGAAAGCGCTCCGGGTACCCGGTCTCGGTTTGGAAGTCCGCGATCTGGCCGCGCCGGAAGGCGGACAGCTCGCTCAGTTTGGCGGTCCGGCTGACCGGTTCGACATAGCGGAGGTCCTGCTGGGAGTAGAGCAGGTAGGCCGCCCGGGACCAGCGGTTGGACTCCCAGCGGAACATGTCCCGGGTGGCGTCCGCGTCGGCGTCCACCACCAGGCCCGAGCTGAGCGCCTGCTCGCATTCCGTGGGGTTGAACCCCGCCGCCTGGCTCTCTGCGGTGGTGCGCGGTTCGAGGTGGAAGTGCAGGAGCTCCCAGGCCCGCGCGCCGACGGATCGCAGCCGCTCGCGCCGAGCGAGCCCCAGCGCGCACTGCTGGCCGCCGCGCTGCTCGTGGGCGAAGAACAGGGGTGAGGTGACGAGCCTGGCAGGTCTCGCGCCCTCCGGAGTGGAGATCGGACGTGCGGCGGCGCCGGTCGTGTCTGCGGTCGTGGTCATACGAGCGTCCCGAGGAAAAGAGGGGTCAGCCGTTCGACGTTGATGCCCAGCAACGCGGCGATCTGCCGGTCGTGGAACTTCTGGTAGGTGTAGCCGCCGACGCCGAGCCGCTGGATCACCGTTCGATACGCCATCAGGGCGTGCCCGATGTCGATGAACGGTGCCCGGGCCGAACGGGCGTCCCGGTAGCGCCACATGGCCCGCTCCACCAGCGAGCAGAACACGATCAGCCCGAACGGGGCTTCCTGGTACTTGTCGAACAGGTCAAAACTCGCGGCCCGGAACGCGACGGAGTGGTCGCCGCTCCGCAGCAGGTCGAGCTGGTGGTGCTCGACGTTGTAGTGGTAGGTGCCCGGTTCCAGCGGTCCACCGGGGAACAGCGCCACGAAGGCCTCGGTGGGGTGCCGGGCACCACCGGACGGCACGGCTTTGCGCAGGAAGTCGCCCTGGACGGCGAACGGCCGTCTGGTCCGCTCACCGAAGCAGACGTCGAGGAGCAGGGCCAGGCCCTCGGTCCCGCGGCGCTGCTCGGGTGTCAGGGCGGCGAGCAGAGCGTCGGCCGACTCGCCCTCAGCGATCTTGCGCAGGGGGATCGCGTGTGAAGGCACGGTCTGCGGGTCGGCCGAGCCGGCGACAGGGGCGTTCGTTGGTGACAGGTCCAGGGTGAGCGCGGGCGGCAGGCTGCGTCCGATGTACTCCTCCATCCGTGCGTCGTCTGCGGCGAAGGCCCCCTCCTGGTCCATCTGGAGGAAGGGGTAGTCCCGGGTCGAGGAGTGGTAGCGGTATGCCTCGTCCCAGTCGAAGGACCGCCAGGCCGCTGCCTGCGCGGGTACCTCGCCGACGGGGACCAGGACGCCCTCGGTGCTCAGCGCGGACCACAAGGTGTCGGTGATCGGCCGCAGGCTCTCCTCTGCCGCCCAGCGGGCGGTGATCTCCGCCCGGGTGCCCTGGTCGGGCAGCATGGTGATGGCCAGGGAGACCCGTGGATCCCGCAGGACGAGTGGAGGCCGCGCCGATTCCGTCTCGGCCACCATCGCCCGGGCGGCGCCCTCGGTCGGCGCCAGCGGGTAGACGAGCAGTTCTGGATGGGGTGCGTAGGACTGGTCCGCGCCCGGCGGCGCCTCGGTGGTCATACGGTGGCAGACCTCCTTCATCAGATCGGGCTCTGCTGTCGGCGGTGGACCGACGGGTCGCGGAGCCGCGGCCCGTGGTGGGTGGGCAGATCGGGGGTGTGGGCAGCCCGGGCCGACACCGGACCGGTGCGGGTCGGTGTCGGCCCGGGCCGGTGGTTCAGCGGGTGGCGCCGTGCTCGGTGTAGACCCCGGGGTCGTTGCCGTTCTGGATGAGCGCCGCGCGGACCGCGCCCGCCGGGGCCCGCTCGACGAGTGCGGCGCCGTGCTCGGTGTAGACGCCGGGGTCGTTGCCGTTCTGGATCAGGGCGGCGCGGACCGCGCCCGCCGGGGCCCGCTCAACGAGGGTTTCGGACATGACTGTTCCTCTCCGAGATGGGATGGTGCCTCGTCCCGCGGCCGGATGCGGCGGGAGTATGTGGGGGCGTGCGCCGTCAGGGGCGCTGCCAGATGCCGTAGACGATGCGGTGGTCGTGCTCGGGACTTCCGCCATGGGTATGGGTGACATCGCGGGTCCATACCGTCACGGCCGTCCGGCCGAGGGTGGCCAGTGCTGCCTCCACCAGGCCGCGGCCGGGCAGATAGGCGTCCTCGTAGGTCAGCGGCACCTCGTCGCAGATCCAGCTCAGCGCCAGAGGTGAGCCGGGGGTGCCAAGGGCGTCGGCGGCCGCGACCATCCGGCGGACGGCGCCGGCGCTCCCTGCGTAGTGCAGGACGCCCAGGAGCAGGATGCCGTCATGGAGCCGGTCGCGGTGAAAGCTCATCAGATCGGCGTGCCGGAGTTCCAGGGTGCCGCCGCCAGGCAGTGCCTGGGGGCCGTCGGTCTGCGCGTGGTCGGGTAGGTCGAGGTCGATGCCGAGGACATGGTGTCGGCCCTGCGTGGCCAGCCAGCGGGCCACCGCGCCGCCACCGCAGCCCGCATCGAGGATTTCGGCGCCGGCCGGCAGGGCGAGGACCGGTTCGATGACCCGGTGCATGTGTGCGTTGAACGGGAGCGTGGCGCTGGCACGGGTGGTGGGAGCGGTGCGGATGTCGTGGGAGCTGTGGCGGGACTGGTTCATACAGGCACCCCTGCAATCACGTTGAAGAATCATAGGATTGTTGCTATTAATTCTTCTCGGATTTTTCTTCCAGGGCGTCAGGGCTACCTGGACACCTCCAGGTTAGACCCTGTCCTGGCAATGCGGGAAGGCCGTTTCATAAAAAAGCTGCGAGCACGATCTACTTTGTATATATTATCTATCTCACCGGACGCCAGGACGGGCCCGCGAGCCGCCTCCCCCGACGGCCCCCCGTGAACCGCCGCGCGGATCACGACTACCAGCAGCCAGGTCGCTAACTCGCCAATATGGCAAGCGAGTTGGGTGCCATGGCCTCGTTCGTCCGCACCCGGCGCGCCCCTGGACAACGTGCTCGGCCGGCCGTTCCCGCCCGGCTCGCGATCCTCGGCGGATCACAGACCGGTAGGGTTTGTGTGGCAGTAGCCCCCGCGTGGTACGCATGTTCCGTCGGCTCTCCGGGGGTAGCCGTGGGGCGCACTGGCGCTACCGAAGCCGGAGCCCACGGAGTCAAGCCGTGACGAGTCGTTTGTCAGCCATTTCATCCCGCTCCAGGGCCGCCTTCACGCGACCGGGAATGAATCATCAGGCCAGCCTGGCACTGAGCTGCGGCGACTTAGTTTCCACAAGATCAGATTTCACTTTCCTGGACGACAAACGTGTCCAACATCTCATCGGGAGCGAGATCAACATCCGGATTTACCGATGGCTTGAAAACGCATCGGCGGCGACCGGTTATTTCGCTGCAGCCTTGACATACTGCGAGGCGCGATGGACCTTGTGTCGGGGCTGATCACCAGATCGGCAAAGACCTGCGGAGGTACCTACATGAAGTCCACTGTCGCGATGAAGAGCGCCAAGAAGAAGATCACCATCCGGAAGGTCGGGGACGTACGCCTCACCTCGGCGATCTGTAACACCCCGTACCACATCAGCGCTGCCTGATCTCCTCAGGTCGCTGGAGTTCCTCGGATTCCGGGGGCTCCAGCGGAGCGTTTTGCACCTCGTTACCGGGAGAGGTCCGTGGGAGAGTCGACGCTTGCAGTGCATGATCTGAGTTTCGTCGCAGAGGGCGCCGATGTCGTGGTCGGGCGCCTGGATACCGGCTCCTACGCCGTTTTTCCGGCAGACGGTGCGGAACTTCTCCGACGCCTCGCGGAGGGAATGCCGCTGGAAGGCGCGGAGGCGTGGTACGAGTCGACCTTCAGCGAATCCGTGGACTTGGACGACTTCATCGACACGCTGCGGGAACTCGGCTTCGTCCGCGAGGACACCGACGCCGCCGCGAACCCGGGCTTCGCCGAGGAGCGGGGTGCCAGGTCGGCCGGGACGGTCCGCTTCCAGCGTCTGGGGAGGGCCGTCTTCTCGCCGCTCGCCTGGTGCTGCTATGCCGCGGTCGTAGCGTTCTGGCTGGTCACCCTCGCCCACCACAGCGACCTGGAGCCGCACCCCTCGCAGATCTTCTTCACCAAGTCGCTCCTGCTGGTCCAGGTGGTGATCACCTTCGGTCAGGTGCCCCTGCTGCTGTTGCACGAGGGCTTCCACATCCTCGCCGGGCGCCGCTTGGGACTGCCGAGCCGGCTGCGGCTCAGTAACCGGCTGACCTACATCGTGGCCGAGACCCAGATCAACGGGCTGATGAGCGTGCCGCCGCGGAAGCGCTATCTCCCGTTCCTCGCCGGTATGGCCTGCGACGTCCTGGTGCTGAGTGCTCTCGATCTCGCCGCCGACCTGGGGCGTGATCCGGGCGGGCGACTCTCCCTGTCCAGCAGGCTGTGTCTGGCGCTCGCCTTCACCGTGCTGATGCGCATCCTCTGGCAATTCCAGCTGTACCTGCGCACGGATCTCTTCTTCGTGCTGGCCACGGCCTTCAACTGCTATGACCTTCACGATGCGAGCAAGGCGATTCTGAAGAATCGATTCTGGCGGCTCCTGCGCCTGAACCACCGCACAGTCGACGAAAACCAGTGGACTGAACGGGACCGGCAGGTCGGGGTTTTCTACGGCCCCTTCCTGGTCCTTGGATTCTGCGTGCTGGCGGCAATAACTGTTTTCGTGAGCTTCCCGGTGGCCCTTCACTACTTCGGAGTGGCGGCCGATTCCCTCGGATCCGGACACATCAACGGCCGCTTCTGGGACGCGGCCTCCTCGCTGTGTTTCAATGTCGCCCAGGTGGTCGCGCTGATAGTTCTGTCCAGGAGGAAGCGTCGCCAGACGAGCGCACAAGCGAGTGTTTCCGGAGGCGGAGAATGACGGAGAAGACCGAGCACCGCAGGATAATCGGAGCCCAGTCGGCGGACAGGCTCCGAACGGCCGGAGCCGAGGGCTGTCCGCTGATCGCGGTCAGCTGCCACCGGCGACTGCGCGGCCCGTACACCGGGGTCGACACGGTACTCAGGGCGCTGCTGCCCGACGCGGACCGGCGCTGGCCGAAGCTGGTCGAGCAGCACCGGGTGGAACTCCTCTACGGCATGCCGGAGCTGGAGGAGATCATCGGCCCCGGTCCGCAGACCCTCGCCATGCAGGCGCCGTTCAAGGAGCGCACCCGCTTTTTCGGCTCGGCGCTGATCCGCTGCATGAGTCACGGCATCGTCACCTTCCTGCTCAGCTACGCGGATCGGATGCGGCAGGACGGCCAGTCCCTGCCGGACCTGGTATTCGACGATGTCCATGAAGCGGATCCGACCGCCCAGGAGTTCATCGCGCTGCTGGTGCGCCGGGCCGATCCCCGGTCACTTCGGATCGTCGTCTGCGCGGCGTCCGGGGAACTGGAGCCGGAGCTGGCCGCGGTTCTCCAGCAGCACACGCTGCCCCTCCCCTGCGAGACCGGCCTCCCACAGCAGACGCCGGGCAGCACAGCCGAACTGGTGGCGGCGTACGTTGAGAACGACTGCACCAGCGACGACCCTCGGACACTGAGTGCCTATCAGCAAGCCGACCCGCACGTGCTGCAGAAGCTGCACGACCATCGGGCCGACCAACTGGAGCAGGGCGCCGACTGGAGTCTGCGGATCGGCGCCCTCCTCTACCACCGCGAGCACGGAAGCGACCGAGCCGCCGCGCGCACCGCACTGCTGGAGGCGCTCAAGCACTGCGTGGAGACGGGCTTTTCCGCCGCCGTGATCGATCTCGGCAGACGGGGCCGGGCAGTGACCGACCCGGCCGAGCAGAGCTACTTCTGGGAATTCACCCAGCAGGCAGCCGCCGCATGCGTCTCAATCGGACGGCTCGATGACTCCCTGGCCCTCTACCAGGACTTGCTCCAGCGGTACACCGATCCCAAGGTGCACATGATGACCAGCTACGGGATCGCTATGCTGCACACCCGCTTCCTGGTACCGCGCGACCACGCGCAGGCGCTGCGCTGGCAGCACACTGCGGTCGCCATCGCGAACATCCTGCCGGACCCCGCAGACCGCCTCACCTTCAGCGTCTTCCACGACAACGGCCTCGCCCTGATCGAGATGCACCGTGGCGAGTTGGTGCACGCGCTGGAGCTGGTGGAGGGTGGCATCGCCAGGCTCAATGCCGCAATGGACAGCGACCAGTGGCAGCTGCACCGCTCACAACTCCTGTACAACCGGGCGCGTCTGCTCGCTGCGATGGGCCGGCCCGACGAGGCGTTCGCTGACTTCACCACGCTGATCGAGCTTGACCCCTATTACACGGACTACCTGTCGGAGCGGGCCAGGATCTCACGCAATCGTGAGGACTTCGACGCCGCCCTCGCCGACTACGACCGTGCCGTCGAACTGGCCCCTCCGTTCCCGGAGTTGTTCTACAACCGCGGCACGGCCAGGGCCGAGGCCGGCGACGTCCCCGGGGCGCTGGAGGATTTTGGCTACGTGCTGGACATGGAGCCTGACGACCTGGACACGCGTCTGGCCCGGGCCGAACTGCTGCTGGAGACAGGAGACCTGCCCGGCGCGGAGGCCGACGTGCTGACGGGGCTGTCCCTGCGGCCCGACGAGCCGCGCCTGTTGTGTCTGAAGGGCACGGTCCTGCTGCAGCGTGGCCTTCCCGCCGACGCCTTCGACGCGCTCAGCGCGGCCCTGGAACGAGACCTCCGGTATCCGGCCGCCCTGATCAACCGCGCGGTGGCGGCCTTCGAACTGCACCGCCTTCCGATCGCCGTGGAGGATCTCACCGCCACCCTCGAAATCATGGGTGAGGACCCCGACGTCCTGCTGAACCGCGGCCTGGTCTACGAGGCCCAGGGACGTGCGGACCTGGCCCTCGCCGACTTCGACCGCGCCCTGGAACTCCCTGAGGCCGACCTGGACGAATTGCACCGGCTGCGGGACCAACTGGGGGCCTGACCCAACACTTGTCCTGCGGGACCTGCGGGGTGGTGTTGCCCGGTTGCCCTTCCGCACCTGTCCGCGCAACCTCCATGCCTGCCGTGCCATCCTTGACGCCGTGAGGACGACGCAACTGGATGATGCCGAGGCCCTGGCGGCGGGGGCCCTCGACTGGCTCCTCGCTACCTCGCGACGTACCGCAGACGGCCTGACCTGGACGACCAGGCCGAGCGACGACGAGCTCAACCCCACCCTGTACAGCGGGACCGCGGGCATCGTGCTGGCACTGCTGGAGGGACGGGGGCACTTTCTCAACGACCGTTACGGCGAAGCCGCTTTGCAGGGTGCTCGCAGCATCGCCGACGCCGTTGAGGAATGGGAGCACAGCTCCCTGTACTTCGGTCTGACCGGGATGGCTGTCGCGTTGCGTGCCGTCCACGAGGTGCTGGGTGACACGACTGCCGGTACGGCCGCGGACCGCGCCTTGGACCGCGTGCGTTCCAGGTTCGACGGGACGCGCTGGGGCCCGCAGTTCGAACTGCTCGGCGGCAATGCCGGTATCGCACTGGGCGCGCTGGATGCCGGCGATATCGAGCTGGCCCTGCTCGCGGTGACGCCCTACCTGCGCACGGCGGAACCGACCTCGACCGGCGTCCACTGGGAAACACGTATCGGAAGGCCGGCTCGGCAGCACCACATCTCGCATGGCACGCTGGGCATCGTGTACGCCCTGGCTTCCGTCGGCCGGGCAGCGAACCGCCCCGACCTGACCGAGCTTGCCGTAGCCGGCGCCTCGGACGTCGTGACCCGAAACGAGGCCGGCCCCAATGGCTTCCTGGTTCCCCACTCCGACCCGCAGGACCAGCCCGAGCGCATCGAGCGGTACAGCTATGGCTGGTGCCAGGGCCCGGCCGGCGACGCCCAGGTCTTCCGCCTGCTCCATGCTGTCCTCGGCGGCTCGAAGTGGTCGGCTCTCGCCGACCAGTGCTGGTGCACCGTTACCCGCTCCGGCCTGCCACAACGGCTCCGGCCCGGCTTCTGGGACAACAGCGGCCGCTGCTGCGGGACGGCGGGGGTGCTGGCGCTGGCCTGCGACCGGCAGGTCGAGAAACGCGACGGACTGGATTTCGCTGACGGTCTTGCCGCGGACCTCATGTCCCGGGCAACAGTGGATGCCGACGGCGCACGCTGGTCGAACGTCGAGCACCGGACCACTCCGAGCACGCTAGAACCTCTGACGGGATGGGCGATGGGCAACGCGGGCATCATTCGTGAACTGCTCCGCTTCGTCCGCATCAGCACGGGGCGGGATCCGGCCTACGAAGTCACATGGCCCGACCACCCGGCTGCGCACCCGGGGGTCTGAGAGCCTGCGCCACTGTCGTCTCAAAGGCGGCGAAGTCGAGCGCGCCCTACTCGGCATCGCCCGACTCCACAACCTCGCCCTCGCCGGATGGACCACCGGTGGGAGACCGGTGCTCCCCGGCTCAGGCCGGCCGATCAGGCATACGGAACAGCCTTCAGCCGCAGGGGCCGTCGGCGGTCCACACGGCCCAGGAGGTCGGGGCGCCGGGTACGGCACCGGTCGAGTCGAAGGTCGAGGTGTAGTTCTCGCCGTTGTAGGAGACGACCGCACCCGGTGTGTACGAGGTGGACGAGCTCCACACCACCGCGCAGGTCCCGCCGCTCGTCGGTGAGGCGGAAGCACTGGCCGAGGGCGACGGGGACGCGCTCGCGGTCGGGCTCGGGGACGGGGAGGCCGGGGCGCTCGGCGTGGGTGAGGCCGAGGCGGTCGGTGAGGTTCCGCTGGTGTACGGATCGGCGATCACAGTGACCGTCCTGTCCTGCACTCCCCAGTTGTTCGCCTGGTCGCCGGGCAGCCAGATGTCGACTGTATCGTTCTGGATCCAGGTGCCGAGGTCGGCGGCGTAGCAGGTCCCGTATCCCGGCACCGTGAAGTACGTGCCCCACGGAATCACCCGCGGGTCGGTTGCGCAGACGCCGAGCTGGGCGTTGTAGCCGGCGGCCGTCTGGCCGTTGTTGTCGTACGAGGTGACCATCATTGGGATCTGCGTCCCGACGGACACGTCACCCGCGCCCGGAGCAAGCGTCCCGTCCGCGCCGAGCCAGTAGGGGACGGAGAGCTGGCCGAGCGAGGCGTCCGAGTTACTGGTGTCATACATCGCCACGACGTCGTAGGACGCGCCCTGGCACGGCGAGGTGTCGGTGACGGTCAGCGGGCCGGTCTGGCCCCAGTAGCTGATGTATCCGATGTCCACTCCGTCGCGCCACACCTTGTAGGCCACGGCGTTCGGCACCGGACTGACGGTGACGGTGACCTGTCCGTTCTCCAGCGTCCCGGTGATCGTGGGAGCGGCCGGCCGCATGGAGAAGTTGACGGCGGGGGCGGTCTGCAGCGGGGCCACCCAGGGGGTGGTGGTGCGGGGCGGCGGCGTGATCCCGGAAGCCCAGAAGGGGCAGGCGGGCAGCGCGCCGGCCGCCTCGGGCTGCCGGGCGGCATCGGCGTTGGCGGGGGCGGGCGAGCCGAGGAGCAGGGTGCAGACGGCGACGGCGGCCGTGGCCACCGCGGCGAACCATAACCGCGCGCGTCTGGGGAGTGGAGGCATGGTGGTGCTTCCTTCTCGACGAGGTGTGTGAGCTTGCTCCGCTTTGACGGACACCGTGGTTGTGGTGGTCAGGCCGCGAGGACGGTCTCGTACTCGGCGGGACTGCGGTAGCCAAGGCTGCTGTGCAGCCTGCGTATGTTGTACCAGCCTTCGAT
>Ga0302314_10019160_pt1 | contig 11383 bp, 9 predicted proteins | sample III_Palsa_N2_3_FD_200533 | JGI IMG/M metagenome (GOLD analysis project Ga0302314, IMG submission 200533) | Peat permafrost microbial communities from Stordalen Mire near Abisko, Sweden - III_Palsa_N2_3 | ecosystem: Environmental > Terrestrial > Soil > Palsa > Peat permafrost | place: Sweden... | reverse complement strand
CCGTGCTCCCCTCATCTCTTGCCGCGCAACGCCGGAGCGGACCGGTACGCGCCGCGCTCCCCCCAGGAGTCACACCATGACTGAGCACACCCCTACCCTCTTCCCGGTCGTCGCCGTCGTCGGTCTGGGCACCATGGGTGCCGGAATCGCCGAGATCGCCGCGCGCAGCGGTCGCCGGGTGATCGGCATCGAGCTGGACTCCGCCGCCGCCGAGGCCGCGCGGCTGCGCATCGAGGAGTGCACGGCACACTCGGTCGAACGCGGCCGGATCAGCGCGGAGGAGCGGGCGCAGCTGCTGGCCCGGATCGCCTTCACCCACGATCTCGCCGCGGCCGCCGAGGCCCAGCTGGTGATCGAGGAGGTCCCGGAGCAGCTGGAGCTGAAGCGCGAGCTGTTCGCCGAGCTGGACCGGATCTGCCCGGCCGAGACGGTGCTGGCGACCGGCACGACCGCGCTGTCGGTGACCCGGATCGCCGCCGCGACGCAGCGCCCGGAGCGGGTCGTCGGCCTGCACTTCTTCAACCCCGCGCCGGTGATGCAGCTGGTCGAGGTGGTCCGCACGGTGCTGACCGGCACGGAGGTGGCCGAGTCCGCGGTGGAGTTCTCCCGCAGCCTGGGCAAGTCCCCGGTCCTGGCGGGTGACCGCGCCGGGTTCATCGTGAACGGCCTGCTGTTCGCCTACCTCAACCAGGCCGCCGCCATGTTCGAGTCGCGCTATGCGACCCGTGAGGACATCGACGCCGCGATGCGGCTCGGCTGCGGCCTGCCGATGGGGCCGCTGGCGCTGCTGGACCTGATCGGCATCGACACCGCCAAGACCGTCCTGGAGGCGATGTACGCGCAGTCCCACGACCGGCTGCACGCCCCCGCGCCGATCCTGGGCCAGCTGGCCGCCGCCGGCCTGCTGGGCCGCAAGACCGGGCGCGGCTTCTACTCCTACGCCGCCCCTGGCTCCTCCCAGGTGGTGGCCGAGGCCGCGCACGGCACCGCCGAGCGGGCCGTCGGCCGCTCCGTCCGCAGCGTCGGCGTCTGCGGCTCGGGGACGATGGCGACCGGGATCGCCGAGGTCTTCGCCAAGTCCGGCTACCAGGTCACCCTGGTCGCCCGCAGCCAGGAGAAGGCGGACCGGGCGCGGGCCGCGCTGGGCACGTCCCTGGAGCGCATGGTCACCAAGGGCCGTCTCAGCGAGGCGGACCGGGACGCGGCGCTGGCGCGGGTCACCGCCTCCGGTTCGCTGGAGGACCTGTCCGAGGCCGACCTGGTGCTGGAGGCCGTGGCCGAGGACCTGGCGGTCAAGCAGGAGCTGTTCGCGACGCTGGACAAGATCTGCAGGCCGGGCGCGGTGCTGGCGACGACCACCTCCAGCCTGCCGGTGATCAAGTGCGCGATGGCGACCGGCCGCCCGCAGGACGTCATCGGGATGCACTTCTTCAACCCGGCCCCGGCGATGAAGCTGGTCGAGGTGGTCAGCACGGTGCTGACGGCCGAGGACGTCACCGCGACCGTGCTGGAGCTCTGCGGCACGGTCCGCAAGCACCCGGTGGAGTGCGGCGACCGCGCCGGTTTCATCGTGAACGCCCTGCTGTTCCCCTACCTCAACGACGCCGTCCGCATGATCGAGGAGCACTATGCCTCGGTGGACGACGTCGACACCGCGATGAAGCTGGGCTGCGGCTACCCGATGGGCCCGTTCGCGCTGCTGGACGTGGTGGGGCTGGACGTCTCGCTGACGATCGAGAAGGTGCTGCACTCGGAGTTCCGTGAGCCGGGCCTCGCACCGGCACCGCTGCTGCAGCACCTGGTCGCGGCCGGGTGCCTGGGACGCAAGACGGGGCGTGGCTTCCGCGACCACGCGCGCAGGTGACCGCGCCCGTACGGCCCCGTGCTGCGTGTAGCGTTCACGCCATGGACGGGGAAGAGCGGCAGCAGACGGCTGCGGGGGCGAACGGTGTGAACGGCGCTGCTCCGCGCCGGGTGACGGCGCAGCGGCAGCAGATGCGGCAGGACCTGGCCGCGTCGGCGATGGACCTGTTCGCGAACCAGGGCTACGAGGAGACGACGGTCGACCAGATCGCCGCCGCCGCCGGGGTCGCCCGGCGTACCTTCTTCCGCTACTTCCGCTCCAAGGAGGAGGCGATCTTCCCGGACCACGACGACACCCTGGTCCGGGTGGCCGACCTGCTCGCGGGCGCGGATCCGGCCGAGCATCCGCTGGACGTGGTGTGCCGGGGCATCAAGGAGGTGCTGCGGATGTACGCGGCGACCCCCGGTGTCTCGGTGGCCCGCTACCGGCTGATCCGGCAGGTGCCGACGCTGCGCGAGCGCGAGATCGCGGTGGTGGCCCGGTACGAGCGGCTGTTCACCCGCTATCTGCTGGGCCGGTTCGACACGGCCGGGCAGGCGTCCGGCGGCTGGGAGCGGGGCGTCGGCGACGACGCGATGCTCGCGGAGGTGTCGGCGGCGGCCGTGGTCGCCGCACACAACCATGTGCTGCGGCGCTGGCTGCGCTCGGGCGGAAAGGGCGAGGTGGAGCCGCAGCTGGACCACGCCTTCGAGGTCATCAAGCGCACCTTCTGGGGCAACGCCCCGGCCAGCCCCGACGCCCAGGCACCGAGGGTGGCACGCAGTGCCAGCAAGGGCACGGCCGAGACCCTGGGCAGCGCCGTGGAGAGCGCCGTCAGTGCCACTCCCTCCGGCGAGGTGCTGATCACAGTGGCCAGGACGGATGCCCCGCTGGACGAGGTGCTGCAGAGCATCCGTGCCGCACTGGGCGCTCCCGGCGGGGCGTAGCCGCAGCTCAACAGGCATAAATGACAGGCCCACCCCAGGATGGAGGGGTGGGCCTGTTGCGTGTGTGGCGCGTGGGTCGCGACGTGATGACGCTCACGTATCGTCTGGAGCAATTGGTGGCACGCAGTGTCTTTACGAGTGGCACAGGGTGCCAGTACGTTGTTACCCACTGGTCGCGGCGCCGCGGCTCCCCACCTGGCGCGCCCTGTCCAGGGTCCGCACGCCACCCCTGTGCGGACGGCTAGGCACTGCCCCAACCGGCAACCAGACCCCAGCACCCCAGCGACTGAAGCGCCCTAAAACTTCCCCCCACCGGTGTCCGCTCCCGGTACCCCATCTCGACGCACCCTGTCCCCCTCAACAGGTACGCCGCCCGGAGGCAGCCATGAAGGAAATCCTCGAAGCGATCCTCAACGAGGACACGAGCCCCGCGGACTTCGCCGCGCTCACGGTCCCCGAGTCCTACCGGGCGGTCACGCTCCACAAGGACGAGGAGCAGATGTTCGCCGGCCTCGACAGCCGCGACAAGGACCCTCGCAAGTCCCTGCACCTGGACGAGGTCGCGGTTCCCGAGCTCGGCCCCGGCGAGGCCCTGGTCGCGGTCATGGCCAGCAGCGTGAACTACAACACGGTGTGGAGCTCGATCTACGAGCCGGTCTCCACCTTCGGCTTCCTCGAGCGCTACGGCAAGCTCTCGCCCGAGTCCTCCCGGCACAACCTGCCCTACCACGTGCTCGGCTCCGACCTCGCGGGCGTGGTGCTGCGCACCGGCCCCGGCGTCCACGCCTGGAAGCCCGGCGACCAGGTCGTCGCGCACTGCCTGAGCGTCGAGCTGGAGAGCTCGGACGGCCACAACGACACGATGATGGACCCGGAGCAGCGGATCTGGGGCTTCGAGACCAACTTCGGCGGCCTGGCCGAGGTCGCGCTGGTCAAGTCCAACCAGCTGATGCCCAAGCCCGCCCACCTCACCTGGGAGGAGGCCGCCTCCCCCGGCCTGGTGAACTCCACCGCCTACCGGCAGCTGGTCTCCCGCAACGGCGCAGGCATGAAGCAGGGCGACAACGTGCTGATCTGGGGCGCCAGCGGCGGCCTCGGCTCCTACGCCACCCAGTACGCACTGGCCGGCGGCGCGACCCCGATCTGCGTGGTGTCCAGCGACGCCAAGGCCGACATCTGCCGGGCCATGGGCGCCGAGGCGATCATCGACCGCAGCGCCGAGGGCTACAAGTTCTGGAAGGACGAGAACAACCAGGACCCGCGCGAGTGGAAGCGGCTCGGCGGCCGCATCCGCGAGCTGACCGGCGGCGAGGACGTCGACATCGTCTTCGAGCACCCGGGCCGGGAGACCTTCGGCGCCAGCGTCTACGTCACCCGCAAGGGCGGCACCATCGTCACCTGCGCCTCGACCAGCGGCTACATGCACCAGTACGACAACCGCTACCTGTGGATGTCGCTGAAGCGCATCATCGGCTCGCACTTCGCCAACTACCGTGAGGCCTGGGAGGCCAACCGGCTGATCGCCAAGGGCAAGATCCACCCCACGCTGTCGAAGACCTACACCCTGGAGGAGACGGGCCAGGCGGCGCTGGACGTCCACCACAACAAGCACCAGGGCAAGGTCGGCGTGCTGTGCCTCTCCCCGGCCGAGGGCCTCGGCGTCAGCAACCCGGAGCTCCGCGCCAAGCACCTCCCCGCCATCAACCGCTTCCGAGGGGAATAAGGCACCATGGCCGAGCGAGACCGCCCCTGGCTGATGCGGACCTACGCCGGACACTCGTCCGCCGCCGCGTCCAACGCGCTCTACCGCAAGAACCTGGCAAAGGGCCAGACGGGCCTGTCCGTCGCCTTCGACCTGCCGACGCAGACCGGCTACGACCCCGACCACGTCCTGGCCAAGGGCGAGGTCGGCCGGGTCGGTGTCCCGGTGAGCCATCTCGGCGACATGCGGGCGCTGTTCGACGGAATCCCGCTGGAGCGCACCAACACCTCCATGACCATCAACGCCACGGCCATGTGGCTGCTGGCGATGTACCAGGTCGTGGCGGAGGAGCAGGGCGCGGACATCGCGAAGCTCACCGGCACCACCCAGAACGACATCATCAAGGAGTACCTGTCGCGGGGGACGCATGTCTTCCCGCCCGGGCCCAGCATCCGGCTGACCACCGACATGATCGCCTACACCGTGGCGAACATCCCCAAGTGGAACCCCATCAACATCTGCAGCTACCACCTGCAGGAGGCCGGGGCCACGCCGGTCCAGGAGCTGGCGTTCGCGATGTGCACGGCGATCGCCGTGCTGGACGCGGTCCGTGACAGCGGGCAGGTGGCGCCGGAGCAGATGGGCGAGGTGGTCGCGCGGATCTCCTTCTTCGTGAACGCGGGCGTCCGCTTCGTCGAGGAGATGTGCAAACTCCGTGCCTTCGGCCGGATCTGGGACACCGTCACCCGCGAGCGCTACGGGATCACCGACGCCAAGCAGCGCCGCTTCCGCTACGGGGTCCAGGTCAACTCACTGGGCCTGACGGAGGCTCAGCCGGAGAACAACGTCCAGCGCATCGTGCTGGAGATGCTGGCCGTCACCCTCTCCAAGGACGCCCGCGCCCGGGCCGTCCAGCTCCCCGCCTGGAACGAGGCCCTGGGCCTGCCCCGGCCCTGGGACCAGCAGTGGTCGCTGCGCATCCAGCAGGTCCTGGCCTACGAGTCGGACCTGCTGGAGTACGGCGACCTCTTCGAGGGCAGCATCGTCGTCGAGGCCAAGGTGCAGCAGCTCGTGGCCGGCGCCACCGCCGAGATCGAGAAGGTGCTGGCGATGGGCGGGGTCACCCCGGCCGTCGAGACCGGCTACCTCAAGGCCGCGCTGGTCGGCTCGCACGCCGAGCGCCGGGCCCGGATCGAGTCCGGCGAGGACAAGGTCGTCGGGGTCAACTGCTTCGAGACCACCGAGCCCAGCCCGCTCACCGCCGACCTCGACACCGCGATCATGCAGGTCGACCCGGACTCCGAGCGGGCCGTCACGGAGGCCTTCGGCGGCTGGCTCGCCGAGCGCGACGAGACGGCCGTCAAGGCCGCCCTGGACGAGCTCAAGCGCCGGGCCGCGACCGAGGCCAACCTCATGGCGGCCACCCTGGACTGCGTCCGGGCCGGGGTCACCACCGGCGAGTGGTCCTTCGCGCTGCGCGAGGTCTTCGGCGAGTACCGCGCCCCCACCGGAGTCGGCGGCGCGCCCATCACGGGCACGCTCACCGGGGAGAGCGGCGAGGAGCTGCTGGCCGTGCGCGCGGCGGTGGAGGGGACCGCCGCGGAGCTGGGCAGCGGACGGCTGCGGCTGCTGGTCGGCAAGCCCGGCCTGGACGGGCACTCCAACGGTGCCGAGCAGATCGCCGTCCGGGCGCGCGACGCCGGGTTCGAGGTGGTCTACCAGGGAATCCGGCTGACCCCCGAGCAGATCACGGCGGCGGCCGTCGCCGAGGACGTCCACTGCGTCGGCCTGTCGATCCTCTCCGGCGCGCACGCCGCGCTCGTCCCCGACGTCCTGGCGCGGCTGCGCCGGGCCGGGGTGGAGGACGTGCCGGTGGTCGTCGGCGGGATCATCCCGGCGGCGGACGAGCAGGAGCTGCTCGCCCAGGGCGTCGCCGCGGTGTTCACCCCGAAGGACTTCGGGATCACCACCATCATCGGCCGGATCGTCGACGAGATCCGGCGCGCCCACAACCTGGGGCCCTGGAAGGAGCGGGCCGCGGTGCCGCAATAGAGTCGGCAGCACCGACCGCTCTCCCCCGCACTCACCCTCACCACCGAAGAGGATCGATGACAGTCAACCGCCTTCGTCCCCGTCGTTCCTGCCTGGCCGTGCCCGGCAGCAACCCGCGCTTCCTGGAGAAGGCCCAGGGCCTGCCGGCCGACCAGGTCTTCCTGGACCTGGAGGACGCCTGCGCGCCGCTCGCCAAGGAAGGCGCCCGCCACACCATCGTGGACGCCCTCAACAACGGCGACTGGACCGGCAAGACCCGCGTGGTGCGGGTCAACGACTGGACGACGCACTGGACCTACCGCGACGTGGTGACGGTCGTCGAGGGCGCGGGCCAGAACCTCGACTGCATCATGCTGCCCAAGGTCCAGGACGCCCAGCAGGTGGTGGCGCTGGACCTGCTGCTCACCCAGATCGAGAAGACCATGGGCTTCGAGGTCGGCCGGATCGGCATCGAGGCGCAGATCGAGAACGCCAAGGGCCTGATCAACGTCGACGCGATCGCGGAGGCCAGCCCGCGTCTGGAGACCATCATCTTCGGCCCGGCCGACTTCATGGCCTCGATCAACATGAAGTCCCTGGTCGTCGGCGAGCAGCCGCCCGGCTACGGCGCGGACGCGTACCACTACATCCTGATGCGCATCCTGATGGCCGCCCGCGCCAACGACCTGCAGGCCATCGACGGCCCCTACCTGCAGATCAAGAACGTCGACGGCTACCGCGAGGTGGCCGGGCGCTCGGCCGCCCTGGGCTTCGACGGCAAGTGGGTGCTGCACCCCGGCCAGGTCGACGCCGCCAACGAGGTCTACTCCCCCTCGCAGGAGGACTACGACCACGCCGAGCTGATCCTGGACGCCTACGACTGGTGCACCTCCGAGGCCGGCGGCAAGAAGGGCTCGGCGATGCTCGGCGACGAGATGATCGACGAGGCCAGCCGCAAGATGGCCCTGGTCGTCGCCGGCAAGGGCCGCAACGCCGGAATGCAGCGCACCACCAAGTTCGAGATCCCCGGGGAGTAGACCATGCAGTTCGGACGCACCTATGAGGAGTTCGAGGTCGGCGCGGTCTACAAGCACTGGCCCGGAAAGACGGTCACCGAGTACGACGACCACCTCTTCTGCCTGCTGACCATGAACCACCACCCGCTGCACATGGACAGCAACTACGCGGAGAAGACCACCGACTTCGGCAAGAACGTCGTCGTCGGCAACTACATCTACTCCCTGCTGCTGGGCATGTCCGTGCCGGACGTCTCCGGGAAGGCGATCGCCAACCTGGAGGTCGAGTCGCTGAAGCACATCGCGCCGACGTTCCACGGCGACACCCTCTACGGCGAGACCGTGGTGCTGGACAAGACGCCGTCGAAGTCCAAGTCGGACCGGGGCATCGTCTACGTCGAGACCAAGGGCTACAAGCAGGACGGCACGGTCGTGTGTGTCTTCCGGCGCAAGGTGATGGTCCCCACCGAGCAGTACATCAAGGAGCGGGGCGGGGAGCAGCCGGGTCGGCCGGAGCCGCGGGTTTAGGTCTGTGGGGACAGTTGCGGGCCGTGGGTGGCTTGTCGCGCAGTTCCTCGCGCCCCTGACGTACTGATCGTTTGTTGCCTCTTCACCCTTTGACCGGGTGCCCCGCAGTTCACTGCCACGACTGCGGGGCGCCTTTTCCCTCACACTTCGCCAGGAGCCAGCCATGGGACGCCTCGCCCAGACCGAAGGCCTCACCGAGATCCAGCAGGACATCCTCAGCACGGTTCGGAACTTTGTCGACAAGGAGATCATTCCGGTCGCGACCGAGCTGGAGCACCGGGACGAGTACCCCGCCGACATCGTCGAGGGGATGAAGGAGATGGGCCTGTTCGGGCTCATGATCCCGGAGGAGTACGGCGGTCTCGGCGAGTCGCTGCTCACCTACGCCCTGGTGGTCGAGGAGATCGCCCGCGGCTGGATGTCGGTGTCCGGCATCGTCAACACCCACTTCATCGTGGCGTACATGATCGCCCAGCACGGCACCCAGGCGCAGAAGGACCACTTCCTGCCGCGCATGGCCACCGGTGAGGTCCGCGGGGCGTTCTCGATGTCGGAGCCGGGCCTGGGCTCGGACGTCGGCGCGATCCGGACCAAGGGCGTCCGCGACGGCGACGACTACGTCATCAACGGCCAGAAGATGTGGCTGACCAACGGCGGCACCTCCACCGTCGTCGCCGTCCTCTGCCGGACGGACGAGGGCCAGCCCGAGGGTGCGGCCCCGCACAAGTCGATGACGACCTTCCTGATCGAGAAGACCCCGGGCTTCGGCCCCAATGAGACGGTCCCCGGGCTGACCATCCCCGGCAAGATCGACAAGATGGGCTACAAGGGCGTCGACACCACCGAGATGATCCTGGAGGACGTCCGGATCCCGGCGGACATGGTCCTCGGCGGGGTGTCCGGCCGCGGTTTCTACCAGATGATGGACGGCGTCGAGGTCGGCCGCGTCAATGTCGCCGCCCGTGGCTGCGGCGTCGCGCAGCGCGCGTTCGAGCTGGGCATCCGCTACGCGCAGCAGCGCGAGACCTTCGGCAAGAAGATCGCGCAGCACCAGGCGATCCAGTTCAAGCTCTCCGAGATGGCGACCAAGGTCGAGGCCGCGCACCAGATGATGGTGATGGCGGCGCGCAAGAAGGACTCCGGCCAGCGCAACGACCTCGAGGCCGGCATGGCGAAGTACCTGGCCTCGGAGTACTGCAAGGAGGTCGTGGAGGACTCGTTCCGCATCCACGGCGGCTACGGCTTCTCCAAGGAGTACGAGATCGAGCGGCTCTACCGGGAGGCCCCGATGCTGCTGATCGGCGAGGGCACCGCGGAGATCCAGAAGATGATCATCGGGCGTCGCCTCCTCGAGGATTACAAGCTCGCCGACTAGTACGCACGTTCGAGACGAATTTCGGCCGGATCTTAAAAGATCCGGCCGTTTTCGGCGTTCTTCCTCCATCGCCCCTCAGCGCGCGATACTTGTTCCCGCGCCCCAATTCGTCCGTTCCAGTCTCCGGGTGACCCCTGAGAGAGTTGTCACCGTTCCGGCAAAACCCTTGGCCGGGTCGAGTGACCACGTTTACGTTCGATGGCAGGGGTACGACGGCGGGTCCGCTGCCAGGGCCGCCCAGGGTTGCCTGAGCACCGTCCGCTGCCGATAGCATCCCCGTGGACAGCCATGTCCCCGAACCCCTCGATCACGCGGCCCCAACCGCGCGGTCACCCCGCCGGAACCCTCCGGCGCAAGCCGCTCCCCGGGCCCCCGCGACAAAGGTCTTCGATGCCCCTCAGCCCGTCCCAACGAACCGCGAACCGCCCCCGTGTCACACTGGCACGCGGTGCTTCGCCCTGGCTCGTACCCACCGTGCTCACCGCTGCCACCTGTTCCGCGCTCGCGCGGCGCAACGGCAGATGGGCCGTGGCGGCAGTGCCCGCCTCCGCGCTGAGCGCGGGGATGCTGTGGTTCTTCCGCGACCCTGAGCGCACCATCAGCGAGGGCCGGGTGATCTCCCCCGCCGACGGCGTGGTGCAGAGCATCGATGCCTGGCCCGACGGCCGCACCCGGGTCGCGATCTTCATGAGCCCGCTCAATGTCCACGTCAACCGGGCGCCCGCACCCGGCACGGTGACATCGGTCGAGCACGTGCCCGGTGGTTTCGTCCCGGCGTTCAACAAGGACAGCGACCGCAACGAGCGGGTCGTCTGGCACTTCGACACCGAGCTGGGCGACATCGAGATGGTGCAGATCGCCGGCGCGGTCGCACGCCGCATCATCCCCTACGTCCCCGCGGGGACCAAGGTCGAGCAGGGCGACCGGATCGGACTGATCCGCTTCGGATCGCGCGTCGACACCTACCTCCCCCAGGGCATCGAGCCGGCCGTGACCGTCGGCCAACGCACCACGGCTGGGGTGACCCGTCTTGACCGTGACTGATCCGGAGACCGTCCAGGAGTCCGACTCGGACGCCGACCACGCCTCCCGGCGACTGCGCTGGGCACGCGACCGCGAGTTGCGTACGCCCCGCTCGCCGCAGCACCTCTCCACTGCCGACGTGTTCACGCTCGGCAACGCCGTCTGCGGCTTCCTCGCCATCTACTGCACCACCACCGGTGTGCTCATCCCGCACCTCACCGGTGTCACCGTCAGCGGCGACCGGCGCAGCGCCGCCACCGCCGTGACGCTGCTGCTGATCGGCTCCATGTGCGACCTGTTCGACGGACTGGTCGCGCGCAAGTTGCGCAGCTCCGCGCTGGGCGCCGAACTGGACAACCTCGCGGACCTGATCAGCTTCGGCATCGCCCCCGCGTACTTCGTCGTGGTCTGGGGCATGGTCAGCAACGGCGCCCACCAGCGGCTCTCGGCGGCGATCGCCATCGTGGTGCTGCTCGCGGTGGTGCTGCGGCTGGCCCGCTTCTCCTGCACCGCGATGCGGCCCGGCGTGTTCCAGGGGATGCCCTGTCCGATGGGCGCGCTGACGGTGATCTCCATCGTGCTGCTCAACCCGCCGTTCATCCCCGCCGTGCTGGGCATACTCGCCGTGGCCGCGCTGATGGTCAGCAAGGTCGAGTACCCCAAGCCGCACGGTGTGCTGGCCACGGCGACCCTGTGCTGGATCGTCGTGAGCATGGGCTGCCTGGCCGCCTGGGCGACCGGTCTGCCCGGCGGGCACACGCTGCTGCAGGTGGGCGCGAGCCTCCAGGTGACCCTGGCACTGATGGCGCCGCTGATGGTGATCCGCCGCAAGGTCGGCGACGTCAGGGCCAAGCGCGCGGAGTCCCGCTCGACGAACTGACACCCGCACCGCATGCAGGAAGCCCCCCGCGACCGGAG
>Ga0302314_10019159_pt1 | contig 11383 bp, 11 predicted proteins | sample III_Palsa_N2_3_FD_200533 | JGI IMG/M metagenome (GOLD analysis project Ga0302314, IMG submission 200533) | Peat permafrost microbial communities from Stordalen Mire near Abisko, Sweden - III_Palsa_N2_3 | ecosystem: Environmental > Terrestrial > Soil > Palsa > Peat permafrost | place: Sweden... | reverse complement strand
GGCCTCAAGCTCGCACACGATGATCGGCTCCATCATCGGGGTCGGCGTCGCCAACCAGCTCATGCATGGCCACTCCGGTTTGAGCGGCGTCGATATGACGCAGGTGAAGAAAGTCTTCACCGCCCTTCTGGTTTCGCCGATCGTGGGCTTCGGTATGGCTGCGCTCCTGTTCTTCCTCTTCAAGCTTCTCGCCCGCGATCCCCGCCTCTACAAGGCCCCGGAAGGCACCGCACCGCCACCGTTCTACATTCGCATGCTCCTCATCGGCACCTGCGGCGGCGTGAGCTACTTCCACGGATCCAACGACGGCCAGAAGGGCATGGGTTTGATCATGCTCATCCTCGTCGGCACGGTCCCCACAGCCTACGCGCTCAACCACACCGTCAGTGCATCCGAGGTGCAAACCTTCGCCGCCGTCTCTACGCAAGTCGCAGGCGCCCTGGGCAACTACGCTTCGCCGACCGCCGTGATCGGCGACAGCGGTGCTGTGCTGGAGAATTTCGTCAATACCAAGAAGTACGATCCGGATGTAATGCTCGCGCTGCAGCAAGAGGTCACCGACATTCGCAATGAGGCAGTCGGCTACGGCTCGCTCGCCGGCGTCCCAGCGGGCATGCAGGCCAACGTCCGTAACCAGATGTACCTCACCAGCGCCGCGCTCACCCTGCTGCCCAAGGCTGCCGGAGCCCCCGCCATCAGCGCCTCCGACACCGCCGTCCTCGGCAACTACAAAAAATTCCTCGACAAGTCCACCAAGTTCATTCCCACCTGGGTCAAGGTCGCCGTCGCGCTGGCCCTGGGGCTCGGCACCATGATCGGCTGGAAGCGCATCGTGGTCACGGTGGGCGAAAAGATCGGCAAAACCCACCTCACCTATGCCCAGGGTGCTGCGGCTGAGATCACGGCAATGATCACCATCGGCCTCGCCGACGGATATGGGCTGCCGGTGAGTACCACCCATGTGCTCAGCTCCGGCGTCGCCGGCACGATGGCAGCTAACAAGAGCGGCCTCCAGATGTCCACCATCCGCGATATTGCCCTCGCCTGGGTCTTCACCCTGCCCGCCGCGGCAGTGCTCTCCGGCTGTCTTTTCCTGCTCTTCAACAAGATCGCCGGCTAACGCCCGATTTTGCACCACTTGCACACCTCTTCGATGGGTGCAGGGTTGATACACTCAACCCTGCACCTATGAGTCTTAAAGCCAAGATCGAAGCTGTCATCTACGCGTCCGAAGAGCCTGTCACTCTCGCCCAACTCACCGGCCTGCTCGGCGAAGAAGGCCAGGCCGAACTCGACGCCCTCGCCGCCCAGCAGCACTCCCTCGCGCTCGAAGACGAAGAGACCGACGACTCCGCCATCGAGCCCGTCGAAGACGCCGACGCCCTCAACGCCGAAACCACCGACCGCACCGACGACAGTTCAGACTCCGTCATCCTGAGCGAAGACTCGCCAAGCGAGTCGCAGCCGAAGGACCCTGACGCGGCCAGTCCCGCCTCGACCGTGGAGACCCTTGCAGACGAAGAAACCTCGGCCACGGCTGCCCCAAACGCCAAAGCTCTCGCCGCCGACCAGAAGCTCGCAGCCCGCAAACTCCGCGACTACTTCCGCACCCTCCTCGACGAGCTCATCGCCGACTACGCCAACGGCAACCGCGGCCTCGAGATTCGCGAAGTCGCTGGCGGCTTCCGCCTCGGCACCAAGGCCGAATACCACGACGCCGTCCGCGGCTTCGTCAAATCGCTCAAGCCGCCGCTAAAGCTCACGCTCCAGGCCTTGGAAACCCTCGCCGTGGTCGCCTACAAACAGCCTGTCACTGCCCCCGAAGTCTCCGAGATCCGTGGTGTTGACTCCGCCGGCGTTCTCGGCTCGCTGCTCACCCGCAAGCTCGTCACCACCGCCGGCCGCAAACAGGTCATCGGCCGCCCCATCCTCTACAAAACCACCAAAGACTTCCTCCTCCGCTTCGGCCTCAAAGACATCAACGAGCTTCCCAGCATCGAAGAGTTTGAGAAGATGGCTGGCGAGCTCAACGAAACCCTCTTAGACCAACCATCGGAAACCGAGGCCCTGGAGGAGATCCCCATGGAAGTCCAATCCGCAACTCTCTCGTCAGACGAAGCCAGCGCCGATCCCGTCGAACTCGAAGGCCACAACCTCCAGCCCATCGCACCCGACGCCCCCACCTCCGAGCCCGAGTCGGTCCCTGAAGCAGAGACACCCGCCGAGCTCGAACCCTCCGCCGACGTCCACTCTTCGCAGGCGGACGGCGACCCCGAAGACGAAGCCCCTAAGCTTCCGGACGAGCCCGCTACAGACGCCGAGCCCGCGGCAGAGCCTGAACCCGAGTAACTCGCATCCAGGCGAACCCTCCCGCCCCCGCAGGACGGATCGTTTCATGCAGTTGTGCGTCCAATAAGCGTACGATTTGGTGCAGGAGGGCATTATGGACAACCGCGGTAATCCCATCATCATCGACGGCAACGGGTCCCGCAACAACCGCGCCCAGACCTTCGGGCAGACCCGCAGCGCCTCCTCGCTGCTCAGCCAGGTGCTCGTCATCACTTCGGTCGGCTTTTTCACCTCTGCGGTCGGCGTGTACGTCGCGCCCGTCTCCGCGCCCGCCGGCATGGTCTGGCTCTACCTCATCGTCACCTTGGGACTGATCTTTGCCATCCGCGCCGCGCGCAACACCCCCGCGCTCGCCTTCGGTCTTTTCCTCTTTCTCGCGCTGGTGATGGGCTTCGAAATCAGCCCCTACATCAACATGCTGTTGCACACCGGCCACACCAACGCGGTCTTCAACGCCGCGCTGACCACCGCCGTCGGCATGGCCGTACTCGGCATGGGCGCGCAGATCTTTACCTTCGACTACCGCCGCGTTGGCAACTACGCCCGCGCCGCGCTCTTCGGCCTGATCATCATCGGCGTCCTCGGCATGTTCTTCCACTTCGTCAGCCCCAACATCTACTCCTATCTCACGCTCGCCATATTCAGCGTCCTCGTCGTCGTCGACTTCATGCGCGTCCATAAGGACGGCGACGGCGCCACAGCCGTAGAGCTTGCACTCAGCATCTACCTCGACGGCCTGAACATCTTCCTCGCTCTCACCCAGATCTTCTCCGGCCGCCGCGACTAGCGCCAACCCCTTCATCTCATCGAATAGCCCTCCAACTCCCTCAAAGTGGGCCGCAACCCGGCCCGCCAGGGACAACTGTCTCTAACAACACGGGCATCGAATTCAGCCAGATGAGCCTGCAGGCCTTACCCGCGCCCGGCTCTCGAAAGTCTTTCGGCGACCGGCCAGCAGCCGTCGCTCCCAGCCACCCAAACCCTCTCCCCAAAGGAGGCACATAGCATGATCCTCACCAAGCCCAGCACCGCGATTTCCTTCCTCGGCATTCTCCTCGTCGCAGCGGGCGCTGCCTCTGCGCAGCAGCCCAGCATGCCGCAGCAGCAACAGACATCGCCGGCCCAGCAGCAACAGCAGACGACGCAAGCCACCTCCGCTCTCTCCCCCGCCGACAACTCGAGTCCCGGCCCCTCCATGCCCAACTACGCCGACCAGGCCTGGGTCGAAGACGCCCTGAAGAACAACGACGCCCAGGTTCAAATGAGCCAACTGGCCCAGCAGAAGGCCTCCAGCGGCGACGTCAAGGAATTCAGTCAGCGGATGATCCAGATCCACACCGAGCTCAACCAGCAGCTCGCGCCCCTCGCCAAGCAGCTCGCCGTAAGCGAGAATCAGAAGCCCTCCAAAGAGCAGAAGAAGGAGATCGCGCAGCTCGAGCAGCTCTCCGGCCCGGACTTTGACAGCGCCTACCTACAGGCCATGGCCCACGAACAAGCGCATAGCCTGAAGCAGTTCAAGAGCGAAGAGACCGCGACAAATCCCAACATACAAAAGGCCGCCAAGGTCGACGAGCCGGTGCTCACTCAGCACTACCAGATCCTGCAAAAGATCGCGCAGACTCACAACGTAACCCTGGCCAGCAACGATTAAGACCAGCCCTCATCGCAATCGCAGCTTCAGAAGGGCGCGGAAACAACGCGCCCTTCTCCCTTTCCTACGCGATAATGAAGAGATGAAGGTCGAACTGAATTCCAACGACGCACCCTCCGGCGACCGCCTGCAGAAAATCCTCGCCCGCGCCGGAATCGCCAGCCGTCGCGCTGCTGAGGCCATCATCCTCGAAGGCCGCGTCCAGGTGAACGGTCAGACCGTCACCGAGCTCGGCACCCGCGCCGACATCACGCGCGATCATATTCGCGTCGACGGCAAGCTCCTCCACGGCCCCGAGCCCACCAAGTACTTCATGGTCAACAAGCCCCGCGGCTACGTCACCACACTCGACGACCCCGAGCATCGCCCCACCGTCATGCAGCTCCTCGGCGAAGACCGCCAGAAGAAACAGATCGGCGAACACAGCAAATTCCCCCGCCTCTACCCCGTAGGACGCCTCGATTACCTCAGCGAAGGTTTGCTCCTCATGACCAACGACGGCGAGCTCGCCAACAAGCTCTCCAAGGCCTCCACCGGCGTCCTCAAAACCTACCTCGTCAAGGTCTCCGGCTCTCCCACCGATGCCGCCATCGACCAGCTCCGTCGCGGCATCATGATCGACCGTGGCCGTCTCGCCGACACCCGCAGCACTGGCCGCCGCGATCGCGTCCTCACCCAGCCTGCCAAAGTGGAGCAAGTCCGCGGCGGCGACAATCCGTGGTACGAAGTCACCCTCACCGAAGGCCGCAATCGCCAGCTTCGTAAGATGTTCGAAGAGATCGGCCACCACGTCGAAAAAATTCGCCGCATCGGCTACGGGGCTCTTACTCTCGACGTCCCTCCGGGAAGCTTCCGCGAACTCTCCACAGGCGAAGTCCAGGCACTCAGCCGCGCGGCGGCAGGCAAAAAGGTCGAACGCAAAAAGGTTCTACCCGAAGCCGCCCAGCTCAAGAAGCCAGTTCCGCCCAAGCGGAAGTTCCGCCCAAGAACCGGCTCTGCCCCTCGTCGCCGATCCTCATAAACTTAGCGGGATATCTGAGCTATATTGCTCACTCTAAGTAATTTACATCGCCATCCATGGCAACGAATCCCCCCTCCACCCACTCCTACGGTGTGAGGTACTCCTTCATGCGCACCATCAAGTACGGCCTTTTTGCCGCTGCCGCGGCAGGCTTCTTCCTGCTCATCCCCGCAACTCCCTCGCCCGCCCAGGTAACCGTAACCTTCGGCGCCGAGCCCAACTGCCCCTACGGCTACTACGACTATGCCCCCTACAACTGCTCCCCCGACGGCTACTACGGCCCCGAGTGGTTCAACAATGGCGCCTTCGTCGGCACCGGCCACTGGGCCCACGGCCATTCGGATTTTCATGGTGACGTAAATAACGCCTACGATCCCCAACACGGCTACAAGGGAACCATGCCTGCCCGCGGCGAGACTGCGAAGCACCCAGGCGCAGCCCAGGATTTCAAGGGAAATGAGACCCGCGACGGCCAAGGCCATGGCACGCCCAAGAAATAATCATCCTTCCACGGGCAACCCCTGCGTCCCTTAACCGGCGCAGGGGTCCCTCATTATTGGGTCGGCACGCGGCAACTTCCGGGGCACCTTTTGGTTTCTTACCAAAACGGAGGTTCCCATGCGTGGACTGAAAGCTCTTCTCGTTACATCTGCAGCAGCAATGACCATCGCCCTGATCCCATCCCCTAAGGCCAACTCCCAAGTCTCTGTGACCTTCGGTGCTGAGCCCAACTGCCCCTACGGCTACTACGACTATGCACCCTACGACTGCGCGCCCGATGGCTATTATGGGCCGGAGTGGTTCAACAACGGCGTCTTCATCGGAGCTGGTCATTGGTTCCACGGACCTTCCAACTTCCACGGCCAGGTGAACAACAGCTTTGACCCCCAGCACGGGTATAAGGGTTCCATGCCTGCACGCGGCGAGTCTCCAACGCACAAGGGCGCAGCCAGCAACTTCAAAGGCAATGAAACCCGCGACGGCCACGGCAACGTCAGCCCCAAGAAATAATCATCGTTCACAGGCAACCCTTGCGTCGTTGAACCGGCGCAGGGGTTTCTTATTTTGGGCCAGCAAGCGGCAACTTCAGCCGAAGTTTTGGTTTCTTACGAAAATGGAGGTTCTCCCATGCGTGGAACGAAAGCAATTCTCGCAACAACTGCCGCAGCGCTGGCAATCGCCTTGATGCCAGCTCCTAAAGCCAATGCACAGGTCTCAGTCGGCGTTAACATCGGTGCCGAGCCCGCCTGCCCCTACGGTTATTACGACTACGCGCCCTACAACTGCGCCCCCTACGGTTACTATGGCCCTGAGTGGTTCAATGGCGGCGTCTTCATCGGTGCCGGCCCTTGGTTCCACGGCCCGCACGGCTTCCACGGCGGCGTCAATCGTCAGTTTGACCCGCGCTCGGGTTACCATGGCGCCTACCCTGAACACGGCGCCTATCATGCGCCCGCTGACAACTTCCAGAACTTCCACGCTTCCCACATGAGCGACGGCCACGGCCACTTCACCGCAGCCGGCCACGGCCACTAAGCGCGACGCACTTCAAACCAAGCCCTGCGCGCGATGAACTCCATCCACGCAGGGCGTTTTATTTCCGGGGCGTCACTTTCGCCGCCACGCCCGCCAATCCTCCGCCGTAATCTCCCACACTTCCGTCGGAAACCGTCCCGAGACATACTCGCTCTCCTTCACCTCCACCACCCGCATCCCCGTCTTCTCCGAAATCCGCCGCGACCCAATATTCTCCACCGCCTTCGGCACCCGCAGCACCAGAAACCCCAGTACCTCGAACCAGAAGTCCGTCACCGCGACCACCGCCTCGGTCATCAGCCCCTGTCCCTGCCACGGCAAACCCATCCAGAATCCACGATTGTTTTCGCCCAGGTAGAGCCCGATCCGCCCGATGATCGTCTCCGGCTCTGCCTTCAGCCGCAGCGTCCAGTCCCACGCCTCACCGCGCTCGACCGCCGGCAGAGCAGTATCGCGAATATTCTCGAGCGCTCCATCCTCAGGGAACGGCCATGGCACCTTCGCGTTCAGAAGCCGCACAATCTCCCACCGCGCAAACAGTTCCTGAATCCGCTTGGCATCGCCCAGTTCCAGCGGCCGCAAAATCAACCGCTCGGTCTCCAGTGTCGGTAACATTTCGGCAGCATAGCATCTGCGCAGAGACTCCCCCCGCCTACAAAGCAGGCATGAATCAAGGCTGCCGTGGTATACTGGTCCCGCGTTGATACATTTCACGCAGGGCACCGCGGGACAGATGACTCCTAATGGATTCGAGTCTGGCCAGAGACCGCGAGCGCCGCATACTACCCCACCCATCGCCTTCAAGCGTTGGTTGCTCTGGCTAGCAGGCCGATCACAGGATCACGCCTCGCCGTGCAGCAGCAATGCTTTTTGCGCCCCTTCGGGCATCTGGAAGACCAGAACATCTGGGCGACCGGAACTAGGCAATGCTGAAACAGGATCCACGCAACCGTCGGCTTGCCGCACCTCGTGCGACTGCCAACCGAACGCGTCACTGCATTCATTCGCCTTTTTCACCATTGCAAAGGAACCCCTTGTCTACCCTTACTCTTGATTCCATCCTGAACCCTGAACCACTCCAGGTCTCACGCAAAATCACCGCAACCGACGAAGCCGCTTCCGACGTCACCTTCAACGACTTCCAGATCTCCGAGTCCCTCAAGGCGCGCCTCTTCGCCGCCGGCTTCATCACCCCCACGCCAGTCCAGGCTGGAGCGATTCCGCCCGCCCTCGAAGGCGACGACATCCTCGCCACCGCCTCTACCGGCACCGGCAAGACCCTCAGCTTCTTGATCCCCATGATCGAACGCCTGGAGGAGATTTCCGTCCCCTCCACCCGCGGCAAGAAGACCCCCGTCCTCTCGCTCATCCTTCTCCCCACCCGCGAGCTCGCCATGCAGGTGCTCGAAGCCTTCCACAAGATCTGCCCAACGCTCAAAACCGACGCCGTCCTGGTCTGCGGTGGACTCTCCGAGAACACCCAGATCGAGCAGATCGGCCGCGGTCCGCGTCTCATCGTCGCTACCCCCGGCCGCCTCGAAGACTTCCTCCGCCGCAAGGCCATCAACCTCAAGGACGTCGACATGCTCGTCCTCGATGAAGTCGATCGCATGCTGGACATGGGCTTCCTCCCCTCCATCAAACGCATCGTCGCCGCGCTCCCCAAGGATCGCCAGACCATGTGCTACTCGGCCACCCTCGACGCCAACATCCGCGAGATCGTCAAGGACTACGTGCAGAATCCAGTGCGCGTGGAAATCGGCATCACGTCCCATCCCGTCGACAGCGTAGAGCTTCGTGTCTACACCGTCATGCAGGACCAGAAGCTTTCCCAGCTGGACAAGATGCTCAACGAAGAAGCGGGCACCTACCTCGTCTTCTCGCGCACCAAGCACGGCGCCGACCGCATCGGACGCAAGCTCGAGAAGCTCGGCCACGAAGTCGAGATCATCCATGGCGATCGCTCGCAATCGCAGCGCACCGCCGCCCTCAAGAGCTTTGCCACCGGCCGCAGCCGCGTCCTGGTTGCTACCGATGTCGCCGCCCGCGGCATCGACATCTCCGACATCGCGCACGTCGTCAACTATGACCTGCCCAACGGCTCGGACGACTTCGTTCACCGCATCGGTCGCACCGGCCGCGCCGGCAAGAAAGGCATTGCCAGCACCTTCATCACCCCGCTCGAAAAGGGCGACGCTCGCAAGCTGGAGCGCGAACTGAAGATCAAGTTCGAGTGGAACGAAGCCGACAAAAACCTTGCCAAGGAAGAGCGCAACAAGCCTATCGACTTCAGCAAGCCCGGCACGGGTGGCATCGACGCCCTCATGCAGATGGAAACCCGCAGCTGGAAGAATGCCGACGGCTCCGTGAACGAGAATGCCCCCAACGCCAACGCCGCACCTCAGCGTTCGCGCGGCGGCTTCGGCGGATCTCGCAGCGGTTCCGGCGGACGCCCCAGCGGCGGCCGCTCCAGCAGCAGCGGCAGCCGTCCCCACGGTGGCAACGCCGGCCGTCCCGCAGGACGCCGCAGCGGAACCAACCGCGGCCGCTAACCAACCAAATCGCAACCCAGGCAAGGGCGAGGATCACATCCTCGCCCTTGCTACGTTCGCTCAAAGCGCCCTGTAGAAACCTGCGGCCATTGACCTGACCTGTCGAGTCACGATAGATTCGCAAGACACAATTCATCGAATTCTGGTGCTTTGTTGATTTCCCCGTAATGAATTTTTTTGCCTCAAATTGCGTCTCGGCCCCCCATGTAATCGTCTTTGTCCGATATAGCACTCCACCTTCGTCCCTGCCACTGGAGGTCCACATGTCCCTGAGAGCTCTCTATTCCCTTGTCACCATTGCCATGTTCTTCGCCCTCAGCGTTGCCTTCGAGCGCAGAGCCTATGCCTATGTCGATCCCGGTTCAGGTTTGCTCATGCTGCAGGCCGCGGGCACGGTCCTCACTGGGGTTCTCTTCACCCTGCGTCGCCGCATCAAGTCTCTCTTCACCCGCAATAACTCGTCCGAGTCGCCGACCGCCGAGGGCCTCAACCCAGAGTCGGAAGCCTGATTCTTGCGAGTTCGTGAACGCCTTCTGCAATCCGCCGCGACCATGCGCCAGAATTCCCTTGTGCGCACTACCCTGTGCGCGCTCGGCTTCACCGTCACCTACCTCTTCTGGATCCTGAAACCGATCCAGGATGCACCGGCACAAGAGCTCTATCATTGGGGCGGCCACGCCAGAGAAGTCTTCGTTCCCTATATTCTGTTCATTCTCGCCGTTTGGTTGCTCTTCACCGCGCTCTTACTCCCCGCACGCAAACCCGGTAGAGTGCGTGCTGCTATCTGGACCTTTCTCCTCCTTTGCATCGCCTGCCTGCTCATCAAGCTCAACATCTTCTATCACCGCTTCGACTCTGTACCGGCGGCCTTCGATTGCGCGGCGATCCTCACCCTCCTGGTCACGCTAAGCTGGCGTCCATCCCGCGCTGACCGCTTTGAGCGAGTGCTCAAACCCATCACCACGATCTTCATCTTCCTCGGACTTCTCGGCGCTTTCATCCTCTGCCAACTATTCTGGGCCGACCTCCGAGGAAGCCTTGCCGATCAGCATCGCCCACTTCATCAGCGAAACGCTGCAGCGACCGTTCAACTCCACCGCATCGTCTGGATCGTCTTTGACGAACTCTCCTTCCAGCAGACCTACGAACATCGCTACCCAGGGCTGCGCCTCCCTGCCTTCGATTCACTCGCGGCAAGCTCAACCCTCTTCACGCACGCCACCCCGTTCTTCATCCGCACGGAAGAGGTCCTGCCGGGACTGTTCAGCGGTATACCCTTTGACAAGATCCGCAACACATTCTCCGCGGCCCCTTCATTCCATAACGCGGTCACTGGCGACTGGCAAGCCTTCGACCAGCACGACACCCTCTTTAAGGACGCTCTCAGCGCCGGGTACAGCACCGCCGTCGTCGGCTGGTACAACCCCTATTGCCGTCTCATCCCCGCAGTGCTGGATAGTTGCTACTGGCGCTTTCAGGTTCCCTCGAACACAACGCTCGCTGGGCAAATCGTCTTGTCCAATACCGGAAACCTCGCGATCCAGGCAGTACGTGGCGTGTTGACGATCCTTCCTCCTCGCTTGACCATCTACCTCATGCGTCGTAGTCGCGTGTTGCAAGAGTCGCTGGCGGGTAGTCGTGTGACTGAGGCCGAAGACTACCAGGATCTGCAATCACGCGCGGATCAACTCCTCCGCGATCCCTCCTACAACTTCGTTCTGCTTCACCTGCCGGTTCCGCATCCCCCCGGTTTCTACAACCGCCATACGCACCAATTCACAACTGAAGAATCCTCCTACATCGACAACCTGGCACTCGCGGACAGTTGGCTGGCAAGCATCGTTCAAACCCTCAAACAAACCAACCAGTGGGATTCCTCCACCGTCGTCCTTATGGGCGATCACGGTTGGAGAACGCAACAAATATGGAGGCCCATGAAAATAGGTTGGACGAAGGAAGACGAGCTCGCTAGCCACGGCGGCCAGTACGATCCCCGCCCCGTCTACCTCGTCAAGCTCCCCAACCAGACCATTGCCACGCGCATTGAGACTCCCTACAACACCGTCAACACACGCAAGCTCTTCGACGCCATCATGGCTCACCAGATCAACACCCCCGCCGACCTCGCCGCCTGGACTCAATCCACCCACTAACTTAAGCAGTCTCAGCCGGCAATCATACCATCCAACCAAACCCGGCGAAGGGCCGGATTCAGCCCGGCCCTTCGCTCCTCTACTCTCCTCGCGTGGTGTTTACGGCTGGCCCATCCCTCCA
>Ga0302314_10019158_pt1 | contig 11383 bp, 14 predicted proteins | sample III_Palsa_N2_3_FD_200533 | JGI IMG/M metagenome (GOLD analysis project Ga0302314, IMG submission 200533) | Peat permafrost microbial communities from Stordalen Mire near Abisko, Sweden - III_Palsa_N2_3 | ecosystem: Environmental > Terrestrial > Soil > Palsa > Peat permafrost | place: Sweden... | reverse complement strand
CGTCGCCGCGGCGCCGCCACGCTCGCCGCCCGCCACACCGGCAACGACTGCGGGGTCAGGTCCGGCGGGGCCGGTCCGGCGACCGCGTCGCGCAGGGCCGGGTCGACGAAGGCCAGCTCGCCGGAGACGACGGGGCGCGGCCTGGTCATCTCGAAGCCGACGATGCCCGCGAAGATCGCCGCCGCGCCCGCCCCGGCGATCATGTCGCGCCGCCGCATCTCGCCCATCGAAGTCTCCGGCCTCTGGCCAGCGACGCAATACAGCAAGTGACGGCGAAGTAACTGGCGCGCCATCGTCCTGGCGATCGGCGTCGTCACCCGGCTGGAATCCGCCATCGATGTCTTCAGCCCTAGCCTTGAGATACTGAGGGGCGGCGCGCCGGTGCGCGCTGTCGAGGGGACTTGGGATGAAGGCGTTGTCTTGGTTTTGCGCGGTTGCGGGGGTGCTGTCGGTTTCCACGGCGCGCGCCGACGACCTCGCCGATGTACGCTCGGTGCTGGCCGTGGAAATCCGCATGTTCGCCACCTTCGACGAGACGCTGGCGCCGAAAATCTACGCGCCCGACGTGACCTGGCAGAACCCCTTCGGCGTCAGGTTCCACAGCGAGGCGGCGCTGCAGGGCTTCCTCGCCCGCCTGTTCCGCCGTCCCGGCTATCGGTCGGGCAAGGACACCAGCGCCCCGGCGATCACCGACGTGCGTCTGATCGGGCCCGACGTCGCGGTCGCCTGGAGCGAAGAGACCAGCAGCGGCCAGATCGAGCACGGCAAGCCGCTGGGCCTGCGCAAATCCCACTACCTCGAAGTGCTGCACAAAAGTGGCGGCGCCTGGCTGATCACCGACGAGATGATCATGGACGAGAAATAGCGGGCGAGCGCCCGCTGGGGGAAGCACTGGCCCCAGGTCCGGCCTTTGGCCGACCCGAGGATAAACGCCGCCGGGGTCGGGGGCTCCCGCGGAGCGCCGCGCACGCGGTCTCGTGATAGAGCCAAGCGCGACGGCCGGCCGGCCGGCGCCACCCAGCCACAGGAGGGCCGTGACCGCCAATCCATCACCTGAGGAGTCCGAGCCCGCCGCGCGCTGGGTCGAGCTGGTCAGCCCCAGCCTGGCGCCGCGCGCGGCGCTGGTGCTGCTCGGCATCTGGCTCAACGCCGCCGACGCCATGGTCACGGCCACGATCATGCCGTCGGTGGCGCGCGAGCTGGGCGGCTACGCCTATTTCGGCTGGGCGGTGGCCGGCTACCTGCTGGGCTCGATTCTCGCGGGCGCCAGCTCCGGCCAGCTCGCCCAGCGGCTCGGGCTGCGTCCGGCCCTGGTCTGCGCGGCCCTCGCCTATGTGGCCGGGTGCGTGATGAGCGCCGCCGCGCCCAGCATCACCCTCTTCCTCGTCGGCCGCATGCTGCAGGGCGTGGGGGCCGGCTGGATCGTCGGCTTCTGCTACGTGGCCATCGGGGTGGTGTTTCCCGAGCGGCTGTGGGCGCGGATGTTCGGGGCCGGCGCGGCCGTGTGGGGCGTGGCCAGCTTCCTGGGGCCGCTGGTGGGCGGCGTGTTCGCCTCGGCCGGGATCTGGCGCTGGGCGTTCTGGATGTTCGCCGGCCAGGGCCTGCTGTTCGCCCCGGCGGTGCTGGCCCTGCTCCCTGCTCGCGCCGCCGCCGATGCGGGCGACCGCCGGCCGCTGGCCTGGCGCACCCTGGCGGTGCTGGCCGGCGCCATCGCCGCCATCGCCGCCGCCGATGTGACCCAGGGCGCGGTCTGGCCCGCCCTATGCCTCGCGCTCGGCCTGGCCCTGCTGGCCCTCGCCGGCGCGGTCAACGCCGCGCCGGGCGAACGGCTGCTGCCGCGCGAGGCGCTGCGGCCCACGAGCACGGCCGGCGCCGGCTACGCCATGATCTTCGCCATGTCGATCGCGTCGGCCGTGTTCGGCGTCTACGGCGCGGCCATCCTGCAGACGGTGGACGGCCTCTCGCCGCTGGTCGCCGGCTATGTGGTGGCCGTCGAGGCGCTGGGCTGGACCGTGACCGCCCTCTTCGTCTCCGGACAGCCGGACCGGCGGCACGGCGCGCTGATCTTCGCGGGCGCGCTGGCCATCGCCGCCGGCGTCGCCGTGCTCGCGGCGTTCATCGGCACGCCGCGGGTGTGGGGGGTGATCGCCGGCGGCGCGATCATGGGCGGCGGCTTCGGCCTGGCCTGGTCGCTGACCACCCGGCGGATCCTGAGCGCCCTGCCGCCGGAGGATCTTGCCATCGGCGCGGCGGCCACGCCCACCACCCAGCTGATCGGCGGCGCCGTCGGGGCCGCGGCGGCCGGGGCGATCGCCAACTTCCTCGGCCTCGCCCACGCGTTCACCCCCCAGCGCGCCGCCCTGACCGCCCCCTGGCTGTTCGCCGCCTTCATCCCCATCGCCGCCCTGGGCGTCCTCGCCGCGTGGCGGCTGTCGCGGGCGACCGGCGCGAACGCCTAAACCCTGCCGCCCCCTTGTGGGGGTCGAGACGAAGTCCGGGGTGGGGTCTTGGGGGCCGTGCTCGATCCCGCGGAGCCCCACCCTGGCCGCTCCCGCGGCCTGTCACTCCCCACAAGGGGGAGGGAGGTATACTTCAGCTCGGCTCTTCGACCGCCGCGGCGCGGTCGCGGCGCCAGCGTAGCGCGGCGTTGAGGTCGCGGAACTGGTCGAGCAGGCCCTCCAGCCGCGCGTCCATGCGCGTCACCTGGTGCGAGAGCGCCTTCAGTGGCTCGATCTCGCGCTCGATGGCCTTGACCCGGTTGGTCAGGGTCGCGCCCCAGATCAACAGGCCGCCCAGCTGCACCGCGCCGGTGACGCACAGCGCCAGGACCGCCAGGGTCAGTTCCGGATGCATGGCGATCATCCTTCCCCCAGCAGGCCGCGGATCGCTTGCGCCGAGCCGAGCGCGGACTGCAGGTTCTCGTCGGTCGGATCGAACTCCTGGATGGCGCCCGGCGCTACGCCCCGCGCGGCCAGCGCCGGGGTCATGTGGTCGAGCACCGAGCGCCGCTGCGCATACGGCAGCTGGGCCAGTCCCTGGCCGACCACGGTCATGATCTCCGCCTGATGGCCGGCGAACGCCCGCTGGGCCGGGTTTAGCGCGCCGATGCGCTCGCGCAGCGCCTGGGCCGCCGGGTCGGCGCCGGTCATGGCGTTGGCCCCAGCCGGCGCGCTCGGCCGGCCAAGCGCGCGGCCGACCTGGAAGGCGTTGACGTAGGCGCCGACCGCTCCGGAATCGGCCGATGTCAGGTCGGGCGGGGCTGGGCTCATCTCTATCCTCCCGGGACGAAGGCGTTGTACGGCGTCGCTCCGCCGGCGCCGAAGCTGGTGCCGCCGCGGCTGAGGCCATAGGCGTTGAGCGCGCTCCCCAGCACGCCGGTCAGGGCGTTGGCGCTGGCGAGGCCGGCGCTGGCGTTGGCCGTGGCGGCGCTGGTGTTGTTGGCCGAGACCTGGCCGGCGTAGGCCTCGCCCTGGCCGGCCAGCGCATTGGCCGCGCCGGCGCCGGTGGCGACCTCGTTCTGCAGATCGCCGACGTAGCTCTGGCCGAACTGCTGGGCCAGGCCCGCGCCATAGGCGTTCAGCGCCTTGAGCGTGGATCCGCTGTCGAGCATCCCCGTCGCAGCCTTGTTCTGCTCGGCCGCCTGCTCGCCCTGGCTGAGATCGAACTGATAGCCGGTGGAGTTCAGATAATTGCTGAACGCCGCCTGCGTCGCCTGCGGGTCGCCGCCGAGGCCGAGAAAGCCGTTGAGCGCCGTCTCGGCCGTATCGCCGCCATTGATGAACGGCGTCTCCAGCGCCTTGTTGGAGTTGTAGATCTGCGAGTCCAGCGCGTTGTTCTGGCTGGCCGCGTTCTGCGCCGCGCCGGCGGCGTTGCCGGACGCGATCAGGCTCGCGCCGCCGCCGATCGCCGCCGCGCCGATGATTGCCGTTCCAAGGCCTATGGGCATCTGATCACCTCCATCGTCCCTTCGCGCACCTCCACGAACACGCCGGCGCCGATGTCGATCACCAGCGGCGTTTCGCTGGCCAGACGGATCGGCGGATAACCGGCCAGCCTCGCCCAGCGGTTGTAGAACCACACGCCCTTGCGGTGATTGCCGGCCCGGATCATCAGGCAGGCCACGCCCGCCGCATGATCGTGCGCCGGATCGGGCGGATGGTCGGGCAGGGCGCTGTCGGCCAACGCCCTGGCCGTCTCCAGCTGGGCGTGGAACACCTCGCCCTCGGCCGTGGCCGCCGGCTCGCGCGCCGCCCAGGCGTCCAGCGTGAGCGCCCGATAGGAGACGGCCACCAGCTCGCCCTCCGCCGTGCGAAACGCCCGCTCGCGCGTGAACCGCTCCCTGAAGCCGCACACCCGCGCCGCGAACCCCGCGCCGGCGTTGCCCGCCGGAACCCGGGTCACGATTTCCCGCGCATCGGTGGCGCAGAAGACATACCGCACCGCCTCGCCCCACGCGGCCAGGCACGCGCGCCCACGCCCGGCCGGCAGGAACAGGGTGTGCAGCTCGTACACGCCGGTCTCGTGCCGCACGAACACCCAGCCGCCGTGCGCCGTGGTCAGCGCGATGTTGGCGGGCTCGCCGACCACGCTGGTCAGGTCCAGCGCGCCCTCGCCGCCGATCCACGGCCGCACGCTCGCGTCGTTGGCGACGGCGTTGAGGAACCGCGCATCGAGGGTGCGCCTGAACATGCTGGAGCTCATTCATCGCCTCCGACGCCCGAGCCGCTGCAGCTGTACGAGAAGCTGTCCACCAGGGCCCCGGCGTCGCTGGCATCGTTGATGGTGATCGTGCCCGACGCGCGCGACGTCGAGGGGTTGATGATCGTCCAGCCCAAGGTCGCGCTATCGGCGCACGCAATGCCGCCGGCGTAGGGGGCCAAGGTCGCGCCGTTCAATGTGTAGTAGAGCAGCCCCGTCCCGGTGATCGTCGCGGTGAGGGTGTGGGGCGAGGTGATTCCCGTGATCGTCAGCGCCTCGTTCGATCCGCCGCCGACACCAAAGATGTTGGCCCAGGCCAGGGCGCCCAGGGTCCCACCCCCGCTTTCGCCGCCGCCCACGCCCGCGCCCACTAGCGCCAGGACCGCGCCGGTCAACTTAAGCCCGTGCCGCTGACCACCCAGGTGTTGGTCCCCTCGGCGATCAGCGTCGCCAGGCCCCATTGCGCCAAGGCCCAGCTCTTGTTGGTGTCCACCCCAGCCCCGTAGATGGTCACGCCGGCCCCCTGGGTGATGGTGACCACCCCGGCGCCGACGTTGCGGATCAGGATCACCGTCCCCAGCGGGTAGGTGTTGGGTGGCACGGTGTAGGCGACGCCGGCGCCGCTATTGGCCCGGACAAGCTTGCCGGCGTCCGTCAGCGCGAGCGTATAGTTCGCATCCTGCTCGTTGACCGGCGCGCCCAGATAGCCGGCGCTGTTGATCGACACGCTGGAGGGGGAGAGGAGCAGGTTGGTGGCCGTATCGCCGGCCTTGTTGAGTGGCGTATAGCCGATCGCCCCGAGCACCCCGCTCCACGTCGCCAGGGTCGCCGGGCTCACATAGACGCCGGTCGCCGAGCCGGCGTTCACTTGCGCGCTCGTCGCCGCCTCGACGGTGACGTTCACCGGGTCCACGTCGGCCACCACCGACCCGCCGCTGGTCTGCAGCTGCATCCGGTAGGTGACGCTCGGGTCGAGAAACACCGCCGCGAACAGCCCGCCGCCGTCGGCGACCACCGGGTTGCTCAGCGGCACGCTGAGCGTATCGTCCGTATACACCGGCGTCGGCGTGGTCGTGCCGGCGACGTAGAACAACAGCAACGCCCCCGCCATCGGCGCCCCACCCCCATCCACCGCCCGAAACACAGCGGCAGGCAGCAGGGTCCCCGTGGCCATCGCAACCCTCCATCAAAGCTCGAGATCGGAAGCAAACGCCTCCCTCCCCTTCATGGGGAGGGACAGACGGCGAAGCCGTCAGGGTGGGGCTCGCGACGGATGAGCACGGCGCCCGCCCCCACCCCACCCGTCGCGCTTCGCGCCCCATCCTCCCCACGAAGGGAGGGAGGAAGACCCTCTTCGCTTGACACGGTGAAGGTTGTCGACGCAGAAATCGTGTCCAGGGGCGATGGGACGGCGCCTCTGGTCGCTGGCGGGGAGGGCCGGCTCGGTGCAAGCGGACCTGGAGGCAGAGCGCTCTGCGTTGTGCGCCGCGGCGGCGATCCGCGGCTACAACACGCGCGGCGTAGCCACCGAACCGCTCGTCATCGCCTCGCAGCGGGTGGTGGAAATCGGCATGGGGGGCGGTCCATTCTCGGTGGCCGCCATCGTCGCCGGCGCTTCAGCCTACCTCGGCGTCGACCCAAACGTCGGCACCGACCATGTGCGTGACTTTCGCAGCCTGACCGACAAGCAATTCCCTCCCTACGCCCCGTTCTTCTACAGTTGCGCCGACATCATGCGACTGTATCCGAACATCAAGCTCTTGAGCGCCCGTCTCGAGGATGTTGTCGACGAGGTGCGCGCGTTTCGGGCCGACGTCGCCGTTCTATGGGGCGTGACCGAGCATTTGCACGATCCCCACTCGGTGATCAGGACTGTATGGGAGACGCTCCGGCGAAATGGCGTCATCTGGCTTACCCACAACAACTGGTATTCGTGGATCGGACACCATGCCGATCCTCGGACGCTCAAGTTATGGGACCGCGACGATCCGGCGCAAAACGCGGTCGTGGATTGGCGCCACCTCGATCCGCGGCACCCACTGAACGCGGACCCCAATCTGAACCGCATGCGGATGCAGGATTTCCGCGACCTGATCGAGACCTATTTCGACGTGATCGAATTCTCCTACGAGATTCACGCCCTGCCGCGGCTCACGCCCGAAATTCGAAATCGCTACAAACACATATCCCTGGAAGAGATGCTCGCTACGTCGGTTCGACTGTACGGCAAACGCAGAGACACGCCGCGCAACACCGATCTCTCGACGCGCGAGTTTTATCACCCGTCCCCAAATTACATGACCGACAAAGACTTCAGCGATGAAGATATCGAGCCGTTCCGCCGGGTCGGGTACGTCCACTTTGGCCCACAGGGGCAGCTCGTCAGCCACAGCGACAACGACCATGCCGGACGCCGGGCGTTCAGCCTGCTCAGGCCGGGCCAACCGATCGGTTTGCGAAAAGGCAACGTATGGCTGAAGTTGACAGTATCTCAGCTTGAGCACCGAGCCAGCGGAGAGGTGCGCGTGATCGTGCGCGAGAAAGTAAGAGAAGACTTTCTCACCGTTAACCGAGGCATGTGGGTATTGGAGTCGGGCGGAAGCGCCGGACGGAGGTTCGCGAGCGGGCGCCGCTCGCTCCCATCGCAGCGGAGCACGCCCGCTTTTTCGATCGGCGCGCTTGGCGGACTGCTCCGCCGCGGCGCGCCCCCGGTGACGTAGCACGCCAGCAACGGCCCCCTCCCTCCCCTTCATGGGGAGGGACAGACGGCGAAGCCGTCAGGGTGGGGCTCTCGACGGCTGAGCGCGGCCCCCCCGCCCCACCCGTCCCGCTGCGCGGGCCACCCACCCCATGAAGGGCAGGGAGGAAGGAATGTTCAGCTCGCTCGACGCGCGAATCGCAACAATGCGCTGCCTGTTCTCATCTGCGACGTCTGCGTAATCTGCGGATGCTCTTCTTGTCCTGGCGTCTTGTCGACTTGGTGTTTCTCTAAGCCTTCCGCCCGATCGCCAAAAGCCCAACCCTCATTCGAGGACCACCCTCGGAAAGTAGAACGACACCAGCCAGTTCGGCAGATCGACGATCTCGCTGATCCGCAGGTCGCCGCACACCGAGCACAGCATGTAGGCGTCCACCGGCGCCAGTCCGCGCGAGCGCCCCAGCAGGTCGATCATCCGGCTCACCGCCTCGCGCGCGCCGGTCATCAGGTCGGGCCCGACGCCGGTGGTGACCTCGTAGCCGTTGCCATCCAGATGCCGCGTCACCGGCCCCGGCGTGGTGAAGCGCGGGGCCGCCAGGCGCGCGTCCCTGACCAGGTCGAAGGTCAGGGTCACCGACATCGGACTCTCGATGGCCGTGCCGCAGACCTCGCCGTCGCCCTGGGCGGCGTGGGTGTCGCCGACCGAGAGCAGGCCGCCGGCGACCTCGACGGGAAGATACAGCGTGGCGCCCGCCGTAAGGTCGCGGATGTCCATGTTGCCGCCGACGCGCCTGGGCGGCACGACCGAGTGCACGCCCGGCTCGGCGAGCGCCAGACCCATGGTCCCGGCGAACGGTTTCAGCGGCACGCGGCCCACCGGCGAAAACGCCGCCGGCGTCATGCGCACCGCATCGTACGACCAGATGTGCAGCGCGGGTTCCGGGAACTGGTCGGCGAGCAGGCCGAAGCCCGGGAACACGGCGGTCCAGCCGAAGCCCGACGGGGCGAAGCGCTCCACCGTGATCTTCACCGCGTCACCCGGCCGCGCCCCATCGATGAACACCGGCCCGGTGACCGGATTGGTGCGGCTGAAGTCGAACCCCGCCACGTCGGCCACCGTGCTGGTGGCCGTGAGCTGTCCGCCGGACGCGTCCAGGCACTCGAAACCAACGGTCGCCCCCGGCGCCACGGTCAGCACTGGCGCCAGCGCATTGTCCCAGCCGAGGTGATGATGACCCCGGTGAATCGTATGCCCGCCCTCGCTCGACATCGCAGAACCCCCAGGCTGTTGCGCGGAGCAGGGTAGCGGCTCTTTGCGGCGGCGTCAGTCTGGCGTTCGAGCGGCTGGCCCGAGTGACTCAGATCCGCCCGGGGCTAGGTTGCGAGAACGAGGGATCGCCTCCGCCGGACGGCGCCGCCGACGGCGCCGACGCCCGACAGCATCAGCGCCCAGGACGCGGGTTCAGGCGCACCCGACGATAGTCCGGTCTGATCCGTAGCGACTTGAGGCACGAGCGCACCGGTAAAGGCGGCGTCGCCTGGATGGGCCATGAGGTAGTTCAGATCGGTGGCGACGGTGGCGTTCGATATGTCGCTGACGCTGCCTCCCACCACCTCGAACATCGCGCCCTGAACCGCATCCTCGACGTCGGGCGATTTCCCGATGGCGTAGTTCGCGAGCCATTGAAGCTCGCCCGCCTGGCTGGAAGTCAGGCCGAGTTGCGAGAGGGAGTTCACGCCATCGTATTGAACGGGTGGCGACTGCGCGCCGAGCACATCGGTTGCGTCCGGATCGATGCAGTAGAAGTCGATCGCCTCGCCGGCGGCGTTCGTAAGCACCTGCGGCTGGAGATACGCTTCGCGTCCGTTCACGTCCGCGGTGACTGGCGGGCCGGCGACGAGACCGACCGTGACGGCGACGAAGGTTGCCGCGTGCGTCGAGGCCGCAAGGCTGATTCCCAGCAGTGATCCTGCCATCAACACGTTTATCTTAGCCATTGTAGCCCTGACTGGAGGTGATATCGATATGATTGCCGGCCTATAAACCCACCGTGGGAATTTTGGTTGCAGCTCTTACTTAAGTCCCTCTGGACATAAGCGCGAAATAGGATCCGTAAGGATTTCGTTACACTCAAGTGTGCCTATGTCATATTGTCGTTATGCTCTACGAGACGACGACCAACCGTCCTGCAGACCAGTCCGCCCCGGCGCTCAACCCGTCACAACCACGTCCGCATGGGCCGAGGCGCCCCGCGAACAAGGCGTTGAGACTCGGCGCGGGTTGTCAGCTCGCCACCACCGCGCCGCTGTCGACGGCGCACCAGGCGTTGTTCGACCACCAGCAGGGCACGCCGGTGCCGGCCCCCGCGCCCTCGCCGGTCTTGCGGCCGTTGGCGGCGTAGGCCCAGTCTCCCGGCGCGTTGCCGGCCCTGGGCAGGTCGGCCACGTCGGCGGCGGCCACATAGAGCGTCAGGCCGACGTTGCCGCTCAGCGCCCCGCCGGCCTGCAAGCCGCCCGCCGCCACGACCTCCGTGGTCCGCGGCACGGCCGCGCCCGCCAGCGCGCTCGCCGCCTCCACCTTGTCGACGCTCCCGCCGGTCCGGCTCCACAAGCTCTGCACGAACACCTGCGCCCACCCCGCCAGCGTCCCGTCCTTGTCGACAAACGGCAGCCCGAAGTTCGGCCGCGGAACCGCTTGCGAGGTCATGGGCGCGCTCCTTCAAGGTCGATCAAACCTCCCTCCCCTTCATGGGGAGGGACAGACGGCGAAGCCGTCAGGGTGGGGCTCTGCGAGGAAGAACACGGCCCCCGCACCCCACCCGTCCCGCTGCGCGGGCCACCCAGGGGAGGGAGGAAGAATTGTTCAGGTCGCCGTGCGCGCGAAGCGCAACAATAATCTGTCTTGCTTCCTATCGCCGACATCTGCGTCATCTGCGGACACTCTTCTCTTTCTTCTTGGCCACTTGGCGGCCCTCTCACACCTTCCCACCCCACCACCGCCGCGCCGCGACGCCCGCCCACACCGCCTCCACCAGCCCGAACGGCCAGGCGCCCTGCAAAAACCCGTACGCCGAGCCCAGCAGGCAGGCCCCGGCGAACCCCAGGGTCCACCAGCGCGAGCGCGCCTCCAGCGCATAGCAGACCAGCATGGCGCTGACGGCGAAGAGCCCGAAGGCGGAGAGCGCGCTCATCCGCCCCCTGTGCGCCCGCCGCGCCCGCCCATCAATTCGCCGGCCGCAGCGGGTTGAGTTCCAGGTGCGAGAAAGCCACGTCCACCGGATCGGAGCAGCGCACCTCGATCAGCCGTCCGGGCGCCTTCATCAGCCCCAGCCGCTGCCAGCAGACGCGCGGATAGACGCCCTGCGCCCCCAGGCTCGCCGCGCGCCAGCGGCTGAACGTGCCGCCCATGTCGTCGCTGTAGCGCATCTCCACCACCGGGGCCGCGCCGGCGCCGCTGGCGTTCCCCTTGCCGGTCACGCAGTGCAGGACGAGGCCATCCATGCGCGGCCGGCCCTCCTCGATCTTGATGAAGGCGCTGGCCTGGCGGGTCAGCGGCCCGCCGTCGTCGCTCCACACGCCCACCTGCATGGTGAACAGGTTGCCCGTCACGCTGTCGCCCACATAGGCGACGCCGCCGATCATCGTCCCCACCTGGCCGCGGAACTGCGGATAGCCGAAGCTCCTCCACTCGTTCCACTCACCGCGGCTGTAGCTGTCGCCGTAGGCGCTCTCCACCGTGCCGATGCGGCTGATGTCGTAGGCGTAAGTGCCCACGCCGGGCACGTTGAGCACATAGAACTCGTGGCCCTCGAAGGTGACCACGAAGGCGTTGCATGCGGCGATGTTGGCGCATTGGCGGATCTTGTCCTCGATCGAGGAGGAGCTGATCCGGCCCGGCGTATTGCCCACGCGGTAGACCACCCCGTTCTGGCTCAGCCAGAAGAGCGCGTTGTCGGCGAAGCACACCGTATCCCTGGCCGCGCAGCC
>Ga0302314_10019157_pt1 | contig 11383 bp, 9 predicted proteins | sample III_Palsa_N2_3_FD_200533 | JGI IMG/M metagenome (GOLD analysis project Ga0302314, IMG submission 200533) | Peat permafrost microbial communities from Stordalen Mire near Abisko, Sweden - III_Palsa_N2_3 | ecosystem: Environmental > Terrestrial > Soil > Palsa > Peat permafrost | place: Sweden... | reverse complement strand
ACGCGTCGGCGAGCCCGGACACGATGAACTCCAGTTCCTCGTAACCGTGGGTGGCGAGGTCGATACCAAGCTGCCGGTGAGCCAGCCAGGCAGTCCCGAGCGGGACCGACCGCTCATCGACGCTCAGCGGCCCATCAACTTTGAGCCGCTGGAGGAGCCGGCCGAAATCCGTCACTCGGGCTCCACCAGCTTGCTCGCGCGCGCGACCAGGCGCCGACGCTCCTGGCGCGGGTCCGGGACCGGCGCGGCCGCGATCAGCTCCTTGGTGTACGTCTCCGTCGGCTCGCCACAGACCTGCGCTGCGGTCCCGGTCTCGACGACGACCCCGCGGTGTAGCACCACCACTCTGTCGGCGAGGTGGCGGACGACATCCAGATCGTGCGCGATGAACAGATAGGCAAGTGCCAGCTCCCGCCGCAGGTCGACGAGGAGGTTGATGATCTGGGCCTGCACCGACAGGTCGAGCGCGCTCAGTGCCTCATCGCAGATCACCAGGTCGGGCGAGATCATCAGCGCGCGGGCGATCGCGATTCGCTGCCGCTGGCCGCCCGAGAACTGGCGCGGGTAGCGATCTGCCGAATCCTCCGGCAGTCCGACCCGCTCGAGCATCGCGGCCACGCGCTGACCGATCTCGGCCCGCGGGCGGCGCTGGACGAGGAGTGGCTCCGACAGCGCCGAGCCTACCGTCCGGGCAGGGTTGAGCGAGCTGTACGGATCCTGAAAGACTGCTTGCATCCGGCGCGCTAGCTCCACTCGGCGGCGGTGACCTGCGTTCGTGATATCCGCGCCGTCGAAGACGATCGCACCGGCCGAGACCGGAACGAGCCCGAGCACAGCTCGGCCCAAGGTTGACTTTCCGGCTCCGGACTCGCCCACGAGGGCGAGGGTCTCGCCCGGCATAACCTGGAGGCTCACACTGCTGAGAGCCTGGAAGACATGGCGGCCCTGGTGGAAGCTGACGACGAGGTTGCGCACCTCGAGCAACGGCGCAAGCTTCGCTGCCGGGGGAGAGGCAACCGGCTGCGCTTCCGTGCCGTTCATCTCACGGCCTGCAGCTGGTCGGCATGGATGCAGCGCGATTCGTGCCCGCCCTCCACCGCGAGCATCGGGATCGGCGCCGCCTGGCAGTCATCCTGCGCAAGCGGGCAGCGTCCCGCGAAACGACAGCCGACTGGCCAGTCGGCTGGCTCGGGCACGGTCCCGCGAATCGACGGCAGCGCACTGCCGGCTGGCGCGCGTTGCGGGTTGGCCCGCAGCAGCAGGTCGGTGTACGGGTGCTGAGGATGGTCGAAGATGCGCTCTGCCGCGGTCCGCTCGACCGCCTGTCCGGCGTACATGACGAGGACCTCGTCGGCCATCCCGGCAACCACGCCCCAGTCGTGGGTGATCAGCAGGATCGCGATGCCGCTGGACAGCTGCAGCGAGACCAACAACGCCAAGATGTCGGCCTGAACGGTCACGTCGAGCGCTGTCGTCGGCTCGTCGGCGACGATGATCTCGGGATCGCCCGCGAGCGCGCGGGCGATCGTCACACGCTGGGCCATGCCCCCGGAGATCTGGTGCGGGTATAGCCCGGCGATGCGCTCGGGGTTCTCGAGGCGAACCCGGGCAAGCAGCTCGAGCGCCCGCCCTCTAGCCGCGGCAGCCCGGCAGCCGCTGTAGGCGCGGACCACCTCTGCGAGGGCCGAGCCGGTCGTCTGGGTGGGGTCCAGGGCGGTGAGCGGGTCCTGGCCGATGAAGCCGATCCGCCGCCCCCGCACCGCTCGCAGCTGTGACTCGGACGCGCCGACGAGTTCGCGGCCGTCGAAGCGTGCGCTGCCTGAGATCCTGCCGCCGGCTGGGGCCACGCCGAGGATCGCGCGCGCCGTCACCGACTTGCCGCAACCGGACTCACCGACGATCGCGAGCGTGCGGCCGGCGCTGAGGTCGAAACTGATGCCGTCGACCAGCACCAGGTCGGTGCCGTTCGCCGCCGGCGCGGTCACCCTCAGATCGCGGACCGACAGCGTCACGCCGGGCGCCGCCTCGGCGCTCCCCGCGGCGATCGATCCAGCGTTCCCCGCCGACTTGACCCTTGGGCGCCTCCTGGGTGCCACCCCGGTCCACTGCTCGGCCACTGCGTCGCGCAGGACATCGCCGAGCAACCCGAGACTCAGAACCGTGAGGGCGATCGCGCCGCCCGTGGGCACCAGGAACCACGATTGCTGCTGATACTCGCTGGCGGCTTCAGCGACCATCGATCCCCAGCTCGGAGCCGGCACCTGTACCCCGAATCCAAGGAACGCCAGCCCGGAGGCCATCAGTACCGACACGGCTCCAACCAGCGTTGCCTGGACGACGATCGGGCCCCTGATTCGCGGCAGGACGTGCCTGATCATGATCTGCCGGTGCGTGAGTCCGTTGACCCGAGCGGCATCGATGTAGAGGTCCTCGCGCACGGCGAGCGTGACCGATCGCAGAACGCGGATCGGCGCCGCCGAGAGCATCAGCCCCAACGGGAGCATCGCCGGATACAGGCTCGACGGGTAGACCGAGACGACCACGATCAGCACGACGAGGACCGGCATCGTCAGCAGCAGGTCGGCCCACAGCGACACGACACGGTCCGTCAGACCTCGCCGGTAGCCGCTGACGACCCCGAGGATCGTGCCGAGGAAGATCGCGATCGCGGTCGCCTCGGCCGCGGCGAGGAGCGTCGGGCGTCCGCCGTAGAGCAGGCGTGAGAGGATGTCGCGACCGAGCTCGTCGGTGCCGAGCAGGTGGTGCACGCTGGGTCCCTGGAGTTCCGCGAGCAGGCTCGAGGCGTACGGTCCGTCCGGGGCGAGCAGGGGCGCCGCGGCGCACGCCACGATGATCCCCACAAAGACGATCAGCGCCGCCGCGCCGATCGGTCGCCGCAGGACCCGCAGTAGCAGGCTCGGCGGTTTCGCGCTCGCGGTCGCGCCCGCCGGAACGGAACCCGGGCCTTCCAGTCCGCTCGTCTGAAGCGGGCTGATGGCGCTCATCTTGCGATCCGGATGCGTGGGTTCAGCCACGCATAGGACAGATCGATGATCAGGTTGACGGCGACGACGATCAACGTGAAGTAGATGACCACGCCCTCGATCACGGGGAGGTCATGGTCGGTGGCAGCCTGAACAGCGAGGCTGCCCAACCCGGGCAGGACGAACACCTGCTCGACGAGGATCGTCCCGCCGAGCATCGCGACCGCGAACAGGCCGACGATGGTCACGATCGGGATCGCCGCGTTGCGTAGGCCGTGGCGGAAGAGGATCGTCCCGCGCGACAGCCCGGCGAGCCTCATCGACACGATGAACTCGCGGCTCATCACCTCGCTGAGCGCGTCCCTCGTCTGCTTGGCGATGCCGGTCGCGCCGGCTGCCGACAGGGTCAGCACCGGCAGGATCAGCGACTGAAGCCAGTCCCATGGAGACTGCGCCAGCGGCACATAGCCAGAGGGCGGCAGCAGCTTCGCCTTGACGGCGACGTATTCGACGAGGATCAGGCCGAGCCAGAAGTTCGGGATGGCGAACCCCGCCCACGAGAACGCGTCGATCGCCCGGCCGAGCGGCCCGCGCCAGACGACGCTGGCAACTCCAAGGCCGACGCCCACGACCAGCGATACCAGCGTCGCGCCGACCACCAGCGAGACGGTCACCCCGAGCCGCTGGTTGACCTCGCTGCTCACCGACTGAAGTGAGAACAGCGAGGTCCCCAGCGAGCCATGCAGGACCTGACCGAGCCAGTGGCCGTACTGCGTGAGGATCGGCTTCGTGAGCCCCAACTTATGATCCAGCGCGTGGTACTCCGCCTCCGTGTGTCCCGCTCCCAGGATCCTCACCGCCGGGTCGCCCGGGATCAGGGCGACCACGACGAACGTGAGGATCGAGACGAGGAACAGCAACGGGACCGACAGCAGCAGGCGTCGCAGCAGATAGGCCAGCACGACTTCGCCGGTCGGTTCGTTATGTCGTCTGGGTGGGCATCAGCTCGCTGGATACCAGCTCTGCGACGCGATCGGCGAAACCGGATCGACCGTCGTGTTATCGAGGGTCGGGGCCTGCACGTTCTTGACCGAGCTCGAGAAAGCAACCACGGAATCCAGCCCGTAGAGCGGGCAGTACCACGCATTGCCGACGAGGAAGTCATTGACCTTCTCGTAAGCCGCTGTCTGCGCCGCCGAGGTCGTTGCCGTCGCGGCCGTCCCGAGCAGCGCGTTCAGTGCCGCGCTCGTCGACCCGAACACGTTCGTGAACGGAGCGAGACCGAACTCAACCGAATACGGGAAGCCGTAGCCGTCCTGCGAGATCGGCCAGATCACCGCTGAATACTTCTTCGACAGAGCCGCCGGCACGAACTGCGCCGGTGACGGCGTTTCCGTGATCTGCACGGTGATCCCGATCGCCCCCAGTTCGGACTTCAGCTCCGCGCCGATGTCGCCGTTCGGATCGAGCGCCAGCGTGTCGAGCACCTGGAGCGTGAACCCGTGCGGGTAGCCCGCTGACGCCAGCAGCTTCTTGGCGGTCTTGGGGTTGTACGAGTACAGCTTTCCGAGACCCGGGTCATATCCGGTCGTTCCCGGGAGAGAAACCTCGTCGGTCGGCACCGCGGCGCTGCCCCCGAGGCCCTTCGCCAGCGCGGCGCGATCGACGGCGTCGTTGATCGCCTCGCGAACCTGCATCTTCTTGAGTGGCGAGCCGGCCTCGCTGCGACCCATCAGGATCAGAGACGCGATCGAGAACGGCTCGGCGTAGGCCGTCAGGCCGGCGGTCTTGGCCGGAGCAAGCACTTGCGGCGGGAGGAACGTCAGGGCCTGGACTTGGCCGGAGGCCGCGGACGACACCGCAGTCTGCGGGTCTGTGATCACCTTGACGATGACGGTGCTGTAGTGCACCGCCTTCGGGTTCCAGTAGTGCGGATTCTCGTCGAACACGTAGGAGCTGTTGGTGACCGTCTGGTTCGCATTTAGCTCGTATGGTCCCGCCCCGTCCGAGGACGTGGCCAGCGACGCCGGACTGGCGATGCCCTGCGGACCGATGATCTGGCCCACGTCCTGGTACTGATCAAGCAGGAACGGGAGGTCAGGCGCCGGCGCGGCGAACTTCATCTGCACCGTGTTGGCGCCCGTGGCCGTGATCGACGTCAGGGTCGCGAGATAGGCAGCCTGCGGTCCATTGGCGCTCTTGAAGTACTTGATCGAGTTGACAACGCTCTGCGGAGTCATCAGTGAGCCGTCGCTGAAATGGACGCCGCTTCGCAGGGTCATGTCGAAGATCTCGTTCTTCGACTTCGGCGCGTAGCCCCACTTGGTCGCCAGGTCGCCTACATACGACCCGTTACTCTCCTGGTAAATGAGCGAGTCGTAGTCAAGCGCGCCAAAGTCGATGTCAGACTGGCTCGTGCCCCCAAGTGCTGGATTTAGGCTTACGGGCGGCGTGAACTGAATCGTGAGTGTCTGCCCAGCGGCTGCCTTAGCCACAGCTCGACCGGCTGCGCGCGCACCTGAGTTGCTTGCGTAGGCGCCACCTGCAGCGAGCGCCACAGAAGTGACAGCGGCGGCAGCGACAGCGGCGGCTCGCCGTCCTGAGTTTCGGCGCTGTCTGTCCATCAAATGTTTGTTACTACGTTGCATCGATCCTCTTCTCCCCTCATTTGTGCTCGCCCGAACTACGCGGCGAACCCTGATCGGCGCCACTCTAGATCAGACATAAGGCTATGTCAACCCGGTTGAGATACACGCTCGTGGTCCGGTCGTCCGTCCGCGCTGGCGGATCGCCTGTCTTCTGCCCGCTCGCAAAGGAGGATCCTCGTCAGGATTGTCCTTCGTCCAGCAGACGCGCCCGCAGTCGCTGCGTCGCGTCGCGGAGCATTGCCGCCAACGCCACCCGCTCGGCTCCGCTGGACGGGGAAAACGACGCGTCTTCGATCTCGTCGACGATTGACGTGCACTGTTGCACCTGCAGCCGGCCCTTGGCGGTCAACTCGGTGGACCGCGCTCGGTGGTGACCGCCACCGGAGCGACGGCCCGGAGCCTGGCCCCGCTCGATCAATCCCTTCCCCTCGAGCGAGGCGAGGACTTGATTCATCGCCTGCGGCGTGACCAGCGAGCGACGGGCCAGCTGCGCGTTGGAGAGCCCATTTCGAACGCTGAGAACTGACAGAGTCGTGAACTCGGTGATCGTGAGACCGAGCGGCTCCAAGCGACACTTGAGGGCACTTCGCACGGCGGTGTCGAACCCGCCGATGGCGTAGATCAGCCTCACGCCGGTGTCATCAAGGCTGTGGTTGGTGGCCGCGCTTACAGTCATTGCGTCAGTTCCCGGCAGCGCAGACATCGCCGCAATCAGTTACATCGCGCATATCGGGGTTTCGCTCGCGACTCCGTCAGCGCAGTGTGATCGTCAGGTGTTCGGGGCCGTACAACGGCCAGTGCAGCGGCGACGGTTCGCCGTCGAGCACAAACTCGCGCGTTTGTGCGAGCAGCTCCTCCAGTGCCAGCCGCATCTCGGCCCGAGCGACCGGTTGTCCGGCGCATTTGTGAGCACCATGTCCGAATGCAATATGCGGGTTGGGATCACGTCCGAGGACGAAGTCGTCAGGTGCGTCGAAGATGTCCTCATCGCGGTTGGCTGAGGTCAGCACGAGTGCGACTTGTTCCCCGGGCTCAATCTGCTGTCCGTGCACGAGCGCCTTCTCGATGCACGTCCGCGCGAATCCCTGGTTGGGCGTGTACAGGCGCAGGAACTCCTCGGTGGCGTGCGGGATCAAGTCGGGCTCTCGCCTTAGGCGCACCTGCAGTTCGAGGTCGTTCGCCAGGTGCCTGACCGCGCTCGCGATCAATGCTGTTGGTGCGACGTGAGCGGCGATCAAAAGCTGGCGCAGGCTCCCGGCGATGAACTCGTCGTCGAGCTCCTCGCCGTCGATTAGCACGTTCATGAGCGCGCTGATCATGTCGCGCTGAGGGTCGCCTGGGTTTGCCCGGCGCTCGGCCACGATCTGCCGGCAGCGGTCATAGAGATACACGTTCTCCTCCTCGGCGACGTCGGCGAGGCGGTTGCCCTGCGCCCACTCGAAGCGCTCACTGTGGGTGTTCAGCGCGCGAGCCTCAGTCTCGTCGATGCCGATGAACATCCCGAAGACGACGCCGGTGAGCGGCGAACTGAGGGCATCGACGGCGTCGCCCTTCGCGGCCGCGACCAGCTCTGCGACCAGCGCCGCCGCCGTCGCGCGCATCCGCGGCTCGAGCTCGTCCACGTGGTCGGCCGAAAACACGGCGTTCAGGGGGCGCCGATAGAGGGGGTGCTCAGGGGGATCGAAGTGAAGTGGCGCCCGTCTGCCCGACACGGGGTTGCTCGGGACGGTGATCCCGTACCGGCTGGTGAAGACGTGTGGCTGGCGGCTGACGAGCTTGATGTCGTCGTATTTCGTCAATGCCCAGAAGTCCCAGCGGTCGCCGCGGGCGACCGGGCAGCGGCCACGCAACCGCGTCCATGTCGGATACGGATCGCGCTCGAAGGCGGGATCCTGGGGGTCGAAATCGGGAGCGCGCTTCTGCTCCTGACCCGGCTGAATCACCTCGGGCCCGGACGCCCGTGCCTGCGGCTGCGTGCTCATCTGGAGTGGAGCCGCACCGGCACCGACAGCGTCCCGATCTCGGGCCAGCCGCTCATCCTGATCTCGCCACACAGTTCGATCGACGTTGTCCGGCCGACCAGCTCCTCTAGCGTGATTTCGAAGATCTCAGATGCGAGCGGCGCGCCCGCACAGCGGTGCGGGCCCGCCCCGAACGCCAGATGGCGCCCGATATTCGGACGGTCCAGGATGAACTCGTCGGGCTCGGCGAAGACCTCCTCGTCACGATTCGCGGACGCGAAGGCCACCGCGATCGGCTCATCCTTGCGGATCAGCCGGCCCCTGATGATGATGTCGCGGTTGGCCGTGCGCGCAAACCCCCGATAGGGGGTGAACAGGCGAAGGTACTCCTGCACGGCGGCGGGCACGAGCTCCGGCTCCGCCCGGAGCTGCGCATGAACGTCGGGATGCTTGCTGAGGTGGACGGCGACGCTGCCGAGGAACACGATCGGAGCCACCATCCCGACCACGATGAACTGGCGCACCGTGCCGAGGATCATGTCTTCGGGCAGTGGCTCGTCTTGCCAGCTGGCCTGGAGCAGTGCCGTCGTCGGATCCTCGGCCGGGTCGAGAGGGTTTGCCTTGCGTTCCTCGAGCATCCGCCGCGCCACCGTATAGAGCTCGAGGCTCGCCTTCTTGACTACCTCGTCGGAGGCATTGTTGAGCGCGGCGGTGTAGCCCCGGGTGATCTCGCGGATCTCCATCGCCGTCTCGACTGGCAGGTTGAAGAAACGCGCCAGGACCTTGGCCGGCAACGGATGGGCGAAGTCCTCGCAGAAGTCAACCGTTCCGGCGTCGATCATCGGCCTCAGCAGGTCGACGACCGACGAGCGGATATGCGGCCGCAAAGCCTCGACCTTCGCCTGCGTGAAGAACCTGTTGAGCACGCTGCGGTACGGCGTGTGCTCGGGCGGGTCGAGATGCAGCGGTGGCCGGCGGCCGGTGAACGCCACGCGCGGAACCACGTTCTGGACAGAGGTCAAGAACGTCTCGGGCGACCGTACGGCCTCGGATACGTCGTCGTATTTGGTCAGCACCCAGAAGCCGTCGAACGAGCGCGTGTGCGCCACCGGGCAGGTCGCGCGGAGCCGCCCGAAGTCGGCGTGAGCGCTGCCCCAGCTCTCTGGGGCGCGCGCGTCGAAGTCCTCGTGGGGGGTGGAGACGACCGCGTCGGACACAGCGCTCATTGGTCCGGCACTGGTCTCAGCCATCGTCGCACCGTATCAGTCTGCTTGATATAGGACAACCCGTTGCGAGGGCTCATGCGTCGGCAAGCACGCCCGCGACGGCGTTCCTGCACCCAGCCGATTACATGGCCTCGCGGTCGTTCTCCGCCGACGGTAGTCCGAGGTTTTGCGCCGCGCGGGCAACCGCATCTCGGAACTGGCGGGCCTCCTTCACCGTGAAGCCTTTGACCAGTTGACGCTCGAGGTCCCTGATTCGCGCTTCGGCCGTCTGTATCAGTGCAATGCCGGCGGCGGTCACGTGCGCGCGGAGGATGCGTTGATTCGACGGATTTGGGTCGCGGGTCAGGTAACCGCGGTACTCGAGATCCAACACAACCGCACTCATCGCCTGGGGCGAGACGAAGCAACGCCGCGCCAACTGCGCATTGGACAGTCCCGGCTCCTGCTCGAGCGTCAGCAGCGCAATCAGCTGAGCGCCGGTCAACTCCTCGATCCGGACGTCCGCCATGCTCTTGCTGAGCTGGCGCGCAAGTCGCGTCAGCGCGTAGCTGAGCGGCGGCGTCTCGAGGTCATCCGTCACCGCACGAAGTTATCGGACCTCGAGTGGCGACCCGAATCGAGCCACTAAGCAGTGGCAAGCCTGCGACGTGCCTCCGCGTACAGATCGTCGGGGAGTGGGCCGCGCGCCGCGATCGCGACGTTGTTGCGAAGGTGCTCGAGACTGCTGGTGCCGACGATCGTGCTGGATAGCGCCGGATGGCTGAGCGTCTCCAAGCAAACTGCGCGACGCAGGCAAGCACCCAACCCTAAACTCGACGACGTGGCGATGGCACCCGTATCTCGACGATCGTTTCTTGCCGGTGGCGCCGGTCTGGCCGGCGGCGCTCTCGCCGCCGGCATGAGCGCACAGCAGGCACGGGCCGACGCTACGGGACCGAGCGGTGGATCCCCGGGCGAGAGCTTGAATGCCGACGTCGTCGTGGTCGGCGCCGGCATCTCGGGGCTCACCGCCGCGGCGGCGATCGTCGCCGCCGGGTACAGCGTGATCGTGCTCGAGGCGAGCGACCGCGTCGGCGGGCGGGTGCTCAACCATGACATCGGGGGCGGCCACATTGCGGAGGCCGGCGGCGAGTTCATCGGGCCGACGCAGACGCACATCGCCGTGTTGGCCCAGTCGCTCGGGATCCCGACGTTCCGCGTGTATGACGAGGGCGATGACGTCTACGTGTACGGGAGCACACGCATCCTCTACAAGGACACCGGATTGCTCGGCAGCGCCCCTCCCGACCCGCGGCTGCTCCCTGATCTGACGATCGTGTCCGCCGAGATCGACGCGATCGCTCTCGATTTTCCCGTGGCGGCGCCGTGGACCTGGGCGAACGCTGCCGAGACCGACATCATCACGTTCGAAGACTGGATTCGCGCGCGTACGATCAATTTCGACTACGACCTCCCCGTCCTCGCGTCCGTGACCGAGGCGGTGTGGGGCTGCGATCCGCACGAGATCTCGGCCCTGTATGCGATCGCCTACTGTGCTGCGGCCGGCGACGAGACGACTCCGGGCACGTTCCAGGCCCTCATCGACGTGCGCGGGGGCGCGCAGATGTATCGCTTCGTCGGCGGCTCGCAGCGCGTCCCGCTCGCGCTCGCGGCCGGGCTCGGCTCGGCGGTGCAGTTGAATGCCCCGGCGCGCACGATCGTTCAGGACGACGCGGGCGTGGTCGTCGTCAGCGACACGCTCACGGTCAGCGCCCAGCAGTGCATCGTCGCGATGTCTCCGGCGCTCGCGAGTCGGATCGAGTACGAGCCGGCCCTTCCGTCCGCGCGCGACATGCTCACCCAGCGGGTGTTCATGGGCGCGCTCATGAAGGTCGAGGCGATCTACTCGACGCCGTTCTGGCGTGACTCGGGCCTGACCGGCCAGTTCCTCACGGCCGGCGGACCCGTGTGCTACGCGTTCGACAACTCGCCCCCGGACGGCTCGGTCGGTGTGCTCGCCGGCTTCGTCGGCGGTCAGTACCAGCGCTCGCTCGGACCCCAACCGCCGGCCGCCCGACAAGCGTCCGTCGTAGGGCAATACGCGGCGGTCTTCGAAGACTCCCGGTTCCTCTCGCCGAGCTCGTACTTCGACATGGACTGGACGACGGAGCCGTGGATCCGAGGCTGCCCCACGGGTCTGTTCGGGCCAGGCACCCTCACCGCCTACGGACCCGCGCTCACAGCACCGGTCGGCTCGATCCACTGGGCGGGGACCGAGACCTCGGACTACTGGCCCGGCTACATGGACGGAGCCGTCCGAGCCGGACAGCGGGCGGCCGGCGAGGTCATCGCCGAGCTCTGACAGTCTCAGGCCGACTTGTGCTCGAGCACGTCGAACGACCAAAGTTCGCTGGCCGTTCCGACCGGGCCGCGCTCGCGGTGCTGGGCATGGCCGGCCGCGAAGTCGCTGCCGGCCATCCAGGCTTGGAAGTCCGCTTCTGAGCGCCAGCGCGTCAGCACCAGGCAAAGCTCACGGTCGTCGTTGGGACGGAGCAGCTCAAAGCCCTCGAATCCGTCAGCCTGCT
>Ga0302314_10019156_pt1 | contig 11384 bp, 6 predicted proteins | sample III_Palsa_N2_3_FD_200533 | JGI IMG/M metagenome (GOLD analysis project Ga0302314, IMG submission 200533) | Peat permafrost microbial communities from Stordalen Mire near Abisko, Sweden - III_Palsa_N2_3 | ecosystem: Environmental > Terrestrial > Soil > Palsa > Peat permafrost | place: Sweden... | reverse complement strand
CCGACCCGGTCTCGCCCGCCACGATCACGACCTGGTGATCGCGAATGGCGGCCGCGATGTCGTCCCGGCGCTGGCTGACCGGCAGCTCTTCCGGGTAGCCGATAGCGATGCCTGCGAGCGCGGCCTCGCGGGTCGCGGCGCGCTGTTTAGCTTTCGTGGAAGGTTCGTTCACCAGCGGGACAGACTAGACGATGGGTACCGGACAGTGCCAACGCTTTAAACCGCCGCTGACTTCCCCGGCCCGTCAGTCGTTGGCGGCGTCGACCAGCTTGGCGATCCCCTCGGCGGTCAGCGGGCTGCCGGGAAAGGAGGTCATCCGGCCGAGCGGGATGCTCCGCAGGAACAGGTTCAGCGTCGGGTCAGCGAAGAAGGCGGCCATCGGGCCCCCGTCGGTGCCGTTCGCCTGGCCGAACGCCTGGTCGATGACGGCGGCCCCGCGCGGGTCGGCGAGCCACTCCCCCAGCGTTGAGTCCGCCGTCAGCGGCAGCCGGATGTCGTCACCGCTCACCTCGACCACCGCGACGGCGCGCAGGTCCCGCGAGGACGCGCCGACAGCGCAGTGATAGGCGCCGCCCTCCAGCACCCAGCGGTTCAGCCGGGTGTCCCAGTAGGTGAGGTCGTCGCGGTCGACGGTGAGCGTGACTTCCTTGCTCTCCTCCGCCGCGAGCGGGACGCTGGCGAACGCTTTCAGCTCCCGCGGCGCGCGGGTGACCTGCGAGCCGGGCAGGCTCAGGTACAGCTGAACGACTTCGCGGCCGTCCCTGCCGCCGGTGTTGGTGACCGGCACCCGGACCTCAAGGCCGGCCGCGGTCGCGGTGGCGCTCGCCGGCCCGTACTCGAAGGTCGTGTAGGACAGGCCGAAGCCGAACGGGTAAGCCACCGGCTGCTCGCGCGCGTCGAAGCCGCGGTAGCCGACGTACAGGCCCTCGCCGTAGCGGACGTGCCCGTGCTCGCCCGGGAAGTCCAGGTAAGAGGGGTGATCCTCGATCCGCAGCGGGATCGTCTCGGCCAGCCGCCCGGACGGGTTGACCGCGCCGAACAGCACGTCGGCGATCGCGCTGCCGCCGGCCTGGCCCAGCAGCCAGCCTTCGACCAGCGCGGGCACCGCGGCGTCCCACGGGGCGGTGCGGAGCACGGCGCCGTTGGACAAGATCACCACGGTGCGCGGGTTCGCCTGGGCGACCTGCTCGATCAGTTCCCGGTGCGCGTCGCTCAGGTCGATGCCGTCCCGGTCGGCGCCCTCGGTCTCGTGCATGCTGCCGACGAAGACCAGCGCGACGTCGCTGGCGCGGGCGAGCGACACCGCCTCAGCGAGCAGGTCCTGGTCCTGGGCCGCCTCATCGCCCACCCCGTCGGCCCGGGCGATGCTTTCCTCGGCCGCACTCTCGCCCACCAGGTAGCCGGGTGCGAAGCTGACGTCTCCCTGGGCCGCGGCGGTGACGCCGGTGAGCGCGTCGTCCAGCCGGGTCGGGGTGATCTGCGAACTGCCGCCGCCCTGGTAGCGGGGGGTGCGGGCGAACTCGCCGATCACCGCGATCGACTGGGGACTGTCCGCCGCCAGCGGCAGGAGGCCGCCGTCGTTCTTCAGCAGCACGATGGCGCGCCCGGCGATCTCGCGGGCGAGCTCGTGGTGTTCGGCCGCGTCGTAGTCGGTCTGGGTGCGGGCCTGCGCCCGCTCGACCAGCGCGGCGACCCGGCCGGCGGCGCGGCGCAGCAGCGCCGGGTCGAGACGGCCGGCCGCGACCGCCTCGGTCAGTTCCCGGTCGCCGGCGTCGTCCGGCCCGGGCATGGTCAGGTCCAGGCCGGCCGCGACGGCGGCGACCCGGTCGGCGACGGCACCCCAGTCGGAGACGACCAGCCCGTCGTAGCCCCACTCGTCACGGAGCACCTCGGTCAGCAGCCAGTGGTGCTGGCTGGCGTAGACGCCGTTCACCTTGTTGTAGGCGCACATCACCGTCCACGGCCTGGCCTGGGTCACCACCCGGTGGAAGGCGCGCAGGTACATCTCCCGCAGTGTCCGCTCGTCCACGTCAGCGCTTACCCGCATCCGGTCGGTCTCCTGGCTGTTGACCGCGTAGTGCTTGAGCGAGGCGCCGACTTCGCGGCTCTGCAGGCCGCGAACCCACTCGGTGGCGAGCACGCCCGCCAGCAGCGGGTCCTCGGAGAAGTACTCGAAGTTGCGGCCGCCGAGAGGGCTGCGCTTGAGGTTGACGCCCGGCCCGAGCAGCACCGCGACGTCGGCCGCGCGGCACTCGTCCGCCAGCGCCTCACCCATCCGGTACAGCAGGCTGGGGTCCCAGGTGGAGGCGGTGGCAACCGCGGGCGGGAAGCAGGTAGCAGGCTGTCCGCGCAGCATGTCGCGCGGGTCCGCCTGCAGCCGGACGCCGTGCGGGCCGTCAGTGACGGTGATGGCGGGCAGCCCGGCGGACTCGACCGGGGTGGTGCGCCACGCGTCGCGGCCGCTGGTGATGGCCGCCTGCTGGGCGACGGTGAGCTCTGGCGTCATTGCCGGTTCCCTTCGGCTGACTACTTTTTTTACTACGTGAAATTAGCAGGATTATCCCGAACGAGGGCGGCCGGCACCAGTCCGCGAACACATCCGTCTCAGCCGGCGCCTGACCGGCCGGCCTTCGCGGTCCCTGACGCGGCCGCCGGGCGCGGCCGGGCTCTGCGTACCGGCATCCCCCCGCTGCTGGCGCCGAAGCCGGCCGCGCGGAAACAATAACCGGGTCGTGGCGTCAGTCGCGGACCCGGCAGCCGCCCGGTCGCGCTAAGGTGACAGGGCAGGCGTTAACGTCGGTCCGGTGAGTCTCCCCGCTCTTCGCGGGTCCCCTCGTATTCACCGACGGCTTTCTTCGCCCCGGGTAACACGCGACTTTTTTTAGATTTCTTTACTACTTCTTTAGACTTGCTTAGCACCGAAGAGCCGGTTAGCAGCTGGGTTCGGTCGCCCTAATCCAGCGGGAAACCGCTACTGTAAAGGGATTTGGGCTTCCCGCGCCGGAGCGGCCGGCGCGGGAAGCTCCATAGCCCGTCGGTGCCCCCGTTTGGAACCGACGAGTCACGTTGCCAGCGATGGCGCAGGCGCCACAATGCTGGCAACGATGTCTTTTTACTGAGCAATTCAAGTATTCTAAAAGTTTTCTTACGGTTGCCAGGCGCCCGCCGCGAGCACTTCCGCGCAGGTAGGAACCCTGGTAAGCGGCCAGCAGGCCAATAACCGCCAGCCACACACCGTACGCTGGAGGTCACCCGATTGCCGCACCAGGGAGGTCGCACGCATGCAATCGCAGCAGCGGGCAAGTACGCCTCCGCCTCCAGCCGGGCAACCTCAAGATCACATTCCAGAGATGCCACGGACAGATCACGGAATCGACGGAAGCCTGCGCGCGTTCCCGGATTTGGGGTACGCTTCGAGAAGCGTCGTTAACTAAGATGGTTAGCGAAGCCTCAATGGACCCACGCTGATAGACGCGGGTTTACGATGAGAAAATGGACGATTGAACTTAATGTCGAGCAGATGCTTCGATCTGGGGCCTGCGTGCTATCGCAGGCGGAAACCCGTGTCGGAAATAAGCATGAATGTTACGAACTGCTCCAGAAAACCGGCAGCCGGTCATTCTCCCTGGCACGTCATCGTTGATCAGCTGGCCGGCGGGTTCAGCATCGCCGGGCCCACGCGCCATTCGCGGGCTCATCACAACGTCACTCCCTTGACAGGTCCATTTAGCTTGAAATCGGACGCTGGGGGTGACGTGTCCGGCCTGCAGGCGGGGAACAGCGGGAACCGCAGGCCGGACACGCATTCACACGGTCTCCAAGGCACCCCCTCAAGCTCCCCGGAGACTTGTGCACGTGCACGATACGTATCCGAACGAGTTGTATCCGTATACCTACCGCGCGCAGCCCACGATACTCAGCACCTGTCTAGTTGTCTAGTCACCCCAGCAAGTAATATTCAAGGTTTTCCCGGGGGGCTCAGTGGTAGCCGTTGACACAGAACCCAACACGCGCATCGAGTACGACTCCGGGGAACGCGTCTACCTGCAGCTTGCCCGAATTATCCGGGACCGCATTATCAGTGGCGAACTGCCGGTGGGCGCACAAGTGCCCAGTGGCGCAGCGATGAGACGGGAATGGGGAGTCAACCGGCTCACCGGGGCAATGGCGGTCGAAGAGCTGCGTAAAGCCGGCTTGGTGATCACCAAGCCGGGCGTCGGCACCTTTGTCGCGGCCAGCCCGGTGCGGCAGGTGGTGCACCTGCGCCCGGGCGATCGCGTCACCTCCCGGATGCCGACCGAAGAAGAGCGCATGGAACTGCGCACCGGGCACCTGACGCCGGTGCTGATCGTCACCCGCTCTGACGGCCAGACGGAGCCGTACAACGCCGCCGTGACCGTGGTCCACTCGCTGGCCTGACCGCGGGCGCCGCCCCGCGGCGGGCCAGCTGCGCGGTTAGACCCCTTCCACCTCGGTGAACAGGGCCAGGGTGGGCGCGGCGGCCAGGATCGAGCCGAGGTCAGAGACACCTTCGGGAGTGGCCCGCCAGGCGCGGTAGGCCCGGTCGGCCTCAAGCGATTCCCAGGTCTCAAAGAGCACCACGTGGGCCGGGTTGCCCCCCTCGACCAGGACGGTGACGCGCAGGCAGCCGGGGAAAGCGCGGGTGGCCGCCAGCGTGGCGTGGATTACCTTGTCCGCGGTTTCCAGCGAATCGGGCTTGAGCTGCAGATCGAGAAGTGCGGTAACCGCCACGGCTGCTCCTTGAGAAACGGCGCTGATACCCGCAAGCCTCTCGCACCACCGCGCTCGGGACAACTGCGCGACGAGCGCGGAGCCGGACCGTCAGTGACCGAGGGCGGTTTCCACGATCTTGACCACGACCATGGCCATCGCGATGGCCAGGTACCCGCGCAGCCCGAGCAGGCCGATCCGGCGGGCGCCGGTGACGGCGGGCGCCGACAGCTCGTGCAGCGGCGGCATCCGCCAGTTCAGCTTGTCAACCGGAGCGCCTGCGTCCGGCGGCGCGGTCCCGGCGGCCTGCGCCGCGGCCCGGGTGCGGCGCCGTCCGCGTACCAGCGCGCAGCCGCCGCCGGCCAGCGCGGCAACCGCGCACACCGCCATGATGGTGAAGATCGCGGACGCGGTGATCGACGGGAATATCACCGAGGCGGTCAGCACCACCGACAGCGTGATCAGCACCGCGATCACCGCCCCGGTGAACGCGTTGGTCTTCGCCGTGTTGACCCACGGGCCGAGCACCGCCTTGTCGTTGCACAGCATGAGCAGGAACACCGTCGCGGCGGGCAGCAGCACCCCCGCCAGCACCTGCACCCCCTCGGTGATCAGTCCGAGCGGGGAGCCGGGCAGCAGGACGATCACCGCCGCCACGCCGATGAGCGCCGCGTACAGCGCGTAGAAGCCCTTGGCCTGACCGACCCCGCGGTGCAAGGAGTGCTTCAGGCCGAGCACGTCACCGATGGCGTAGGCCGACGACAGCGAGACGGCGAACGCCCCGATGACGGCGGCGTCGAGCAGCGCGATCGCGAACAGCGCTCCCGCCACGTGCCCGGCGTAACCGGCGATACCGCGCGCCAGCCCGGCTGAGTCGGTGAACGCGACCCCGGAGTGCGCGAACGCGGCGGCGGTGGTGCCCATCAGCGCGGCCGCGCCGACCACCACGATCACGATGCCGATCCACAGGTCGGCCTTCTCGTACCGGATGAACCGCGGGGTGATCCGCTTGTCGATGACGTAGGACTGCTGGAAGAACAACTGCCAGGGCGCGATCGTGGTGCCAACGATCCCGATCACCAGCAGCATCACGGCGGCCATGCCACCGGTGGCCGCCCCGCCCGGCAGGTCCGGCGTGGTGAAGCCGCGCATCATCGACGACGGCGCCGGGTGTGCCATCAGGTACAGCGGTACCAGCAGCAGTGAACCGAGGCAGAAGAACATCGCGATCCGCTCGAAAGCGCGGAACGAGCCGGTGAAGGCGGTGGCGATGATGATCCCGGCGGCGAAGGCGACCGCGAGAACCTTGGGCACCCCGAGGTAGCCCGCCGCCAGGGTGATGCCGATGAACTCGGTGACGATGGTGAGCCCGTTGAGCAGGAACAGGTCGATGACCTCGAACGTCCCCCAGAAGCGGCCGAAGCGGGACAGGATCAGCCGGGCGTGGCCGACCCCGGTGACCGCGCCAAGCCGCAGCACCATTTCCTGGTTCACGTACAGCACCGGGATGAGCAGCAGCAAGGTCCACAGCAGCTTTGTCCCGTAGACCTGGCCTGCCTGCCCGTAGGTGGAGAACGCGCCCGCGTCGTTGTCGCCGATCATCACGATCAGCCCCGGGCCGACGACCGCGAGCAGCGTCTTCCACTTGGCCGAAAGGGTCGTGCGGGCGGCGTGGTCGTCCAGGCTGATCGTGCCGAGGGCGCCGCGGATGTCACCGACGTGCGCGTCATCGAGTACCGCCGAGTGGCCGGTGTCCTTTACCTCAATGTCAATAGCAGTCACTGGAATGCACCTCTTTCGCGCTTTCACTCAAGCGGGAGCGAGGCACACGCGTAACGCAGGGCTGACCACCAGGCCGCCCGAAGGCGGTCAGGCGGGATATCCCGGTTTACCGGTAAGCGGCAGCAGAGCGCGGCCGGCCGGCGCCGCGCCCGCGGCGAGCGGGCGGCCGGCAGAAACCCTGGACTCAGTGCGTCAGCGTGTGCCCGGAACGGGCGGGAACAGCGGCGGGGCGGGGCCGACTTCGGCCCGGACTATCAGAGTCCATCGCACGCCTCCCTTCGTCCGCGGCGCTTGTCCGCGCCTGACACACGACACCACCCGAGGAACACCATCGCGGCCGGCGCATGACCGCCTTGAGCCCGCTAGCTGGTCACCTCTCTCGTAAGAGCTTTGGCACTCCACGGCGTAGCGATGCTGCGCAGCCACTTGGCCTCACCCCTTAAGCCGGGGAGAGGTGTCCTGATCCGGAGCGTCTCTCGACGGTTGGGATCAGTGGCCTGTGTCCGTGAAGACGCCTCACCGAACGAGGTGCCTGACTTTGAACAACCAAAGGATGCCGGTCCGCTTCCCTGATGTCAAACTGAACGTGTTCCGGCTGCCCGGCGCTGTTCCGGCACAACCCGGCGCCCGGAATAACCATGGCGTACACTTAGTTCGTATCAAGCAACTAACGAGGTCGCATTGCCCGCGCTTGCCTATCCCCGACGCTTAGGCGCGGCGCCTACCGTCGCGACGAACCGTCCGGTTACGGAGGAACGCAGTTGCCCGCGTCATCGTCCAGCCAGCCGCCCGCAGCGCGGACCGCGGCTTCGTCCGCGGTCCAGCCGGACGTCGGCTCTGGCTACAAGTGGATCGCCCTGTCTAACACCACCATCGGCGTGCTGATGGTCACCATCAACTCCTCGATCGTGCTGATCGCGCTGCCGGACATCTTCCGCGGTATCGGCGTCAACCCGCTGCAGCCGGGAAACACCACCCTGCTGCTGTGGATGATGATGGGCTTCATGGTCGTCACGGCCGTGCTAGTGGTCAGCTTTGGCCGTCTCGGCGACATGTTCGGCCGGGTCCGCATGTTCAACATGGGCTTCGCGGTCTTCTCGTTCTTCTCCGTCATGCTGTCTGTCAGCTGGCTGACCGGAACCGGCGCCGCCTGGTACTTGATCATCATGCGGGTGCTGCAGGGCATCGGCGGGGCGATGCTGTTCGCCAACTCGAGCGCGATCCTGACCGACGCGTTCCCGGCCAACAAGCGCGGCATGGCGCTTGGCCTCAACCAGGTGGCCGGCATCGCGGGCAGCTTCATCGGGCTGGTCCTCGGCGGCGTGCTCGGCCCGGTCAGCTGGCGCCTGGTGTTCCTCGTATCGGTGCCGTTCGGCATCTTCGGCACCGTCTGGTCCTACCTCAAGCTCAAGGAGCTCGGCGTCCGCAAGCCGGCCAAGCTCGACCTCGGCGGCAACCTGACCTTCGCGGCCGGGCTCATCGCCGTCCTCGTCGGCATCACCTACGGCATCCAGCCCTACGGCGATCACGTGATGGGCTGGACCAGCCCGGTGGTGATCTCGCTGATCGGCGGCGGCCTGGTCCTGCTGGTGGCCTTCTGCTTCATCGAGACCCGGGTCGCCGAGCCGATGTTCCGGCTGTCGTTGTTCCGCATCCGCGCGTTCACCTTCGGCAACCTCGCCTCGCTGCTGTCCAGTCTCGGCCGCGGCGGCCTGATGTTCATCCTGATCATCTGGCTGCAGGGCATCTACCTGCCACTGCACGGCTACAGTTTCGTCAACACGCCGCTGTGGGCCGGCATCGCGATGCTCCCGCTCACCGTCGGCTTCCTGGCGGCCGGGCCGGTGTCCGGCATCCTGTCGGACCGCTTCGGCGCCCGCCCGTTCTCCACCGGCGGCATGCTGCTCGCCGCCGCCTCGTTCGGGCTGCTGGAGATATTGCCGGTCAACTTCACCTACTGGGAGTTCGCCGCAATTCTGCTGCTGAACGGCATCGGCATGGGCCTGTTCGCCTCGCCCAACCGGGCCGGCATCATGAACTCGCTGCCCGCCGACCGCCGCGGCGTCGGGGCCGGGATGTCGGCGACGTTCCAGAACTCGGCGATGGTGCTGTCCATCGGCATCTTCTTCACGCTCATCATCCTCGGCCTGTCCGCCTCGCTGCCGTCCCACCTGCTGACCGGGCTCACCGCCCAGGGCGTCCCGGCGTCCGCGGCCAAGCAGCTGGCGGGCCTGCCGCCAACGGCGATCATGTTCGCCGCGCTGCTCGGCTACAACCCGATTCAGATGCTGCTCGGCCCGGCGCTGAGCAAGCTTCCGGCCAGCCACGCGGCCTTCCTGACCGGTCACTCGTTCTTCCCCAGCCTGATCAGCGCCCCCTTCCACACCGGTCTGCAGATCGCGTTCGACTTCGCGATCGTGTGCTGCCTGGTGGCGGCGCTCGCCTCGCTGCTGCGCGGTAAGAAGTACGTGCACGACGACCTGGCCGGCGAGTCGGTGCTGACCGCCGCGGGCGATGTGACCGCGGCTGACATCGCCGAGGTCGCTGTCCCGGCCGGGATCATCGAAGCCGAAGCCGACCTCGAGGCAGCCCGGCGTTCGCCGGTCGCGATCGCCGAGGAAATCCGTGAGCCGGCCGACCCCAGGCCGGCTTCGCCCGAGCCCGCCACCCGGTTCCGCACGGAGAAGTAACCGCCAGCTCCGGCACGCACCACGTGCCGGCCCAGGGTCGCGGCCGCGCCCAGCGACGAGCGAGGCTGCCCGCCCGCTGCCCTGACCGCGCAAGACCCGCCGGCTGAAACCCAGCCGGCGGGTCTTGCGTGCGCTAACTGAGCGAACCGTTGACCCAGGCCACCAGCTGCGGGCTGGCCTGCAGCTTGGCGAACCAGGACGCCGCGTCGGCGACCGCCGCGGCGTCATACCCGGCGGGCGGGGCGGGCGTGGACTGCTGGATGTCGAGCTTGATCTCGTTCTGCCAGTAGAACGGGGACGTGCTGGCGAAGACCCGGTCCGTCAGCTGCTGCGGGGTCAGGAAGTCGGAGAACTGGGTCGCCAGCAGCTTCACCTGAGCGACCGGCAGGTCGCCGGAAGACGCGGTGTTGACCAGCTCGGTGAGCTGCGGCGCGGCGGCGCCGAGATCGGTATTGATGTAACGCGAGGTCTTCACGACGGCGAGGACTTTCAGCGCGAGCTGCGGGTTCTTGGCAAGCCAGGAGTCGCTGGTGGTCCAGGTGTCGTAGGAGAGGCCGGCCGGCCCCAGCACCTGGTACCCGCCCACGTCCACGTAGTCAGCCGGGTGGTCGAGCAGCAGCGCGCTCTGGATCGGCAGGCTGCCGGTGTAGTAGTCGCCCACGCCGCTCTGGAACGCCGCCGCCGCCTTGGCGTCATCGGCGAAGTTGTCGACGTGCACGGACTTCGGGCTGATGCCCGCGGCGGCGAGGCCGGCCGCGATCGGCGCGAAGTTCTGCTCGCCGACGATGTCGAAGGTCTTCCCCACCCAGGACTTGAGCACGTCAAGCTTCGCCTGCGCCGGGGCGACGCCCTTGGCGGTCAGCGCGGCGTAAGCCGGCGGGTTGGCGCTCTTGCGGCCGACGAGGAAGAAGCCGAGGAACTGATCGCGGATGATGTAGTTGCGCAACGACGGCGCGGTGGCCGCGAGGGGGACCAGACCGCGCAGCGTGCCCGCCCCCATATCCAGCTGGCCGGACTCGATCGCCTGGTAGATCGCGTCGTTGGACGGCAGCGTGGTGAACTTGAAGGTGATGCCCTGCTGGGCGGCGAAGCCGAGTTCCTGGGCCAGCGGCAGGGTCTGGTTGTCCAGGAACGGGCCGATGCCCACGGTGACCGTGGCCGGGGCCGCGGACGCAGATCCAGCGGCGGAGGCCGGCGAGGCCGACGAGGATGAGGACGCGCAGGCAGTCGCGGTGAGCGCCGCGACGACAAGCGCGGTTGCGGCGCCCACTGCGCCGCGTCTGGGCAGGCTGAACATAACTCTCCTTGGTTGGTGTGACGAGATGACGGGGTGCGGATGAGAGGGCGGGCTAGCCGCCGCCGAGGGCGGTCTCCGTGGCGTCGGGGTCCTCGCCCCTGGTCGTCCACCGGGTGAGCGGGCGCTCGGCCAGGACGAGCAGCCGGTCGAAGACGCCGGCCAGGATGCCGTAGAGGAAGACGACGGTGAGGATGCCGGCCGTGTCGATGTACTGCTCGCGGACCATCATCAGATAGCCCAGGCCGTTCTGGCTGCCGATCAGCTCGGCGGCGACGTCCAGGCCCCAGGCAGCGACGAGCGAGAACCGGATCGCGCCGAACAGGTGCGGGAAGATGCTGGGCAGTACCACCGTCCGGTAGATGACGGCTTTCGACGCGCCCAGCGTGGCCGCCGCCCGGATGTGGGTGGGGTTCACGTTGCGCACCGCGTCGAGCGTGGTGACGCTCAGCGCCACGCTGGTGCCAAGCGCGATCAGCGCGACCTGCGGGCCGCGGCCGATCCCGAACCAGAGCAGGAACAGCGGGATCAGCGCGAATACCGGGGCGGGCCTGATGAAGTTGAGCACGCCGCCGAACAGGTCACGCACCACCCGCGAGGCCGCGAAGGCCAGCCCCATCCCGACGCCGAGCAGCAGGCCGAGACCGTAACCGGTCAGCGTCATGGTGACGCTGGTGACGAGCGCGCCCGGCAACGCCTGACGCATATTGACCAGCGCGTCCGCGAGCGCGGCCGGGGTCGGCAGGTAGAACGGCTTGACGACGCCGCCGTAGGTGAGCGCGCACCAGGCGGCGATGATCAGCAGCGGGACGACCGCGCGCAGCGCCAGACGGCCGGCGCCGGGCCGCCTCGGCCGGCCGCCGGGCCGGTGCGGCCGTCCGGCCTGC
>Ga0302314_10019153_pt1 | contig 11384 bp, 11 predicted proteins | sample III_Palsa_N2_3_FD_200533 | JGI IMG/M metagenome (GOLD analysis project Ga0302314, IMG submission 200533) | Peat permafrost microbial communities from Stordalen Mire near Abisko, Sweden - III_Palsa_N2_3 | ecosystem: Environmental > Terrestrial > Soil > Palsa > Peat permafrost | place: Sweden... | reverse complement strand
CGTGCGCGACCCGCTCCAAGGCGGCCTTGAGCGGTGTGCCGCACAGTCCGCGGACCTCCGCCGCGAAGCGCAGGTAGGAGGCCGGGGTCATGTCCGCATAGAGCGGTCCGTTCTCGGGCAGGTAGCCCAGGACGCGGCTGGCCGCGACACGGTCGAGATCCATGTCGTAGCCGGCGATCTCGGCGCGGCCCGAGCTTGGGGCCAGGAAGCCGGTCAGGATCTTCATGGTGGTCGACTTGCCGGCGCCGTTGGGCCCCAGGAAGGCGGTCACCGAGCCGGGCGGGACGCTGAAGCTGATGTTCTGGATGGCCGTGAAATCACCGTAGTATTTGCAGAGATTCTCGGCACGGATCAGGGGGGCGGGGCCGGGGTTGGCCGCGCTGCTCGGGGCAGTGGGCGCTGGCGCATCAGTCCGCTCGGTCATGGGCAATCCTCGTAGTGGCTCGTTAGCCTGACTTGACGCAGCAGGCCGAAGAACCTTTCACGGCACCCGTCCTGCGGAAGGCGGGTGATTGTGGTGAAGCCGCAGCCGACGCAACCCGATTGCTCCGCCCCGGGAAGCAGGTAGGTACCTTGTCCGGTTCGGCACGTCCCACCCTGAGGTCCCCATGCAGTTCGATATCAGCCGCGACTTCCTCGACGCCATGCTGCTGCAGCAGCCCAATACCGCGCGCGACGCCAAGCGCGAGATCCGCGCCGCCGGCCAGCTGCACTTCCTGCCCTCCAGCCCGGACGGGACCATGCATACCGCGATCGTCTCCTTCGCCCTGACCCTCGGCGAGGCCGATCAGGCCTTCGCGCGCGGCGGCTGGCGCTTCCTCTTCACCAGCGACGAGCGCTTCGATCCCACCAAGGATACCGAGAACCCCTTCTTCCGCAGCCTGCTGGTCCTGGGCGCCGGCAAGATCATGGCGCAGTTGAACAATCTCTGCATGCATGCCAACCTGCCCCTGATCCCCTTCATGCCCGAGCAGCTGGTGCTCGGCGGCCAGACCCAGGCCGGTCCTGGCAGCGCACCGGCGCCCGCGGCCGCCAAGGCGCAGGACAAGGCCTGAGCCGCCCCCGGGGCCGGCGCCGCCGCGGATGACCGTGGGCGCCCGCCTCCTGGCCCGCCCCCACCGCATCCCATGTCCGCCGCGCTCAGCTACCACCAGGCCACCAAGTACACGCCCGAGAACATCGGTTCGCATCCCGGCCTGGACTGGGAGCGGCAGCCGCTTCCGTACAAGGACTACGACAGCCTCTCCCCGGTCGAGCTGGCGCCGTGGCTGCCCTTCGACCCGAACCCCTTCACCGGCCAGGCGCGCACCAGCCAGGGCCTGCCGCGCGACCATGAGGTCACGCTCAGCACCCTGAGCCGCTGGCTCTACGCCGCCTACGGCATCACCGGGGTGATCCCCAACCAGCCGCGGCCGACCTACCTGCGCGCCGCGCCCTCGGCGGGCGGGCTCTATCCGGCGGAGATCTACCTGGCGGTCAGCGACGTGCCGCTGGTGACCCCGGGGCTGTACGGCTACGATCCGCGCCGCCACCGCCTGATCCCGCTGTGGGAGGGCAGCGACGTCCATGCGCACCTGGTCCAGGCCTGCTACGGCAGCGCCGCGATCCAGGCCGCGCCGGCCAGCCTGATCGTCAGCGGCATCTTCGAACGCAGCCGCTGGCGCTATGGCGAGCGCGCCTACCGCCGCATCCTGCTCGACAGCGGCCACCTGCTCGGCAACGCCTGCCTGATGGCCCCGGCGCTGGGGCTGCGCGTGCACCTGACCGCGGCCTTCTGCGACCAGCGCCTGGCGGAGCTCCTGCGCCTGGACGCGCACGACGAGGGCGCCCTGGCGGTGGTGGCGGTGAACACCCGCGGCCAGCCGGAACGTCCCAGCTGGAGCGCGCTGCCCAGCCCCGTCGGCCAGGCCCCGGCCGCGGAGGCCACCCAGGCGCCGGGCTCGCCCTTCCTGGCCGCCCTGCACCGCGCCAGCAGCCTGCCCAGCGAGCGGCCGCGGCTGATCCCGGGCGGTGACGAGCTGCAAAGCCAGCTCGCCGCGCGCTACGGCTGGAGCAGCGGCATCGCGCTGGGCGACGAGCTCGGGGCCTTCGCCGGCGGCGGCAGCCTCGGCGCCGACCCGTTCACCTCGATCGTCCAGCGCCGCAGCACGCGCAGCTTCCAGCGCCGGTCCATGAGCCGCGGCCAGCTCGCGGCGATCCTCTCCTGCGCCTACAACCCGGCGGCCATGGGCCTGGGCGAGCAGCCGACCATCGAACGCAGCCGGCTCATGACCTTCGTCGCGGTGGCCGCGGTCGACGGCCTGGAGAGCGGCGTCTACTACCTGGCGCCGCACGGCATGGAGCTGCGCCTGGTGCGCAAGGGCGCCAGCCGCCAGGCGCTGCAATACCTGTGCCTGAGCCAGGAGCTCGGCGGCGACGCCGCGGCGGTGGTCTTCCACACCGTCGACCTGCAGGCGGCGGTGGCGCTGTTCGGCGACCGCTCCTACCGCTACCTGCACCTCGACGCCGGGATGCTCGGCGAGCGCCTCTCCCTGGGTGCGCTCAACTGCGGCTGCGGCGCGAGCGGCATCGGCGGCTTCTTCGACGACCACGTCACCGAGCTTCTGGGCATCCCCAGCGACCAGGCGGTGGTCTATATCACCACCCTCGGCATCCCCGAGGCGCCCGAGGAGGAGCCGCAGGAGGAGTAGGCAGCGCATGGGGAAGGCCGCCGACGGGTCCGCCCGGGGCGGGCCTGCGCTTCCCGATGGATCCGGATTCGTACCGTCGCTGGCCATGTGGATCTACAGCTGGAACGTCAACGGCATCCGCAGCGTGGCGCGCAAGAACCTGCTGCCCTGGACGGTGCTGCCGGGGGCCGAGGTCATCTGCCTGCAGGAGGTCAAGGCGCAAAACCAGGCGCTCGAGAGCGAGCTGTCGGAGCCCGCCGGCTGGCACGCGCACTGGCACTGCGCCAAGAAGGCCGGGTATTCGAGCGTCGCGATCTTCAGCAAGGCCAAGCCCGACGAGGTGCGCGAGGGGCTCGGGGTCGACGAGTTCGATGACGAGGGCCGGGTGCTGGCGGTGCGCTTCGGCACCCTGGTCGTGGTCTGCGCCTACTTCCCCAACAGCCAGGACGGCGGCAAGCGCATCGATTTCAAGCTGCGCTTCTGCACCGAGCTGGAGCGCTACCTGGCGCGCTGGCGCAAGGCCGGCACCGAGGTCGTGCTGCAGGGCGACTTCAACATCGCGCACCAGCCGATCGACCTGGCCCGGCCCAAGGAGAACGAGAAGAATGCCGGCTACCTGCCGCAGGAGCGCGCCTGGATGACGCGCTTGCTCGCTCAGGGCTACCTCGATCCCTTCCGCCAGGCCAACCCCGAGCTGGTCGGGGCCTACACCTGGTGGACCGCGTGGGCCAACGCCCGCGCGCGCAACATCGGCTGGCGCATCGACTACTCGACGATCAGCGCCGGGCTGTCGTCGCGGGTCCGCACGGTGCGCCACCACCCCGAGATCCTGGGCAGCGACCACTGCCCGGTGGCCATCGAGCTCAGCTGAGCGCGACTGCGCCCGAGGCCGAGGCCTAGCGGCCGCGCGCGCTGCGTGGAGCGGCGCCGGTGACGCGGCGGAAGACGCGGCTGAAGTGATAGGGGTCGGGATAGCCCACCGCCGCCGCGATCGCGCTGACGCTCAGGTCGGTATCGATCAGCATGCGCCGTGCCCGGTCGATGCGCAGGCGCTCGAGATGCTGCTGCGGACTGGCGCCGGTCGCGGCGCGGAAGGCCTGGCGGAAGGCGGTCGGGCCCATCTGCACGCGCTGGGCGAGGGTTCCGACCGCCCAGGGCCGGGCGCACTGCGCATCGAGCTCGGCCAGCAGGCGCAGGATGCGCGGATCGATGCCGGTGGCCGGGCTGGAGCCCGGGACATGCAGCGCCTCGAGCACGCCCGGCAGGATCGCCGCCGCGCGCAGCCGCGCGGCCAGGCCGTGGTGGCTGCGCGCGCCGTACATCGCAACCAGCGGCTCGAGGCGCTCGCGGAACGCCGCCGGGCGGCGCAGGCTGGTGACCAGCGGGATGCGCAGCGCCTCGCTCTCGCCCGGCGCGTGCAGCGCGACGAGCGGCATGGCGGGTAGCGGCGCCGGGCCCACGGTCTGCTCGTGATGGTGCAGCATCGACTGCGCGTCGATGCCGGGCTGGGCGTGCAGGTCGAAATGCACCGCGAGATGCGCGCCCGGGCACACCCCCCAGGCATGCAGGCGGTGCGGCGGCACGAAGGCCACCGCGCCCGGCGGCAGCGCCACCGAGCCCTGCAGCTCATGCCAGTAGATGAAGCCGGTGCCCTCGAGCTGCAGCATCAGCATGTAGTCGTCGCAGCTGCGCAGGATGCCGCGCCCTGAACCGTCGGGGCCGATCTCGGTGCGGTGCGCCAGGCGCAGCCACGGCGAAAGAGGCTGGGGCGGCAGCTCAATCGGGATCAGCGGCGGCGCGGCGGGTTCAGCCATGGACGCATGCTCCCAGCGCGCGCCCGCGGGCAACCTCACGCCTGAGCGAAGGGGAAGGCTCCGGGATAGGTGCCAGGCTGCGCCACATGCCAGATGCCCTCGTGCATGGCGCAGCCCTGGTAGTGGCAGACCACGTTCGAGCGCTGCAGGGCCTGGTCGCGCTTGATGCCGCGGTGCACGATATGGCTGAGGAACAGCACGCAGTCGCCGGCCCCGGGATGGATGGTGGTGCAGGGCCTGGTCTCGGCCCAGGCATGGATGGCGGCGGTATCCGGCGGATCGGTGTGCGGCGGCTGCTCGCGATGCGAGCCGGTGACGAAGCACAAGGCGGCGCGTCCGGGCGCGTGGTGGTCGAAGTAGAAGGTGGTGTTCACGCCGCTGGCCGGCACCGCCAGGGCATGGCCCTGGGCGCGCCGCCGCTCGCGCCAGTAGCTGATGAAATCCATGTGCCAGGTCTGGCCGTAGGCGCCGGGATTGATGTGCGCGCGCATGCTGCGCAGCTGGCACTGCGCCCCGAACAGGGCTTCGAGGTAGGGCCGCACGCGGCTCGCGCCGACCAGGCGGCTGAAATGCTCCGGGTCGCGCTCGAGCAGGCTGTCGAACCACATGTTGCCTTCATCATTGAGGCCGTCCTGCCAGCCCTGGTCGCGGGCATGCATGATGCGCGCGCGGATCAGCTGCGTGTCGGCCTGCGAGAGCGCCTGCGGGATGAGCAGGAAGCCGTCCCGCCACAGCGTGTCGAGGTCGGAGGCGAGGCGGTCATCGAGCAGGGTCGAGGTCATGGTGGACTCCTGCCTGCGATGCTACCACGTCCGGGGGCCGGCCATGGACGCCGGCGCGCATCGAGCTGGACGCGGCGCCGGCGGCGCTCCTGCTGCGGCTCGCAACCATGGTCGCGGCGGTCGCATCCGCGGCCGCAGGAGATGTCGAAAAGTCGCGCACGGAGCGTCGAATGCCGGTCGAAAAGGACGACCTTCCGACCGCCAGATGCCCAAGACCCCTGGTCACCGCCTGATTTAGCGCGCTACGGCACTGTCTCAAAAGATACACGATATCTGGTATTGAAATCCGACTTTCACACTATATCTAGTGGATACTTCCGACGAGCCCATATGCTAGCCCCCTCTCTTTCGAACCATCCGAGCGGTCATCCGCATAGGGTTTATTCCGACCTGCGCATGGCCATGCTGGGTGCACCCGAGCCGACATGACCCTGCAGCAGCTCCAGCATTACACCTTCAATACCAAGTACGCGCGCTGGAGCCCGCAGCTTGGGCGCCGCGAGACCTATGCCGAGGCCGTGGACCGCGTCTTCGCCATGCACGAGGCGACCTACGCCGCCGCCGGCATCGGCTCCGACATCAGCTATGCCAAGGCCGCCGCCATGGACCGCCTGGTGCTGGGCAGCCAGCGCGCGCTGCAGTTCGGCGGCAAGCCGGTGGCCGACAAGAACGCGCGGCTCTACAATTGCACGGTCTCCTACTGCGACCGCACGCGCTTCTTCCAGGAGGCGCTGTGGCTGCTGCTGTGCGGATGCGGGGTCGGCTTCTCGGTCCAGCACCACCACATCGCTCGCCTGCCTGGCATCGCCAGGCCCGGCCCGGAGCGCGTCACCTTCCCGATCCCCGATTCGATCGAGGGCTGGGCCGATGCGGTGGGCGTGCTGCTGTCGAGCTACTTCACCGATGACCAGGTCTTCCCCGAGTACGCCGGCAAGCACGTGGTCTTCGACTTCAGCGCCATCCGCCCGGCCGGCTCCGCCCTGGGCAGCGGCATCGGCAAGGCGCCCGGGCCGGCGCCGCTGAAGCGCTCGCTGGAGCGCATCCGCACCGTCCTCGACTGCCGGCTCGCCACCGACGGCCCGTCCTGCCGCGTGCCCTCGATCGACGCCTACGACATCGTCATGCACGCCTCCGACGCGGTCCTCGCCGGCGGCGTGCGCCGCTCGGCGACGATCTGCATCTTCTCGCCCGACGACCAGCAGATGATCAGCGCCAAGACCGGCGACTGGTTCATCAAGAACCCGCAGCGCGGCCGTTCCAACAACTCCGCGCTGCTGCTGCGCCAGAGCACCAGCTTCGAGCAGTTCAACGGGCTGATGCAGGCGGTGAAGGAGTTCGGCGAGCCGGGCTTCGTCTGGGCCGATTCGACCGAGATCATGTACAACCCCTGTGTCGAGATCGGCATGTATCCGGTCGATGAGCACAGCGGGGCGAGCGGCTGGGCGTTCTGCAATCTGTGCGAGATCAACGTCAAGGCGTGCCTGACCGCGGAGACCTTCGAGCGCGCCTGCCGCGCGGCGGCGATCCTCGGCACGCTGCAGGCCGGCTACACCTCCTTCGCCTACCTCGGCGCCACCACCGAGCGCATCGTGCGGCGCGAGGCCCTGCTCGGATGCTCGATGACCGGGATGATGGACAACCCGGCGATCGCCTTCGATGCGCAGCTGCAGGACCGCATGGCCGCGACCATCCTCGAGGTCAATGCGCGCATCGCCGCCGCGATCGGCATCAACCCCTGCGCGCGCGCGACCTGCGTCAAGCCGGCCGGCACCACCTCGTGCATCCTCGGCACCGCCTCAGGCATCCATGCGCACCATGCGCGGCGCTACTTCCGCCGCGTCCAGGCCAGCCTCAACGAGACCCCCTACCAGTTCTTCAAGGCGCACAACGCGCGCGCGGTCGAGACCTCGGTGTGGAACCCCAACGGCACCGATGCGGTCCTGACCTTCTGCATCGAGGTCCCGGAGAGCGCCCGGACCCTGAACGAGGTCAGCGCCCTGGAGCTGCTCGGCCTGGTCAAGCTGACCCAGGAGCACTGGGTCGACCAGGGCCGGAGACCGGAGCGCTGCGCCCAGCCCTGGCTGCGCCACAACGTCTCCAACACCATCACCGTGCGCGACCACGAGTGGGATGAGGTCGCGCGCTTCATCTACGACCACCGGCAGGCCTTCGCCGGCGTCTCGCTGCTGCCGATGGGCGGGGATCTCGACTACCCGCAGGCGCCGTTCTGCGCGGTGTGGACCTACCAGGAGATCGTCGCCGAGTACGGGGTCGGCGCGCTCTTCGCCTCGGGCCTGATCGTCGATGGCATGCACGCCTTCACCAACGACCTGTGGGCGGCCTGCGCCTGCGCCCTGGGCACCGGCCGCTCGCTCGAGCTGCCGAGCGTCGCGGCCGAGAACGATGCGCGACGGCTCGAGGAGCTGCAGGCGACCATCCAGCGCCTGCTGGCGCAGAAGGACTGGGTGCGGCGCGCGCACCAGTTCGCCCGCAACTACTTCGGCGGGGACGTGCGGCGCATGACCTACTGCCTGAAGCGCATCCACAACTGCAAGCTGTGGGAGGACCTGCAGCGCGAGTACGTCCCGGTCGACTACACCCTGATGGTCGAGCTGGGCGATGAGACCACGCTCAGCGCCGCAGCCGCCTGCGCGGGAGGCACCTGTGATCTGGTCTGAGCCCGTGATCCCCACCCCGGTCGGCGCAGGCCCGGCGCCGGCCCGGTGCTGGGAGCGCTGCTGATGGCGCGAGCCCCCCTGACCGACGATGTCCTGGCCGAGATGATGCCCGGCCTGACCTCCACCACCCTGGTGTCGCTGCGCCGTGCCGACGTGGTGCGCAGCGGCAGCCCGGAAGCGGTGCGCCTGGCGCGCGTCCCGGCTCCGGGCCCTGCGCCCGCTGCCCAGTCGTCCCCGGTACCGACCCCGTCAGCGGGAGCGCCCCGGCACGCGGATGCGGACTGGTTCGATGACCGGGTGCTGGCCGCGAGCGAGGACATTCCGACCGTCCGTCTCGAGCGGCCGCGGCGCAACCCGGCCGAGGTCGACACCGAGATCCTGCGCAACCAGGCCCCGGACGCCGCGCCAGGCCCCGCCGCCGGCACCGATGCCGCGGACATGGGCGGCGCCGAGCAGCGCCGCAAGCCGACCGACTCCTTCACCCTCAACCCGGCCTTCGCCAGCCGGGTCTTCGACAGCTGCACCATCGAGATCCTCGATCCGCGCAGCGGCGACCACATCAGCTTCGTGCGCGGCGTGCTGGTGCGCGACGCCCACGACCAGGTCGTCAAGATCCAGTGCTACCTGACGCGCGGCACCTACCTCGCGCCGATGGGCACCAAGCTCGAGTTCCGTCTCGGCACCGAGCGCTTCCGCATCCGCGACGGCTTCTATGTCACCCCGCGCGGCGGCCGGGGCGACGAATGGATGTACCTCGGCTACGTCGGCTGACCGCCCGCACCGGGCCGCACACCCGCGGACAGGCTGTGGGACCAGCAGCCGGACAGGCTGTCGAGGCGCATCCGGCCTTATAGCCTCCGTCCTGTCATGGCCGAGACGCCGCCGCTTCTGACCGCGCCCGCCGTGAGCCCCGACCTGCGGACGGTCGAGCGCAGGGGCTGGTTCGTGCTCGCCTTCGGGTTGTACATGCTGCTCAAGGCGGTGGCCCTGGTCTTCATCGGCCTGTACCTCAACCACTGGATCCACAACCCCGGCCATGAGATCGAGCAGCTCAACGCCTGGATCCGCTACGTGCACATGGATCCGGACGGGCGCTGGATCCGCCGCCTGCTCAAGACCGTCGGCAACATCGACACCCACCAGCTGCAGATCGCCAGCTTCGGGATGTTCTTCTACGCCTTCCTGCACCTGATCGAGGGCATCGGCCTGGTCGGCCGCTACCGCTGGGGCGAGTGGATGGTGGTGGTCTCGACCTTCGCGCTGGTGCCCTTCGAGATCTACGAGCTGATCGTCAAGCCGAAGATCTTCCTGGTCAGCGCCCTGCTGGTGAACATCCTGATCGGCCTGTACTTCATCTATCGCCTGCGCATCCAGGCCGAGAAGTCGGTCCACCTGGATACCGCCCCCAGCCCTCCCCCGCCCGGCTACTGAACCCCATGCGCCCCCGATCGCCCTCCCTGCTGATCCTGACCACGGTCGCCTTGTCCGGGGCGCTGGGCTGCGCCGCCGCCGCCGATGCGGCCGCGCTCACGCCGGTGCCGGCCATCACCGTCACTCCGCATACCGTCTCGTGGGGCCACAGTGTCGCCTTCGACGACCATGGCCTGCCCACCCCGGACGCCTGGTTCGATGTCGAGTTCGCCCTGCACGCCGACCACGACACCATCCTCGCCTGCCCGCATCTCGACATCACCACCGCCGTCACCGACTCGGGCGAAGCCCTGAGCCTGCTGCCGCCGCTGCTCGACTGGAGCCAGGGGCCGGACGACCCCTCCGACAGCGGCAGCTGCCACGCGACCTTCAAGCCGCCCGTGAAGCCCGCCCGGACCCTGACCATCAGCGGCCGCATCCTGGTCGCCCCGCCCACGGCGCTGCGCTTCGTCGACCTCTTCCCGCTGGGCACCTACCTCGGCGCGTGGGCCGCGGTGCAGGGCCTGCCCGGGGGCGCGCTGCACGCCTACCGCCAGGACGACGCGATCTGGCTGCAGTTCTCCCCGGCCCTGACCGCGGTCTTCCACAGCATGCACTATGTCGATGCCGACGGGACCGAGCTCGACATCCCCGACTGGACGACCAGCGATGACGCCTTGCCGGCCTATTCCAATGATGTGGACCTCAGTGACAGCGGACGCCTGACGGTCGGCTACCTCGACCTCAGCAAGGCGGTGATCGTGCCGTTCTCCTTCACCGCCCTGGCCCTCGACGGCAGCCCGCTCGACCGCACCCCGCCGCCGCCGCACTGCACGCTGACCGTGCCCAGCCGCGACGCCGGCGCGCCCGCGCCCGAGATCCCGGCCAAGGGCGTGGGCGAGAAGTTCTAGCGGCCGAGGCGCGCCGTGGCCAGATCCCGGCCGAAGGCCTCGGTCATGGCCACCGCGGAGGAGGTGAGCACCTGGTCGATGTGCGCCGGGCTGATGCCACGCTCGCTTTGATGCGCATCGGCGCTGGGCGGCTGGTCGGCGCGGATCAGGTGCAGCATCCATCCGCCATGGGCGCGCACCCACTGCGCCTCGTTGTCGAAGCGCACGTCCGGGATGACGATCAGCGGCTCTCCGGCCAGGCGGCTCAGGCGCAGCTCGAGGTGGAAGAGCCAGAAGTCGGGATGGACCAGCTCGCGGAACAGCTCGCTGCCGACGCGCTGCAGGATCTGCCGGCCGGTCGACCAGCGTTCGCCCAGGCGCGGCGCCCAGAACGGGTCGGTGGCGAGCTTCGCCTCCTGGCTCTCGTAGCGCGCCCCGAAGGCGGCCTCGACCACGTCGCGCAGGCTGTCGGCCATCGCCACCACCCGCCCGCCGCAATGCGCGACCATGGCCTGGGCGCAGGTGCTCTTGCCGGCCAGGGCCCGGCCGCAGATGCCGATCAGCACCGGGCAGGCGCCGCGTGGGCTTTCGGCGCCTGCTGCAAAGCGATCAGGGGAGGGATGGGAAACGGGGTCCGGAGGGCTCATCGGCGTCCTTGGCCACGGGGCTGGACTGAGGATCGCATGGCCGGGCGCCTACGGAAGCACGGCTAGACGTCGAAGAACTTCTTGCGCTTGTGGGTGATGCGCAGCTTCAGCCGCTTGGCGATGAAGATGGCCTTGTCCTCCAGGACATGCTTGCCGATGACCTCCTCGGGCACCACCAGCGAGACCTCCTGGCAGCGCGCGATCAGGTCCGCGGCGAGGGTCTTGACCGCCTCACCGAGCTGACGGCTGTTCTGAACGCGCCAGACCTCGCCATCCCATTCGACCCGGATGCCATCACTGCTGACGAATTCGACCTGGTAGATGATGTGGTGTTGGACCATGCCCCGATCCTACCATGGCTGCCCCGGAAGCACCCGCGCATAATTTTTGCCGTGCGCGGTGGTCACGACCGGGCATGGATGTGCGAAATCGGGTGGGAGGAGCGGTTGCCCTCCCCGTCCCCCCCCCACACCACCGGACGTACGACGCTCGTA
>Ga0302314_10019152_pt1 | contig 11384 bp, 12 predicted proteins | sample III_Palsa_N2_3_FD_200533 | JGI IMG/M metagenome (GOLD analysis project Ga0302314, IMG submission 200533) | Peat permafrost microbial communities from Stordalen Mire near Abisko, Sweden - III_Palsa_N2_3 | ecosystem: Environmental > Terrestrial > Soil > Palsa > Peat permafrost | place: Sweden... | reverse complement strand
CCGAGTGCGCGGGATGGTTGTCAGCGCGGAAGACGGGCCAGCCGATCTCGGTTTCCCAGCGGGTCTCGTCCGGTGTGTCGTGGGCGTCGCGCAGGTAGGTCTCGCGCAGCGGGCCGTCGACGCTGATCTCGTGGGTGGTGGCGTAGGAGCCGAGTTCGGCATAGGCGAGGTCGACATCGGCCAGGGGGCCGTGGTGGGTGATGACCGCGAGTTCCGCGGCGGGCACCAGGAAGGGCTCCACCCGGCCGATCGCGCGCACATCGCCGTCGACGGGGATGAACACGATGGCCTCTCCTCGGTCGTTCTGGAACAGCTCGCTGTCATACAGGCCGCCGCTCGGCCCGGCCCGGTGCAACTGCTGGGCATGGACGCTGGCGTGCAGTTCGCCCAGGGCGCCGTGCCACCAGGCGAGGATGTCGTCACGGTCCACGGTCTGCCGGATGCCGACGGCCGGGGTCGCGGGCACGGTGCGGTGCTTGATGGACCTGGCCGCCGCTGGGCCCTGCAGCAGGTTGCGCAGGGAGTCGACGGCGGCGCGGGTCTGGGCGAGTTCGGTCTCAAGCCGCTTCAGGTGGGTGGTGATCAGAGCGTTGCGCGCGGCGGTGCCGGGGGCGTTCAGGACGGCCTTGACCTCGGCGACCGGCATCTCCAGGTCCCGCAGCCGACGGATGACCTGGGCGGAGGGGATCTGGTCGGGCCTGTAGTAGCGGTAGCCGTTGCCCGGGTCCACCGTGGCGGGCTCCAGCAGACCCACCTGGTGGTAGTGCCGCAGCGTCTTGACGCTCAGGTGCGTGGCCCGGGAGAAGTCCCCAACAGTAAGACCTTCTTTCATGGTCCCAGTGTCAACCCTCCCCGTGCGGGAGGGTCAACGCGCCACGGTGGTGTTGACCCTCCCCCGGCCGGAGCGCCGAACTTTGACATCGGGCCGCCGGATCGGTGGTCCGGGAAGCTCGATGACTCGATGACTCGATGAGGAGAAGTGCCATGACCGATACCAGTACCTCGCTCAGTCCGGTGCTCGCGGAGCATGTCCGTGCCGTCAACGCCTTCGACGTGGACGCGATCGTCGCGACCTTCGCCGAGGACGCCCTGGTCAACGACGCGCGACGGGAGTTCTGGGGTGCTGCGGCGATCCGCCGCTGGGTCACGAAGGAGCTGGTCGGGGACAAGGTGACCCTGGAGGTGACCGAGGTCATCGACCACCACGGCGACGCGATCGTGCGTGCGCGCTACGACGGCCAGTACGACAAGACGAACCTGCCCGACGAGCTGATCATGACGAACTACTTCACCGTTCGTGACGGCAGGATCGTCAGCCTCCTCGTCATCCGGAACCAGACAGCGAACTGAAGACAGCGAACTGACCCGACAGTGCGCACTGTGACGCCCGCCCAGGTCCGGTTCCGGCGGCCTGGGCTGCGCGCAGGATCGGCTTTGGCAGTGACCGCCGCCCGGGGTCGACCCCGGGGTCGACCGCTGGTCAGCCGACCGCTGGTCAGCCCTGGCCGGGCGCGGGGTCCGGCAACGGCGCGGCTGTCGGACGGCTGCTCCAGGTCGGGGGGCTGCTCCAGGCGGCCAAGAGCCGTAGTGCGTCCGCCGACGGTGACCCTGGTTCGGCAGTGTGCAGGCCGAGGGTCTGCTCGGGATCACCGGTGGGGTTGAGGGCCTCGTAGTCGAGGGTGAGCTCGCCGACCAGGGGGTGGCGGTACCGCTTGCTGCCGTGGCTGCGCTGCAGCACGTCGTGGTCGGCCCACCAGCGACGGAAATCGCCGTCGCGCAGCGAGAGTTCGCCCACCAGCTCGGCGAGCCGGGGGTCGTCCGGGTGCGCCCCTGCGTAGAGGTGCAGCGAGGCGACGGTGCCGCGGGCGGACCGCTCCCAGTCGACGTACAGCTCACGGGCGGCCGGGTCGAGGAACACGAAGCGGGCCATGTTGCGTTCGCGCTGCGGCAGCGCCTCGAAGTCGGTGTACAGGACCCGGGCCAGCCGGTTGCTCGCCAGCACGTCCGAGCGGTGCCCCAGGACCAGGGCCGGGTTGCCGGTCAAGGTGTCCAGGATGCGGTACAGGCCGGGCCTGACCCGCTGCGGGGGCAGCGGCCGACGGCGGCTACGGGTGGGCCTGGCCAGGGCGAACAGGTGGCCGCGCTCGGTGTCGTCGAGGCACAGGGCCCGGGCGACCGCGTCCAGCACGCCCTCGGAGACGTTCGTGCCGCGACCGCGCTCCAGCCGCACGTAGTAGTCCACGCTGACCCCGGCCAGCTGGGCGACCTCCTCACGGCGCAGCCCGGGCACCCGCCGGGTGCCCGATCGCGGGGGCAGCCCGGCGTCCTCGGGGGTGATCCGGGCCCGGCGCGAGCGCAGGAAATCCCGCAGCTCGGCGTTGCCGCCCGGATCGGCGGAAGACTCACTCATGCTCCCCAGGTTAGGACCGCCCCGGGCCCTGGGCACGGCGCGTGGGAGGTACTGCTGGACCCCCGGTCGAAGCAGCACCCTCTACCCCGCCGCGGAGCCGGTGGCCGGTGGTTCGCTGGTAGTGGGCCGTCCGCCGGGCGACCCCGCGCGCCCCACCCGGGGCCTGACCGAAGGGCAGTCCGATGAGTGAACCCATGCGCATCACCACACCGTTCGACGAGCGGTCGACCGCTGCCGAGGTGGTGGCCGGCGTCGACCTGACCGGTCGGCGGGCCGTCGTCACCGGTGGCTCGTCGGGCATCGGCGTCGAGACCGCCCGGGCCCTGGCCGCGGCCGGCGCCGAGGTGACCTTGGCGGTGCGGGATCCTGAGGCCGGTCGGCGCAGCGCCGAGGACCTCCGGTCGAGCACCGGCAGCAAGCAGGTCCTGGTCGCCCCGCTCGACCTGGCCGACCAGCGGTCGGTCCGCGCCTTCGTCGCCGCGTGGGAGGGGCCGCTGCACCTCCTGGTCAACAACGCCGGGGTGATGCGGACACCCGAACAGCGCACACCCGAGGGTTGGGAGCTGCAGTTCGCGACCAACCATCTGGGCCACTTCGCACTCGCCACCGGGCTGCACCCGGCGCTGGCGGCGGCAGGTCACGCCCGGGTGGTGTCGCTCAGCTCCGTCGCCCACCTGCAGGCCCCGGTGGACTTCGACGACATCCACTTCCGGCGGCGGGCCTACGATCCCGGCACCGCCTACGCCCAGTCCAAGACGGCCACCGCACTCTTCGCCGTCGAGGCCCAGCGTCGCTGGGCCGGCCACGGCATCACCGTCAACGCGGTTCATCCGGGGGCGATCCTGTCGAACCTGACGCGGCACATGGACCAGGAGGCACTCGACGCCACGATCGCCACCGGCGGCTACGTGTTCAAGACGCCCGAGCAGGGCGCCGCCACCTCCGTGCTCGCGGCGACCTGGCCGCAGCTCGACGGCGTGGGCGGCCGGTACTTCGAGGACTGCAACCAGGCCCACGCCCACGTGGACGGCACGCCCGGCGGGGTGGCGGCCCATGCCCTGGACCCGGAGGCCGCCGACCGGCTCTGGCAGGCATCCCTGGATTCACTGGCCGGGACCGTGTAGCGCGCGGAGCCGTTGACCGGCTCGGCGCCCGGTCGGTCCGGCCTCCCCCCAGGGTCGGTCGGGTGCGCTCACCGACGGTTCCGGGGCGGCCAGTTGGCTCCAGCGGTCGGTGAGCAGCCCGAAGAGCAGGTCGTCGGTCCACTCGCCCTTGATCCAGGTGTTCGCGGGGCGTCGCCCCTCGTTCTGGAATCCAACCCGTTCCAGGAGCCGTGCGGAGTCCTGGTTGCGGGCGTCGCACTCCGCAGACACTCGGTGCAGGCCGCGCCGCTCGAACAGGTCCTGAAGTACGGCGTTCACCGCCTCGGCGGCATATCCGCGCCCCTGTCGCTCCGGAGCCAGCGTGATCCCCAACTCGGCCTGCATCCGGTTCTCGTGCAGTTTCACTCCCACATCACCCACCAGGCAGCCGCCGTCCTTGAGCTCGACCGCGTACTGGAACCACCCGGGCTGCCCTGGGTCGCCACCGGCGAACTCCCGGACGAGAGCGGTGGCGGACTCCACCGACACCGGCGCCGTCCACCCCTGGTAGCGGGCGACCGCCGGGTCCGAGCGATAGGTGGCGAACGCAGGGGCGTCGTCCGCCCGGAAGCGCCGCAGAGTGAGTCGGGCTGTCTCCAGAAGCATGCGGCGAGCATCTCACCCGTGCCACGCTGCGTCGATCGGATTGCCTGCCCCCAGGGGAGAGCAGCCGGGCGCTGTGGTCGGGCGAGCTGCGGACTTCATTCCGCGGCGGAGGTGATCTGGCTGCTGGCCCACTGCGCCCACTCCTCCTGCATCGCATAGAGGCGCAGGCCGTATTCGAGCGCCAGTCGGCCGTTGGTGGTCAGCGGGCCCTGCTCGGTCCAGTCGAGGGAGTCCTGCAGCTGCCGTAGCGCGGCGTGGTCCGCCGCGGCCTGCTCGGCTGCCTTGGCCAGGTAGTCCGCGGCCTGTTCCGCGTCGAGCACCCCCATGAAGAAGACACGCAGCAGGGCGCTGCTGCGCCGCGGCTCCGGCTTGTCCTCGATCAGCCAGCGTCGCAGCTCGGCCAGGCCCGCATCGGTGAGGGTGTACTCCTTGCGTCCGCGCGGTCCCTCTGCGGCGACGTCGATCAGGCCGCCGTCGGCGAGGCGGGCGAGTTCGCCGTAGACCTGGCTCTGGGTCGCCGGCCAGACGTTGGCCAGCGACGTGTTGAAGCGCTTCATCAGGTCGTAGCCGCTGGCGGGCTGGTCGACGAGGAGGCCGAGGACTGCGTGGCGAAGGCTCATGCCGACCATCCTACATTCCTCTATTGACAGGTCAGATCCCGACATTCTAGTTTCGACATATCTGGATTGGAATATCAGGCCTCCGCCCCCTCTCGCCGGGCGGGACCTCGGCCGCCGAGCCGACCGACACCTTCGGAGTGCGCCATGACCACCACCGCCCCGCACCTACTGGGCAACTTCGCCCCCGTACCCGACGAGCTCACCGTCACCGAGTTGTCCGTCACCGGTTCCGTACCGCCCGAGCTGACCGGCTGGTACCTGCGCAACGGACCCAATCCGCGCGAAGCGGCCTCCGCACACTGGTTCCTGGGCGACGGCATGGTCCACGGCGTGCGACTGGAAGGCGGCAGGGCCGCGGCCTACCGCAACCGCTGGGTTCGAACCGCCAGCTTCACCCGCGGCGCCCGCCCCTACGACGAGCACGGCAACCACGACCTGACCGCCGGCGTCGCCAACACCCACGTCGTGCGGCACGCGGGGCGCACCCTGGCCCTGGTCGAGTCCTCCCATCCCTACGAGCTGGACTGCCGACCCGGGCACGAGCTCGACACCATCGGCGCCTACGACTTCAACGGACGCCTGCACACCCCGATGACCGCCCACCCCAAGACCTGCCCCACCACGGGCGACCTGCACTTCTTCGGCTACGGCGGCCTGGCCGCCCCCTATCTGACCTACCACCGAGCGGACGCGGCAGGGGAACTGACGGTCAGTCGCCCCATCGACATACCCGCGCACACGATGATGCACGACTTCCAACTCACCTCCGCGCACGTGGTCTTCATGGACCTTCCGGTCGTCTTCGACCTGGCCAAGGCCAGGGCCGGCGCTCCCGGCATGCCCTACACCTGGACCCCCGACCACGGCGCCCGGCTCGGCGTCCTGCGCCGCGACGATCCCCACGGCGCCGTGCGCTGGTTCGAGATCCAGCCCTGCTACGTCTTCCACACCCTGGGCGCCCACGAGGAGGCGGCCGGGCAACGACTGGTCCTGCACGTCATCCGCTGGGACAGACTGGGCGACGGCGTGGACGTCAACGGCCACGGGTCACTGTGGCGCTGGACCATCGACCTGGCAGCAGGGAGCGTCCGCGAGGAGCAACTGGACGACCGGAGCACCGAGTTCCCCCGGATCGACGACCGCCTCACCGGCCTTCCCCACCGCCACGGCCACACCAGCACCGCGAAGGGCCCCGACGGCGGCGCCATCCACCGCTACGACCTTCGCGCCGGTACTGTCACCAGCCACCTCTTCGGCTCGGGCCGCACCCCGGGCGAGGCCTCGTTCGTCCCGGCCGACGACACGCCGGGAGGCCCCGGCTGGCTGATGGCGTACGTCCACGACGCCGCCACCGATCGCAGCGATCTGGTCATCCTGGACGCCGACCGCCTTGCCGACCCTCCGGTCGCCAGCGTTCACCTGCCCCGACGCGTTCCCTCCGGCTTCCACGGCAACTGGCTCCCCGACGCCTAGAGGGGGCACCCCGGCCCCGCACGGCCCCGGCAGCGTGCAGGCGCGGGCCCTCACCAACGCGGCCACCCCCAGAGCGGCCACCCTCGATTTGGATACTCCTGTCTTGACATGTCGAACTAGGACCTTCTAGATTTGACATGTCAAAACAGGAGTCTTACCGGAGCCTCAGGGAGTACGTCATGTCGTACCTGCGCACCTTCGCCCCGTGGATCGTCTACGCCGCCATCCCCTCGGCGAACTGGAACTGGGGGGCGCTGGCCGCCCTGCTGGTCTCGCTCCTCGTCATCGGCCGACAGGTCGGCGCCGGCCGGCCCCTGGACGCACAGATCATCGAGATCGGCTCCGCCGTCTTCTTCGCCGCGATCACCGTGCTCGCCTTCGCGGACCCGCACACCGCGCTGCACCCCTATGCGCCGGCGCTCTCGTCGACCGCGCTGGCCCTGATCGCCGGCGCCTCGCTGGCCGCTCGGCACCCGTTCACCCTCGGCATCGCCAAGCAGACCACCCCGCGCGAGTTCTGGGACCAGCCGCTCTTCATCCGCACGAACGTCATCATCACCGCCGTCTGGACGGCGAGCTTCGTGATCGGCGCCATCGTGCTCGCCGCCGTCGCGCATGACTCGACCGCGCGGACCGTCGTCCAGGTCGCCGCATTCGTCGCCCCGGCGACCTTCACGATCCGCTACTCCCGGCACATCCAGGCCAGGACTGCGGCGCTCCGCGCCCTGGCCTCCTGACCCGCAGACGCCCGGCCCGGAAATCGTCACCACCCTTGCGCGCGAGGGCCGCCGCCGTTGCCGAGGGCCCGCCCGCCGCTCCCGGGCAGACCCTCCCGGCGCACCGCCAGCACCGCGGCGTCGTCGTTCATGCCGTCCGGGACGTACGCCCGGACGTCCGCGAGCAGCCGGTCCAGCAGCGGGCCCGGCTCCAACCCGCCGATCCGCCGCAGCCGTTCCGCCAGCGGATAGAACACCCCGGCCGCGTCCCTGGCCTCCGAGATGCCGTCGGTGTACAGCAGCAGGGTGTCGCCCACGGTGAAGTCGAAGCGGCGTTCCTGGTAGGCCGCACCGACCATGGCGCTCATGGCCAGCGGTGGCAGCCGCAGCAGCGGTTCCACCGGGTGCACGCCGCCGTCGTGGCACAGGAAGGGGTCGGGATGGCCGCAGTTGACCATCCGCGCCGGGCCCTCCCGCTCCGGCAGGCCGAACAGGACCGCCGTGACGAACTCCTCGCTCTCGGGGCGGCGGGCCAGCGCAGCGTCGATGCGTCCGGCGACCGCGGCCAGCTCCGGCTCGGAGCGGGCGGCGTCCCGGAACACCCCCAGCACGTCCGCCGCCGTCTCCACCGCGGGCAGTCCCTTGCCGCGCACGTCGCCGAGGATCAGCCGGATGCCGTACGGCGTGGGGAGCACCTCGTAAAGGTCGCCGCCGATCCGGGCCTCGGCCTCGGCGGCGAGGTAGCGCACCGCGATCCGCAGCGGCCCGAGGCGCTCCGGGACCGGCCGCAGCAGCGCCCGCTGCGCCGCCTCCGAGACCCCGCGCACCTGCGCCAGTTCCCGCTCCCGGGAGGCCACCAGCACGACGGCGGCGGCGCTGGTGCAGGTGATGGCGAGCACCGTGACCGCAGAGGTGACGTGCACCGCCAGTGGCACTCCCCCGTTCTCCAGGGCCAGCACGATCACGCCGATCAGCGCCAGCAGCCCGGCGAGTATCGGCACCCGTGCCCTGCGGGTACCGATACTGGCCAGTACCGGTACTGCGGCCAGTACCGGCGAGAAGGTCGAGCCGGGTCCGGTGGCCAGGTCGGCGCCGATGGCGGCGCCGAGCAGCAGGTAGGCGGCGGCGAGGAACCCGCGTACCCGACGGGACAGCAGGATCGGCGGCAGCCCCACCAGTGTGTCGGACGCGCCTGCCACGGTCGCTCCTCGGTTGCCGGACGGACCTGAGTCCAGTCTCGGCACTGGTCGGGGGCTTCGCCACCGCTCCGGCCGGCGCCGGCCCGGCGGCGCACGGGGTTGCGGCGCCGGGCCGGACGGGCGAACCGGCGGACGGTCGCCGGACGATGGTGCGGTGACCGCGCGCCTACTCTTCGAGCATGGCGTTCTTCGAGATCACCCGTTCCGTCCCGGTCGGCGTCCGGGAGTGCTGGCTGCGGGTGACCGACTGGCCGCGCCACTCCGCCCTGGTGCCGCTGACCACGGTCGCGGCGGTCGGCGGCGGCGCGACCGCACTCGGCAGCGTGGTGACGGCCCGGACCGCGGTCGGCCCGCTGGGCTTCGACGACCCGATGGAGGTCGTGGTCTGGCAGCCGCCCACGGCGCAGGCCCCCGGGCGGCTGCGACTGGAGAAGCGCGGGTCGGTGGTGCTCGGCTGGGCCGAGATCGAGGTGCGCGCCGACGGCGCCGGGAGCCTGTTGCGGTGGCGCGAGGAGATCCGGTTGCGCGGCGTTCCGGCGCCGCTGAACGCCGTGCTGGCGGGCGGCGGCCGCAGGATCTTCGGCCGGGTCGTGGACGGCCTGCTGCGCGGCTGACGCCGCGTCGGCCGCCGGAGGCGGACGCGACGCCTCCGGCCCGGCCGCACGGCTTCGCCCAGGGCAGAGCGCCGTTCCCTTCCCCGAACGCCCCGGATCCCTAGGCTGAAGGGGTGAGCACTCCTGCGCCGAACGAAGCCCACGTCATCCCGCTGCGCCCGCGGGTCCGCCCGCCCGGTTCCGGTGCGGCGCCCCGTACCCCGCAACGACCGACGGGAACGCCTCAGACCCCCCAGGCCCCCGCCGCGAGGGAGCCACTGTGGCGCCACCTGGTCGGCGACGTGCTGCGACGCGAGCGACTCGCCCAGGAGCGCACGCTGAAGGACGTCGCCGAGGCGGCGCGGATCTCCATGCCGTACCTGTCGGAGGTGGAGCGCGGACGCAAGGAGGCCTCCTCCGAGGTACTCGCGGCCGCCGCCCACGCCCTCGGGCTCGGCCTCGGCGACCTGCTCTCGCTCACCCAGGACGAGCTGGCCCGGCACCCCCGCAACCGGGTGGCCGGCCGGGACCGCACGGCGCCTACGGCGCGGTACGACGGCCTGTGCCTCGCCTCCTGAGCGACCGACGCCGGTACGACGGGGCGGCACCACCGCCGTACCGGTCGGCCCGCCGGCCGGTACGGCGGTCAGCCGGCCCGCCGGCCGGCCCGTCGGCCTTCGGCGACGGCTGCGCGGGTCAGCCGAACGCGAGCCGTCGGTGCAGCACCTCGTCGGCGACCCCGTAGGCGACGGCCTCCTCGGCGGTGAGCACCTTGTCCCGGTCCATGTCCGCGCGCAGCGTCGCCGCGTCGTGGTGCGTGTGCCGGGACAGGACCTCCTCCACCTGCGAGCGGATGCGGGCCATCTCCTTGGCGGCGAGGCTGAGGTCGGAGACCGTCCCCTGTTGGCCGTTGCTGGCCGGCTGGCCGAGCAGCACCCGCGCGTGCTCCAGCACGAACCGTCGCCCGGGATCTCCGCCGGCCAGCAGCACCGCCGCCGTCGACGCCGCCTGACCGACGCAGAACGTGGAGATCGGCGCCTGCACGAACGTCATCGTGTCGTAGATCGCCATCAGCGAAGTGAACGACCCGCCAGGCGAGTTGAGATAGATGGAGATCTCCTGCTCGGGGTTGGCCGACTCCAGGTGCAGGAGCTGCGCGATGACCACGTTGGCGACCCCGTCGTCGATCTCCGTGCCGAGGAAGATGATCCGCTCGTTCAGCAGCCGGCTGAAGACGTCGTAGGAGCGCTCGCCCTGCGCGGTCCGCTCGATGACGTAGGGAACCGTGTACGACCCCACGTCACAACCCCATCCGCGGGCGGGAGGTGGCCGGGCGGATGCTGGCGAGCGACTCCACCACCTGGTCCACCATCCCGTACTCCCTGGCCTGCTCGGCCGTGAACCAGCGGTCCCGGTCGCCGTCCCGCCTGATCGTCTCCTCGCTCTGCCCGGTGTGCTCGGCGGTGATCTTCTCGATGGCCTGCTTGGTGAACTGGAGGTTCTCCGCCTGGATCTCGATGTCCGCAGCGGTGCCGCCGATGCCCGCGGAGGGCTGGTGCATCATGACCCGCGCGTTCGGCATCGCGAACCGCTTGCCGGAGGCCCCGACGGTGAGCAGGAACTGGCCCATGCTGGCGGCGACCCCCATCACCAGCGTCGAGACGTCGTTCGGGACGAGCCGCATGGTGTCGAAGATGGCGAGACCTGCGGTGACCGACCCGCCGGGGCTGTTGATGTACAGGCTGATGTCGGTGCGCGGGTCCTCCGCCGAGAGCAGCAGCAGCTGCGCGCACACCCGGTTGGCCGACACCTCGTCGACCTGGGTGCCGAGGAGGACGATGCGCTGGGCGAGCAGCTGGGCCGCGAGGTGGTCGTCGAAGCGGCCGTGCTGGGTGTCGCCCTCCTCCGCGCGGGGCTGGAGGGTGGTCAGTGGAGTCATCTGGGTCTCCTTGTCGGGGTGGTGATGCCGTCGACTCCACTCTTGCCCCCGGGAGAGCCGCGATCGCGGTTCCTCTGCCCGCCGCAGATTCGCCACGGGCAGAGTGAGGCCCGGCCGTGACCGCGCCGCCTCCTACCGGCCCTGCGGCCGCGTGGTGGATCATGGAGGCGACAGATCCGAACGAGGGCCCGCAGCAGCCGACACCCGGCCGGCCGCGGGAGCCCTCCCCTGGCGGAACGAGAGCAGCATGCCCCTCAGCGGTGAGTACCAGCCGAGCCCGGACCAGTTCGTGAGCGACCAGGTCGCGCTGTACGAGGCTTCCGGGGGCACCGAGGGCACGACCCTGGAGGGCGTGCCCGTCATCGTGCTGACCAGCCTCGGGGCCAGGAGCAGGAAGATCCGCAAGACCCCGCTGATGCGGGTGGAGCACGAGGGCACGTACGCGGTGGTGGCCTCGCAGGGCGGCGCGCCCAAGCACCCCACCTGGTACCACAACCTGGTCGCGCACCCGCAGGTCGAGCTCCAGGACGGGGCAGTGCGGCAGGACATGACGGCCCGGGAGATCAAGGGTGCGGAGCGGGAGCTGTGGTGGGCCCGCGCGGTCGAGGTCTGGCCGGACTACGCCGAGTACCGGAAGAGCACGGACCGGGTGATCCCCGTCTTCGTACTGGAGCAGACGCCCGGCG
>Ga0302314_10019151_pt1 | contig 11384 bp, 11 predicted proteins | sample III_Palsa_N2_3_FD_200533 | JGI IMG/M metagenome (GOLD analysis project Ga0302314, IMG submission 200533) | Peat permafrost microbial communities from Stordalen Mire near Abisko, Sweden - III_Palsa_N2_3 | ecosystem: Environmental > Terrestrial > Soil > Palsa > Peat permafrost | place: Sweden... | reverse complement strand
GCGCCCGGCCGGTGGCCCCGGCCGGGCGCGCGAGCAGCAGGGCGGGCCTCAGCCCTGCTTGGCCATCTCCTCGGCGACCGCCGACACGAAGGCGTCGATGTCGGCCTCGGTGGTGTCGAAGGACGCCATCCAGCGGACCTCGCCGGTGTGCTCGTTCCAGAAGTAGAAGCGGAAGCTCTTCTGCAGCCGCTCGCTCACCTCGCGCGGGAGCAGCGCGAAGACCGCGTTCGCCTGGACCGGGCGGACCACCTGGACGCCCTCGATGCCGCGTACGGAGGCCTCCAGCCGCTGTGCCATGGCGTTGGCGTGGGAGGCGCTGCGCAGCCACAGGTCGCCGCTCAGCAGTGCCTCGAACTGCACCGAGATGAAGCGCATCTTGGAGGCCAGCTGCATGGACGTCTTGCGCAGGTACTTGATGTTGCGGACCGCGTCCGGGTTGAGCACCACCACGGCCTCGCCCAGGAGCATGCCGTTCTTGGTGCCGCCGTAGGAGAGGACGTCCACTCCGGCGTCGGTGGTGAAGGCCCGCAGCGGCAGGCCGAGGGTGGCGGCGGCGTTGGCGAGCCGGGAGCCGTCCATGTGGACCAGCATGCCGCGCTCATGGGCGTGGTCGCAGATCGCCCGGACCTCTTCGGCGGTGTAGCAGGTGCCGAGTTCGGTGCTCTGGGTGATGGAGATCGCCAGCGGCTGGGCGCGGTGCTCGTCGCCCCAGCCCCAGGCCTGCCGGTCGATCAGCTCGGGGGTGAGCTTGCCGTCCGGGGTGGGGACGGTGAGCAGCTTGAGGCCGCCCATCTTCTCCGGCGCGCCGCCCTCGTCCACGTTGATGTGGGCGGTCTCGGCGGCGACGACCGCGCCCCAGCGCGGAAGCAGGGCCTGGAGCGAGACGACGTTGGCGCCGGTGCCGTTGAAGACCGGGAACGCCTCGGCGTGCTCGCCGAAGTGGGCGCGGAAGACGTCCTGGAGGTGGGCGGTGTAGTCGTCCCCGCCGTAGGCGACCTGGTGGCCGTCGTTGGCGAGGCCGATGGCGGTGAGGATCTCGGGGTGGATCCCGGCGTAGTTGTCGCTGGCGAAGCCGCGGACGCTGGGGTTGTGTCGTCGCTGGGCGTCGGTCATCGGGGCGTCAGCCACAGGTGCTGTCCGTTCAGGTCGGTGGCGGGCTGGTTCCACAGGTCGGCGATGCTCTCGGCGAGATCGGCGACGTCCGTGAATCCGGCGAACTTGGCGTTGGGCTTGGCCTCGCGCATCTCGGGAGTGACGAGGGCCTTGATGACCAGGATGGCAGCCGCGGTGCTCTGCGGGGACTGCTCGGGGTCGGCTTCGGCCAAGGTCCGGAAGGAGTCGGCGACAGCGAGCGTCCAGGTCTCGGCGGCGGCCTTGGCGGTGGCGTAGGCGGCGTTGCCCGCGGTCGGCTTGGCCGCGGCGGCGGCGGAGACGATCGCGAAGCGGCCGGCCGGGCTGCGCCGCAGCGCGTCGTGGAAGGCCAGGCTGGTGTGCTGGAGGGTGCGGACCAGCTGGTCGTGCAGGAAGTCCCAGTCCGACAGGTCGGTGTCGGTGAACTTCTTGCCGCCGCGCCAGCCGCCGACCAGGTGGATCAGACCGTCGACGCTGCCGTGCTCGGCCTCGATGTGGTCGGCCCAGTCTCCGGCGGCCTGCGGGTCGAGCAGGTCCAGGACGTCCCCGACGACTACCGCGCCGGGGACGGCGCGGCGGGTGGCGTCGAGGACCACGTCGAGGCGGCGGGCGTCGGTCCCGGCGCAGGCGACGACGGCTCCGGCGGCGGCGAGCCGGCGGACGGCGGCGCGTCCGGCCGCACCGGTGGCTCCGGCGACGGCCACCACCCGGCCGTCCAGCGGGCCGGCGCTCACGCGGCGGCCTCGATGACGGTGCTGCCGGTCATCCCGGAGGTGGAGGCGATCACGCCCGAGAGCTTCTTGGACAGCGCCTCGAAGAACATGCTGAGCGGGAACTCGTCCGGCAGCACGGCGTCGCACAGGGCCTTGTTGAGCGGCTTGCTCTCGGTGTGGTCGGCGAACGGCAGGGCATCCGCGCCCTTGGCCCAGACCGACGCGGGGTGCGGGGTGAGGTAGCGGGAGACCAGCTGGTAGGCGGCGAGCCAGTGGGCGGTCTTGGGCCGGTCTATGCCGTCGCGGTACAGGGTCTCGATCTCGGTGCACAGGTCGGTGGTGACCGCGGCAACCCGGTCCCAGTCGATCCGCAGCCGGTTGTCGGTCCAGCGGAGCGCGTCGTGCTTGTGCAGGTAGGCGAAGAGCAGCTGGCCGCCGAGGCCGTCGTAGTTGCGGACGCGTCCGCCGCTGACCGGGAAGCGGAACATCCGGTCGAACAGGATGGCGTACTGGACGTTGCGGCCCTGCGGGTGGCCTTCGGCTTCGAGCTCGACGGCGGCCTTGAAGGCGGTGAGGTCGCAGCGGAGCTCCTCCAGCCCGTACATCCAGAAGGGGCTGCGCTGCTTGATCATGAAGGGGTCGAACGGCAGGTCGCCGTGGCTGTGGGTGCGGTCGTGCACCAGGTCCCAGAGGACGAATGTCTGCTGGGCCAACTCCTGCTCCTCAAGCAGGAGTTCGGCGTCCGCCGGGATCTCCAGGCCGAGCGTGCGCACGGCGGCGGTGCTGACCGCGCGGAAACGCGCCGCCTCGCGGTCGCAGAAGATGCCGCCCCAGGTGAAGCGCTCGGGGGCCTTCCGGACGGCGACGGTCTCCGGGAACAGCACGGCGGAGTTGGTGTCGTAGCCGGAGGTGAAGTCGGTGAAGGTGATCGGCACGAACATCGGGTTGTCGAACCGGGTGCGCTCCAGCTCGGCGAGCCAGTCCGGCCAGACGACGTCGAGCAGGACCGCTTCGAGGTTGCGGTCCGGGTTGCCGTTCTGGGTGTACATCGGGAAGACGACCAGGTGGCCGAGGCCGTCCTGGCGCTGTCCGGCGGGCTGGAAGGCCAGCAGCGAGTCCAGGAAGTCCGGCACGGCGTAGTCCGACTCCGCCCAGCGGGCGAGGTCGGCTATCACGGCGTCCAGGTAGTCGGCGTCGTGCGGGAAGGACGGCGCGAGCTCGGCGACGGCGGCGGTGACCGTGGCCAGCAGCGCGTCGACCTGCTCGCGGGTGGCGCCACCGAGGCCGTCCAGGTCGATCGAGCCGTCCTTGGACTGGAACGGGCGCAGTTCCTCGACCGCGACCTTGAGGCGCAGCCAGGCGGGGTGGTTCGCGATCTCTGCGGTCGGATCGCCGGTCAGCACGGGGGTGGACGAGAGATTTTGCATAGCAACCCTGCTTAAGCCGGAGGAACTGTCGTTAGGACACCGTATATACAGAAGGTTATCCCGTTCAAGGGCACACTGGCGAACATGCGTTCCTTGCGGCTCTTGTCCTAGTTTCTCCCCCCTGGGCAACCTTGTCCGTTCGGGTATTAGATTGTAAATACCAACTATGTGAGCAAAGAACAGCGCCGCCCCGACTCGGGACGGCGCCGTCGTTCAGCGGTGTCGCGGTCGACTCAGCCGGTGGCCAGACCGTGCTGCGCCAGCGGGCCGACCTGCCAGCCCTCGGTCTCGCAGCGGTCCAGGATCCTCGGCAGCGCGCTCAGCGTCGCGGTCCAGGAGGCCGGGGCCGAGGTGCAGTCCGAGTCGTGCAGCAGGATGGTGCCGCCGCCGGACAGGTTGCCGGTGACCGTGTCGTAGACCGAGGTCCCGGTCGCGCCCGCGCGCCAGTCCGCGCCCCAGCTGGTCCACAGCACCGGGGTCATCCCCAACGAGCGGGCGGTGGTCAGCGCCGAGGTGGTGGCCACGCCGTAGGGCGGCCGGTAGAAGCGCGGGGTCTCGCCGGTCGCCGAGGCGATCAGGTCGTGCGCGCGGTGCAGGTCGTCACGGGTCTGCCGGGGCGTGCGCAGCAGCATCGGACAGTGCAGGTAGCCGTGGACGGCTATCTCGTGCCCGGCGGCGGCGATCTCCCGGCCGAGCCCGGGGTCGCGCTCCAGCATGAAGCCGAGCAGGAAGAAGGTCGCCTTCAGCCCCCGGTTCTCCAACAGCCGCAGGAACCGCGGCGTGGACAGCGGATCGGGGCCGTCGTCGAAGGTCAGCGCCACGTGCCCGGCGTCGCCCTGGCCGCCGTACCCGGGGAACAGCCGGGTACGCAGCGGCTCCAACGGCTGGATCGAGGTGAGCGCCGGGACGGCGTGCGCGAGGGCGAGACCGCCCGCGACGACGGCTGCGGTCTTCAGTGCTCGGCTCAACGGACGTACTCCATGGGGGCGGTGGCCTGGTCTGCGAGGTGCTCGACGGCGACCGCCGCGTGGTCGGCGGCGGCCCGCACCGAGGCGGCGCGGACGGTCAGGTGTCCCAGGTCGGCGCTGTCGAGCAGCAGGTCGACCACGTCCACCCCCGGGAGCGCCACCACCTCGGCGGCGTCGGCCGGGCGGACCGCGCGGGCCAGGGCTGCCGCCAGCTCGCCCTGGGAGCGGACCCAGGTGGCGACCCCGGCCTCGTCCAGGGCCGCGGCGTTGGTCAGGCCGTGTCCGGGTATCGAGCGGTAGGTGATCACCGGCAGTCCGGCTGCGACGGCCTCCAGCACGGTCATCCCGCCGGCGTTCTGCACCAGCACGTCGGAGGCGTGCATCAGGCTCGGCATGTCGTCCACCCAGCCGTAGGCGTGCCGGACCCCGGCGGCGAGCAGCCGCTCGCGCAGGGTCTCGTTGCGTCCGCAGACGACGATGCAGGTGAGGCCGGGGTCGGCCGCCTCGATGTCGCTGACGGTGCGCTCGATCTCGCCCGCCCCCCAGGAGCCGCCGACCAACAGCGCCAGCCTGGCGTCCTGGGCCAGGCCGAGGCGGGCCCGGGCGGCGCGGCGCAGGCGCGGGGTGACCGACGTGAAGCGGCGGTCCACCACCGGCGCGATCACCTGCACGCCCGCGCATCCGGCGCCCCGGGCCTGAGCGGCCGGGACCTGGTGGATCGCGAGGTGGGCGTCGATGTCGCTGGAGGTCCAGAGCGCGTGCACGGAGAAGTCGGTGAGGTAGGTGTGCACCCGCTGCTCGACCCGGCCGCTGCGGCGCAGCCGCCCGAGCACCTGGCTGGCCAGCGGATAGGTGGAGACCACGATGCTGGTGTCGCCCGGCAGGATCGCCTTCATCCGGCGGCCGGCCAGGAAGGTGAACAGGCTCGCCTGCATGCTCATCATGCGGTGGTTGTCCAGGCTGCCGTAGAGCAGCTTCCAGCTCCACGGCGCCCGCTCCAGCATGCGGTGGTACGAGCCGACCAGGATCCGCCCGGCCGGGCCGGGCAGCAGGTCGAGGAAGTCATGGCGGTCGACGATGACTCCGGCCTCCTCCAACCGCTCCGCGAGCTCGTGCGCGACGGCGTCGTGGCCCGCGCCGACACTGGCGGAGACGATCACTGCGCGCGGCGGGGTGGGGAGCTGGTCACCGGCGCGGCGCTGCATCGGGAGGCGAAGGAGTCGTCCCATGAGTGTGTTCGTCCCTGCTGTGGTTGCTTTGTCGTCGGCGCAGGGCCTGCCTGTCATTCGCCTGACGACTCGGGCCGCTCCAACGTAACCAGCGCTTCGGCCTGGGAAGACAGACCGGGGGATGATTAACGTCCTGTCGGTTCGTAGTCCCGGGGGGGCAGACCAGGGCCCATGTACTCCATTCGAAGTACATGGCGGCTCAGGGTCGCGATCCCTTCCTCCTCAGGGAGGAGGCCCCGGGGGGAGGAGGCCCCGCGGGGAGCGCGCTGCCCGCATGCGCCCCCTGCTGCGCCCTGCCGTTCGCTCCCGCCGCCCGCCATGGTGGGGGGAGCGCTCGCAGCGCAGGGTGGAGAGGGGCCCGGATGCACGGTTCCGCCGTGGTGGACTGGTTACTGGCCGGACTGATGGGGGTGACGGGGTGCTACTGCCTGGCGCGGCTGCGGCGGCCGGGCGCGGACCGGGCCGAGCGCCGACTGGACGCCTCGGAGGCGGTCAAGGGGCTGGGGATGGCCGCGATGGCCCTCCCCTACGGGATCGGCCGGGACGTCCCGGTGTGGCTGTGGGCGGCGCTGTTCGGCTCGGCGGCGGCCTGGTCGCTGGCCGAGGGCCTGCGGCCCGGGCACCGGGGGCACCACCTGTACCACGCGGTCGGGCACCTGGCGATGGTCTACATGGCCCTGGTCGCGGCCTCCGGGACGCCGGGGATGCCGGGGATGGCGAGCGGCACGGCAGCCGGCGGCGGGACGGCGGGGATCCCGCTGCTGACCGGGGCGCTGCTGGTGTTCTTCGGCGGGTACGCGCTGGTCGGCGGGGTACGGCTGATCGGCGGCCAGGGACCGGGCGCGGCCGCCTCGGGTCCGGGCCTGCCCGGCTCGGTGGCCGGCCGGCTGCTGGGCGCCCCGGAGCTGCCGAACGCCTGCCGGACGGTGCTGGGGATCGGCATGTTCGCGATGCTGCTCAGCATGTGACCGCCGGGCCGCCCGTGGCCTGTGTCACTGATCCGGCGAACGGCTGACGCGGCGGCTTGGGCGCGCATAGGTTGGACGGGCACGCAGTGCAGCGTGCGGTCGGACCTTGCCGACGGAGGTGCCCGTTGAACGTCCTGCCGGCCCTGCTGGTGCTCGGCCTGCTCCTCGCCACCGTCGGCTCGCGGCTGCTCGCGCGGGCGCGCTGGGTGGAGCGTGAGCCGGTGCTGGCGCTGGGGGCCTGGCAGTGCCTGGTCATCGCCGTCCTGCTCTGCTGCGGCCTGTCGATGCTGCTCACCGGCGCGGTCGCCTGGCCCGACGCCGGGCGGCTGCTGTTCCTCGGCGCGCCGCACGGCGTCGAGGCCGCCTACCGGCTGCCGCTCGCCCGGCCCTGGGCGGTCGCCGGGACGCTGCTGCTCGGCTATGGCGCGGTGCGCTCCGGCCAGGCGCTCGGCACCGAGGTGCGCTCGGCCCGCGCGCTGCGCCGCCGCAGGCAGCGGGAGCTGACCGCGCGGGCTCCGGAGCTGCCGCCGGGTCTGGGCCCCCGTCAGCTCTCCCGCGAGCGGCTGGTGGTGCTGGAGAGCGACCGGCCCCAGGCCTGGTCGCTGCCGGGACCGGACGCCCGGCTGGTGGTGACCACCGGCGCGCTCAGCCGTTTGAGTGACCGTGAGCTGGCCGCCGCGCTGGCGCATGAGCGCGGACACGTCCGGGCCAGGCACCACTGGCTGATGCAGTGCGCCGAGGCACTGAACACGGGCTTCCCCGGCGCTCGGGTGTTTGAGCTGTTCCGCTCCCAGGTGGGCCGACTGGTGGAGCTGGCCGCCGACGACTCCGCCGCCCGCCGGCACGGCCGGCTGGCCACCGCCATAGCCCTGGTCGAGCTGAACGCGGATCACTCCCCCAGTTGCCCGGCCCCGCTGGCCGAGGTCCCGCGCCGGGTGGACCGGCTGCTGACCGGCGAGCCGCGGCTGCCGGTGGCGCACCGGCTGCGGCTGACCGCCACCGCCCTGGTCGCGCTCGGCGCACCGCTGCTGCTGGCCTTCGCCCCGGGCCTGCGCGCCCTGCTTTGATGTATGAGCCCCGGGTAGGGGTCTGTTCAGCGGCCACATGAAAGCGTCAGCGCTCAGGCCCTTCTCATCCGACCGCGCTACGCTGCCGATGAAGGAGCGAGCCCCGGACGTGTCCGGGCTGCACTGGACGTTGGGTGACTCATGGTGACGGTCTTCCTGCTCGGATTGGGCGCGGCCTGTCTTCTCGGCCTCGGCTTCGTGCTCCAGCAGCACGCGGCCCAGCAGGCCCCGACCTCCGACATGCTGTCCTACCGGCTGCTGCTGCGGCTGATGCGCTCACGCGAATGGCTGTTGGGCATCGCCTTCATGGTCGGCGGCCAGGTGCTCAGCGCCATCGCCCTGTCACTCGGTCGGATCTCCCTGGTGGAGCCGCTGTTGGCGACGAACCTGCTGTTCGCCATGGGTCTGGCCCGGGCGATCACGCACCAGACGCTGGGCCGGTCCGGCTGGGGCGGGGTGCTGCTGCTCGGGGCCGGGGTGACCGTGTTCATCCTCAGCGCGCAGCCGACCGGCGGCGGGACCGAGGCCGACGCGCTGCGGCACTGGCTGGTGTTCGGGGTGGTCGCCGGGGTGGCACTGCTGCTGGTGTCGATCGCCCGGCGGCTGCCGATGTTCGAGGAGGCCACCCTGCTGGCCCTGGCCGCCGGTCTGCTGTACGGCCTGCAGGACGCGCTGACCAGGACCGCCGGGCTGCGCTTCAACCACGGCGGGGTGCATCTGCTGCTGCGCAGCTGGCAGACCTACGCGGTGGTGCTGATCGGCGTGATCGGCCTGCTGCTGGTGCAGAGCGCGTTCGAGGCCGCGCCGCTGCGGATGTCCATGCCGGCCCTGACGGCGGCGCAGCCGCTGACCGGGATCGCCTGCGGGGTGGCCTTCCTCGGCGACCGGCTGCGGTTCACCACCGGCGCGCTGGCCTGGGAGGCCGTGGGGCTGCTGTGCATCGTGCTGGGCGTGGTGGTGATCGGCCGCCATCCGGCGCTCCCGGACGCCTGCCCCGCCGCGGTCGAGGCCGCGGTCAGGACCGCGCGGCAGGAGGCCGCCCGGCGGGCGCCCCTGCCCCGCTGACGCGCGACTCGCGGCACCCACGGCACTCGCGGCACCGACGGGTTCGCCGATCCCCCGCGTCGGCGAACCCGTCCGGCCCAACGCGTCGGACGGCGACCGGCCCTATATTGGCCGGAGGCCAATGAACGCAGGAGCACCATGTCACCCCGAGCGGCAGCAGTCAACGAGGCCATGCGCGCCCGCTCCCGGGCCCGCATCATGCAGGCGACCGTGGAGCTCGTGGACGAGCGGGGGTTCGAGCGGACCACCTTGGGCGACATCGCCGAGCGGGCCGGGCTGGCCCGGGGGCTGGTGTCCTACTACTTCACCGGCAAGCGGATCCTGTTGCAGACCTCGATGCACCGACTGATGCACCAGACCCTCGGCGCGGCGCTGGCCGGGCTGACCGACGCCGATCCGGCGGAGCTGTGGCTGGCCACCGCGATCGACACGGTGCTGGGGCTGGCGGCGGCCCGGCCGACGCTGATGCGCACCCATCTGTCGCTGATCCTGGCCCCGAGCGCGGAGGGCTTCATCCAGGACGCCGAGCAGAAGCGTTTTGGCGGACTGCTGCGCGAGGTGCTGGCCCGGAGCGGCTCCGCCGATCCGATCGCCGACCACGCGGTGCTGCGCAGCGCGCTGATGGGGGCCTGCATGGGGCTGCTGCTGCCGGGGGCGGAGGCCGAGCCCTCGATGATCAGGAACGACCTCTTCGTCCGCTACGGGCTGGACCCGGGGGTGCGGCCCAGCCCGTTCAGGACTCCTTGAGCATCTCGCTGAGCAGCTCGACGCTGCTCCCGGGGGTCTGGCTGTCGACGCTGAGCCGCTCCATCACCTGGAGGTACTGGTCCACGTCGTCGCGCTTGTCCAGATAGAGCGCGCTGGTGAGCTGCTCCAGGTAGACGACGTCCGGCAGGTCCTGCTCGGGGAAGCGCAGGATGGTGAACGCGCCGCTCTCGGCGGCGTGCCCGCCGAAGCGGAACGGCATCACCTGGAGGATCACGTTGGGCATGTCGGCGGCCTCGATCAGCCGCTGGATCTGCGCCCGCATCACGGTCGGTCCGCCGACCGGGCGGCGCAGCGCGGCCTCGTCGACGATCGCCCAGAGCCGGGGGCCCTCGGCGTCCTCGATGAGCTTCTGCCGGTGCATCCGGACGTTGATCCGGCGGTCGACCTCGCCCCGGTCCAGGTTGGGCCGGTTGAGGGTCATCAGCGAGCGCATGTAGTCCTCGGTCTGGAGCAGACCCGGGACGAACTGCACTTCGTAGAGGCGGATGAGAGCGGAGGCCTCCTCCAGTCCCACATAGGTCTGGAACCAGTTGGGCATGGCGTCGCTGAAGCTGTGCCACCAGCCGGCCTGGTTGGCCTCGCGCACCAGGGAGAGCAGCGCGCTCCGTTCGGTCTCGTCCTCCACTCCGTAGAGGCTGAGCAGATCCGTCACGTCCCGCTCCTTGAAGCTGACGCGTCCGAGCTCCATGCGGCTGATCTTGGACTCGGAGGCACGGATGGTGTAGCCCGCGTCCTCGCGAGTGATGCCCTTGGCCTCACGGAGGCGGCGCAACTGGGAGCCGAGGAGGATCCGGCGCACCATCGAGCCGCTCCCCGGCTGAACTGTGGTCATACCGTTGGACCTCCACCCTGGAATTCAGCGCACAGTCTGCCACTTACCGGCCGCGAAGGGTGCCCGAACGGACATGACCATGCCCTCGGATCCACGTCTGCTGCGCGGTGCTACCGGAAGACTACTCCGTGCAAGCGCAAATGCACGTGCATCTGCCTTGGTCGCACATGCACGTGAATCCACTCTTGCATCTGACGTATGCGAAGAGGACCATGTTGCACGTGCACCTGCACGCCCACTGGCAGTCCTGCGGGGACCCAGCTCCCCCCTCACGCCACGCCGACGTTCCGCCTCGTGCCCCGTTCGGGGACCAGGCGGTGACAGGCGTCGCAGCGCCTTTATGGGAGGAGCTCTTCATGAGCCCGAGCTCGACGGTGGCGGCCGACCCCGATGTGGTCAGCTGCGCCCTCGCGCCACGTCACGAGTCGGTCCGCACCGCGCGCGAGTTCACCAAGCTCACGCTCAGCCGGTGGCAGCTCACCGACCTCTTCGACGACATCGCGCTGGTGGCGAGCGAGTTGGTGACCAACGCCCTCCGGCACGCGCTGGCGCCGGCACACGCACAGGCGTGTCCGCCCGCGCAGCGCACCGGCGGATGGGGGCGCCGAGGGGCGCAGGACCCGATCACCCAACAGCTGGACGCGGCACACGCCCCCGCCCACGCCGCCCCCGCGCACAATCCGGCCCCGCTGATCCGGCTGAGCCTGGTGCGCCGCACGCCGCAGGTGGTCTGCGCGGTGAGCGACCCGAGCACCAGCGGCCCGGTGGCCAGGGAGGCGGACTTCATAGCCGAGTCCGGCCGGGGACTGCACCTGGTGGACTCGTTCAGCCAGTCCTGGGGCTGGCACCCGGTGGCCGCGGGCAAGGTGGTCTGGGCCCTGTTCGACCTCTCCGGCGGGGAAGGCTGACGGTACCGCCGGGGGCGGCCCCTCGGCCGCCTCTCACCGGCGTCGCCACTCGCGTTCGTCCCCCGCCCACTCGGCGCCGCCACGGCTCTCGCCCGCACCGGGGGCGGGCCGGCTGCTCCCGCTACCGCCGACGCCCGCACGAACGCCCCCCAGGGGCTCCGGAGGGCGTCGACAACTCTGCTGCTGATGGACCTGCTGCCAATAACTCGGTTCCCACTGCCGGGTCACTCGGCCAGGTGGTCGAACTCGCCCTTCTTGACGCCGTCCAGCAGCGCCGCGATCTCGGCCCGGGTGTAGATGAGCGCCGG
>Ga0302314_10019150_pt1 | contig 11385 bp, 11 predicted proteins | sample III_Palsa_N2_3_FD_200533 | JGI IMG/M metagenome (GOLD analysis project Ga0302314, IMG submission 200533) | Peat permafrost microbial communities from Stordalen Mire near Abisko, Sweden - III_Palsa_N2_3 | ecosystem: Environmental > Terrestrial > Soil > Palsa > Peat permafrost | place: Sweden... | reverse complement strand
CGCCGACGAACGGCGATGCCGCCTTGCCGCCGATCGAGGACACGTTGACCACGCGACCGCGCGCGGCGCGCAGGAGCGGGAGGAACGCCTGCGTGACGGCGATCGCGCCGAAGAAATTCACGTCGAACTGCTCGCGCAGAGCGGCTGCCGGGAGAATTTCCAGGGGGCCTGCGACCGATATGCCCGCGTTGTTCACGAGGCCGTCGAGGCCGGACGCTCCGACCGCAGCGCCGACGGCGTCGCGCGCGGCCGCGATCGATGCGTCGCTCGTCACGTCGAGCGTCACCGGCGTCAGATTGGCGCCGGCGCGGGCGGCGAGGGCCGCACCGTCGGCATCGCGGCGGACGCCGGCAAACACGCGAACGCCGCGGCTCGCGAGGTGCAAGGCAGCGGCTTCGCCGATCCCGCTCGACGCGCCGGTGATCACGACCGTTCTCACACGCGCGGCTCCGCTCTACGCTGGACCATCGCCATCGTCGTCATCCTCAGCACCTCTCGATCGTGTTGGTTCTTCGTCACCACACGAAAGCGCACGAACCCGTTCGGCGTTGCCGTCGCCGCGCGCAGGGATTCGACCACGGCGGTGATGGACAGCGAGTCGCCGGGATAGACGGGGCGGCCCCAGCGCATGCGTTCGGCCGTGACGCCCAGCCCCCCGCTCGGCGGCAGGACGCCGGCGTCGACCATGAGACGCATCGTGAACGCGGCCGTCTGCCAACCGCTCGCGATGACGCGTCCGAACGCCGTCGATGCGGCCGTCTCGGGCCGGTGGAACACCTGCGGATCGTACACGAGGAACGCGGCGATCGACGCGTCGGTGACTTCGATGGAGGCACTGCGGAAGATCTGCCCCGCTTCGTAGTCCTCGAAGTAGTCGGGTCTCGGGTTCGGCATGGCGTCCGCTTACGCGAGAGGTCGCGGGCGCACATGGCGAGAGCGCACGCAAAGCGCGTTTTCGCCCGTCACCTGCCCGTCAGCGAGCGGGCTCTGCCAGGGCCGCTACGCCGAGCAGGCGATCTCTTGCTGCGCCGGAGCGTATGCCCCGGCTTCGAGTTCGGCGACGACCGACGGCCTGCTGGGGCGCCAGCCGAGTTCTTCCTGGGCGCGCTGCGACGCGACGCACTGATCCAAGGCGAGCGCGGCTCCAAACTGGCCCATGGCCTCGACGGGGGTCGTGGCGACCCGCCCGCGCGCCCCCGCGCCGCGGGACGCGGCAGCTGCGACTTCGGCCACTTCGAACGAGGTCTCGTCGGTCGCGTTGAAGATCGAGCCGCCCTTTGCCGCGCGCAGCGCCAGCGCGAAGCACTCGGCCAGGTCGTCGACGTGCACGCAGGCCCACCGGTTCTTGCCCTCGCCCACGATCATCGCCGCGCCGCGCTGCCGCGCCGACGTCGCAAACATCGCTGGAACGCCGCCGCCGTTCCCGTAGGGGAGGCCGGCGCGGATGACGATCGACCGGATCTCGCGCACGGCGGCATTGATGACGATGCGCTCGAGTGCGGGCCGCGTCGCCGCCAGCGCCGCCGGCGCCAGCGGAGCGTCCTCCGTCGCGGGCGCCTCTCCGGTGTTCCCGTAGACCCACGTGGTGCTGGTGTACAGCAGGGCCGTACCGGGTCGCGTGGCCGCGGCGTCGACGATCGCCCGGAGCGCCTTCGTGTCGACGGCGGTCGAGTCGGCGTCGGTAATCGACACCGCGTACACGATGGCCTCAGCGTCGGCGACGGCGGCGGCGAGGGTGTGCGGCTGTGCCGCATCGCCGACCGTGGCGCCGATGCCGCGCCGCATCAATTCTGAGCGCGCGCGCTCAGAACGGGCGACACCAACGACTTGATGGCCGCGTTCCGCCATCGCCGAAGCGATGGCTCCGCCGACGTAGCCCGTGGCACCAAGGATGACAACCTTCATCGCGTGTTCCGTTTCCCCGCCGGGGCGTGGCCGAGCGCTGGACTACGTACCTGCCTCGATCGGGGTGATGCGCAGCCTCAACAAATTCAATCGGCGCAGCACGCGCACGTCGACAGTGATGCCAACCTCTCGTTCGGTCAAAATGCGGTGAAGTGCGTCCAAGCTCGGCACCGGGCGCCCGTCCAGCTCGACGATGGCATCGCCATCGAGCAGGCCTGCCACGGCGCTTGGGCTGCCGGGTTCGACCGTGACGACGCGCACTGCGCTCTCCGCGCCGAGACCGAACTCGCGAACGAGGTGTCGCGGGATCGTCACGTCCTGCCCGGACACCCCGATGTAGCCGCGCCGAACCTTGCCGTCGCGGATCAGCAGCGCCGCAACGTGCTTGGCGGTGTTCACGGCGATCGCGAAGCAGATGCCTTGCGCGGACGAGAAGATCGCCGTGTTGACGCCGATCACACGGCCGCGGCCGTCGACGAGCGGTCCGCCGGAGTTGCCGGGATTGAGCGCCGCGTCCGTTTGGATGATGTTGTCCATCAGGCGGCCCGACTGCGAACGCAGCGTTCGCCCGAGTGCGCTGACGACGCCTGCAGTGACGGTCGCTTGGAGCCCGTACGGATTGCCGAGCGCGATCGCGAGGGAACCGGGTCGAACGCGGGCCGAGTCGCCGAAGTCGACCGGGATGAGGTCGGTTGCGGATATCCGCACGACCGCCAAGTCGGTGTCCGGGTCGTCGCCGATCAGCGACGCCGCAACGCGCCGCCCGTCGAGCAGGGTGACGTCGATCGCGGTCGCGTCGTGCACGACGTGACTGTTGGTGAGAACCAAGCCGTCGGGCGTGAAGACGAAGCCCGAACCGCTCCCGCCGCGCCCGCGCTGGATTTCGATGTTCACGACGCTCGGGCCGACGCGTTCGACCGCGGACGTGACGGCCTGCGAATAGGCGTCGAGAAGCGCGGCGTCGTCGGGCCGCTCGGCTGTGAGCTGGATCATAGAGCGGCGCTTACAACCGCGGCGCGCCGCGTCGAGGTTGCGCCGCAGCGGCTCACGCTCCCACGGGGTTCGCGGGCGGCTCTGTGGAATGGGGCGGGCCGAGCCGTTTGCCCTGGTGGCGGAATTGGTAGACGCGCTGGTTTCAGGTACCAGTGGCCGCAAGGCTGTAGGGGTTCGAGTCCCTTCCAGGGCATGGCTCGGCAGGTAACCGCGAGGTGGGTCACACCTGCGCGCGCGGGCTGCTGGAGCATCTTCGGGGCGCCGATAGGCAGGGCATATCCCTGCCCCGTTCCAGGAGAGCCGGCCATGCGTCGATCAGTGGCAGCCTATCTGGGTGCCTCCGCCATTGCGGTCGCGCTATCGTCGTGCTCCGTCAACGCGGCTTCGGACCTGTGCCAGCCGGTGGGGATCAAGAGCATCCAGGTGCCGCAGCTGATCTACCCGGTACCGGGCTACGCGCAGATGCCGGACAACCAGCCCTTCATCGTCGTCGCCTATCCGGGCTCGCCGGCGCTCGCCCAAACGATCACGATTACGCCGAGCCACGGTGTTGCAGTCTCGCTCGGGCCGATGGGCGCCGCCCCGTCGTCGATTCCGAAACCGCGCGCAAAAGTGCTGCCCGGCCAAGGCGTCGAGTACGGCGTGACGCTTCCGCTGCTCGCGAAGCATACGGTTTACACCGTCAACTACCGGTACGCGTCGAGCGCAAACCTGTGCGGACAATCGAACACGACCAATATCCTGATGGGCACCTTCACAACGCTGTAACCAAAGGGGGGTACGGGCGAGAAACGCCCGGGCGAGCTGGTTGCGCTTGCCCGGGCGTCGTCCGTTCGGTGCATCAGACCTCACGAACCGTCCTTCACGACGACGGTGCCCTTCATGTACGTGTGGTAGGTGCAGAGGTACGGATACGTGCCTGCCTTGGTGAACGCATGGCGCCAGACCGCGTGCTCGTCCATGTTGCCCGAGTCGAACCCGGCCGCATCGGCGGCGGTGACCGTGTGGGCGACGGGATCGTCGTTGACGAATTGGACGACGTCGCCGGTCTTGATCGTGACCGTACCGGGCGTATAGGCGAAGTTCTTGATGTGGACGATGGCGGCGGGCGAGGGCGCCGCGCCGGGCGCCGGGCTCTGGGCGGTTGCGCCGCGCGCGCCGGCGGCGAATGCAACCGCGAGGGTTGCGAAGAGGAGCATGCGCTTCATATGTCCGAGTCTCCAGCAGAGAGGTGGGGAGCGCTTGTTGTGCTTCCCCCGCCGTTCCCTGCGCGCGTACGCCGTTTCTGAAGGGGGTTTCATGATTCGTATCGCCGCAATCTTGAGCGTCGCATCGCTCGCGATCTTGACGGTGCCTGCCTCTGCCGCCGGGCACCGGGTCTACGCGATCGTCGCGCAAAATGGTTCGATGGAGAGTGGGACGGTCACGCTGACGCCGCTCGGCGATCGGACGCGCGTCGAGATCGCGCTCACGAGCGCGCCCGACGGCGTCGCGCAGCCCGCGCACATCCACGAGGGACCGTGCGCCACCCTCAACCCGAAGCCGAAATTCGCGCTGGCCTCCGTCGTCGACGGCGTGTCCACGACGGTCGTGAACGCTCCCATGGACTCGCTGGTCAACGGCGGACTCGCCGTGAACGTCCACGAGTCGGTGGCGAATCTCGGCCACTACGTCGCGTGCGGGGACCTCGGAGGAAAGTAGGAGACGCGACTAGGGGGGTAGGCCGCCACCTCCGCAGCCCGTACAATGGTCCTAGCGATGAGGATGTGGCCTAGGTCTGATCGTGGTTGAGGCGACCGTCAAAGTAACGCTCCCGGAGATGGGCGAGTCCGTCACCGAGGGCTCGATCGTCGAGTGGCGCGTCAAGGCCGGGGACTGGGTCGACGCCGGCGCGACGCTGGTCGACGTCACGACGGACAAGGTCGATGTCGAAGTGCCGGCGCCGGTTTCCGGCCTCGTTACGGTCGTCTATGCCGCCGAGGGCGCTACCGTGGCCGTTGGCGCCGACCTCGCCGAGATCGACCCCGGCGCGGCCAGGCCGGCCGTGTCGGCGGCGCCGCACGCCGGCGCCGAGCCGCAAGCGGCCGTGGCGGGCGGCGAGGAGCCGACCCGCCGAGAGCCGCCGAGCGCTGCGCCGAGCCCGGGGCCACCGCCGGCATCGGGAGCCGTGACCCATCAGGCGCGGCGCCTTGCGGAGCGCGCGCACGTCAGCCTGACCGGTCTGCACGGGTCGGGCCCCGGCGGCCTCATCGTGCGAAGCGACGTGGCCCGCGTGGCTGCGCGCGGGCCTGCCACGAACGGCGCCCCGCCTGCGACGCCCGCGCTGCAGCTGCCGCCACCGGCGCCCGATGCGAAGGTCACCACGCTGCGTGGGCCGGCCGGCGCGCTCGTCGGCTACATGGAACAGAGCCTCTCGATCCCGACCGCGACCAGCATCCGGACGCTCGGCGTCGCGACGCTCGAGGCGCGGCGCGCGGAGCTCAACGCCGCCCTGAAGGCCGCGGGACGCAGCGAGAAGGTCTCCTTCACTCACCTGATCGCAGACGCGCTGGTCCGGGCAGCGCGCGAGTTTCCTGCCATCGTTGCCTCGTTCCGCCGCGAGGGCGCGACGCTCGAGCGGGTGGAGAGCGGCGTCCACCTCGGCATTGCGGTCGATGCACATCGCAAGGACGGGTCGCGAACGCTCGTGGTGCCGGTCATCAAGAATGCGGATACGCTCGATTTCGCGGCGTTCCGCGCGCGCTACGAGGATCTCGTCGCGAAGGCGCGCGACGGCCGCTTGACGGCTGACGATCTGACCGGCGCGTCGTTTACGCTGACGAATCCGGGCGGCATCGGCACCGTCGCATCCGTCCCGCGGCTGATGGCCGGCCAGGGCGCGATCATCGCGGCCGGCGCGATCGGATATCCGCCCGGGTTCGCGCATGCGAGCGAGCCGGCGCTGCGCCAGCTCGGCCTCGAGAAGATCATGACGCTGACCAGCACGTACGATCATCGCGTCATCCAGGGCGCACAGTCGGGCGAGTTCCTGCGTCGCGTCGAGGAGTTGCTGGGCGGCGCCGATCACTTCTACGAGGACATCTTCGCCAGCTATGCGCTGACGATGCGCGCCCCCGACGCCGCCCGAACGCTGCAGAAAACGGCCCCGATCGTCGAGGCAGCTCCCGCGGTCGCCCGCGAGCCGGCGATGTACAGCGACGAGATGCTGCGCGCGGTCGCGGCCGGGATGGCCATCGTGTCGTCGTATCGACGGCACGGGCATCTGGCGGCGACGCTGGACCCGCTCGGGACGCGCCCGGCCGGCGACCCTGCGCTCGAAGCGCAAACGTACGGCCTCACGCCGTCGCTCATGGCGGCCGTTCCCGCGGCGGTGCTGCGCACGAAGCTGCGCGGGGACACGCTCGCCGATATTCTGCCACGCCTGCGCGAGACGTACAGCTCGACGATCGCATACGAGGTCGAACACATCGCCAACATCGCGCAGCGCGAATGGCTGCGCGAGTACATCGAGACCGGCGCGCACCGCGTTCCGCTGGATGGCGCGCACGCGCGTCGCGTGCTCGATCAGCTGACGCGCGTCGAGGCAATGGAGCGCTTCCTGCGCAAGTCGTACATTGGCCAGAAGACCTTCTCCATCGAGGGTCTCGACGTGACGGTGCCGATGCTGGAGGAGATGATCACTGCGCTGGCCGGCGAGGGCGTGGAAACGGCCGTGATCGGCATGGCCCACCGCGGCCGCCTGAGCACGATCGCGCACGTCGTCAACCGGCCGTACGAGGAGATCCTCTCGGAATTCGAGGCAGCGGACCTGCGCGGCGAAGGCGACGAAGACGACGACGTGACCGGCGACGTGAAGTACCATCACGGCTCCGAAGGCACGTACGATACGCCCGACGGCGCGACGATTCGGGTCTCGCTCGCGAACAATCCGAGCCATCTCGAAGCGGTCGACGGGGTGGTCGAGGGTCGCACGCGCGCGCTCCAAACGGTCCACGAGACTCCCGTCGCGACCTTGATCGTCAAGCGTGCCGCGCCAATCCTGATCCACGGGGATGCCGCGTTCTCGGCGCAGGGCGTCGTCGCAGAAGTGCTCAATCTGCAGGGCCTCGCGGGCTATGCGACCGGCGGCACGCTGCACATCATCGCGAACAACCAAGTCGGCTTCACGACCGATCCGTCCGACGCGCGCTCGACGCGCTATGCGAGCGACCTGGCGAAGGGCTTCGACGTCCCGATCGTCCACGTCAACGCCGACGACGTCGACGCGTGCATGGCCGCCGTGCGCCTGGCGATCGACTTTCGCCGGCAATTCGCGCACGACATCATCATCGACGTCATCGGGTACCGGCGTTTCGGCCACAACGAGACGGACGAGCCGGCGTACACGCAGCCGCAGATGTACGAGCGGATCAAGACGCATCCGACGGTGCGCGAGCTGTACGCGCAGAAGCTGATCGCCCAGGGTATCGTCACGAAGGATGAGGCGAACGCGCTCGTCGCCGCCGCCACGGAACGGATGGCTGCGGCGCAACTTGCCGTCAAGCGCGAGAAGCCGGCAGTCGGTCCGTCGCGCAGCACGCAGGCGGGCGTGCCGGACTCCTTCGACGTCGAGACGCGCGTGCCGCGCAGCAAGCTCCTGGCCTGGAACGACGAGTTGGCGAGCGTGCCCGACGGCTTCACGATCCACCCGAAGCTGGCGCGTCAGCTCGAGCGCCGCAGCGCCGCGTTTTCGTCGGACGGCGAGGCCGACTGGGGCTTGGCCGAAGCGCTGGCGTTCGCGTCTCTGATCGACCAGGGGACGCCGGTGCGCTTCACGGGCCAGGACACGCAGCGCGGCACCTTCAGCCATCGCCACCTGGTCCTGCACGACCCGCTGACCGGTGCGACGTGCATCCCGCTGCAGCAGATCGAGGGCGCGAAGGCGTCGTTCGAGGTGTACAACAGCCCGCTCAGCGAGTACGCCTGCGTCGGCTTCGAGTACGGCTACAGCGTCCAGTTGCCGCGCGGGCTCGTCCTGTGGGAAGCGCAGTTCGGCGACTTCATGAACGGCGCGCAGATCATCATCGATCAGTTCATCGCCGCCGGCAACGCGAAGTGGGGCGAAACCTCGCGGCTCGTGCTGCTGCTGCCGCACGGCTACGAGGGCGCTGGGCCCGAGCATTCGAGCGCGCGGATCGAGCGGTTTCTGCAGCTCTCTGCCGAGGGCAACGTGCATATCGCGAACTGCTCGACCGCCGCGCAGTACTTCCATCTCCTGCGGATGCAGGCGATCAGCCCGCGACCGATGCCGCTCGTGATCTTCACGCCCAAGAGCCTGCTGCGGCTGCGCGCCGCCTACGCCAACGTCGCGGATCTCTCGGGAGGCGCGTTTCATCCGGTCCTCGACGACCCGTCGGCGGCCGACCGGCGCCCCGCCATCGAACGCGTGCTGCTCTGCTCGGGCAAGATCTATTTCGACCTCGTCATGCATCCCGACTACGCGAAGGCGAAGAAGACGGCGATCGTCCGCGTGGAGCTGCTCTCGCCGCTCCCGGTCGACGAGATCGTCTCGACGCTCGCCGCGTACCCGAACCTGCGCAGCGTCGTGTGGGTGCAAGAGGAGCCGCAGAACATGGGTGCCCGCGCACACGTGCGCCGGCGCATCGTGAAACGGCTCCCGCACGGGATCCCCGACGTGGACTACGTCGGCCGGCCGTACCGCGCGAGTCCGAGCGAAGGGTATGGCGGCGCACACGCCGTCGAACAAGAACGCATCATTACTGCGGCGCTGCGCGAACCGTAGCCGCCGGATCGGGAGCAGCTATGGAGCGCGGTATCACGTTCGACGATGGTGCGTCGACGGTACTGGAATCGTGGGGCGGCGACGGGCCGAACCTCCTGTGCGTGCACGGTATCACGAGTTCGCGCAAGTCGTGGGCGAACTTCGCGACCCGTTTCTCGCTCGCTTACCGGGTGTGGGCGTACGACCAGCGCGGCCACGGTGATGCCGCGGCCGTGCACGGGCCGATGACGCACGATCGCGGCGTTCGCGATCTCGCTGCGGTCGTGGACGCCATCGGCGAACCGGTCGATGCCCTGATCGGCCACTCGTGGGGTGGCGCGATCGTGCTGCTCGGCGGCTTGCGGCACCTTGCGTCGCGGGTGGTTGCAATCGATCCGATGGTGCACCAGACGGTCCCGTGGCGTGAAGACTTCGTGGACGACGTAGCGGCCGACCTCGCGCTCGATCCGGCCGCGCGCGAGCGCGAGTACATGCAGCGCTACGCGGCCTGGGGCGAACTCGAGGTCGCCGGCAAGATCCACGCCGTTCGCGGGATGGCGCTGCAATCGATCGAGCGCCTCGGCAGCGAGAACCGTGCGGACGAGGGCGGATGGGATCTACGCGAACGGATCGCGGGCTATCCGATCCCCCTGCTCGTGTTCCTCGCCGGGCACGATTCGGTGGTCACTCCAGCAGATCAGCGCTGGCTGGAGAAGAACCTCGGAGCGCGGGCACGCGTTGCGGTATTCCCCGAGTCCGGCCACAATCTCCATCGCACGGATTTCGACGCGTTCGTCACCGACGTCGAGGCATTCTTCGCCACGTCGTAGCCGTCGCTACGCCGCGGCCGTGCGTCGCGGTGTCTAGTGCCGTCCGTTCGTAGCGGCTCCCACCGCGGCGGGAGTGATCGTCGGGATCGCGACCGTCGCGGCGGGAGCGCCGGTCGCGTGATCTCGCGGAGGCAGCATGCGGATGAGCGCGAGGACGACGTTGGCGATCGCCGGCATCAGCGTCGGACGCACGAGCCGGCGGTCGAACTTGTTCATCGTCTCACGATACGCGCCGAGTGCGCTCTCGAGAAAGACGGCCGGCGAGACGTCGGTGAAGGCGTCTGCGAAGGCTCCCTCCAGCTTCGGCATCGGCGTGCTCGGTGCGTTGCCGACGGTGCCCATCGCCGCCTTGACGTGATAGCGCAGCGCCTGCAGGTTTCGCCGCGCGAAGCCGCCCCGACCGGCGCGAGCCTCCTCGTAGCGCCACCAATTGATGAAGAACACCACGTGGCGCGCCTCTTCGAACAGCAGGAGGGCGAAGATGTCGAAGAACGAGTCCGGGAGGAGCTGCTTTCGCCTCGCGATGGTGAATGCGCCGAGCCCAACGAAGACGTCGGTGCACTCGCCGAAACCGAACACGAGGAAGTCTTCGCGGGTGGCCCGGGTGTCGAACACCGGAAGGCGCGGTGCGTCGATGCCGTACCGGGTGAGCACCTGCGCCATCAGGCGTTCGTGGCGAAATTCTTCGATCGCCTGGACGCCCACCGCTTCGCGGATCAGCGGATCGTCGAGCGACTCCGCGAAGCGCTCGACCATCTGGCCCGATCGCTCCTCGATGGAGCGTGCGTAGCTCCAAAACGGAAACGCGCGCAACATCGCGAGCAGGTCGCCCTCGACGACCGGCCAGGGGAGCGTTTCCGGCTCGAAGGCCATGTGCGACTCGATAAACGAGCGGCAGAACAGGTCGCGGTGGGCCGGGGAGCCGGGCGTCATGCGTCGCCTTGTGCCGCCGCGGGGTGCCGATTCCTGCCTGCCGCCATTGCATGAGCGGCGCGAACGCAAGGCGTACTGCGTAGGCACGCACACGTCGACGAGGCGGCACGAGTGAGTCCTGCGACCCAGACCGAGTTGCTCACGCTGTTCTTCATCGTCTTCGTCGTCGCGCGCTTCCTCGTTCGCGAGTTGCGCGCCCGGAGCGTCCGCATCGCGCGTCTGTGGATCCGGCCTGCCGTGCTGCTCGCGGCCGCGGCATTCTTGATCGGGTTGACCTTTGCGGTGCCACCCGGGCCGGGGATGCTGCTCGCCCCGTCGCTCGCGGCCGGCGTGGCCGTTGGGGCGCTCGTCGGCTACCTCGTGGCCCGGTCCACGAGCATCGAGCGCACCGACCAAGCCGGCACGGTGCGGCTGCGCGGGTCGTGGGTCACCGTCGTGGTGTGGCTCGCCGCGCTCGCGCTGCGGACGACGGCGCGGTTCTTCATTGCCGGTTCGCTTATCGCGCAGTCGCCCGCCGTCAACGCGGGGACGGTGCTTCTCGTGGCGGTCGCCTTCTCGACGTTCGCGCTGCTGATCGCGCGCCGCGTTCGCGCACTGGGCCTGGCCTAGCCACGCCCGCGCGGGGCACCGCGAGCGACCTTGCACATCGCTACGATGCGGGATCCGTCTCTACGTCGTGTGCGACGCCGAGCACGTTGCTGCCGGGGTCTTCGAGAAACGCCAACTCGCATACGGTCGGGATCGTCACCGGCTCCATCAGGACGCGCCCGCCGAGTACTGTGGCAGGGCCGCGACGCGACCGGAGCGTTTCCGGAGCGTCGCGGCCCCCGTCGGATGCGCCTCAGCCGGACTGTTGGAAGCCCGTCCTGAGCACCTTGTTGATGATGTAGATGTAGCCATTGGTCGCGACGATGTTCGGGCGCTCGACGAGCGCCTTGTTGATGAACATGCCGGGCCCCGCTC
>Ga0302314_10019149_pt1 | contig 11385 bp, 6 predicted proteins | sample III_Palsa_N2_3_FD_200533 | JGI IMG/M metagenome (GOLD analysis project Ga0302314, IMG submission 200533) | Peat permafrost microbial communities from Stordalen Mire near Abisko, Sweden - III_Palsa_N2_3 | ecosystem: Environmental > Terrestrial > Soil > Palsa > Peat permafrost | place: Sweden... | reverse complement strand
CTCGGACGAGCTGCGGCTGTCCAAGCCTCAAATGCGATTCTACATTGAGCGGCTGCTCATGCGCGAGATTAACCACGTGCGCCCCGTCGAGCTCGGCTACAGCATTCGCTTGGCGCTGCAAAACCTGCTGCACAAGGTGGAGCAAGGCCAGTTTGCGCGTACGCGGAGCAACGAAGAAGCCGCGGCGCCCAGCAAGGCGCAGGACGACATTACCGGCAGGCGCATTAAGATTTTTTGGCCTGGCGACAAGGAGTGGTACTCGGGCACGGTGACTGCGATGACGAAGAAGCGCAGCGAAGTCGTCGTGACGTACGACGACGGCATGGTGGAGACGGAAAACCTCAGCAAGCAGCGCTACACGCTGCTAGGGGGCGGCGAGCTGCTGTTTGACCCGTACATGAGCACGGCTCAGCTCGAGGCAGCCACCAAGACTGTGCTGGCCGCTGTGGAGCTTTACGGCGAGGAGATTTTCGCCGTGCACTCCAAGGGCATGGGCGTCGTGACTCGGCGCGAGCTGCGGGCCGGGCAAATGCTCGGGCAGTACTTGGGCCACCTGTACCCGGCGTGGCTGTGGGAGCAGAAGGAGCAGGCCGAGGACGAGGCGCGCAGGCGCGACAAGAAGAAGGGCCGCGCGGCGTTGCCGGACTTTTGGAACATTCGCCTCGAAGTGCCCGCCGAAAGCAAGGGCGGGTTTGACTTGATGCACATTGACGCCAAGTACGCTGGCAACTTTACCTCGCGCATGAGCCACTCGTGCAGGCCAAACTGCGGCGCGATTACGGCCATCATCGACGGCAAATTTTGTGTGGCGCTGCGCGCGCTGAGAAACATTGACGTGGGCGAGGAGCTCTGCATTGATTACAACTGCGTCACGGACTCGATGGACGAGTACCGCGCTGCCATTTGCCTGTGCGGCGCGCACGACTGCCGCGGCTCGTTTTTGTTCATCACGGGCGACACGCATCAAAATTTGATTGCAGACAAGTACCACACACACCTGCACCGCATCGCGCTGCTGCTGCGGGCGTCGTTTGCGTGCGGCGAGATTGAGCGCGCGTTTTGCGCTTCGGGGTTCACCGCCACGTGGCCGAAATGGGTACGCGACACCAAGCCTGGAGCGGAGCGCGCCGCCGCCGCCGCCGCAGCCGCTGCCGCCGCTGCTGCCGCTGCTGCTGCTGCTGCCGCACCGGCCGAGCTGAAGAAGGGCAGCAAGGTGCAGTCGGGCGAGCGCACGGGCGTTGTGGTGTCGGGCGTGGGCAAGGGCGGGTACATCAAGGTCAAGTGGGACGACGACGGCGAAACGACGAACAAGCGCCGCGGCGACCTGGCGTTGCTCGGCGGCCCGGCGGCGGCGGCGGCGGAGGAGGAGGCGGAGGAAGAGGACGACGAGCCCGAGGACCCCGAGGAGCAAAAGGCCATGGCGATTATCAACGAGTACCTTTTGGCGCACGGCCTGGGAAGCCGCGCGCTCGACCTGATTCCCACGTGGGCGCTGCGCTTTGCCGCGTACGCCATCGAGTACGCCGAGGATGAGCAGTACGACTTGCCCAGGCACCAGCTGCAAAACGAATTGCACGGCACGGGCAAGGGCGCGTCCGCGGCGGCAGCGGCGGCGGCGGCTGCTGCTGCCGCTGGAGGGTCCAAGGGCAACATGGAGGAGCGCCTGCACGTGCTGGACCTCGAAGCCAAGGGTCTGCAGCAGCTGCGCGTTACCAACCTCTTCATCGCGCTCGACAAGGCTCGCCACCACATGTGCACGCGTCTCACCACCAACAACCCGGCTCCGGCGCCCGCGTTTGCCGGCGCCACTGCGCCCGTCGCGACCGTGGTGCCAGGCGACGAGCCGTCGGTGATTCGCCTGCGCGAGCGGTGGTGGATTGGCGACCGCTGCCTGGCGCGCTGGGTGGGCGACGACGCGGACCAGTACCCTGGCTGGTACCCGGCCACGGTGACTCACGTCAACGTGGCGGCGAGCGAGCTGCACGTCGTGTACGACTCGGACGAGGTCAACACGATTCCCTTTAGCATGGCGCGCCGCCCGGCAGTCACCGAGCGCTTCCCAGCGCCCATGACGGCGCTCAGCGTGCAGAACCACCAGCCGCCGTTCCGCGTGCTGGACGAAGTCGAGTGCGCGGAAAGGCTGTGGCTCGATCCGGACTCTGGCGTGGCCGCGCGGCTGGTGCGCGCGTTGCGGCAGATTTACGCCAAGCCGTTCTCGGTGTGGCAAATGGCGCTGGACCGCAAGACGCACAAGCCGTACTGGTGGAATTTTAAAACGCGCGAGGTGCGCGTGGACCGCCCCGTGCTCATTCTTTTGGAAGAGCAAACGGTGTTCACGCCCAAGCTGCTGGGCGACATGGACGAGCTCGTGGCCTCGCGCAAGCCCAAGGACCGCATAGCCGCACAGCGCGTGCTCCAGGAGCTGCGCGACATGGTGCTCCAGCTTCCCGTGGTGGGCAACGCGCGCTGGCTCGAGGACTTGCACCAAAAAGCAGTCGACGTGCTGACACTGCTGTCGCTGACGAGCAACTTTTTCGTGCTGAGCGAGCCCGAGGCGCCCAAGTTGGGCGCGCACGGGTCGGCGATGGACACGCGCGGCAAGCGTCTCAAGGCGGACGACGGCGGCGAGGCCAAGCACCACGTCATCTCCGCGCTCACGAGCTGGACGGGCCAGGGCGAGCAGCGCTGCCCGGAAATCACGTCAATGGTGGGCGCGGCGGTTATTCCCGCGATTGAGTGCGCCTACGACTCGGACTGCGAGCTCGGGTACTCGGCTGGCACGCGCGCCATGCTCATCAAGCACCTCAACACGGCGTCGCTGCGCACGTCTGAGTGGCCGCAAGTCGTCGTCGACGCGTTTCCAGGCGCCACGGCGCCGCCGCCCACGCCGCCATCGCTCGCGCAGCGTTGGCCGCCGCGCGCGCCTCCGATTCGGCTGTGCGGCTCTCCCGCACTGGACGCCGCGATGAAGGACCTGATTGAGCACGAGCGCGCCGTGGCGCTGTGCCGCGAGCGCAAAAAGCTCGACGTTAACCCGGTGCCCGACGCGCGGGAGCGGTCCACGCAGGACATGAAGCAGGTGGTGGAGGCGCTCAAGAAGCACAAGCGCGACGTGGGCAAGGTGGACGTGCGCGACGCCGTGATGGTGACGCCGCCGCCGCTGCCGGACATTGTGAAAATTTCGTGGGTGCAGTGCGACGCGTGCAGCAAGTGGCGCCGCGTGCCGAGCAGTGTGGACGTGGCCCGGTTCCACGCCGGCTTTACGTGCGCGATGCTCAAGGACGTGGATGCCGAGCGCGCCATGTGCGCGGCAGCGGAGCAGACGGAGGAGGAAATCGTGCTGCAGTCGTACACGCCCAACCTGGATTACGTCGTCGCTGGAACGCTGGTGGACACGTACTCGTCGTCGGCGATGAGCTGGGTGGTTTCCACCGTGCTCGAGGTGACCGCGGACGCGATCCGCACGCGCTGGATGAGCGCGGGCGAGTCGGACAAGGGCGAGTGGCACCTGAAGCGCCCCGGCGAGGGCGAGTCGATGACCGTGTTGCCCGTGTACACGATGACGGAAAAGGACGTGTACGGGAAACCGGAAAAGCTGCCGTACGGCTCAGTGGTGCTGCCCGAGGGCTACGACGCGCTGCCCGACGTGGCACGGTGCGTGCGCGCGGCCGTTGACAAGGTGCACAACGATGCTCGCCGGGAGGAGCAAAAGGCGCAGCATCATATAATGGCGCGTCACAAAGGCTCGAGCAAGTCGGCTCCAGAGCGCGTGGTGCTGGGCGCGCTCAAAGAGCCGGTGCTTCCGGTGCTTAAGACGCTCACGACGGCGCAGCGGCTGGCGTTTCACAACTTTGTCGAGTGCGAGCGCAAAGTGGACTCGCTCATGCCGTTTGCCACGATTTTGGCGCGCTGGGCCGTTATGGACACGCTGCAGCGTCAGGCGTGGGAGAAGCTGCGCGAGAACAAGCGCCAGGGTGAGCCGTTTCTGCCCGCCACAACGAGCGGAGGCGCCGTGCCCGCCGTGATTGTGACGCCCGAGTCGCGCGTCATCGCGCAGGCCTCGCGCGTGGCCGCCGTGCAAGCCTTGCCGGTGGCCACCAAGCCTGACTCGTCGCTCATCAACGCGCCGTGCCACACCGTGTACGGCCCAGGCCTCATTGTGTCGATTGACGCCTCGCTCACCGCGCGGGTCAACCTGGGCTGGGGCACCGCGTACCTTCCGCTCGCCAGCAATGACGTGTTTGCACGCGTCGTGCAAGTCGTGCCCTCGTTTGCGCCGCTGGCCGCCGGCGCGACGGCGGCGCCGTGGGCCGCTCCGTACAAGCGCTCGGCGTCGCTGAGCGCGAGCGCGAACAAGAAGGCCAGGCTCGCCACGGCCAGCAGCCTTGCCAGCAGCAGCAACGGCGCGTTTGTGGGCGCATACTTGGGCGACCCGTTTTCGAGCGAGCCGGCGCAGCTGCGCACCGACGTTGAGTTTACCGGTGGGCCCGAGCTCAAGGACTGGCTGCGGACGCGCAAGTTCCAGTGGATGCGGCGCCTATGGGCCTTTAGAGGCCAGCGCACGTTTGAACCTGCAGAAAACTTTTGATATACCTAGTGGGGGTTTTTGTGTGGGTGCATGTGTGTGTGTAAAAGTCACTCGTTTTCAATCAACCCGTCCTCGCCCGTGTATGCACTCGAGTAGCGCACAATAGCGCGGCCAATCGCCCCTATCCACTCGTCTTTCCGCACCTCGGACTCGGCGTACAAATACAGCGTTTCCCTTGGCGTGGCAATTTCAAAACTATGCCGCTTGCCCGTCACGTCGTCGGCGGACCGCACCGTTAGGCACTCTTTTAAATCCACAAAACCGTGCGGCGGCTCGTCCGGGCCCTTGGAATAAAACAATTTGTGCCCATGCAGCGCAAAGTACCGCTTGCGCCATTCCCGCAGCCACGTACTTTGCTTTACCAGGTAGCCCTCAAAGTCTGGCCGCGAGGACGACGTTGCCGACGTATGCGATGAGGGGAGCGTCATGCTCGCTCTCCTCTGAGGGGCGGCGCGTCGTTTTTTCCGCACAGATGAAAATTTTTTGGGTGGAAAAGCCGCTCTCTCGGGGCCGCCGCGGGGTGCGAATGACAAAACGCCCGAGTTACAGTGTTGGGGCGCAGCGGACAATGGCGTTTGCTGCATGGGACCAGCGTGATACGCTGCTGCCGCCGCCGTACGCGGGCGTGTTCAAGGAGCAAGTGAGCGGCTTGTTCATTGGCGACCCGGCCGTGGACGCGCTTCCAGTGTCGGCGATTACGTGCCACGGGGGTGAGCGGCGCACGTTGGACTTGGGGCCGGACCCAGAGTGGGTGGACTGGGACAGCTGCGCGCGCGGCCAGCAAGTGTGGAGGGAGCGTTTGGGGCAATTCAGCGTGGGCCTCACGTTGGCGTTGCTTCAGGGGTTTTCTATTGCGCGCTTTGCAGTGGTGTTGCACGCCTCGGGGTACGCGCAAACGCCGGAAACGAGCTACGACAGGTACCGCGACACGGCGTTTGCGATTATTGATTGGATGAAGTACGACTTGAAGGACAAGGAGAGCCAGTCGCGCAAGGCGATTATGAACGTGCGCGCCATGCACAGCTTTGCTCGGCGGCGCTCTCAGCGGCTGTTCAAGCCTGAAGAGGGCGTGGCCTTGTCGCAATACGACATGGCCGAGGTGCAAATGGCCTTTGCCGCGGTGGCGCCCATCATCGCCGAGCGCGAGATGAAGTGCACGCCGCTCACGTACCGGCAAAAACGCGACTTGTGCCACACGTGGCGCGTCATTGGGTACTTTCTTGGGGTTCAAGACAAGTACAACGTGTGCGCAAGCCTGCACACGATGAACGACCTCGTCCAGGACTGGCTGCTGTGGGTCCCGCGCAGGCTGCAGACCTGCAGGCCGGTGACGTTTGATCTGCAACGCGCCGCCATTGCCGGCTTTGGGCAGTACACTGGCGCGGGCTCAGAGTTCTTCTGGGGCCTGCTGCATGCGAGCTGCAGCAACAGCGACTTTGAGCTCGACTACCTGCAGCAGCCCGCGCTCACCGGGCTCAAGGGCTTTGGTCGCTCGGCGCTTACGGTGATGGGCTACGCGCCGGTGAACTGGCTGGCGGGCAAGGTGTTTGCGCACATGCGGGACGAGTTCGAGGCGCATCCGCAGCGCCAGGCCCAGATGAAGCCGGTGCTGAGCGCCGTTGGTCGAGTGCAAGACACGTTTGTGTGGCGCATCGTCGGACTGCTCAGCTACGCCAATGAAGGCCCGCACCTCAAGCTGCTGCTCGGCCTCTTTGTCGCGCGCAGGCTGCTCGTGCAGGCGCGTCGCATGGTCATGGCGCTTTAAAAAAAGTGGATGCGCCAGTATATTTAATATATTTATGCCCTACATATATGGGAGTGGTATTGTATTATTTGCGTCGCCGCAGCCGCCACGTGGTGCGCGCACCACGCCCGTACGCGCCGAGATGTCGTGCCGGCCGCGGCACGCACGCACGCGCGCAAGCGACACTGTTTTTTAAAGATGCAGGGTGCGACGATGCAGGAAATCCCGCGCTTCGCAACGCTGGAGAGCTTCTTGCAGCACTGCACAAGCTCGCAGACTCCAGCGCTGTACTGCTTGACCGCCGATGAGCAGAGCCCTGCCCATGTGAAATGGACGCGCGACTTTCTCGCTGCGCAAACGCTGCCGGTCAATGTGCATCGCTCGTCCTCGGGCAATCTTTTTGATCTCGCGCAAGGCCCAATCGAGCTCGCAACGTCTGGCGTGACGCATCGGACCACGTTGGGCGCATTGGTGCAGTCCTTCACGGCTGCCAACCGCCAAGGCTTTGATCTCATCTCCGGCACGGACACGCACTTGTTGCTCGAAGGCAGACGCGTGCCTCCGGGCCGCGACGCGCTGTTTGCCGATGTGGCCGCCATGGTCGATTTGCTGGTGCCTCGCAACGAGCTGAGACGCGTGGGATTCTGGGTTTCGCCATGCGGCGTCGCGACGCAAATGCACTGGGACGTGAATGGGCACCACAACTTCAACTTCCAGCTGCACGGCGACAAGGAGGTCGTCATGTTCGCCCCCGACGACGCGCGGTTCACGTACCAAATGCCCGCGCGCCTCTTCCACCTGTCCCGCGTGGACCCGCGGCCAGGCCGCTTCAGCTTGGACGCCTTCCCGCTGTTTGCGCGCGCCAAGCCCATGCACGCGTCGCTGCGTCCCGGCGACGTGTTGTTTATTCCATGCCGCTGGCTCCACCACTTCTCGCACATCGGCCAGCTCAACGTCAACGTGACCGCGTGGTTCGTCTCGCCGCGCTCGGGCGAGACGTGGACGTGGGCCGACGTCTTGGACGTCGCGCGGCCGCTACAGGCACTCGCCATCGTCGTCAAGCTCGTCTTTGCCCTCGCCGTGCTCGCTCCGCTGCACCTGCTGACCTCGCGCGAGCCCGTGGAGCTGCGCGCCACCTATTAGGCTGTTTACATATTCACACCCACCGCGACGGCGGCGTCCGCGCCCCACAACAGAAGCGTCCAGTCGCTCTTGGCAAACACGCCCCACGGCCCAGTGCGAGGCGCGCCGCTGCCCACGTCGACGCCCGTCCACGCGCCCGTGCTCGCGTCGAGCACAAATGCATTGTCCAAGAACGCACTCGACGCGTCCACGCTGTAGCCCCCGGCGACGACGAGGCAGTGACCCGAGCGCGTGGCGCACGCCGCGTGGCCGTAGCGCGACTCTGGCGACAGCCCTGTGGTGGCAAAGCCGGATTTGCGCACAAGCACGCGCTGCGGCGCAGCAGAAATGTCGAGCACCCACAGGTTGTCCCGCTTGCTTCCCGCCTCGCGTCCGGATACTCTGCCGCCGAATAGCACGTGCACGCCCAGCAAGGGCAGCAGCGTGAGCGTGTGCCCTTGCCTCGCGTGAGACGCATCGTGCCACACCGCGGCGCCTTCGCCGCGCCTGCCGACAATCACGTCGGCGCCGTCGTCGGCGCCGTCGTCGGCGCCGTCGTCGGCGCCGTCGTCGTTGCGGCCACTCGCAAACACGACCCAGTCCTCCCTGCCCACGCCGCGCGCCACTGCCGCATGCCGACCCACCACGGGCCCCTGCATCGCGTCCGACGGCGCACTGTGGTACACGCAGACGCGTCTGTGCGCATCCACAAAGGCCACGGCGCCGTCGCCCAGCACTGCAGGTGCCGCGTCAAACGACGTGGGAAACGGCCGCAGCGACACCGCGTCGTCGCCGGCCTCGACGAGCGCCGCTGCCGCGCTGCACGCGAGCGCCTGCAGCGACGTGTCATCAGCGGGGACGTGCTGATTGAGCAGAAGCCTGCGACTCGACGGCGAGGGCGGCTGCGCAAAATGTACTTCGTACGCGTCGTCGGCAATGGTGCCGTCGCCCAAGCGACCGCCAACGACGACAGCAGTGCCATGCAGCACGCACACGCTGCAGCCCACGCGCGGCCGCGGCGGCGTGCGCACCGACGTGCGGGTCCACTTTGGTTTCTCGTCCACTGCAAACTGCCACAGTTTCGTCCACGCAATGAAACCACTGGACGTGGCGCCGCCGAGCATAAATACGGCGCCGTTGACGTGGGCAACCAAGGGGAATAGCCGGTCGGTCGGCCGCTGCCCGTCGGCGTCACCGCGGCCTTGGAAATGCACAACGTCCACGCAGCCCATGTGCACGTTCCACGCGTCGCGCGCGACCGAAGGCACGTTGACGGCGGGCAAGCAGTCGATGGACAGGCGCGTCCACGCAAAGTCCGCGGCTAGACCGTCCACCTTGGTGTGGCTCAACTGCCACACTCCACCAAATACGCCGCGCTCCTCGATGCCGTCGTCGCCTTCGCCGCCGCCCAGCAGCAGGAACGCCTCCGCGGCATCGTTGGGCTGCACGAGTGAATACCACGCGCTCGGTCGCGGAGAGTGGTCGTCGTCAATGTCAATTTGAATCCACACCCCAAGGTTAATCTTAAACATGAACAAGTCGTTGAGCAGCCGCTTGCCGTCGCTCCCAGCAAACATTAAAAGCGCGGGCTCGCTCGTCAGCGCGCACATGACGTGGCCAAATCGCGGCCCGGGCTGCTGGCCCTTGCCGTTGAGCCTCAGCCAGCGGAACCTTCGCTTCGAGTCTCGCACGGGTTCGAGCATGTACAAGTGCTCCCGGCAACAAGTCCAATCGTTACCCGAGGGCTCGGCGCCGCCAAAGACGAATAAAACGCCGTCGTGCACAGCGGCTGCGTGGCGCACACGAGGCGAAGGCACGTTGCCCGAGCCCGAAGGCAGCAGCACGTCAGTGTGCCACGAGCCGTTGGCCACGTCGTATTCCATGGCATTGCCCACAACACAGCCCTTGTCTCCCAGACCGCCAAAAAGAATCAGCCGCGTGGGTGACAAGGCGTTTAGCGTGGCAAACACGCGGCCGCCACCCGGGGGCGCTTCAATGGCCGTGCACGCCATATCCTCGCCGCGCCGCGCGTACGTGTACACTTGTAAATCTGCCGAGGGGCTCCTTGGCCGTTGCCTTTTTGAAATTTTGCCTTTTTGGGGCACACTACACTCATATATCAACGCGCGCGCGCGCGCGCTCGCAAGCAGCAAAGAGAAAGCGACGCGATGTCCACTCCATCGCCGCAGCCGCAGGACGACGACTCGGTTACAAACAAAAGGGTGCGCCCGAGCGATGAGGGCGTGAACGAGGGCAACGACGACGACGACAACAATGGCGCACAGCCGCAGTCTGAGGAGGACGCGCTCATGGACGAAGAGCACCTCGTGTGGAGAAAGAACGCGCCGTTTTTGTACGTGGTGGTTGTGGGGCACGCCGCGCGCCTGCACTAACCGCCCCAGGTACGACATTGTGCAAACTCAGACGCTAGAGTCCACGTCGTACACAGTGTCATGGCTGCGGCCGGACTATGACGAGTCCGGAGCGAACTCGATGGTCAAGCACAAGCTTTTGCTCGGCACGCAGTACGTTCCGCCACGTAGTGCGGGCGCGAAACTAACGGCCATGACCGAAAAACAAAGCGCACCGCCGGGCGAACCCAACTATATTCTGGTTGCGCAAATTTCCCTCCCTAGCGAGGACGCCGACTTGGATTTAACTCAATCGGCCAACGCCGAGGCGGCCAGTGGCGGCGTGGGCGTCGGCCCGCCGGCAAAGTTCCAAGTGCAAATCCGCATCCCGCACGACGGCGACGTGAACCGCGCGCGCTTTAACCCGTATGATGAGCTCATCATTGCGAGCCGCATGGCCAACGGGCAGCTGGGCGTGTTTAACTACGGCCGCCACACCGAGAGCCCAAAGACGGACGAGTGCCAGCCGCACCTGCTGGGCACTGCGCACACGGCCGAGGGATTTGGCTTGGACTGGGACCCGTTTTCCAACGGGCGGCTGCTCACGTGTGCCGAGGACGGCACGACGCGCGTGTGGAACGTGGAGGAGCCGCTCAAGACGAGCATCGAAGCCGGTGCGCACTTGGCTTCCAAGTACGTAACGACCAGCATGGCGCCCGTGGATACGTTTGCCACTGCCAGTGTGTCGGACTGCCAGTGGTCGCGTTTCCTGGCCAACACGTTTGGTACGTCGAGCCTGGAAGGCCCCGTGCTTTTGTGGGACATCAAGTCGTTCAACATGACCAAGCCGCAAAACTCCATTGCCTTTGCCCCGCTGAGCGAATTCGTGTTTGCCACCGGCGGCGAGGACGAGGTGGTGAACCTGTGGGACGTGCGCGCGGAAAAGGCGCCGTTTCACGTGCTCAAGGGCCACAGCGGCGAAGTGTACTCCATTTCCTGGTCGCCTCAAGACGACAAGATGTTGTCGAGCTGCGGCACGGACAGGCGCGTCAACGTGTGGGACCTCGAGCGCATCGGCGCGTCGCAGTCGCCCGAGGACGCGCAGGACGGCGACCCCGAGCTCTTGTTCATTCACGCTGGGCACAAGGCCACCGTGTCGGAAATGGCGTGGAACCCGCACCACCGCTTTGTGCTCGCCTCGGTGGCGGAGGACAACTCGCTGTGCGTGTGGCAGCCCGCCGCACACATTTTCGGCGAGGACGACGACGACGCTGCTGCCGCCGCCGACGCCGAGCACAAGGATGACGTAGTTGAGGTGGAGTAACAAACAAGCGTGTTTTTTTTTGTGGCTTCCCGGCATTGGTGTCGTCTGTGCCGTTTACCTATGGCCTGTGTCACACACGACTATGTAGAACCCACACTGAAACTAGAGAGGCTAACGCAGGCGGCAGTAGCTTTAGGTGCCGCCGCGTGCTATAGTCGCAAAGTGCTGGTAGCGCAGCGGCTTCTCAGGTCCAACCGCATGCCGCCGGCCTCCATATTTTTTTTTTTTGTTAAAAAGTAACACCGAGCGACAATCG
>Ga0302314_10019148_pt1 | contig 11385 bp, 6 predicted proteins | sample III_Palsa_N2_3_FD_200533 | JGI IMG/M metagenome (GOLD analysis project Ga0302314, IMG submission 200533) | Peat permafrost microbial communities from Stordalen Mire near Abisko, Sweden - III_Palsa_N2_3 | ecosystem: Environmental > Terrestrial > Soil > Palsa > Peat permafrost | place: Sweden... | reverse complement strand
GTCGAATTCGAGCGTCAACGCGCAAGAGTTCTTCAACTGCTCGACGTCGTACCAGCTCTACGGCTACGTCGAGCTCTTCGGCGGCGCGGGCGTGGGCCTGTTGTGCTTCATCGTCGTCGCGTCCGCCATGCGCCCGCTCAGGAGAGACACTGCGCTGCGCGAGGCCAAGCGCGCCGAACTCGAGCGAACCACAATTTCCTTGCCGCGGCTGCTCAGCTAGTGCGGACGCGTTTGACCCCCTTTGGGCGCTCTGGCGGGGCAGCGGCCGACACTGTGTAACGTTAACATTTTGCCTCTCTGCCTTGTCGGATGTCCGTTGGAGGCGACGCTTGACACGGTACCGCATGCACCGGCGACGGTAGCCTGTAGGTAGGTCCATACGGCTACTTTTTTTAGAAGGTGCCTCTCGAGGACAGGTTGCGTACACAAGTCACATTGTCCCACAACATGTCGAGCGCCAACGCGCGCGCACATGATCATCTTGCAGAAGGCCGATGGCCCGGGGTTTTCGCCATGTACTACGTGCTGGGTGACGAGCGCGGTCGGTCCGCGATTCGCTCCAGTCGGAGAGAACGGGCCAAGGCAAGCATGTGTGTTGTGGGCGTCGTGGCGGGCTCGGTCTCGCTCAGCTTGAGCGCTGTGCGTCTTCCAGGCACCCTGGCAGCCGTCTCGCCGGTGCCCGACGAGGCAAACGCCGCCATTGCCGCCTCGGTGGCGTTCTCCGTGGTGGCAGTGGCATTGGGATTCGCAATGGGCGCCGTGCTCGCGCGGATGCGCGAGCGGTCATCGTACACGGCCGTGTCAATCGCGCTGGCCCTGCTATCGCTCGTCGCCGGCGGCGTGGTGACAGGCACCAACTTTTGGCTGGTCGATTCCGCTCAGCCGGCGGGCACGCGCGTGTGGACGCTGGACACGTCCAAGGCCGCCGGCGCTGGCGTCGTTCTCGTCATCGCCGCCGTCATGCACCTCATCTTGCTGTGCACTGACCACCGCCAGCCCGCCACCGAGGGCGTTGGCGACATTGCGTCTCAATACTCGTAGTATTGAGGCCAAGGCGTTCAGCGCTGCGGTTTGCGCCGTGTGTGTCGGGAGCGTAGCGCGTGGGTGCGGCTCGCCTGCACGGTTCGAGTGTGCGTATGTGTGTGTTGTAGCAGTTAGAATGCGTTTGGAAACGGGCCCCGTGCTCGCTTTACTGCGCCTTCTTCTTCCCTGCGGCCGCCGCCGCGCCGACGACGGGGCTGGCGCGCTCAAAGTCCCACTGCACGCGGCCTGCGACCATGGAGACGACAAAGCACAAAAGCGCGACGCCCATCACGAAGAGCGGCTTCTCGACCAGGTGCCACGCGGGCAGCCGGTACGTCACGCGCAGCCGCGGCAGCGTGCCGTCGGCGATCACGTTGCGCGCCTCGAGGATGAGTACGGTGCGCGGGGACCACGGCACGTCCAAGTAGGCAAACCGTACGTCCACTGACTGCGCGGCGAGCGCCATGGGCGACTCAACCTTCCAGTCCGACGCGCCGGCGGGCAGAACGACCTTGACGATGAGCTGCTCGGTGAGCAACGCTTTGAACGGCGGCACGAAATCGCATTCGAGCGCGAAACGGTTGCCGCCCCACGTGGACACAAAGGCGCCCAGCGGCACGTTGTAGCCCTGGTACCATTCAATGTGCCAGCCGCCAAACAGCGGGAAACGGAACTGCAGCTCCAGCTCAGTCTTGGCTGCACTCGAGCGCAAGTGGCTCGAGGTCACGTTGCCAATCGCGTCGCGGTAGTACACGCCCGTCGCCTCGGCAGGCAGCACCGCAGTGAGCTCCTGGAACGCGTTGGGGCTGGGCGAGTACTGGTGTTCGAGACGAGAAAACGAGCCCTTGAGCGCGGCGCCGGCGTGCCGCAGGTCGAAAAACTCCTCGACGGCGACGTTGCCGTAGTGCGAGATTTCAATCTCGCGCTCCACCGACGTGGCAACCGGCACAGGCGTGTCGTGCTCGTAATGCACGCGCAGCACCGTGGCCAGCTCGGCGGACGTGGCCGCTGCCGTGTACGGCCCGAACACTGCCGCGCGGCCTGTAACGCTCACCGGCTTGACGCTGTCCGTGTACGACTCGACCTTGGTCGACGGCAACAGCACCGTAGTCTTTTCTTCACCGACCAGCGAGCACGCCGCGCACAGCGGCACGCGCACCGTCTCGCCCTCGTACAGAAACTTTTGGTGCTCGAGCTGCAGAATCGCTGCGGGCAGCGGGCGCCGGCCGCCCGTTCGGCGCAGCTCGCATTGCACAGTCACATCGCCAGCCGGCAACTACCAGCGCCACGGCGCGTTAGCTCTCGCAGCCGCCGCGCGCACGGGCAGCGCGCTGTGCGGCACGCACGGGAAAAGAAAGGGCAATGCCGTTTGCAAGCGCAGTTTGTGTCACTGGGAGCGCATTGGGGCCGAGCGCGCATTCCACCTGCGCAATGGCGCCGCCCACAGACTGCGGCGAGACGGAGAAGGAAAAGTCGCCACCGCTCTGCGACGACGCCGTGAGCTTGAGCGTGGTGTGCGAAAACGAGGCCGGCTTGAGCGAAATGGTGCGCTCCACCTTGGAGACGGTAAACCTGCCGCCCGCCGCCCACGCTGAGGGCGCGAGGAGAAGGGCGAGCGCGATCGAGACGACGGGCAGGCGCATCCTTGCTTTTGTGGACGCTGCCACCAAGGTTGTGGATGCGAGGCAAAAGCCGGTGCGGAGCCGTTCGGTTCTAACACCGCAGGCTCAGCTACCTACATACATAGCCGCGCACGACGGTGACGGGGGCATGGCGAGCGCGTTCCACGACAACCTCGTGGAGGGCGTTTCGTTCACGCGCGTGCACGTCGACAGCTCGCTCGCGTGGGCTGCCAAGGCGTCGCGCACGGCCGTCAAACTCGTCGCGTGGGGCTGGGGAACGTGCGTGGTGCTTGGCGGCATCGTGGCGTGGACGGTGGTGCTGTATTTATTGGCGTACTGGCTCGTCATGCCCGTCATGACATACGAAGCAGACTTGTTTTTTGACTTTGATCCGCTGGGCAATGGTCCAGCGTTTGCGCCTAGTGAACTCCCGCGCGCCACCGTGGCGCTGGCGCACGCCGACCAGCAGTGGACGGCGTGGGTTAAGGACAAGCCTGTGCCGCCGCGCTACGCCGTACAGAGGCTCCCGCTACCGGTTGAATCGTACAATGTGTACGTGGAGCTGTCGTTGCCCGAGACGGCAGGCAACTTGGACCTCGGCGTCTTCATGGTCGACGTGCGGCTCGCGCACGTGCACGCTAGGAACGCCTCGTCCGTGCCGTTGGCGCAGTCCAGACGCCCTGTCGTGATTCCGTTTCGCACGACGGCGTCGAGGCTGGTGCGCGACGTCGTTTTCATTCCGCTGCGCGCGCTAGGGCTGCTCAGGCCCGTGCACGTGGCCCGCGTGCTCGTCATGGAGGGCTTCGTGCCCCACGCCGATGCGCGACGGTCGCCCTCGCTGGCGTCGGTGACGCTGTCGCACCCCGGGGTCGTGGTAGAGTCAGCGCGGCTGTGCTTTGAGGTGCAGCTGCACGGCGTGCGGTATTTCATGCGCCAGTGGCCGCTGCTCAGTTTTGTGCTCTTCGTTACGCTTGGCATAGCGCTGCAGCTGACCGCCTTGTTTTCGCTCATCGTGCAGCGGGTGCTGGGCACCGACGCCGGCTTTGGCGATGCCGCCAATGTGCCTGACGCGGTGAGCGAAGCAATGGCCGAAGCCGCCGCCGTGGCCTCGGAGAGCGACGCCGACTGAGTATGTGCGCGCGCGCGTGTACATAATTCCCATAGTTTTACACACGCTCACATGGGCAGTCGCTTGCCCCTGCGCTCCAGGAACTGCGCCAAAAGCCCCGGCGTCTCCACGAGGATCATTTCCTGCGCATGCGCAAAGTTTGCATCGCTGCACGTGGCGTGTCAGTCCCATGCAAAAGACGGCGGAGCGCACTGCAGCGTGCACGAATTGTGCGCCAGCTCGTGCGCAAAGACGCCCCACCAGTGCGCCGCCACTGAAGCCAGCTCGGCCGACCGGCCTTCGCCGCAAAACGCTGCGGCGTTGAAGAAGAGCTGCCCGCGACCGTTGTTAAACGCCGCCGTGCGCAGTGAGTCTTCATTTATGCAACGCGTCAGCACCCAGCGCGCGGCCACCCACGGACGCACCGTCCCAGTACAACTTGAGGCAATCCGGGTCGAGCGAGAAGACTTCCACGCCCAAGCCAATCAGCAGCTGGGCAAACTCCTTCATCGCCGGCGCGTTGGCTTCCACCACGCGCGCCGGGCTCGCGCGTTCCAAGTACACCTCCAAACCTGAGATGCGCTCTGGGAGCTTGACGACGTCGTGCTCGTGCAAGTCGTCCAGCGGCGCAGGCTCAGGCGCCATGACCACGCGCCGCGGCGGCTCCTGAATGCCCGGCGGCCCGTCGCCGCCCACGCAGCCTTGGACGGCGCGCTGCAGCGCGTGCTTGCGCACAGCGTCAGAGTCCAGCGTGCGCGCCAAGGCCGACGGCGCGGGCGGCGCGCGCACTGGCACCACAGCACTGCCAGCTTGCGGCCGAGGCGCGCTGGCGGCTGCACCGGCGATGGCCGACGCGGCCTGGGCAACCATGGAGGGCGGGAGCATGGCGAGCAGGTCTTTGGGCTGCAACCCAGCAGGCAAGGGCGGCAGCGCGGCGGCCGCTGCACGCTGCTGCGGCGGCCGTGCCGTCGCCGTGGCGGCCGGTTGTTGGTCCGCCGCGTCGCGCTTGGATGCTTGCGGCGGCAGCTGCCGCGGCGCAGCGGTGACAGGTTTAGAGTCCGAGGGCAGCAGACCAGACAAGCCCTCGGCGTCGCCCTTGGTCGCGGCGCGCGCCGCGACGGGCACGGCAACGGGCGCAGCGACGACGGGCGCAACAACCACGACGGGCTTGCGCTTCACGACAAAGCCCTTGTTCTCCAGCGACTCTGTGGAGCTCGCAAGCAGGTCGCTCCACAGCAGCGAGCGGTCCTTGGAGCGCACGCTCTCCTCGAGCCAGTCCCTTGCCAGCGCGCTCGCCACGTCGTACCAGTCAAAGCAGGCCGTTACTAGCAGCGCGCCAGAGGCGCGCCGCGCGACGCAGCTCGTCGTGTTGATGTCAATCGACCGCGCGCCCAGCTTGAGCGTGGCCCGAATCGCCGACACCTGCACGACCAAACGCTCTCCGCGCTCAATCGGCTGCAGCCACGCCGTTTTAACGCGCGGCGAGAGAACGGCGGCTGGCATTTTACCCAGCAGCACGCCCGCGCGTTCCTTGATTCGCGCGTCCACCAGCACAGCTGCGTCTTGCGCGCTGCCCGGTTTGGCGTCGGCAAACGCAAACGACTCCTGCACGCTGCGCGAGAGCTCCTTGGCCCCGAGCGACATGTACAGCGGCTCGAGCTCGGCCAGGGGCACGCAGGACTGCTCGGGAAAGAGGCGGTTGAGCCTAAAATCGTCGTTCACGCACACGTCTCTGGCGGCGGCAAGCGTCATGGGCGCATCGTCGCCCGCCTGACCGAGCACGCACGCGCTCCCCGCCAGCGCCGCTTTGGCGGCCGTGTCAATTTGTGCCCAGCCAGCCGCCAGAAGCCGCAGTAAATCCAGGTAGCAGTCCTGTCCAACGCTCTTGAGCGTGGCGGCCGGGTTGCGGGCGACTTGGACGGCAATCTCGCTCGACGTGGGCGCGTCGCGCACGCCCAGCATGCGCAGCAGCCGCAGCACGACGGGAGCCAGCGCGGTAGGGTCCACCAGGGGGAAGAGTGGTTTCAGCGCTGGCGACTGGCTGAAGAAGGCGCGGCTGGGCGGCACGAGGCGGCCGTCCACGGGCACGATGGCAGCCTTGGCCAGGCGAGAAAGGTGGTCCTTCGTCAGCTCGTTCGAGCCGCATTTAAACGCCAAGTACTCGACGCGGTCCCAGGCGCCCTCCACGGCGAGCTCGCGCTGCGTGAGACAGTCCACGGCCACGGCCGCCCCGGGCGCGCTCGGTACGCCCAGACGCAGCGCCACTGCGCCGTCGACGTCGGCTTGAGATAATGGAAATGGACCGGGGTCCACGAAGCAGCGCGCTGGAGGCGCCCATGCGCCGCCCTTGCACGGCACGATGCACAGCGGCGTCGACGCGACCACAGACAACGGCGGCGAGCGCGCAGCCACGGCGTGTACAGCGGCGAGCCGGGTTTCCCTCGCGGCCGACGCGTTGCCGGCGACGGCGAGCAGCTGCGCGAGCGGCACTTCGGCAAGCAGGCCGGCTTTGACGAGCAGCGCCAGCGCGGCCGCGTCGAGCTTGTCGCCGGGCCACGCCAGGATTGCCAACTCGGATTTAAGCGCCGCTGGAACGCCGTCCGGATTAATCAGCTCTGACGGCACGTGCAGCCTCGACGTTGTTGTCGTGGAGGCGTCGCCGGGAACAGCGGTGGCGCGCGGGAGAAACTTCATCGTTTTGAGCGCAGCCACGGCCTCGCGCACATCGGCTTCCGCGTGGACTTGGGCCAAGAAGCCAACGAGCTGAACGTGGTCCCATTGCAGCGTGCCGCGCGCAAAGCTCTCGAGCACCAGAGCTGCGCTGGGCGTCCGACGCACGCCCAGCTCGCTCACGAGGAAATCGCGCATACGCGGGTGTGCGGCGAGCAGGGCGCCGTCGACAATGGGGGCAGCCAGCCCAGCCGCGCCGTCGGCGGCCTCGAGGACGGCCACGCGAGGCGCCACGAGGCCGAGCTGCGTGGGTACGCAGTCGACGGTGGCCATGGCGGCGCACGCGCGCTTTGCCACGGAGCGATCCGCGGACCGGCACAGCGCGAGCAGGATTGCAAACGCATGCGTGGGGTCGGCGGCGAGCGCGCGCGACGCGAAGCCGGCGAGATCGAGCGACGTCAACGCAAGGAGGCGCGACCGCGGCGTCGTCGTGGGCGCGAGCAACTGGCGGTCGATTACGGCGTTCAACAGCGCCGCTGGAACGTCGCCGAGCGAGCGGTCGGCCACCCAGCGCCATTGCGAGGGCGCTGCCACGTCGTCGGGAGCCGCGTCGGGCCAGGCGCCTTGGACGGTACATGCGGCCATGAGCTCGCGCTCCTTCGCAGCACACGTCGCACAGCCGGCGCCCCGACAGCTCGCGCACCCAGGGCGCACGGCGGCCTCGACCCAGTGCACGAACTTGCGCAGCGCCTCCATGTCCGCCAGCGGCGTGGCGCGCAAATGGCCAACAATGTCGTCGTGTGTTAAAGGCCTAAGCAGTCCCGCCGCAGCCAGCCGCGCCAGGCAGAGCGACGCGAGCGCGCACGTGGAAGTCCACTCGGCCGGCCTGCGTCGCGCGAGGGCGTCGACGACCACGTTTGGCACATTGACAAAGGCCGTTTCGCCCAGCGTGGCGAGGCGCGCCTGCTTAACGGGCATGAGCTTGCCCTGGCGCGTGAACACGAGAGGCGCATGCGCGTGCGCGGAGATAAAGGCCGCGTTGAAGAGCGTCTGTCCCACCAAGGCCGACGGAGACGACGGCTGCGCAGGCGCAAAGCAGGCGAGCGCGTGCGCGTTGGCGAGCAGCTCGTCGGGCGCGCCCTCGGTCAGCGTTCTCGCGTCGTCGAGCTCGCCCTCGCTCGGGCCGTCGGAGACTCCCACCGCTGCTTGCAACGACTTGAACATGCTCGTAAACACGTTTTCAGCGGCCAGCGCCGCCGTCCCAGTCGCCGACGCGGTTGCGGTCGACGACGTGGACACGGGAAAGGGGTGTCTGCCGTCGTGCTTGCGCGCGAGCAGCGGTTGCGTGCACATTAAAACGTGCAGCGAGGATGCGACCAATCCGGCGGCGTGCAACAGCAGCCTGTTGTACGCGCCCACAGCGGGGTCGGCAAAGTCGAGCAGGTCGCGCTCCATTGTGGGTATGAACGGTCCGTTGACGTGCGCCGAGCACCCGGTGGACTGCCGCGTCGCAAAGCCGATGAACACGCGGCCCTTGCCGCCTTGCGGCGAGACGGCGTCGCCGCCAGTCGCACCGACGGCGCCCATGCAGGGCAGCAGCAGCTGCACGGCGGCCTTGCTCGACGGCCGCTTCTTCGTGATACGAAGCAGCTCCTCGGCCTGGTCGGCGGCGAGGTTGGTCGTGAACACGGCGCGCGCGCGCAGCAGCGATGTGTGCCGCGGGCTGTCCTCACCGGCCACGCTGCACACGAGCACGCAGCGACACACCACTGCTTGCGCGACGTCGTCTTCGGCCATCACGACGGCCTCCTCCGTGGATGACGACGCCGCCGCCGCCGCCGTGGCGGACGCCGACGCATCGAGCGCGGAAAAGAAGCCGCGCCAGAGCGATGCCACAGGTGCTGCCGGCAATGGTGCGGCGCGCTTTTGAATGAGCGCCGGCGCGAACGAGAGCTGCACCGGCTCCTCGTCAGCGCGCCCCGCAGACACAAACGCCTTGCCATCGAGCGTGACGACGACTTGGCGCAGGCTGCGCGTAAAGCACAGCAACTGCGTGGCAAACGTAGCAAACGACTGCGGTGTGGGCGGCGGCCGCCGCGACGAGGCGCGCCATTGGAGCGCAACCGACGTCAGCGCAGGGTTGTAAGGCGCCTTGCGCGCGCTCTCCTCGAAGAAGAGCTGGTTGCCGCGCCATTGGAATTCCAATTCACGATCGCCCGACGCGACGACGGGGTTCTCGCTCACGGAGAAGACGGAGAAGAACCCCACGCCGAAGAAGCCAATCTTCGTCTCGTCCGGGTTGCCGTCCGCAATGGACACGATGCGCTGCCAGTCCGCCGCGTTGAATGGAGCGCCATTGTTGGACACGGTGACCTGGGTGAGCATGGCGCCTTCGCGCGTGGGCTGCGAGAGAAAGGCAATGGTGACCGTGGACGCGCCGGCGTCGTCCGCGTTCTGCACGAGCTCGCGGAACAGCGTAAACTCGGACGAGTAGCGCGCAAGGATTTTGTCAATCAAAGCGCGCGTGTTCACCGTGACGGCCTTGAGCGTTGCACTCATCGTCCGCGGTTTGTTGCCTTGGTCCACAGCAATACTCTGCACGCGCGCTGTGGCGCTTGAGCCCTCTTGTGTCGCTGTGGAGCATGCGCGCGACGAAGCGAAGTACAGCGCGGCTCCTGCCTCCTTTTTTTTCTTTCGATTTTCTTTCAAAAGAGAGAAAACCTCTCGAGGAAGAGGAGGAGTCGAGAGCCCCCACGAGGGCGATGGACGACGACTATGAAGGGAACGAGGCCGCCAGCGCCGGCGGCTCTAGCGGCACGTCGCGCATCGCGGACTTGTCGCTCTTCTTCACAGCCTTTGATCCCGCCGATGCCTTGCTTGCGTCTCAGGCGCCACCACCGCCCGTGCGGCACGCGCTGCTTGCGCCCCACTAGCGTAGATGCTCACGCACGTGCTGCTTGCAGGAACGCTTGCTGAGCGCAGCTGAGACGCAAGAGTTTCTGTTGCGTGCGTCTCGCGATGCGGCGCTTTTGGCGCACTTTGCCGCCGAGGAAGCGTGGTCGTCGGCGCGCGCCGAGGAGCTCTTGGGGCGCAGTCTCTTTGCGGGCATGTCGGTGCACGATCTCAAGGTGCGCTTTGACGAGCTGCGAAGCGAGGTCGATGGGACGGTGTTGATGAATGGCGACATTGTAACCGACAACGAGGACGAATGCGACGAGTGCGGCGAGGGCGGCGAGCTGCTGTGCTGCGACGGCTGCCCACGGGCCTTCCACCTGGCGTGCGTGCAGCTCGGCGCCGTTCCGGAGGGCGATTGGTTTTGTGTGCGGTGCATTCGCAAAGCCAGCCTCGGGGACGAGTACGACTCTGAGGAGGAGTCCATGTACGACGATTTCATCAACGACGAGGACGAGGAGCTCGTGCGCGAGGACGTCAAGATTATCGAAAAGGTCATTGCGCCTCTCACAAACACGCGCCGCGCCCTGGCCGTGCTCGACGCCGAAGTCGTGGACGACGACGACGCCGCTGTAGACGACGCCGCTGAGCTGCAGCCCGCAGCACAGGCACTGCCGCGCACCGGATTTGGCGACGACGCCGGGATCACCAAGGAGTTCACTCGTCTCGTGCGCGCTGAGGTGGACGGCTTTGAGCAGGCCACGCGCGCACTCGAGGCCAGCGGCGCGTTTGCAAAGGGCAACTCGCTCAAGGAGCTCGAGGCGGCGCTTTTGGCCGATTTCGCTGCCAAGGATGAACGCGACAGAAGCGCCGAAAGGGCAGCGGAGCGCGAAAAAAAACTCGCGAAGCCTTCGAAGAAACGCGCGTCGTCTGACGGCGGCGGCGTGCAGGTGCCGCCGGGCATGCGGCATTGCGCACAATGTCAGTCCACCTTCCCGGCCGCCTTTGCCACGTGCGTCGTGTGCGACCGCCTCGCGTCGTCGTCGTCCTCTACGCCGCGGAAGACGGACGGCGGCGATGAGGCCGTGGCGCGCTTTCCTTCTACGCCTGCCGCTCCAGCGCCTGAAGCGAGCAAGCGCGCTCGCGCTGCTTCACCGCCACCCATGGCCGCGCCCTCGGTTGTGGCGGCACCGGCGACGGCGCCCAAGCCGGCCAAGCCCCGGGCTGAAGCTGTGGCCGCGCGGCCGGCGCTCGCTGCCGCAGTCTTGGCCGCACACGCGTCGAACACCGGTGCCGCGCCAAGGCCGATGGCGGTGTCGGCGGCGCCCAAGCCGCGTGCCAAGGCGATGCGCCGCGCGTCGGCGTCGTCATCGGCGTCGTCCTCGAGCGATGAGGGCGACAACGCTGACGTGTGTCACCACTGCGACCAAGCCGGCGGCGTCGCCGACCTGGGCGCCCTCGTGCCGTGCGCCGGCTGCGTCAATGCAACCCACGTCGCCTGCGCCAAGCTGCCTGGCCGGCCCGCCGGTGACTGGTTCTGTGATGACTGCCTGAGACAGCTCGGCGACCCCGCGCTGGCACGCAAACGTCCCGCTGCTGCTGCTGCCGCCCGTCCGTCGCCGCCGCCGTCGCCGCCGTCGCCGCCGTCGCCGCCATCGTCGCCGCCATCGTCGCCGCCATCGTCGCCGCGGCGCCTCGTGCCCTTGGCGCGCGAACCCGTCGCGGCAACGCAAGCGATGACGGCGTTTGCGCGCGTTCCCGTCTCGCCCGCGCGCCCGTGGCCCCCGTTAACTGCGTCGGCGTCGAGCCCGTCGCGCACGGTGCACCGGCCGATAACGCCGTCGTCGCCGTTGGCGCCATTTCCTCCAAAGCATCTCGAGCTTCTCCCCGTCGCACGCAAACCGGCGGCGACCTGGGACCCCGCGTCGCGCGGGGAAGCGCCGCCGCGGTCTCGTCCCGCCGCTGCGCCCGTCGTTGCCGCCGACGTCATTGATTTGACCGGAGACTCTGATATTGATTGAGCCCACTGCGCTGCGGTGCTGCGGTGGGTCCCCCCCCCCCCCAACAAAA
>Ga0302314_10019147_pt1 | contig 11385 bp, 9 predicted proteins | sample III_Palsa_N2_3_FD_200533 | JGI IMG/M metagenome (GOLD analysis project Ga0302314, IMG submission 200533) | Peat permafrost microbial communities from Stordalen Mire near Abisko, Sweden - III_Palsa_N2_3 | ecosystem: Environmental > Terrestrial > Soil > Palsa > Peat permafrost | place: Sweden... | reverse complement strand
GGGCGACCGCGAGCCCGCGGAAGACCAAGCCGCTTAACCCCTGAGACCAGCCCGCCCGGGGAGACCTGGGCGGGTGTTTCGGCGTGTCAGAGGAGGTCGCGCTGCGGGGAACTTCTGCCGACCTGGTACTGAGTCCGCGATGTCCCGATCAAGCCCGGCTTCGATCAATAAAGCACGTATCCCGGCTGGTGTGCCTGGTGCAGCCGTGGCCAACTTTCATCATCGCCAATTGTCTCCAGCGTCAGGGCTGACCGGGCGAACTCATCCGCGATCCATGCCGCGAACTTGGACGGGGCAGCCCAGGAACCAAGGCGACCCCGCGTATTGCGCGAGGCGCGTCCGACGGACCCTCACGGCCTTCGCTTTGCTGCAGGCCGGTTTCCATCTTCCGAGGCCTTGGTCCCTGGCCTTTGCCCCGCCCGGCCGGTCGCGCGATCGCGGGATGAGCCCGCCCGGTCGGCAAGGCGGGAGACTCAAGATGGCACGAGAAGCGATGGCCAAGGCGGTGATGGAACACGCTCACCAGTTCTACGATGTCGGCGGCTGGTACGTCGTAGCCGAATGCTGGGACGTCTGGTCGGTGCTTGAGGAACTCGATCGGTTCGAGGAGGAAACTCAGCACCCCTTCGAGCTGGATGCTGGAGCGATCGCGCATTTCGCGAAGATCGTCGATCCGAGGAGCGCCGTTCCGTGAAAGGAGGCCAGACGTGCAATTTTGACTCGTTGCGGACCTTCGGCCGGTCCGCTTCTGGGACGCGTCACGGCCATGCCCGTGACGCGCCTTCCGTGCGCCATCCTCCGATGAGGAGTGTCCACCCAGGTCGTATGGTGATCTCAGGTGCGCGCTGGATCCGCGTTTCACGGCTAGTGAGGGATGAGCGCGAGCCAGGCGCGAACGCTTGATATTCAGAAGCTGTTGAACAGTCGCGCGGTCGCCGAGAAGAGCGGGCCCGCGGCGGTGGGAACGTCGGCCCCGAATTCTCGGTATAGGGAGGCCACGTTCAGCACCACCCGTTCCCGGTCGGCCCACCCCGCGGCGCAGTCCAGCTGGATGTCGCGCGCGGCGTCCTCCCAGGCCAGGCCGGCGTCGAAGCGCGCCCGGGCGCCGCCGCTGAGTTCGACGAAGTAGTCGAGGGTCGCCTGGACGCGTTCGAGCCATTCTTCGCCACAATGGCTAGGCGCAGGAGTAACGATCGCTACGCGCCCTATGCAACCTTTGCGCAGCGAGCCGATTAACCTTTGGAACCCAAATTGTTAACTGCGCGCGCCGGAGTGACCGATGAAGGTATTCCAGACTGTTTCGGACGCCCTCAACGCTGAGGGCGTCGAGATCGTCTTTGCGCTGATGGGAGACGCCAACCAAGACTTGATGGTCGACCTCGCCGAGCGGCACGGGGTGAAGCTCATAAAGTTTCGCCACGAGCAGAACGCCGTCGCCGCGGCCGACGGCTACGCCCGGTTCAGCGACGGCAAGATCGGCGTGGCGCTCGTCACAATGGGACCCGGCCTTACCAATACGGCCACATCCCTTGTCGCCGCGCGTGCGCACCGCTCATCGGTTCTGGTGTTGGCAGGGGCGACCTCCGTTGGTGAACTGCACAATCCGCAGCGCTTCGACCAAGCGAGTTTCTCGACGCTGATGGCGGGCGCCGGCGCGGTGCTGGAGGCGCCGGGTTCGCTGGCAATCCAGCTCGACCAGGCGCTTGGACATGTCCGACGAGGGGTAGGCCCCTATGTCCTCAACCTGCCCGGCAACGTCCAGAAAGCCGAGTCGTGCGGTTCCTATCGGCCGAGCTACAGCGGCTATCAACCCAGCCTCCCGACCGCCTCGGTGATTGAGCGCGCTGCGCAACTGCTGGCTGCGGCGCGGCAGCCCGCCATCTTGGCGGGGCGTGGGGCCGTGCGCGCTAGGGCCGCGGACGCGATCTCAGACTTGGCGACCTACCTCCAGGCTCCGATCTCTACCTCACTGCCGGCCAAAGGCCTCTGTTCGGATCATCCGCTCTGGATCGGCGTCAGCGGCGGCCTTGGCGATGGCGTGGCGCTGCCGGCGCTGGAAGCCAGCGACCTGCTTCTCGTCATCGGCGCTAGCCTTAATCAATGGACCACGCACCAGAACGACCTCGTTCGGGGTAAGACGATCCTGCAGATCGACGCCCACGCGGAAGCGTTCGGCGCCTTTGCTCATGTCGACGTCATGCTCCAGGGTGATGCCCGCGAGACCGCCCGCGTCCTACTGGAGAGCCTCCAACGTGGGCCAGCCAAGCCGCGCGAGGCCAATGTGCGGCTGTGCGAGGACCTACGGGCACGCTGGCTGCGCCAGGCCGCGCCGATCGCCTATGAAACCGGTCCGGACGGGTCCATCGATCCACGTCAGGTGGTCCGCGAGCTGGATCGGCTCCTGCCGCGCGACCGTCTCGTGGTGGCCGCCGGCGGTCACGCCGGCTTCCAAGTCTGCCAGTTGCTCAAGATCAACACGCCCGATGATTGGAACTACACCATCGATTTCGGGGCGGTCGGTCAGGGGTTCGCCACCGCGATCGGTGCAGCGATCGCCCGACCCAGGCGGCGGCTCTATCACCTCACTGCCGATGGCGAGTTCATGATGAGTCTCGCGGATTTCCACACCGCCGTGGCCTACAAGCTGCCAATGACAGTGGTGGTGTTGAATGACCAGGGCTTCGGCCAGGAGCGGCACGACCTCGACCACAAGAACCTGCCCAGTGACTACGCCCTGCAGCCCGCGCCGGATCTCGCGGCCTTGGCGAAGGCCTTCGGGGGGCGCGGCGTGCGGTTCGACACGCCGGACAGCCTCTGCGGGCTTGAGGCGGCGCTGCGGGGGGCTGAGGCCTTCGAAGGACCTACCCTCTTCGACGTGCGGATCAACGGCGCCTATGAGTCACCGGTTTCACAGGAAATCGCCAAAGCCCTTGCCTGAACCCGCCATCGGTTTCCCGATGGCGACCACGAGTTCCCGGTGTCCGCGACGATGCCTGGCTTGCGAGTTTGTACATGAAGGGCTCACACGGGATCGAGTTGTGCCAATCAGCGCCGCCAGTCGAGCCGAAGCAGCATCAACCAAATTGAGGTATCTCATGACGGCGCGCACCGAAACTCAAACTACCGAGGATGAGGCCGAACCAGACGCCATCTTCGGCGTTCTCGAAGACCCTCGCCAGATCCCCAACTGGGCGCCCGCTTTCGCCGATGCGATCACCGGTGACGCGGAGCGAGGATGGGAGGCGACCAAAGACGGCCGCGCCTTCACGCTTCGCGTGGTGGCCTCACGCTCAAGCCGGACAGTGGACTACCTGCGAGAGATCGCTCCAGGTCGTGAAGGTGGAGCTTACCTTCGGGTCTTGCAAGGTCCTAAGGGCGGCAGCGTTATCGTGATGACGCTGCCCCTTCCTCCGGTCGCCGACCCGACGACAGTTGCAGCAACCCTGACCGGCGAACTCAAACAACTGGTTCAACTGGCCCGCCGCCCGCCGAGCGGTGCAGGCGGCGCGATGGCGGGCGATCATCCGGTTGTAGCGGGTGAGCCTGGGCGGCAGCTTGGGATGATGCCTGTTGGCCCGGCGCATCAGGCGCGGCTTGATCCCCCTGGCCTTCAGCGCCGCTTGCCGGGCGTGGGTATGGTAGGCCGCGTCCGCCCAGACCACCCGCTCGTCGCCCCGGATCAGGTCGTCGGCGGGGGTAGTGTCATTGATGTTGGCCGGGGTGGCGATCACCGAACGGATGATCCCCGAACCCTGATCCACCCCACATGGGCCTTTTAGCCGAAGGTGAAGCCCGGCTTGCCCGACCGCTTGGCGATGGCCGCGTCCGGATCGGCCGAGGCCTTGCCAGGGGTGGATGGCGAGGCGGCCTGGGCCTCGATCAGGGTCGCGTCCAGCATGGTCCCACGCTTGAGGATCACCCCGGCATTGTCCAGCTGCCGGTCCAGCTCCGGGAACAACTTCTCCAGCAGGCCGTCCTCGACCAGCCGGTTGCGGAACCGGCACAGGGTCGTGTGGTCCGGCACATCGTCTTCCAGGCTCAGCCCCACGAACCGATTGAACGACAACCGGTCCAGCAGCTCCGCCTCCAGCTCCGCGTCCGACAGGCCATACCGCGACTGCAACAACAACGCCTTGAACATCGCCAGCGGCAGATAGCCCGGCCGGCCAGGCCCCTCGCTGCGGATCCTCCTCAGCACGTTCTCGAACCGGTACCACTTCACCGGTTCCGTCAGCCGCTCCAGCCGCTCGTTCTGGCCCCAGCCCGAAGGCATCAGCGCTTAAACGAAACTGAACTGCTCCGTCCGCTTCACCGACATCCCCCCACTCCCTGCTCAACAGGAGTGAATCACGGCCAGGGAATTTCGCAACGGTCCCATAGGCGGACACACCAGGAATAATACCGTCGCGAGTTGGTTTTTGCGGAACCCCCGGATTAACGAACATACTCGCCGCAGATTTCGCCGATCTTGTCGACGGCGCGCAGCAAACGCGCGGTTGGCTCGTTGGCGCAGTTCAGCCGCAAATGGTGACGGAAACTGGATTGGGGCGAAAAGAGCTGCCCCGGACTGACGCTGATCCCTTCTGCGAGCGCTCGCCGATGAACGTCCAACGCGTTGATTGAGGCTGGAAGCTCGACCCAGAGCAGAAAGCCGGCCATGGGTCTCAATATCCGCGTGCCTTCCGGAAACTTCGCCTCCACGCGTGACGCGATGGCGCGTACGGCGCCCTCAATCCTCGGCCGGAAGCGGCGCAAATGTCGATCATAGTCCCCGCCGGCGAGGAATTCAGCAAGGGCCGCCTCGATGAGCGGCGCGCCAGCCAGGCTTTCCTCCAAGCGGGCCTGTAGGATCTTCTCGTGATAACGGCCCGCCGCGATCCAGCCGATACGCCAACCTGGAGCCAAGGTCTTGGAAACCGACGAACAGTGCAGAACGATGCCGGCTTCGTCGAAAGCCTTGCAGGCTGGCGGCCGCTGATCCCCGATGCCGAGATCTCCGTAGACATCGTCCTCGATCAGCGGCGTGTCGGTGCGGGTCAGCAGATCGATCAGGGCCCGCTTGGCTTCGATAGGCAGGCTGGCACCCAGGGGATTCTGTACAGTCGGAGAGGCCACGACCGCTGCGGGCCGATGACGTTCGATCGCCGCCGCGAGGGCCCCGACGTCCAGCCCCATGCGCGGGTCGGTCGGGATCTCCAGCGCCCTCAGGGCAAGGCTCTCTAACAGGAGCAGAACGCCGAAATAGGCGGGTGACTCCACCGCGACCACATCCCCTGCGCGGCAGGTCGCTTGGAGGGCCAAGCGCATGGCCTGCGTCTCGCCCGCGGTGGTCACAAGATCATCAGGTCCGAACCGCGCGCCCCAACTGGCCGCCCGCAAAGCGATCTGCCGGCGCAGGTCCGAGCGCCCGGGAGGCGTGCTGTAGGTCTGGCTTGCGCCGCCAAGACGCCGCGCGGCGGCGTTCAGCGCTCTTTGCAATTCCGCTACCGGTAGCCAGGATTGATCCGGTAAGGCTGCGCCCAGGGGCGCCACGGTCGCGTCAGGGCCGTTGAATAGGGACCGAGCAAGCGCCGCCATGTTAACCGGCTGGGGTGATTGTGGAGGCCTGGACGGGGCGGGCTCATTGGCCTGGACGCCGCACACGAAATAGCCGGATCGCGGCCTGGCCAAGATCATCCCATCCGCCTCCAGCACGCGAAGCGCTTCGACGGCGGTGGGCAGGCTCACTGCCTCGCGTTCAGCCAACCGCCGAGCGGATATGATCCGATCCCCGGGACGCAGGGCGCCACTTTCCAGGGTCCGACGCAGACTGTCAGCGATCGTCTGGTAACGCGCGGTCATTTGTCCAACTGTATAGGCCGTTTTGTTCCTCTTCTGGCTATACAGCGGTCCCGCTTCCACGGCTATCAAGGGCGCACCCGATCAGCCAAGGGAGATGCCAGTCATGCTTATCGCGATCGTCGCGTTCGACGGGTTCACCGACGTGGACCTTTTCATGCCGTGGGATCTCTTCTATCGCGTCAAGGATCCCCACTACGCCGCCTATGCAGGGGATTGGCGCGTCAGCATCTGCGCCGAAAGCGCACGGATCACCTCCTATTCGGGCCTGACAATCGATACCCATGGCCCTGTGGCCTGGGCGCAGGACGCGGACGCCGTGTTCATCGTCAGTGGCCCAGGCAGCCGGGCCAAACTCCAGGACGGGGCGTTCATTGAGGCGTTGGTGCTCGACCCGAGCCGTCAGGTTATCGCCGCCATCGATTCCGGCGTGTTGATCCTGGCACAGCTGGGCCTGCTGGAGGGCCTGTCTGCGACCACCTATCCCAGCGTCTTTGCCGAACTTGAAGCTATGGGCGTTCGCACCGAACGGCGGCCACTCGTCGTTCATGGCAATATAGCCACCGGCGGCGGGTGCCTGGCGACGCAGGACCTCTCCGCCTGGATTGTGGAACGCCTGATCGGGCCGGCGCCCGCCGCCGCCATCTTGGACTCTGTCGCGAAAGTCGAATCGTGACGAACAATTGGGCACAAGGACGGATCGCGTTGATCACTGGCGCCACCTCCGGGTTTGGCGAAGCGTTCGCTGACGGTGTCCTCAGCGGAGGCGGGCGTGTGATCGCCACCGGGGCGGCGCGAGGATCGACTAAAGCAGCTTGAGGAGGCCTGGGGCGGGGAGCGCTTGCTGGCCCGCCAGATGGACCTGCGATCGGCCGCTTCCGTGGCCGAAGCCCTGGGTGACCTTCCCGCCGAATTCGAGGGGATCGACATCCTATTCAATAACGCTGGACTGGCTCTCGGCCTTGCAAAGGCGCCGGAGGCGGATCTGGAGGACTGGGAGGCGATGATCGAGATCAACATCACCGGTCTGGCTCGCGTCACCCGGTCGGTGCTCCCCGGCATGGTCGCTCGCAACCGCGGCGACGTGCTAAACATGGCGTCGGGCGCCGGGCAGTCTTCTGACCTTGAACTCGGCCGTACCTCCGTAACCGGTAACAACGCAGAAAGAGGCGCCGACGATGTCGGGCGTGACTGGCTGGGGCTGCGCACCGTAATTGGCGTGCGCGCAGAACGCCGGGCTCCAGGGGCCCGTGCCCTGCGCATTCGCATACATCGCTGAACCCAACATCGCGCCGTTCAAGGGCCTAATGTCCATCCTGGTCGGGTTGAAAACTTCGAACTCGATGTCGCCGGCAGGCGGCGTGACCAGGCGGGGGTTGCCATACCTGTAGAAGTAGAACGACGAGCCTGGCTCGAGATTGATCTTGCCGCTCATGGGGATCGGAGGGGGCCCGCCATGGCCAGCTCCGCCCAATCCCACCACGGCGCAGCCGGCGATCAGCGACATGAGCGAACGGGCTCGCATGATTTGTCTATCTATGATCTCAACCCCGTCTTTGGGCCGGTCGGGCGCCGGGGCGCACCAAATCGGCCGGCGGCACTAAAGGCGAACCTAGCCATTGGCGTCAGCAGCCAGGTTAGAGGGCCGCAGGATCGGCTCGGCAACGAGAAAACTGTCATTGAAAGTGGCGCGTAAGGGTCGGCGAAAGTGGCGCGTAAGGGTCGGCATTGGACCCTGGTTTGACGACCGGGACCGGAATGTCACCTAACTGCCCTTAAGCGGACCCTGTGAATGTCCGCTCGGGGGGGATTGTGTTGAAAAACCCCAAAATCGGGGTCCCGCGAAATTGCTGCGTGTTGCCGGTGTAAGTGAAATCTCGCCCCCGACCGCACCATGCCGGGAATGAGAAGTCGATACGCGGCCGTACTGGTGCTGGATGGCTCCCCCCGCGTCTTTTTTCCTCTCGGCCGCCCATGGCTCTGAATTTCAGGGGGTGTCGGCCAAAATGGACTTTTTCAACACAATCGGGGGGAAGCGGACGTTGGCATTCCGCCTGAAAGCAGCCCGGCGCCAGCAGGTCTCCGCGAGGACGATCCGCCGTTGCAGCCGGGTCTAGAGGCGGCACGGGGCCTGTTGCAATGGAATTTGGATAGTCCTTGGCGGGGGACTGTTGGCAGTCCTCTCGTGACTTCACACCACATTCCGCCAGCTGAACCGGCTCCGTGAAACTACTATAGGGCGTTTTGTCGCAGCCGGCCTTAATCATCCACAAGCTGTCAATGACTAATTTTCTCGCGTGTTGTTTGCGGTCATTGCCACGGCGGAAAATCCAATGGGACTCCTCAGAAGTACGCGGATTTCGGGGAAGATATACGTTCTGCTGGGTCTGCTTCTGCTGCTGTCCGTCACGAACGTGGGGTTCGCCGCCCGCAATATTTCGGAACTCGCAAGGGGCGAAGGCGCGATGGTTGACGGCGCTGGGGCCAGCCTTCGGTGGGCGGCGTCTGCTCAGGAGCACATGACCCGCGTCCATCAACTGGTGTTCCAGATCAACGACACCGGGTTTGAAGCCAGCGGCGGCCTGCGCGACCGCATGCATGATGAAGAGAACGGCCTCAACTCCGACCTCGACCAATTTCACGCGGTCATGACCCCCGACGAGGCGGCGCTTTATCGCGCGGCCAGAGAGGGGAGCGGCCGGTATGCGAAGATGGCCGAGACCGAAATCCGCCTGCTGCAATCGGAAGACCGAGCAGGCGCGAGGGCCCTGTTGCTGACGAATGGCGTCCGGGCGTTCGACAACGCAGACGCCGCTTTCGACCGGATGGTCGCCAAGCAAACGCTCGACATGAACGCCTCGGCGAACGCCGCGCAACGGCAGGCTGGCCAGGCGTTGTGGTTCATGGTGCTAACGTCCGTGATCGGAGCCATAGGGGTGGGCGCGTTGGCGATTTTCATCGCCCGGCGGGAGATCACCGGGCCGCTGATCTCTATCACCAAGGCCATGGCCCTACTTGCGACCGGCGATATGACTGAGGCGCTACCGCCAACCGATCGGCGCGACGAAATCGGCGACCTGTCCCGTGTTTTCGCAGTATTCCGACAGAACGCCATCGCCCTATTAGCGGCGCAGAAGGAGGCGGAAGAACAGCGGAAGATTCTTGAGGTCGAGCGGCTGAGCGGCGGGTTCTTTCGCAGCGCCATCGAAAGCAGCCTGGACTCTGTGCGGGTGCTGGATCTCGGCGGTCGGTTGATGTTCATGAATCGCGGCGGCCTGGCGGCGTTCGAGATCGAGGATTTCGCCGCGTATTCAGGCCGCCTCTGCCGATCGCTATGGCCCGAGCCGGCGGCCACCCAGATTGGAATCGGCATTGAAGCGGCCCTGCGCGGCGAGACTCACCGTTTCGAAGGCATGTGTCCGACGGCGCGTGGTGTCGAGAGGTGGTGGGATGTCTTCATCGCCCCGGTTCAGGATGAGGCCGGCGCCTTGTCAGCCGTCATCGCCACCTCGCGGGACATTACCGAAGCCCACAATCTGCGCGTCGAAGCCGAACGGCGCGAGCGTGAACTCGTGCGGGCCGCGGCGGCGCTGCAGTTGGCGTTTCGCGTCGCCCATGTCGGCGGCTGGGAAGTGGACTTCGCCGCCCGACAGACCCTGTTGTCGCCGGAATTCTGCGAGCTGCTCGGCCGCCCGCCAGGGCCGGCCAAGCCCATAGAAGCAGTCAATCGCTTCTGGATCGAAGAGGATCGCGCCGGGTTCATGCAGGCGCTCGATCATGTGGAGGCGTCCGGCGAGCGGCTGACATTTGAAGGACGGGCAATAGCCCCGAATGGTTCGTCGAAGTGGTGGCGGCTCTTTGGTGAACCTGTAATCGAGAACGGACATTGCGTCGGCATTCGCGGCGCGGGACAGGACGTGACCGAATGGCGCGACCTACAGGACCGCGAGCGCGCGGCCGTTCAGGCCGCCGAGGCGATGTCCGGCTTCTTGGCTACGATGAGCCACGAGCTGCGCACGCCGCTGAATGGAGTGCTCGGCATGGCCCAGGCGATGGCGCGCGATGCGTTGTCGCCGTCACAGCGGGAAAAGTTGTCGGTGATCGAGGGGTCGGGCGCAGCGCTGCTCTCGCTGCTCAACGATCTGCTTGACCTATCAAAGATCGAGGCCGGCAAGACCGTGCTCGAGGACGGCGTCGTCGACGTCGAAGGGCTCGCCGACGGCGCGCGGGCGATCTTCACCGCGCTCGCCGGCGACAAGGACGTGGCGCTCCACCTTGCCGTGGATCCCGGCGCTGACGGCTACTGGCGGGGCGATCCGACGCGGGTGCGCCAAGTGCTGCACAACCTGATCTCGAACGCGGTGAAGTTCACCGAACACGGCTCCGTCACCGTCGATCTTTCCCATACAGACAAGGATTTGACGTTCAAGGTCACGGATACGGGCGTCGGCATCGCGCCGGACAAGCTTGGCGACATCTTTGATCGTTTCGTCCAGGCGGACGCGTCCACCACTCGCCGCCACGGAGGGAGCGGCCTGGGGCTTACAATCTGCCGCGATCTGATCGACCTGATGGGCGGCGATATTCAGGTGCAGAGCGTCGAGGGCGTCGGTTCGACCTTCACGGTGAGTCTCCCCCTCGCTCGCGCAGAAGATCCCCGGCCGGCGATCACGACTGAGCATGACATCGATCTTGGCGCGTCCGGCGCCGGCCTGCGTATTCTCGCCGCGGAGGACAACCCCACCAACCAGATCGTGCTGAAGACCCTGCTCGCACAGGTCGGGATAGAGCCCTACATAGTGTCGAACGGCCAGGAAGCGGTTGACGCCTTTGGCTCTGGCGCCTGGGACGTTGTGCTGATGGATATCCAGATGCCGGTTTTGGACGGCCTGTCCGCCCTGAGGAAAATTCGCCACGCGGAAAGCCTGCAGGGGGCGCCGCGGACCCCGGTGATCGCCCTGACCGCCAACGCGATGGCCCATCACCGGGCCGAATATCTGGCGGCGGACATGGACGCCGTGGTCGCCAAGCCGATCGATTTTGCCTGCCTGCTGGAGACGATGGACGCGGTGCTGACGTCGGCCGAGGCTGATCGTTGGCGGGCAAACGTGGCCTGAGCTTGCCATTCGATAACCTTACGTGGGCGGATCTGCGCACCTGATGACTGTAGGTGGCTCGCTCCGCGCCCGCCTACCTCCGGAATGCGAACCTTGCCAACGTCCGGTCGGGGTCGATTCTCCCCGTTGGTGCCGCGCCAACAACTCGCCGTTCGTGGTGTGGCTGCCCGGCGACTCCGAAGGGCGAGTTCCTCGAGCCATCCCAACGTCAGCTGATGGCGCATGTTCGCCGCAAACGGTCGACGTTTCCCTCTCGCCGTGGGCTCAGAGTTGCGGAACGCTGACACCAAATTAGGTCGCCCAATCATCGAATTGGAGCCTCGGCAATTCGCCCCCTGTTGATGGCTATTTGCTACCCCGTACGGAACAAAAAGAAAACTTTACGGCAACCGTCCGGGCGGCCTTTGTGGTAACTCGGCACGCCTTCAAT
>Ga0302314_10019146_pt1 | contig 11386 bp, 7 predicted proteins | sample III_Palsa_N2_3_FD_200533 | JGI IMG/M metagenome (GOLD analysis project Ga0302314, IMG submission 200533) | Peat permafrost microbial communities from Stordalen Mire near Abisko, Sweden - III_Palsa_N2_3 | ecosystem: Environmental > Terrestrial > Soil > Palsa > Peat permafrost | place: Sweden... | reverse complement strand
CGGGAACCACGCCCAGGCCGAACAGGACCAGGGTGGGGATCAGGTAGACGAAGGTCGGCAGGGTCTGCATCAAGTCCAGCACCGGCCGAAGCGCGTCGTTCAGCCAAGGCCGGTGGGCCGCCGCGATGCCGATCGGCACCCCCAGAACGGTCGACACCAGGGCGGCGACCAGCACCAGCGACAGGGTCTCCACCGTCTCGCTCCAGTAGCCCTGGTTGACGATGAACAGCAGCGCGACCACCACGAAGATGGCCAAGGCAATGGAGCGGCGGATCACATAGGCCAGGGCGCCGATGGCCAGGATCAGGGCCGGCGCGGGGATCCAGGCCAGCACGGCGTTGAGCCCGTTGACGAGGCCGCCGGCGACAAAGGCGATTCCGTCGAACAGCGGCGTCATATGCTGCTTCACCTTGGCGATCAGGAAGGTCACGCCCGCGCCCACAGGCAGTTTGTGGCTCACCAGCCAGCCCTCGAAGCTGGGGCCGGCCGCATGCGCTTCCGGCGCGCCGAAGGCCGCCAGCCCCGGCCGGCCGTCAAACGTTGAAACCCCGTTCAACCAGACGGGCAGAACGCCTGGGTTGGCGCTCAGCCATGCCCGCGCCGCGACCTCCGGGTCCTTGCCGCCGTTCAGGATCAGACCCATCAGCTGGCTCTCGCCGACCAGGCTGAACGACAGGTTCTTCAGCAGCCGACCCACATTGGGGCATTGCCGAGGATAGCCGGCGCGGACGTTGGTGTAGATGACCGCGCCGCCGAAGTTGGGGCCGAAATAGGCATCTCCGCCGGTGAGATAACTGATGTCGAAGCGGGTGTTCATGGGGTGCGGCGCCCAACCCAGGAATACCACGGGCTTTTTGGCGCCATAGGCCCGCTCAACCTCGGCCAGCATGCCTTGCTCGCTGGACTCGACCAGTTTGAAATCGCCAAGGCCGAAGTCGTTCTTGGCGATGATGTTCAGGATGTGCCGGTTGCCGTCGTTGCCGGATTCGAGGCCGTAGATGGCGGCGCCCAACTGCGAGCGAAACCGCTTGATGTCGCTGAAGTCCCTCAGGCCGGCCTTGTAGAGATAGGTCGGGACGGCGAGGGTGTATTTGGCGCCGGTCAGGTTGGGCCGGACTACCTGCACGGACCCATCGGCCACGAAGGGGGCCTGGTCGTGGGACATCGAGGGCATCCAGTTGCCCAGGAAGACATCGATGTCCTTATTCTTCATCGCCGCATAGGTCACCGGCACCGACAGCACGCTGACCTTGGGCTGATAGCCCAGCCGGCTCAGAAGGACGCTGGCGACGCCGGTTGTGGCGGTCACGTCGGTCCAGCCGATATCCGAAAGCCGCACCACACGGCAGGACGCCGGATCGGGGGCGGCGGACGCGGGCCGCGAGCCGAGCACAGCCACGCCGAACGCGACGAGGACAATGATTGCCAGACAAACCCGTCTCATCAACCCGACGCGCCCCTTGAGCCGAGATTGATTAGTTGTTCAACATTCCGAAATTGGCAAAACAAATCCGCCGGAAACCGAATGCGGCTTCGGCCATGCGCAATTTAATCGCAGCCTTCCCAGGAACGGCCGGACTCGAAGACGCCGATTGCCAGCGCCCGCGATTGATCGTTCATTCAATCCCATGCTGACTGACGCTCCGACCCGCCCCAGAACGACGACGCCCAAGCCTTCCCTCAGGGTGGGATTGATCCTGGCCGACAACTTCACCCTGTCTGCCTTCGCCCTGTTCACCGACCATCTACGACTGGCGGCGGATGAAGGTGATCTCAGCCGCCCGGTCAGGGTTCGCTGGTCGATCATGTCGCGGAGCGCCGAGCCGGTGCGGGCCAGCTGCGGGGTCATGCTCACCCCCACGAGCGGCTTTCTTCCGGCAAAGGATCTGGATTACGTCGTGGTCGTCGGCGGCATCCTGCACGCGGGCCGGCAGATCGACGCCGCCACCAGCGACTACCTGCGCGGCGCCGCCGAGGCGGGTACGACCCTGGTCGGCCTGTGCACCGGCAGCTTCATCCTTTGCCGCGAAGGCCTGATGAAGAATCGGCGCACCTGCGTCAGCTGGTATCACTACCAGGACTTCCTGGACTCCTTCCCCGATCAGGCGGTGGTGGCCGACCGGCTGTTCCTCGAGGATGGTGACCGCATCACCTGCGCCGGGGGCGCCGGGACGGCGGATCTGGCGATCCACCTCATAGAGCGGCACCTCAGCCACGCCATCGCCCAGAAGGCCAGCCAGGTGTTGCTGTTCGACCGCGCCCGCGACGGCGGCGAGTCCCAGCCCCACCCGCCCCTGTCGCAGACCTTCAGCGATCCCCGTATCCGCCGGGCGAGCCTGATCATGGAGCAGACCCTGGCCAACCCGATCGCCATTTCGGACATCGCGGCCCAGCTTGGTCTGTCGACGCGGCAGTTCGAGCGGCTCTGCAACGCCACCTTGGGCCTCACTCCCGGCGCCCTCTATCGCCAGTTGCGGCTCCGCTTTGCGGACTGGCTGGTGGAGAACACCAGCCGTTCGATCACCGACATCGCCCTGGACGCCGGCTTCGCGGACGCCTCCCACTTCAGCCGTCAATTCAAGGACTGTTTCGGCCTGTCGCCATCGAAACGGCGCCTGCAACCGCTTCCTGTCGGCGGGCCCGAGCGCGACTTTGCGCGCACCCGCGTGTTCAGCTGATCGGCCGGCCAGGCTACCGCTGCGCCTCGCGCCAGTTTGCCGCTTCGTAGTAGGGCGCGTTGGACGCCGCCAGCGGCGGGCGATCGAGGATCATGTCCGCCGCCTTTTCCGCCAGCATCAAGGTCGGCGCGTTGAGATTGCCGGTGGTCACGGACGGCATGATGGAAGAGTCGACTACCCGTAGGCCCTTCAAGCCGACGACCCGGGTCTGGCTGTCCACCACCGCCATCGGATCATCCTCGCGCCCCATCTTGCAGGCGCCGGAGGGGTGGTAGGCGCTTTCCACCTTGGCCCGGATGAAGTCGTCGATCTGCTCGTCCGTCGACACGCCCGAGCCCGGCTGCAGTTCGCGGCCGGCGAAGGCGGCGAAGGCGGGCTGGGCGAAGATCTCGCGGGTGAGGCGCACGCAGGCGCGCATCTCGGTCCAATCCTCCGGATGGCTCATATAGTTGAACCGGATGATCGGCTTGTCGGAGGGATTGGCCGATGCCAGCCGCACATGGCCGCGGCTCTTGGAGCGCATGGGGCCGACGTGGGCCTGGAAGCCATGCTCCTTGGCCAGGGACGACCCGTCATAGCTCACCGCCATGGGCAGGAAATGGTACTGGATGTCCGGATATCGGATGCCGGAGCGGCTGCGGATGAAGCCTCCGCTCTCGAAATGGTTGGTGGCGCCGAGGCCGCCGCGGGTCAGCAGCCAGCGCGCGCCGATGAAGGCCTTGGCGATCGGATTCATCGCCGAATAGAGGGTGATCGGCTGTTTGGACGCCACCTGGAAATAGAACTCCAGATGATCCTGCAGATTTTCCCCCACCCCCGGCAAATCCCGGATGACGTCGATGCCGTGGCTTCGCAGCTCGTCACCCGGACCTACGCCAGACAGTTTCAGCAGCTGGGGTGAATTGATCGCCCCTCCCGCCAGGATGACTTCACGGCGCGCCACGGCGACGTGGGTCTCCCCGCCCCGGCGGTAGGCCACGCCGGTGGCGCGCAGCCCGTCGAAGATGACTCGCGTGGCCAGGGCGTGGGTCTTCACCAACAGGTTGGCGCGTTTCATCGCCGGCCGAAGGTAGGCGTTGGCGGCGCTGGAGCGACGACCGGCGCCCACCGTCATGTCCAGCCGGCCGAAGCCCTCCTGCTGGAAGCCGTTGATGTCATCGGTCGCCGGATAGCCGGCCTCGGCGGCGGCCTTCAGCCAAGCGGCATGAAGCGGATTGTCGAGACCACCGTAACGGGTCTGCACCGGGCCGGCGTCGCCGCGATAGGAATCGCCACCTTCCGCGCGGGTCTCGGCGCGCCGGAAATAGGGCAGCACATCGCGATAGCCCCACCCCGCCGCGCCCTCCTCTTCCCAGCGCTCGAAGTCGAGGGGATTGCCTCGGACATAGACCATGCCGTTGATCGAGGATGATCCGCCCAGCCCCTTGCCGCGCGGCGTGTGCAGCCGGCGGCCGCCCAGGTGGGGCTCGGGCTCGCTCTCATAGAACCAGTTGAACCGGGGCATGTTCATGGGGATCGAGAGGGCCGTGGGCATCTGGACGAAGATCGAGCGATCCGAGCCGCCGTATTCCAGCACCAGCACCGTGTTGCGGCCATCGGCGCTCAGCCGGTCGGCCAGGACGCACCCGGCCGAGCCGGCGCCGACGATGACGTAGTCGAAAGCCTCGGACGACACGGGTGACGCCCTAGTAGGGCGACTCTACATCGCCCAGGGCGACATAGACGCTCTTCAGCTGGGTATAGTGTTCGATGGCGGCGCGGCCGTTCTCCCGGCCGAGCCCGGACATTTTCGCGCCGCCGAACGGCAGTTCGATCGGCGTGACATTATAGTGGTTGATCCAGCAGGTTCCGGCCTCCAGCCGCGCGATCACCCGATGGGCGCGGGTCAGGTCGTTGGTGAAGACCCCGGCGGCCAGCCCGAACTCCGTATCGTTGGCCCGGGCGATCACCTCGTCCTCGTCGTCAAAGCCGAGGATGGTCATGACCGGTCCGAAGATCTCTTCGCGCACGATGGTCATGTCGTCACGGCATTCGTCGAACACGGTCGGGGCGACGAAGAAGCCGCCGCCCAGCGCGCCGTCGGTCACGCGCTCGCCGCCGACCAGCAAGCGCGCACCCTCCCGCCGGCCGCGCTCGATGTAGCCGAGCACGCGGTTCATGTGGTCCTCGGAAATCAGCGCCCCGACCTGGGTCGCCGGGTCGGTCGGGTCGCCGATCTTCATGGCCTGGACCCGGGCGATCAGTTTCTCGATGAAGGCGGCCTTCACGTCGCGATGGACGAAGACCCGGGTGGCGTTGGAACAGACCTCGCCGGCGGAATAGAAATTCGCCAAAAGCGCGCCGGAGACGGCGTTATCCAGCTTGGCGTCTTCGAAGACGATCAGGGGCGATTTGCCGCCGAGTTCGAGGGTCACATATTTCAGCGACGCGGCGGCGTCCCGCATCACCGCGACGCCGGTGGAGACTTCGCCGGTGAGCGACACCTTGCGGATCGTCGGGTGGCGGGTCAGCAGGCGGCCGGTATCGGCGAACCCCTGCACCACCTGGAACACCCCCTCGGGCAGGCCGGCCTCGGTATAGATTTTAGCCAGCTCGATCGCCGTCAGCGGCGTCAGCTCGGCCGGCTTGAAGATCATCGCATTGCCGCAGGCCAGGGCGGGCGCCGACTTCCAGCAGGCGATCTGCAAAGGATAGTTCCAGGCGCCGATGCCGGCCACCACGCCAAGGGGCTCGCGCCTCGTATAGCCGAACGCGCTGGGCCCCAGGTCGATATGCTCTCCGGCGAGGGTGGCGGCGACGCCAGCATAGTATTCCAGGCAGTCGGCGCCCGAGGCCACATCGACCGCCAGGGTCTCCTGGATCGGCTTGCCGGTATCCTGGGTCTCCAGCATCGCCAGCCGGTCATTCTGTTCGCGCAGCAGGTCGGCCGCGCGGCGCAGCACCCGGCCCCGTTCCGCGCCGGTCATGGCCGCCCAGCGCACCTGCCCGGCCACGGCGGCCGCGGCCGCCACGTCCACCTCCGCCTTGCCCGACACCGGCAGCACGGCCAGCACTGCGCCGGTCGCGGGATTGATCGTGGTGAGGGTTGTGGGCGCGCCAGCGGCGGCAGCGCGATCACCACCAGCCGACGCGGTCTTCAGACGGGTGTCGATGAAATCGTTCAGCAGGGCGCGGGCGGTTTCACTGTCGGCCTCGGTCCAGCCGGACAGGGCCGCGCGCAACCAGACGCCGTCGATCATCGCGGCGATCATCGCCGCCAGGCTGTTGGCGTCCTCCACCGGGACCAGCATGCGCAGGGCGTGGCGCAGGTTGGACAGCATCCGGCGCTGGTAGACCGCCTGCACGCGCCGGAGGCCCTCGACGTGTTGAACCTGGCCCCAGAAGGCCAGCCAGGCCGTGCCGGTGCGCTCGTCGAACTGGTCGGCGCCCAGATAACAGTCGATTACAGCCTGAATGCGTTCGCGCGGATCGCGGGTGGTGCGCAGGCGCAGCAGCACGCCGCCGGCGATCCGCGTCACCATCGAGCGGAACGCCGCCTCGAGCATCGCATCCTTGTCGCCGAAATAGTGGGCGACCAGACCGGGCGACACGCCCGCCCGGCCCGCGATCTGCGAAAGTGTGCTCGCCACATATCCGACAGCGGCTAGGCTATCGATCGTCGTCTCGATAAGCTGGGAGCGGCGGCCCTCTTCAAGCCTCGGCGTGGACGCGATCTGAGCCCGACGAACCAAGATCGTCTCCCAATTTTGAATGGCCGTTCAATTCCTAGTGTTGCGCCGAGCCGAATGTCAAACGCGTTTCCAATCAAGAATAAACTTACCTTGAATGGGCGCCGGGACAGCAGGATGCCAGTATTTCAAGCACAGGGCGACTGGGCCGCGAGATCAATCTATAGGCCATTTCAGGCGCTTCTAAATGTATGATCAATCATGTCGGCGCAGCGATTGCGCCGCGACGCCTAGAGCCGCCGCCGAGGGACCAACGCCCGCATGACCATGGCCCTTGAATTCCGCCAGGTAGACATCCTGTTCGACAGCGCGGCGGGCCGGCGGACCAGGAAGCGTATCGCCGCCGCCCTGGAGCTGTTGGACAAGAGCTCGACCCGGGCGGAGATCGCCGATCAGACCGGCGTGATCGTTGGCGTCAGCGCCGCCAGCCTGGCGGTTACCACCGGCGAAATCTGCGTGCTTATGGGCTTGTCTGGATCGGGCAAGTCGACCCTGCTGCGCGCGGCGAACGGGCTAAACCGCGTCACGCGAGGTGAAGTCCTGGTCCGCCACGGGGACGCCATGGTCGATGTCGGATCGTGTGATCCCCTCACCCTTCGAAGCCTGCGTCGTAACCGCGTGGCCATGGTGTTCCAGCAGTTCGGCCTGCTGCCCTGGCGCACCGTCCGCGAGAACGTCGGGCTGGGCCTGGAACTGCGCGGCGTCTCCAAGGCGGAACGGCGCCAGATCGTCGACGAGAAGCTCGAACTGGTCGGCTTGAGTCCATGGGCGGATCGATACGCCAGCGAGCTCTCCGGCGGCATGCAGCAGCGGGTGGGTCTGGCGCGCGCCTTCGCCACCGACGCCGACATCCTGCTGATGGACGAGCCCTTCTCCGCCCTGGACCCGCTGATCCGCGCCAAGCTGCAGGACGAGTTGCTCGAACTGCAGGCCCGCCTGCGCAAGACCATCCTGTTCGTCAGCCACGACCTGGACGAGGCGCTGAAGCTCGGGGACCGGATCTCGATCATGGAGGGCGGACGGATCATCCAGACCGGCACGGCGGAAGACATCATGCTGCGGCCCGCGGACGCCTATGTCTCTGACTTCGTCGCGCACATGAACCCGCTCACGGCCCTGACGGGGGCCATGGTCATGCGGCGGCTGGAAGACTTGCCGACCCGTGATGGCGCGCTGCTGCTCGACGACGCAGGCCGGTACAGTCTGGTGCTGGATGACTCGTCGCAGCCGGTTTCACTCACGGTCGACGGAAAGGCGCATAGCCCGGCTGCCTACACCGGGACCGGTAGCGATCCCACCGACCGGCTGATCATGGGCGACGAAGGGCTTTCGCTTCAGACCCTGATCACGATCCGCCACGCGACCGGCCATCCCATCCTGATCACTCGGGACGCCAGCGTGGTCGGCGTCTGCTGCGAAGCCGAGATCGTCAAGGCGCTCTCCGGCGCCGCGAGCAGGGCGTCTCCGCCGGCTTAGACGAGGTGGCGCGAAGCGACGGAGGGGGCGAGCGCCGGCCAAGCCGCTCACTCCAACCTCAACCAGCTCTCGTTGCCGCGCGATGGCCGCTCGGCGCGGCGCCAAACGCTCGTCGGTAGGCGGTGGCGAAATGGGCCGGTGAGGCAAAGCCGTTGGCGACCGCGACCTCGGTAACGGACATGGCGGTCTGCTCCAACAGGGTCCTGGCCCGCTCAAGCCTGAGCCGCAAGGCAAAGGCGGTTGGGGTTTGCCCAAGGTGGTTGACGAACAGCCGGTCCAGCTGGCGCAGGGACAGCCCCACCGCCTCGGCAAGCGCGGCGGGGCGAGTCCGGCCCTCCTCATGCTCCAACAGGCGGACCGCCTCCGCCAGCCGAGGATGGCCTTTGAGCGCCCTTTGGCTGGCGGCGCTCGGCTGCGGTTCGGCGCCCGCCCGCTCCCGCTCGACGATGAACTGGGCCGACAGCCGCCTGGCGAGGTCCGGACCAAGGCGTTGACCGATCAGGCTGGTCATCATGTCCAGGGGCGCAATCCCGCCCGTGCAGGTCAGGCGATTGCCGTCGATGGCGTAGAGGTCGTTGACGAACGCCACATCGGGAAACTCTTCCCGGATGGCGGCGATGTCCTCCCAGTGGATCGCACATCGGCGCCCCTTCAGCAGGCCGGCCTCGGCCAGGGCAAAGGCGCCGGTGCAAAGGGCGCCGAGCGATACGCCCCGGGTCGCCAAGCCGCGAAGGGCGGCGGCCAGAGTCGTGCTGGTCGCCTGACGGATGTGCACCCCGCCGCAAACGAACACCACGTCGAAATCTTCCGCGTCCAAAGCCGCGGTCGGATGCAGGGCCAGATCATTCGACGCCTCGACCGGCCTGCCGTCCAGGCTGACCAGCCGCCATTGATAGACCGCCTCGCCCTGTAGCCGATTGGCCATGCGCAGGGCTTCGATGGCGTTGGCGCAGGCGATCATCGAATAGCGCGGCAGGGTCAGGAAGCCGAACCGGGTGAGGGCCGCCGGCTCCATCGGCGATCAGCGCTCGATGACCAGGTCGGTGACCGGGCGCGAGCAGCAGAGCAGGATCATGCCCTGGTCGATCTCCCGCTGCCGGATGCCGCCGGCGTGGGTCATCTTCACCTCGCCGGACACCAGCCGACTCTTGCATGTGCCACAGACGCCCTGGGTGCAGGACGAAGGCAGCCGCATCCCCGCGCGCTTGGCGGCGGTGAGGACGAAGGCGTCTTCAGGGGCATCGATCGTGCGGCGCGACTGGGTGAACTCGACCTTGAAGATGCGATCCGCGCTAGGGGCCGCGCCATCCGCCTGCTGTTGCTCGGCAGGACTGAGGGCTTCGAACACAAAGCTCTCCTGGTGATACCGGGCCATGTCGAACCCGGCATCGGCCAGCATGGTCCTGGCCGCGTCCATGAAGCCGGTAGGGCCGCAGACGTAGACATCGCGCTGAAGAAAATCCGGCGCGATCAGGGACAGCATCGGCAGGCTGAGCCTGCCCGTGAACCCGTTCCAGCCCGTTCCCGCATCCTCACAGATGGTCGCCGCACGGAAGCTCGGAGCGGCTCGCGCCATCAACGCGACCTCTTCCTTGAAGATGACATCCACTGGCGAGCGGGCGCTGTGCACGAACACCACGTCCCGCCGATCGCACAGGTCGTGGTGCGCGCGGGCCATGCTCATCAATGGCGTCACCCCGCTGCCCGCCGACAGGAACAGCAGGTCGCGCTCACCCTGAGCGTCGCAGACGAATTCACCCATGGGACCAAGCGCGTTCAGGCGACCGCCGACCTGGAAGTGGTCATGCAGCCAGTTGGAGACCGGGCCACCCGGAACCCGTTTGACGGTGATCGACACCAGGTTCGGGCGAGCGGGCGACGACGCCAAGGTGTAGCAGCGCGAATGCGTCACGCCACCCACCGGAATCTCGAACGTCATGAACTGGCCGGGCCGGTAGTCGAACAGGCGCGGCTCCAGCGCCGACAACACGAAGGTGCGCACATCGTGGGTTTCGTCCCGGATTTCGCGACAGATCAGAACCTCGTCCCGGTCCGCATCCCAGTAGGTTCTGGCGGGCGCCGTCATGACGCCAACCCTGCTGAAAGACGACCAAGATACCAGTCGCAGAACTTCTCCACCAAGCCCTCGGTATATGGCGAATAGGGGCCCGGCTCATAGGCGGGGCTGCGCACGCCAGCCTGGGACAATTCCACCAGGTCGGCGTCCTGGCGGTTGGTGGCGTTCCAGACGGCGGTCAGGTTCTCAAGGTCATAGTCGCGGCCCTCGACAGCGTCCTTGTGAACCAGCCATTTGGTGCGCACCAAGGTCTTTTCCGGCGCCAGCGGTATGGCCGAAAAGGTCACCACATGGTCGCTCATGAAATGGTGCCAGCTGTTGGGCTGGGTCCAGAACGACAGGCCGCCGGAGCGCGGATCATTGATTCTGCCCAGCAGCCTTTGCGACGCGATGCGGGTGTCAAAAGTCTGGCTTTCGCCCATCTGATCGATGGGCAGGCGTTCGGTGCGATAGCCGGTGACCCGATCGCTGAGATGCTCCATCTCCCGCGACGGCAGCCCCCTCGCCTCCCAACGGCCGTGCAGGTCGGTGACCATGGCGGCGTATCGGTTGGCCTGCTCCAGCTCCTCCTCATCCATGCCCTGCGGCGAGAATCCGAAACCATAGGCGAACAGGGGAATGGTCAGCTCCGGATGGTTTCCCGAGCAGTGATAACACTCCCGGTTATTCTCCATCGTCAACTTCCAATTGCAGTTCTCGATCAGGTCGACCGCATGGGCCACCTTGGTGTTGGGCAGGTCGTGCGGCGCGAGATAGGGCGTCATCGCCGCCGCCATCGCGGCCATGTCTTCCGGCGGCGTCTCGGCAAGGCAGATGAACAGCAGTCCGGCGACCGAGCGCAGATGGACCGGCTTCAGCCCCAGGCAGCTCTTGTCGAAGTCCGCGCCCATATGGTTGGCAAACAGCAGCTTGCCGTCCAGCCCATAGGTCCAGGCGTGATAGCGGCAGACCAGATTGCCCACGGTCGCCTTGGGCTGGTCCACCAGGCGCGAGCCGCGGTGACGGCAGACGTTGTGGAAGGCCCGCACCGCCATGTCATCGTCACGCACCAATAGGACCGGCGTCGACCCGATCTCGACGGTCATGACGTCGCCCGGCTCGGGCACATCGGGCTCGACCCCGACATAGATCCAGTGGCGACCGAAGATCAGCTCAAGGTCGGCCTTGAACACCTCGGGACTGACATAGAAGGCTTGCTCCAGACTGTGCCCGGGCTTGCGACGTGCGATCAGTTCGGCAAGGGACGCAGCGGCCGAATTCCACATGGCGGCGATTCCGGAACAGAAGAACGAGGCGGCCAAGTCTGCGCCTTGCGTGCGCGGAACGCTTTCCCGTAAAAGACAAATAGTTGTCTGATTTCGCCATTCGCACAAGACTGTCCGAGACCCGGGAAATGTCGCCCGGAAACAATCCATGTCGCAATTCTT
>Ga0302314_10019144_pt1 | contig 11387 bp, 10 predicted proteins | sample III_Palsa_N2_3_FD_200533 | JGI IMG/M metagenome (GOLD analysis project Ga0302314, IMG submission 200533) | Peat permafrost microbial communities from Stordalen Mire near Abisko, Sweden - III_Palsa_N2_3 | ecosystem: Environmental > Terrestrial > Soil > Palsa > Peat permafrost | place: Sweden... | reverse complement strand
TGAGGCTGGCGTGGCGGTTGCTGAAGGTGAGCCGCGGCATATGACGGCCACCGAGACCGGCCGTGAATTCTTGCGATTAATTACCGGGATGCCAATCCTTCTGGCGGTGTTGGCCGTATTGAATTCGGCGGCCAATAGGCAGACCGCGCGGCCGGCCCGCCCGGACCTTGCCCCGGCCTGACCGAGACCATCAGACAAAGGAGATCGCATGGTATTCGGAAAACGCAGGCTAGCGGCGGCGATCGTTGCTCCTGGCACCATCGTCGCGGCGGCGCTCGGCGCAACCGCGGCGGCGACCCCGGCAGCGGCGGCGGCGGCTTATCCCCCGCCGAGCATCCACCTGCTGTGCACGGCAGCGGCCAACAGCGGCACACTGGAGGGCAGCGTGTGCGCGCTGCCGTCCGGAGTCACAACCGCGCCGAACAGCTACTCGGCGGCGATCGCGGTAAGCAAGGCCGGCGCCGTCGGCCCCTCAGTCGCTTTCGCGCTGACCGCTGGCAGCCTCCCGCCCGGCCTGAGCCTGTCCCCCTCGTCCGGGTCCGGCACCATGGTCACCGGCAGCCCCACTCAGGCCGGGACATTCACCTTCGCCATCAAGGCGACCGACGCGAACCTGACCTCCACGCTGACCTACCAGATCACCATCACGGTGCAGGGCCCGCCGGACCAGCTGCTGTGCGACCCCGCCGATAACGGCGGCTTCCTTACCAACGGGGTCTGCGTTCTGCCCGACGCCGTCATCGGCCTGCCGTACCAGGGGCATCTGGTCACCAGCCACAAGGCCGGCGGCACGCTCAGCGTTGTCTCCGGTTCCCTGCCGCCCGGCCTGTCCCTGCCCGCCACCTTCACGGGCTCCGGCGACGTCGTCGGCGGCACTCCCACCGACCCGGGCGTCGAACCCGGGCGCACCTTCACCGTGCAAGGCACCGGCAGCCTGGGCCAGCCCTTGTACCAGGCCTACACAATCAATGTGGACCAGAACGAGCCGCTGGCCATCAACGCGAGCGGCGGATCGGACCTCGGCCCGGGAACCGTCGGCCAGCCCTTCGCACAGAACTTCTTCCTCAGCGGCGGGGCCGCGCCCTACACCTGGTCCCTGGCCTCAGGGCAGCTCCCGCCCGGCCTGACCCTGCAGACGTTCAGCGACCCGCGCGACGCGGACAACGAACTCACCGGGACACCGACTAAGGCCGGAACCTACGCCTTCACCATGCGGCTCACCGACTACCCCGGCCAGCAGGCAACCCAGCAATTCACCCTCGTCATCGATTCCTAAACACCACCACGGGCAGGCGGCACGGCATGACCAGGCCGCCTGCCCGAGCGGGGGCCGTCTCCGGCCGTGACCCGGAAAGCGAACCGCCGGCCAGCCGGCGCTGACGCCATCCTCTACAACCCGGCCACGAACTCCACCTTCAGCCCTGACCCGCGCACTGACCGGCGACCTGAGATTCCTCAGCGCGCGCCGGCCTCGAGGGAGGCGGTCAGCGCGGCCAACTGGTCGCGGAGCGTGCTGGCCTCGGCGATGTCCATGCCCAGGCAGCCCAGGAATGACTCCGGGACGGCGGCCAGGCGGTCGCGCAGCGCGAGCCCTTCATCGGTGACCGCCACGAGGACCCGCCGTTCGTCTTCGGCGTCGCGGGATCGCGTCACGTACCCCGCGGAGGCCAGCCGCTTCACCAGCGGGGTGAGCGTGCCGCTGTCCAGGTGCAGCCGCTCGCCGAGCTCGCCGATCGACCGCGGCCGGTCCGGGTCCTCCCACAGCACGAGCATCGTGACGTACTGCGGGTAGGTCAGGCCGGCGTCCTCGAGGAGCGGCGCGTAGGCGCGGCCGACCGCGCGGCTCGCGGTGTACAGGGCGAAGCAGAGCTGACGGTCGAGCTCAAGCTGCGGATAACCGGCCATATACCTACCGTACCAGTTGCATCATTAAATTGTGCGCAATAAGATTGAGTAATGTCTATCAAGGAAAGCTGATGAACGTTCTGTACACCGCCCTCACGGTCGTCTGAGCTCCACCGGGAACCGGCATCAGCAGCGAGGAAGCAGCGACATGGCACTGCGGGCAGTAGCTGCCCGCAGAGCCCCAGGGCCGCTAACGACCCGGCTCGGGCGCGCAGGCGGCGGAGCATGCGGGCATCGGTGAAGCCGACGGCCCGCGCGGCCGCCTCGACGGTGGCGCCGTGGCCGATCAGGTGCCCGGCCCGTTCGAGCCGCAGCAGCTGCTGGTAGCGCAGCGGTGTCAGCCCGGTCGCGGCGGCGAACCGGCGGGTAAGGGTGCGCTCGCTGACGCCGCAGGCGCCGGCGATCTCGGTGAGCGGCAGCGGGTCGGCCAGCCGGGCCTCGATGTGATCCTGGGCGCGGTGCGCGGTGTCGCTGAGGTGGTTGCGGTGCCGCAGCATCGCGCTGGCCTGCTGCTCGTCCCCGTTGCGGCGGGCGTAGACGACCATCTCGCGGGCGACCCGCGCGGCCACCGCCGGGCCGTCCCGGACGGCGACCAGGTGCAGGGCCAGATCGATGCCGCTGGCGATCCCGGCCGAGGTGGCGACGCGGTCATCGATGACGTAGAGCACGTCGCGGACGACGGTCGCCCGCGGATAGCGCCGGATCAGGTCGTCCTGGATGTCGTGGTGGGTGGTGCAGCGGCGGCCGTCCAGCAGGCCGGCCCGGCCCAGGGCGTCCGCGCCGGCACAGACGCTGGCGACGGTGCCGCCGTTCGCGTGGTGGCCGCTCAGCTGCCTGAGCGTGGCGTCAGCCACCGGGCCGGTGCGGGCGATAGCCGGGCCGACCCGCCAGCCGGGGACGATGACGAGGTCTTCCGGAGCCAGCTGCGGCCAGTCCGTGGCGGCCCGGACGGTGACCCCCTGGGCGGTAGGGACGTCCTCCTGCTCGCCGACGTAGCAGAGCTGGTAGCCGCAGCCGAGATCGGCGGCGGTACCGAACGCCTGGGCCGGCCCGGCCAGGTCGAGCAGGTGCAGCCCGGGGATGAGCAGGAAGACGACCTTGGTCACGATCTAGTCAGGTTAGCGGGCTCGCCGACCACTTCCGCGATCGTGGCGATGGCCGCGAACCGGCCGGCCAGTGCGTACTCGGTCCGCTCGATGACGGCGCTGGCCGGCAGCGTGCGCGGATCCGCGAGCAGTTCCTCGACGGTCTGGGTGCGCGGGGCGTCGCGGTGCGCGATCGGGTTGGTGGCGGTCGCCTCGGTGACGAACGTGACCTGGTAGCCGAGATCGGAGGCGACCCGCGCCGTGGTCTCGCAGCACTGCTCGGTCCTGATGCCGCACACCACCAGCTCCCTGATGCCCCGCTCGGTCAGCAGCTGCTGCAGGTTGGTCGTGGTGAACGCGTTGTGCGAGGTCTTGGTGAGCTGCGGCTCGCCGGGCTCGGGCGCGAGCGGCGCCAGGTAGCGGACGTGCCCGTTCGCCGGGTCGAACGGGCCTCCCGAGCCCGGCTCGGAATGCAGGATCCACACGACAAGGTCGCCGTCCGCCCGCGCGCCGTCGACGAGCCGGGCGACGTCGCTGGCGATGTCCGGGTTAGAGATGGCTGGCCACAGCGGAGTCCGCCGGAACGATTCCTGAACATCGATAACAAGGAGAGCACGAGTCATGGTGCTAAGCATCGCCGCCGCCGGGCCGGGCCGGTAGGCCGGATCGAGTCTCGCTACGGACCGATCCGGTCAGGGGCCGCGGCCAGGCCTGCGGTGCGGGGACGGCCGGTGCCGTCGCCGCGGCTTTCCCGGCTAGTTCGCCCCGGCGGGGACGCCCAGCAGGTCGTCGATCATCTCCCGCGGGACGGTGACGTCATCGAACCAGCGGCCGCCGAAGGGACGCCGCACTGGCATGATCTGGTCACTGGAATAGGCCAGGATCTTGCGGTTGTAGGCACGAATGACGTCCCGCAGATCGGCGGGCAGCGTCCCGTCGAGCTGCAGGGCTCTTTCCATCTCGCCGAGCAGCTGCCGCGTCTCGTCGATGGTCTTGAGGACTGCCTGGCAGAACGCGGGGGGCAGGACCCCGTACTCGCCCTTGATCTCCACCAGGCGGGAAATCGCCTCGTAGGACACGTCCTGGAGTTCGCGCCTGTTCAGCCACTGCGTTTCATAATTCAGCCGACGGTGCCACAGTGGCTCGACCATAGCCCGGCGGTGCTCTTCGAGCGTGCGGTGGAAGATACGGTAACCATGCTGCTCCGGCTCTTCGAAGAACCGGCACCCGGGGTCGAGGAACGGCACCATCGGGCAGACAAGCGGCAGCGCTTTCCATCCGCCGAACTTGCGTATCAGCCGCTCGGAGTACGCGATGGTATCCATCACCGACTGCCGGTCCTGGTACGGCATGCCGATGAAGAACCAGACCATAACGCCCTTCACCCCGGCATCCATGGCGCGAGGAATCCACTCCTCCATCTGCTCCATGGTGTAGGTACCGCGTCCGGCCGCCGCACTAATCTTCGGGTCGTGCGACTCTGGGGAGAGCATGATATAGGCGTCGGTTGACTCCCCCATCTTCTTGAGGGTGTCGGGCGGCGTCAGGTTGAACTGCTCGAAGGAGACGCTCTTGTAGCCGACTTCCTTCACGGCATCCAGATAGCTGTGCATCCGCACCTTGTTTTCCGAATAACACTGCAGCGCGTATATCGAAGTGCGCTTCGCGGCCTCTCCCATGGTGCGGAGTTCTTCGATGATGAGGTCGTTGTCCTTCTGGACCAGTGTCTTGCGGACGTCCATGATGTTGCGGTAGGCAAACTTAGACCCGCCGCACCAGCCGCAGTCGTGCACGCACCCGGTGTTCGGCAAGGTCATGATGAGCTTGGATGCCGACAGGCCCGGGTTGGGTGTTTCCTTGTAGTACGACCAGTCATTGCGCGCATTGTTGTAGTTGGCGGCTGGCTTGTGCGTGAAGCCGGTCGTTTGGACCTCGCCGCCGTCCTTGTAGAGCAGGTTCGGGATGGAGCGGAAGTCCCTGCTGCCCTGGCGGACCCTGGTCACCAGTTCGGTCACGGGTACCAGGGTGTCGTAACCCTGCACGACGACATCAACGCTCGGGTACTCGATCAGCTGCTTAGCAAAGTAAGTCGCTGAGATCCCGCCGAAGATGGTGAGCGCCTCAGGGTGCACCTCTTTCAGCTCGGCGGCCAGCTCGATAGCGCCTTGACACTGCGTCATCCAGTGCAGGTCGAACCCGAATATCGGTGCTTCCAAGCGGCCCAGCAGCCGTTTGACATCCAGCTCGGGATACTGCAGCATCAGCGAGGCGACATTCACGATCTTCGTCTCGAGGCCGCGATCAGCCAGCCACTGCTTTATCGAGAACCAGCCGATGGGGTACATCTCGTAGATCGACGTGACATTGACGCTGTCGCTGTCGCTCAGATAGGCGAACAGCATGTCGTCACGCTCGCGGAAGTCGTAGACGCTGGGAGCGTGGAGCAGGAAGAGGTCGGCTTCGAGCCGTGACGGTATATGCTGATCCATTTTACCCAAATCCCTTATCTCGAAGACTGCTGGAGTTCGCCCGTCAGGCCCGCGCCGTCGCCGTCCTGGGCCACCGGGCCGGGGGCATCCGGGAGCAGCCCGAGGCCGACAAGGTCATCCGGTTCGAACCAGAAATCCCATTCAGCCGGGTGTGCCGTGATAGCGGCATCCATCGCGGCCGCGCACTGCCCGAACGCTGTGGCCGGATCGTCTTGCATCGGCAGCGGAGGCAAGATTTCCAGCACTTGGTGGCGGTAGTCAGCCGAGCGGTGCACGAAAGCCATGAGAACCGGGGCACCGGTCAGCCGGGCGAGGGTGACGACTCCCGGCAGCAGCCCGGCTTGCCGCCGGAGGAAGGGCACTTCGACGGTACGGGTCCGCTCCGAGTCCAGCGGCGGGGCGTCGCTGCAGATCGTCACCACCTCATTGGCCCGGAGCGCGGCTGCGGCCTGCACCGCGACCTGAACCCGGCCCGGCCACGGCTCGATATTCGGCCGCTGTCGGTGGCGGAGCACACGCCGGGCGAACACGAAACCCCACATCCGCCGCTCAGCGGAAGACCCAGCGGGCGGGTAATTCCACCACCAGCGTCCGATGCTGGTGACCGGATACCCGCCGACCTGGAGCAGGGAGAAGGCGCAGAGGTGGGAACCGAAGTGGGCACTGCAGAGTATGGCCCCCTTGCCCCCGGCCAGCGCGGCGTCCAGGTGCTCGCGGCCGCGGATCTCGACCAGTCGCGCCAGGGACCGGGCCCGGCCCCGGAGCAGCATCAGGTCGATCACTTCGCAGCTGCGGATCCGGAAGACGTCCCGGCTCACACGCTCAAGCTCTTCCGGGCTAAGTTCCTCTCCGAGCACCTGGTGCAAGCTACCCAGTACCTCGCCGCGCTTCTCGGGCCAGTGGCGGAAAGTCCAGTCGCCCCGCCAGCAGGCGGCCCGGTAGGCAAGGCTGGCCGGCAGGAACGATAGCAGTGGTGCCAGCGCCAGATAATAGGCAACAACCTCCACTTGGCGCAGCAACCGCCCTACGCGGACAATCACCGGCCAGCTAGCCCGGCCCGGCCGCGGTCGGCGCGGCGGGTCTGCCACCTTACCCATGACCGCCTGCCTGGGCCGCGCTCTTCTCGTTCCGGGAGCGGAGATAGGCGGAAATGGCATCCACACTGTCGAAATGCTCAGGGACGAGATCTACATCGTCCACCACAATGCCGAACCGCTCCTGGACGAAAACCACGAGCTTGAGCAGGCCCAGCGAGTCAAGGACGCCCGTCTCAAACAGCGACGTCGCGTTCCCCAGCGGCAGCAGGGACGCGTCCTGGACGAGTTCCTTGCTGATGTATTCGTTGATGACCGCTTCCAATTAAATGACCTCCTGTGTGCGGTGCGGCTTCTCACGTGGAACCTTATTCTTTTTGCCTCTCCCCAAGAATTCACCTGGTCGGCAAAATCAGAAAAGAATAAGGTTTATTCTTTACCTGATTTACTGGCCGTGCTCCGCAAGCCGGACACGGTCGACCTTGCCGGTGGAGGTCCTGGGCAGCACCTCGCAGAACTCCACGACGTCCGGCACCATGTAGCTCGGCACCCGCCGACGGCAGTGGTCGAGTACCTCCTCACGGGTGAGACCGCCGGGGCCGTCGGCGCAGATGACCGCGCGCAGGCGATTGCCCAGCAGGTCGTCCGGCACCGGCAGCACCACTGCCTCGCGGATGGCCGGATGCGCGTAGAGCGCGGTCTCCACCTCTCCGAGTTCCACCCGGTAGCCGCGCGTCTTCACCATGCCGTCCCGGCGGCCGAGGAACACGTAATTGCCCTCGTCGTCCAGGGTCACCAGGTCACCCGTCCGGTAGGCAGGCTCGTCGTAGGCGGCCTGGAACGGGTTGCTGACGAGCATCCGGCGGGTTTTGTCCGGGTCGCCCCAGTAGCCGCTCATCAGCCCGGAGCCCCGCGCGTACAGCTCGCCTTCTTCCCCCGGCTTGCCTACCCGGTGGCCCTCGCTGGTGACCGCGAACACGTCCGTGTTGGCGCAGCCCTTACCGATCGGGACCGGGGCGGTGAGCTCGGAGCCGGGCGGGACCTCGTACCAGGTGCATACGTTGGTCTCGGTGGGCCCGTACCAGTTGAGGTAGCGCGCGCCGGGCAGTTCGGCCATCAGCTGGGTCAGGTACTTGGCCGGGAACACCTCGCCGGCGAAGATGACCGCACGCAGCCTGGACAGGTCGAATCCCCGCAGGTTGCCGCGGGTCACGAGCATCGTGAGAACCGAGGGCACCGAATACCAGACGGAGATCTGCTCCCGTTCCAGCCACTGCGCGAGCCGCGCGGGGAAGATCGCCGTCATCTCGGGAACCACGACCATGCAGGCGGCGGCCTTGCAGGCGGCGAAGACGTCAAAGACCGACAGGTCGAAATGGAGCGGGGCCGGGCTGCTGACGCGGTCCTGCTCGCCCAGGCCGGTGCAGGCCGCGGCCCACTCGACGAAGGTGAGCGAGGCGCGGTGCGAGATCATCACGCCCTTCGGCGTGCCGGTCGACCCGGACGTGTACAGGATGTAGGCGAGGTCGGTGTCGACCGCCGCCTCGGCGTCCAGCGCCGCGGCGGGTTCGGCCAGCACCGCGTCCCAGGGCACGACGGCCGGACCCGGCGCCGCCGCGCCGGGCTCGGGCCCGGCCGCCGCTGCACGGCCCCAGTGCGGACCGGTCACGACCACGGCGCGCAACTGGGGCACACTGCCGGCCATCGCGGCTGCCTGTTGCGCGGTCGCCTGGTCGGCCAGGACGACGGTGATGCCGCTGTCGGCCATGATGACGGCTAGCCGGCTGGCGGGCGACTTGGGGTCGAGCGGGACATAGCAGGCCCCGGCCTTCAGCACGCCGAACTGGGACACGACCGACGCGGCCGACTTGGGGGCGAGGATCCCCACCCGGTCGCCCGGCGCCACGCCCTGGGCCAGCAGCGCGCGGGCCACCTGGTTGCTCAGCGTGTCCAGCTGGGTGTAGGTGAGGAACTGCTCGCCGACGGCCACCGCCGGCCGCTCCGCTGCCCGCGCCGCGCTGTCCCTCAGCAGGTGCTGCAGAAGATACGCCATCGCGCTTCTGCTTTCCTTTCCTTGCTCACCATGGCTCAGAGGCCCAGCATGTTGGCCAGGATGACCCGCTGGATCTCAGAGGTACCGGAGTAGATCGTGCTGCCGACGGCGTCCCGCAGGTCGCGTTCGATGCCGCTTTCCTTCATGTAGCCGTAGGCTCCGTGGACCTGGATGGCGTCCAGGCTGGAGGCGACCCACGCCTCGCTGGTGAACAGCTTGGCCGCGGCCGCCTCGGCCAGGACCGGCTTGCCCTGCTGGCCGAGCCAGGCAACCTGGTAGACCAGCAGCCGAGCGGCTTCCAGCCGCAGGTACATGTCGGCCACCTTGTTGGCCACGGCCTGGAACTTGCCGATGGGCTGGCCGAACTGCTTCCGTACGCGCGCGTATTCGACGCAGGTCTCGAGCTGGCGCTGCATGGCGCCCAGCGCGCTGGCCAGGATGCAGCTGCGTTCCCAGGTCATCGACGAGTTGAAGATGGCCATCCCCGCGCCCTCGGACCCCAGGCGGTTCGCGGCCGGGACAACGCAGTCGTCCAGGACGACCTCCCCCATCGGCGAGGTCCGCAGGCCCATTTTCTCCAGGCCGCGGGTCACGGTGAACCCAGGTGTCCCCTTCTCGACGAAAAAGGCGGAGATGCCGGCCATCCGGGGCTTGCCGGGGTCCGCCGCGAAGACCAGCACCACGTCGGCGACGGGGGCGTTGGTGATGTACAGCTTGGTCCCGTTGAGCACGTAGTCGTCGCCCCGGCGTTCGACGCGGGTCCGCATGCTGAACGCGTCGGATCCCGAATCGGGCTCGGTCATCGCGTGGACGCCGATGAGGTCTCCCGATATCAGCCCGGGCAGGTACGCCTGCTGCTGCGCGGGCGTGCCGAACTTCACCAGCGGCAGCTGCAGGCTCCACATCTGCGCGTTCAGCGAGAAGATGAGCCCGTTGTCGTGACAGCCGTAGCCGAGGGCCTCCATCACCAGCACCGTGGTGAGGATGTCGGCGCCGCCGCCACCCAGCTCAGCGGGGACCGGCAGGCCCTGGATCCCGAACTTGGCACAGGCGCGCCACGCGTCCGGGGAAAACTCGCCCGCCTCCTCGCGTGCGGCAAGATCCTTATCCAGTTCCCGGCGCGCGAAGGCGACCGCCGCCGCCTTGAGCTCTTCCTGTTCGGCGCTTAGCGAAAAGTCCAACCTGTCCCCTGCCCGCCAGCCGAGCTCGGCGCTCAGCCACGCTGTCTTCCCCCGGCGTTTGCGCGGTCACTGTCCGTGCGCTCGCGCCCCTCATCTCCCCATTACTGGACAACAACCAGTTAATACTGGCACCACTGGTTGAGGCGCCGAGGGTAAACACAGACAAACGCCGTCCTCCTTGGAAGACGCGAAGCTCCCTGCAGGGATGGTTGAACCGGGCGCCGTCGAGGCGCAATTCTTTAGATTAACTGAAGATCGCCTGGTGAAGGGCATCGCGGCCGCTGTGGAACGGCTGACCTCCGGCGTCACGCGTCCTGCTCGGCCACACTGCCGCTGGCGTACTCCTGGGCGAAGTAGCTGTTGCGGGTGGGGTCGTCGGTCTTGTAGTAGTTAACCCCGGTCGAGGCGAACCGGGCCAGGTCGCCGGGTACTAAGGTCGGTCCCGTGTCCAACCGCGAGCTGGTTGTCCTCGGTACCGCGAGTCAGGCCCCCACCCGGGCCCGCAACCACAACGGGTACTTCCTGCGCTGGGATGACGAGGGCCTGCTGTTCGATCCGGGCGAGGGCACCCAGCGCCAGATGCTGTTCGCCGGCGTCACCGCGCACCAGATCACCCGGATCTGCGTCACCCACTTCCACGGCGACCACTGCCTGGGCCTGCCCGGGGTCCTCCAGCGGATGGCGCTGGACCAGGTCACGGAGACCGTCGAGGTCGCCTACCCGGCGTCCGGCGCGGACATCTTCGACCGCATCAGGAACGTGTCGCTGTTCCACGACACGCTGTCGCTGCGCGAGCGCCTCGTCCCGCAGGCCCATGCCGTCCTGGCCGACGGGCCGGCCTTCCGGCTGGAGGCCCGCCCGCTGTCGCACCGCGTCCCCACCGTCGGCTACCGCCTCACCGAGCCCGACGGCCGCCGCATGCTGCCCGCCGAACTCGCCGCCCGCGGCATCGCCGGCCCGGACATCGGACGCCTCCAGCGTGACGGCAGGCTCGAGCGGAACGGCGCGCTGGTCCAGCTCACCGACGTCAGCGCGCCCCGCCGCGGCCAGAAGTTCGCCTTCATCATGGATACCCGTCTGTGCGACGCCGCCTTCGAGCTGGCGGACGACACCGACCTGCTGGTCTGCGAGTCCACCTTCGCCGACGCCGAGGCGGCCCTGGCCGACGACTACGGTCACCTCACCGCCGGCCAGGCCGGCCAGATCGCCGCCGCCGCGGGCGCCCGCCGCCTGGTCCTCACCCACTTCTCCCAGCGCTACGACGACACCGCCGGAGCGCAGCTATTGCGCGACGCGGCCGCCGCCTACGACGGCGACATCATCATCGCCGCCGACCTCGACCGGGTACCCGTCCCGCCCCGCTAGACGTCTCCGGCCAGGAATCCCGCTCCCGGCGCGATCCGCGAGAGGCGGTTCAGCGGGCCGCAAGCAGCACCTGATAGCGCCGTCCGGCCTGGCCTCGAAGTCGTGTACGGGGCGCACCCACCGCGGTCGGCCGAACTGACCAGGCCGGACCTGCCCTCGCCGGCCTGCTGAGCGTGTGTCGGCTGAACAGCGGCCCAGTCCCGACGGCTGGCGGCTGACAGTCGGCCTGCCGAGAGGCCATCATTCCAGATCAGGGCATGTGTCAGCGGGCTTCG
>Ga0302314_10019143_pt1 | contig 11387 bp, 11 predicted proteins | sample III_Palsa_N2_3_FD_200533 | JGI IMG/M metagenome (GOLD analysis project Ga0302314, IMG submission 200533) | Peat permafrost microbial communities from Stordalen Mire near Abisko, Sweden - III_Palsa_N2_3 | ecosystem: Environmental > Terrestrial > Soil > Palsa > Peat permafrost | place: Sweden... | reverse complement strand
GCATCGCGCGTCCGGGTGGCGGAATAGGCAGACGCGCTAGCTCGAGGTGCTAGTGCCCGTATAGGGCATGGGGGTTCAAGTCCCCCCTCGGACACATCATCATTGTCTCTTGACCTGCGGATACGTTGATGGTTCGGGCCTCCGGAGCTTTCTTGCGTCCGATTTTCGCATGTCAGGACGATGGGGGTTCAAGTCGGGGTCAGATCTCAAAACGGTTTAGCCCGAGACTGCACCAAAGGCCGCGCCGCCCTCAGCGTGCGACTAGCCAAGATCGACTCGCTTCGCACGCACCACCAACCCCATGCAACAAGCGGCGGGCCGAGCTCCGAGGTCCGGCATTGGGCTCCGGCGGGCGTCCGGGCAGCAGCGTCGAACTCGGCCGCGCCGACCGATGGCTCGGGGCGGCTCTGCACACGCCTGAGCAGCCTGCGTGCTGACAGCTAACGGGGGATCCCGCCCCTGTGGTTTCGCCTCAGCTGGCAGCGGGGTGAGACCACGGATGAAGGCACCGATGGCGGATTCGAAGCGGGTGCGGTCGCTTCGCTGGGAGCAGGCATAGGCTTTTTGGTGCAGTCCTCCTTTGTAGCGAAACCCGGGCACTAGCACCTGACCCAGACTCTGAGTATCCCGGAAACCGGGGCAACCTCACGGACAAGTGACCGGCGCTTGGCAACATGTTCACCGTCAAGGGAGAGCACGAGCAACAGCAGCGGTGGACAGAGACCTACGAAGACGAGAAGCGGACCCAGACTATTCGGAGGAACCGCCGTTCTGGTACTGCCTGGAAGACCAGTCAGTATCGTTGCGCTCGTGACTGCGAATCGCATGGGCGCACCAGCGTAAGCCAAGACGGTGGGCAGCGCGTTCCCTAACAGCCTCAGAACGTAACCGAGGAGCATACGCTCTTGCCGTCCGATCCAATCGATCTCCCCGACGAGTTGCGGCTGACGCAATACGGGGAGCATCCGCCATTTGGGGACGGTTTCCGCGATCGGCTGCGCGAGGACATCGGGGAGACGGAGCTCTCGATGATCCTCGGCGAGGTCGATGCCTCTGCCGCAGCGGTTCTGGTGACACGTTACCTGGCGGCGGGGGCCGCACGGCGGGTGACGACCATCGGGCGACTGCGGGCAGCAGGCTTCCGAGTAGTCCACAGCGCCACCAAAGCGAACCGGCTGCACGTGAGCGTTTATCCGCCGCTCACCGAAGCGGGCGAGCCTGCTGCATGGGATGGCGAACTGGCGGCCCGGTTCAACGCATGCTTCACTTAAGACAAGGAGGAACAACAGGCCATGACCGCGCTGCCAATGCTTGGCAACCTGGCGTGGGCGCCAGTCCCGGCGATCGAGCACGTGGAGGTGCTCGACCGGTTCAACGGCGTCCCCACGTTCGGGCTGTTCAGCGCGGACGGAGAGCGGCAGTTGTTCTGGCGCCTCACGGGTTACGTCCCGCGCTCGATGTCAATCTGGCTGTACGTTCCCCTCACGGTCGCCGACGAGAATCGGCTGGCGTACGCCGAGCCGTCCGACGTTCTTAGCGGCCTAGTCTTCCAGTCCCGCGATCCCCGCTACGTGACGGTTGGCGTCGCCAGGGACTACCGCCTCGTTTTCGAGCGCGAATGGCATCTGCCTGATAACGCCGACGCGCAGACCTTGCTTGCCGACGTCCTCGTGTTCCTGCTCGATGCGCTCAGGATCGCTCTCGCCGAGGACATGCCCCCGGCGCGGCGCGAAATCGTCTACACGACGTCCGAGGCCATCCAAGAGCTGGCGACCGCTTCAGCCTGAGCAGCGATGGGAGCGCCCGCCCAAGTCGAGCTCGGACTGCTGGACAGGCAAGGGTACGGTGCGGCACCCAGGCGAGCACGTCGAGAATGCGGAGTATCCGAGACCCGCCGAGTTTGGAACCGCGTGCCGAAGCCGTGGTGAACCGCAGCCAGGGTCCACTCGTTCCTCAAGGGGACATTCGACACTGGTCCGGTGCCGCTAGGTGGGTGACGCGTGCGAATCGATCGCTCAGACCTAGCCGACAAGCCCGACGACACCCACATGGCACCCCGCCGCACCCGGCCGACTCCCGGCGATCTGGATGCCGCCGCCAAGGACCAGGGCAGCGCAGGCGCGAGTGACGGTTCCCCCAACTCGTCCGCCGCTCCCCCGGATTCAGCATTGCGCATCGAACGGGCCGCGGCTTACCGCGCTGCCGTCGATGCCGCCTATCGGCAGGACGCCATCGACCACGGCTACGCCCGGGTGGGAAAAACCGAACGCGAAACGATCACCCCGGCGATGCGCCGCATCGAGGCCGAAGCCCCAGAATGCTACCTGGTAGGCCTAGAGAACCGCTCGGAGGGCAGGGACCGGCCGGCCGTGGCCGCTGAACCGGAAAGCTTCCACGCTGTCGCCCGGCTGGCCAGCAGCGACGCGTACCAAGACGTCGCCAGGACCACCCCGGTCCTCGTCCGCGACGCCAGCGGCCTCGGATACTCGACCATAGGAACCGCCCCAGACGACGTGCAGACGGGAGCTCGAGGGCCTGCCTCGGGACGTGAGTTCGATCCTGAGGCGGCGGGAGGGCCGATCCAGCAGCTAGAAGCTGGGAAGGCGAGAATCACCAGTGAAGGCGTTCAGGAAGCTACGGCTCACCTTCAGAGGTTCACTGGAGGTGGTGCCTTGGAGGGCCCGGAGCAGGCGATGGTTGATCGGCTGAGGTCCATTGCGGCTGGTGACACGAAACCGACATCCTATGACTTGAATTTCTACACTCACGAACTGGATGAGGCGGCTAGGTATGCCCAACTCGGCCTCGGGCCCGAATCAGGCGTGGATCTCGGGAGCCCTACCATGTACGACGTGTGGAATGACGTCCATACCGCTGCACTCGAGGACTACGGGATCTCCGGGGCAGATCTCTTTTATCCGGGGCTCGCGCCATGAGTGACGCTCCTCTTTCCGATCGTCAGATCAAACTCCTGGCCGTCGTCGCCGAGGGGGGCGGGGACTGGGACGCTAGGCGAATAGATCTGACGGCTGACGCTAGATACGGCCCAGGTGACGGAACCGTTCTGCAGGAACTTGAGGCGCTCCAAGGACTGGGGCTGGTTGTCCGAGACGACAGCCGATCCGGCGTCGGCGGCAGATGGAAGGTGACTGCCAACGCTCGACCGTACCTCCAATAGCCGCAGGCACCGAGGGGTAAAGCGCAGATGTTCAGAAACCGAGGGGTGGACGGGAACCAGCTAATCCCTACGCCTCTGTTGCCGGATCGCTAACTCCGTCCCATAGCCGCCTGCCAGAGGTAAAGGCTTAGGCGGCACGCTAGTCAGCTCGCCGACTCGTCAGCTCGCCGGCTCGCGTGGTGCCGCCTGGGCAATCTGCGACAGCCTCATGTTCTCTCGCATCGTGCCGCCGGCAGCCAGGGCGGTCCGCGTCCGCCCCGGCCGCGAACCGAGAGCGTTATGGGGAAGCGCTAAAGCAGGGTCGAGTTCGGCTAGTTTTCGCAGATCAGCCCTATGGGGGTTCGGGTCGGCCGGGCGCGGAAGATGACCGCCCGGAGGCGACCCGGCGATCTCCTGGGATGTCTTCAACGACGTCGTCCGCCCGCTAATCCGCATCGCGGACGAGAATGACCCGGTGACCAGGCTGACCCGGGCGCTGCTTACGATGAACAACCACATCCACGAGGATCCCGAACGCCTGGAAACACTGGCGAACATGGCGGCTTTCGCAACCGCGAAGTTGGGCCAAGGCGAACTAGCCAGGACATTGGCAACTTTCCGCCAGCCCGTCCGGTCAGGCCGGTCAGGCGCTAACGGATCTCCGCCTGCTCAGGCTCCCGCCGCAGCGCCAGCCACGACACCACCACCACAGCAGACCACTTTATAATAGGGTTAGCGCCATTCGTCGGCTGCCATCATCAAGCGCGAACTGCGTAGTGAGCATGCATGGGTCTTTTGGTGCAGTCACCCCTGGGACACAAATGATCAAGCTCCGACCTGCGAGTATGCGTGGGATAAGGATTTTCCAAGTATGTCCCGCCAGGTCAGAGGCATGGGGCTTGGTTCACGTCCACGGGAGTGGTGTATGGGGTAGCCGATCCTGATGTGACTGCTTTGCCGGAGTACGGCGTGTCGCCGTGAAGGCAGGCGGCCACCTCGCGATCCTTCGAAGTGGATTCATGGCAACGAAGGAGAGCAAAGTGGCCGTAGGTGACATTGTGCCGGTTCCCGGCGCGCAGTTCGAGGAGACCCTGGCATCGGCGAGCCCGGATGTGCTGCGGGAGATGATCCGGGAGTTCGCCCAGCGGATGATGGACGCCGATGTCGAGGTCGCGTGCAACGCGGGGTACGGGGAGGTGACGCCGGACCGTGTGAACTCGCGGAACGGCTACCGGCGTCGGGAGTGGGATACGCGGGCGGGGACCGTGGAGCTGGCGATCCCGAAGCTGCGCACCGGGTCGTACTTCCCGTCGTTCCTGGAGCACCGCCGCCGTGCCGAGCGGGCGCTGGCCTCGGTGGTGGCCACGTCGTACCTGCTGGGCGTCTCGACCCGGCGGGTGGAGAAGCTCGCCGCCTCTCTCGGCGTCATCGGGCTGTCGAAGTCGCAGGTCAGCGCGATGGCCGCGGAACTGGACGAGCTGGTGGAAGGGTTCCGGAACCGGCCGCTGGATGCCGGGCCGTACACCTTCGTGTGGATCGACGCGCTGACCCAGAAGGTCCGCGAGGGCGGCCGCACGGTGAACGTGCACTGCCTGATCGCGACCGGCGTGAACGCCGACGGGTACCGCGAGATCCTGGGCATCGACGTGACCAGTTCGGAGGACGGCGCGGGCTGGCTGGCGTTCCTGCGCGGCCTGGCCGCCCGGGGCCTGTCCGGCGTGCAGCTGGTGACCAGCGACGACCATGCCGGGCTGGTGAACGCGATCGCCGCGGTGCTGCCCGGAGCCGCATGGCAGCGCTGTCGTACGCACTACCATCGCAACCTGCTCACCCGGGTGCCCAAGACCGCCCAGCCGTGGGTCTCCACCCTGGTCCGCACCATCTTCGAGCAGCCCGACCCGGCCTCGGTCCGCGCCCAGCACCGCCAGGTCGTCGGCGCGCTCGAAGCCAAGCTGCCGGCCGCCGCCGCCCATCTCGACGAGGCCCGCGACGACATCCTGGCGTTCACCGCCTTCCCCCGCGAGGTCTGGCGCCAGATCTGGTCCAACAACCCGCAGGAGCGGCTGAACAAAGAGGTCAGGAGACGGACCGACGTGGTGGGCATCTTCCCTGGCCGCGACGCCATCATCCGCCTGGTCGGCGCGGTGCTGGCCGAGCAGAACGACGAATGGACCGAATCGCGCCGCTACATGGGACTGGAAATCCTCGCTGCCTGCCGTAAAGCGGCCCAGCCCGGCATGGGAGAGAATGGCACTAGTGAGGCTGGATTGACAATAGAGGCCATTCCTGCTTAAATGGACATAGATCGCGAGGTGGCCATTTCATACACCATCTCTCGGGACGTGGCCTGGGGCTTGTGTCGGCTTCAGGCTGCAGTCCGGTTAACCGGATACGCAGAAAGCACCCAGATCCACTGAAAGCACATTTCACGAGCAGACACCGAAACTGCTGACGCTGATCGACTGAGGTTGTCCCCGTTCGCCGGGCACGTCGGGCGACTTCCGCGGCCTTAGCGACCCGGCTTCCGGGCTGGCGGGGAAGTCTGCGGCGCATTTCCGGAACTCTGGCGATGCGGTACAGGGATAAGGACAGCTTCCCTGATGGCCCAAGGCCAACTAGGTCAGGTGCCCAGTTGCGGAAGCTCAGCTGATTTGTGTCTCGCCTGGCTGGTGCGGCAGCCGGGCGAGTACCCGCCATCCGCCGCCGTCCGCCGGGCCGGCGCTGACCTCGCCACCGCAGGCCGCTACCCGCTCCCGCATCCCTGTCAGCCCGCGGCCGCTACCGGCCTGTTCAAGCCCGGACGGCGGGCCGGTAGCGGGCCCGTTGAGCACGCCGATCTCGACGTGCCCGCTCGTCCCCTCGATGACGATGTCGACCGGCGCACCTGGCGCGTGCTTGAACGCGTTAGTCAGGCTCTCCTGGACCACCCGGTAGGCCGCGTCGGATGCCCGGGCCGGCAGGCCGCCCGCGGAGCCGGTAAACCGGCAGCTGACGGCCAGCCCGGTAGCGCCCGCTCGCGCGACGAGCTCGCCGATCAGCCCGATGCTGTCGGCGCCACCCGGCCGCGAGTCATGGTCCAGCAAATCCACCAAGCGTCCTATCTCCGCCTCGGCCTGCCGTGCGGCCTCGCCGATAGAGTCGAACGCCTCGGCCGCCAGGGCCGGGTCCGTCGCGGCGAGCCGGCCGCCGGCGCTCGCCTGGATCACCATCACGCTGACGCAGTGCGCCACGATGTCGTGCAATTCACGGGCGATCCGGCCCCGCTCATAACGGACCGCTTCGGCCGCGAACAGCTCACGCTCAGCCTCCAGCTCTCGGCCGCGGACGGCAAGCTGCTCGGTGATCTGACGTCGCGAGCGGACAACCAGCCCGACCGCCCATGAGCCGATCGTGACGACCACGATGATCGGGTTGAACTGAGCCGGGCCGAGTGCTAGCTGCAGGCCGGCGCCCAGGAACAGCAAGATGAGCACCGACCGTCCCAGGTCAGCGCCGGCGCCCAGGGAGTAGGTGAGCATGAAGACCGGCACGAGGATCAAGCTGCCCGGCATGGCCGCCGAGGATCCCAGTGCGGCTACGGCCAGGCAGCAGGCCGCCGCGACGGCCGCCAGCTGGGGGTGGGCGCGCCGCACGATGACGCAGCTGAACGCGCTGACCGCGCAGCCCGCTTCGAGCAGGTTGTTCGCACCGTGCAGCAAACCCTGAAGGGCCAGGAATACCAGCAGGAACGCGGTGAGCCCGAGGGCCACGAGCGCGTCGCCGCGCCAGCCGCCAGTGATCGTCTGGACGCGGTCACGAGGACGCATGGCCCACGGTCAACGGCAACTGGACGAGCGCGGCGCAGCGGCCGGAACCGGTCTGGATCCGCAGCGTTCCGCCCAGCAGCGCAACTCGCTCCCGCGCCACGGCGAACGCTGTCACCGGGTCGGCTTGCTGGCTCGCAGGGCCAGCCACGTCCAGCTCCAGCGCACCGGGGCCGAACCGCACGCGCACGTCGATGCGCGCCCCGGGCGCGTCCTGCAGGACGGCGAGCAGGTGCTCGGCAATCCGGTAGGCCGAGAGCTCAACGCCAGCCGGCAAAGCGCGCGGACTGCCCTCGACACTCAGCCGCGCGTCGGCGCTGGTGGCATTCTCCAGCAGGCTGCCAAGCTGGGCCAGCACCGGCTGCGGCCCGGTCAGCCTTTCCTCCCGCAAAGTGCCCACCACCTCCCGCATCTGCGTCAGGGTGGCCCGTCCGTTGTCCTCCACGGCCATGAAGGCGCGCCGGGCTCCAGCCGGATCCGCGGTGATCAGCTCGCGCCCGGCCGCGGCTGCGACCGCCATCGCGGTGATCCGCTGGTGCAGGAACACATCGAGATCCGCTGCCACCCGAGCCCGATCCGCTGCCACCGCCAGCCGCGCTGTCTGTTCACGCTGCTCGCGGAGCTCGGAATTCCGCTCGCGCAAGGCAGCTGCGGCCAGGCTGCGGGACCGCGCCAGCCGCCCCGCCAGATAAGATCCCGCCACGGCCGGAAGCCCCGCCACAAGGAAACCAGCCCCGAGCACGGGGTCACAGAACGCCTGCGTGGTGACCGCGGCGACGCAGAACGCCTCGGCAACAGCCAGCCTGTACCCGTCCAGCCGGGTCGCCGCGAAGAACGCGATCACAAACACCGCCGGAAGGCCTGGGCCACAGCGCACCATCGGGCCAATCAACAGCGCGTTCACCGCGGCACCTACGGACACGGCAGCCGCGGCCGCCGCCGGGGCACGGCGCTCCCAGACCACGGGAAGGGTCATGGCCAGCACCGCCAGAGTAGCGACGGCACCACCTTGCCGGTGCCCGGTCCTGATCACGCCGCTGACGAGGGCGATGGCATACAGGCTCAGGACGGCCGCGAGCGCGAGGTCGCCCCAGCCGATCTCGCGCATCCCCCGCATCCCCCGCATCCCCCGCACTGGCCGCCAGAGCCAGCTCACCAGGCTGATCGCGGTCACGGGTGCTCCCCTCCGCCGACGACTCATTGTCGCCCCGGCGGATCTCCCAGCGCCAGCCCTGGTATTCGCGGCCATACCGGCACGCTAGAGCAGACCCGGGATCCAGGCGTCCGTCCCCAGGACGACGTGCAGGCGCCGGTGTCCCCCCGCAGATGGACGCTGCCCGGCAGATCACCCGGCTACGATGGCCGAGGGCCTACTAGGGGCGAGGCGAGTCATGCCGTGACCAGCGCGTTCAGCTCAGCAAGCGAGGCTGGGGCCGCTATTTCCAGCTCAGCGGGCGACGGCGGCGCCCGTGCGATCTCTGTCGTCATCGCCGATGACCAGCGGCTGGTCCGCGCGGGCTTCCGCGTCATCCTGGCGGGCGAGCCGGGTATCCGGGTGGTCGGCGAGGCCGCAGACGGCCTGGAAGCTATCGAGCTGGCGCGCACGCTGGCGCCCGCCGTCATCCTGATGGACGTCCGGATGCCGAACATGGACGGCCTGGCGGCGGCCCGGCACATTCTCGGCAGCTGCGACAGCCGGGTGCTGATCCTGACGACCTTCGACGCTGATGAGTACGTCTACGAGGCGCTCAGGATGGGAGCGAGTGGTTTTCTGCTCAAAGATGCGCCACCAGAGCAGCTGATAGCCGCTGTGCGATGCGTCGCAGCCGGCGATGCGCTGATCGACCCGTCGATAACCAGGCGCCTGATCGGCCGTTTCGCTCAAGCTGTGCGGCCGACCGCGCTTCGGCCAGCGCAGCTGAAGGACCTCACGGAGCGAGAGCTGGATGTGCTGCGGCTCGTCGCCCGCGGGCTGACCAACGCTGAGATAGCCGCCGAGCTCATGGTCGAGGAGAGCACAGTCAAGACCCATGTCAGCAGGATCTTGATGAAGCTCGCGCTCCGCGACCGGGTTCAGGCCGTCGTTATCGCCTACGAGTCCGGATTCGTACGGCCCGACGACCCGGCCGGCCGCTCCTAGCCAGCTACCCCTGGGCGGACGGGCGGTCCGCAAGATCCCCCGTCAGGCGGATCACAGGCAAGCTGCCCCTTGCCTAGCGTTCGTGCTATCACATCACCGACTGGGCCCTACCGGCCCCGGGCAAATGGAGGTCGCAGTGAACGGTCCGCAGCGAAAGGTGGCTGGCTGGGCGGGGATCCTGTTCGTGGTGCTGTTCGTCGCCGGGATCGTCTTGACCAGTGTCGGCAACTCGCCCAGCCTGAACGCCAGCGCGGCCACGATCACGCAGTACTACCAGAGCCACCATGCAGGGATCCTGGCCGGCGAGCTGCTCATCAACCTGGCTTCCGTCGTGCTGTTGTGGTTCGTCGGCGGCCTGTACGCCATCATCCGCCAGCGCGATGAGCACGGTTTCCTGGCCCCGGTTGTTCTCGGCTCGGGGATCGCTGCCGTGGCACTCGGCATCGTGAGCGATATCGCCGGGACCATCGCCGGCTTGCTAGCCGCCCAGCACCAGCTCACAGATCCCTCGCTGACGCGGGCTCTGCTCGAGCTCAGCGACGGCGTCCACCTGGCGTTCTTCCCGCTGGTAGCGCTGACGGCGACCCTGGCCGCGGCCATCTTCCAGGGCGCGATAGGCGCCCGGTGGCTAGGCTGGCTGAGCGGGCTGAGCAGCGCCGCCTGCCTGGTCAGCGTCCTGCTCGGCAGCCTCGGCACCAACCGCCCGGTGCCACCCGTCGGCCTGCTTGGCTTCTTTATCACCGTGATCGCCCTGAGCGTGAGCATGCTCCGCCACCTCTCGGCTGCATCCGCGGCCAGGCAAGAAAGCCGGCCGGCAACCGCTGCGCACCAATAGCCCAACCCCGGACCCGGGGCCTCTGGCGTGCCTGGCGAGGCATCCCGGTCCCCTTGCTGCCAGCGTCGGCACGTTCATCGGCCGCGCCGCCATGGCGATTGCCGGTGCGGGCCTCACAGCCGAACGAGGCAGCGCCACCGAGCATCACGTGCTCGCTGGGTGGCGGTGGAGCCAGCGGCCGGCCTCACGACAGCGTCAATGTCGGGTGCGGCAGACGGACTAGCCGCGACGCGGCATACGGAGGAGTGAGAGGACCTGAACGCGATGCGCGATGACCCCACCGCCCTGGTGATACGCGCGAGAAACGGCGAGAAGCAGGCGTGGGACGAACTCGTCGATCGATACGCCCCGCTGATGTGGTCCATCTGCCGCAGATACCGGCTGGGCCGGGCTGATGCCGAGGACGTCGGCCAGAGCGTCTGGATGCGGTTGGTGGGCCAGCTTGCGTCACTTCGCGATCTGGCCGCGCTTCCCGGCTGGCTCGCCACCACCACCCAGCAGGAATGCGGCCGGGTCCTGCGTGCAGCACCGAACCAGGAGGCTCTCCGGCATTCGCCGGAAATTCCGGACGCAATGACGGGGCGACGGAATCTGAGCTGCTCCGGGCCGAGCGCTACGCGGCGCTGCGCGAGGCGTTCACGCGCCTGCCCGCTGGCTCCCAGCAGCTCATCGCCCTGCTCATCCAGGACCCCCCGACACCGTACGCCGAGATCAGCGCCAAGCTGGGCATCCCGGCCGGGAGCATCGGGCCCAGCCGCAGCCGCTGCCTGGACAAGCTGCGCCGTGATCCGGCAATCGCCGCCCTGATCAACGCCGAGACTTCGAATCCGGGAATTGGCACTGAGGTGCAGCCGACGGGGCGGAGCTGACCCTCACGTCTGCCTGGCCAGGAGTGACGAGCTGTAAACCGCCCGGCTTACCGCTGTCGTCAACGGGCGACTCCTGGACCGGTGCCGGCGGGGTTGGTCCACATTGGGCCGCCGATGAACCGCGCCGCGGCCCGATCGGCCGCTGTCATTGGGTATCGTCCGCGCCCAGCGCAAACTCAGCGGCGAGGATGCATTGGCTATTTAGTGCATTCGCCCCTCGGACACAAAAACCGGTGCGATTTCCCCAAAACAGACATCGCTTGAACACGTGCTGGGCGGCCGGCTTCGAGGCCACCGCGGCACCCGGCCGCGCAGCCGCCTCCTGTCCGGGAGGCGGCCATTCCTCCCGGCCCGTCGCCCCTGTGATCCCTGGCGCCAGCCCCGGCCATTGGCCGGCCAAGCGTGGTGCGGGCCGTCCCCTGCCGTTTGGCCAGCCCGCCTGCAGGGTGTCCAAATATGGTGCGGTGTATTACTGCAGCTATCCTGATCGCCCTCCACGACCGTTGACCACCAGTCGTGCACCCAGCCCCGACGGCAGAGCCGGAGACACGCCTCCATGACAGAACCGAGCCAGGCCGCCCCA
>Ga0302314_10019141_pt1 | contig 11387 bp, 10 predicted proteins | sample III_Palsa_N2_3_FD_200533 | JGI IMG/M metagenome (GOLD analysis project Ga0302314, IMG submission 200533) | Peat permafrost microbial communities from Stordalen Mire near Abisko, Sweden - III_Palsa_N2_3 | ecosystem: Environmental > Terrestrial > Soil > Palsa > Peat permafrost | place: Sweden... | reverse complement strand
ATGGAGCGTTCGGCGCCCTGGGCATGCTGACCCCGGAGATCGCCCCGCGCCTCAAGGGCATCGAGCGCGCCGACTCCCTCGCCTTCGACTTCCACAAATGGGCGCACGTTCCCTACGACGCCGGTTTCATCCTGGTTCGGGACGGCGGGCTGCATCGCGATACCTTCGCGACCTCAGCGGCCTATCTGTCGCGGGAGACGCGAGGGCTGGCCGGCGGCGAGTTCTGGCCCTGCGACTACGGGCCGGACCTGTCGCGGGGATTCCGGGCGCTGAAGGTCTGGTTCACGCTAAAGGTGCTGGGGACCGACGCCATCGCCCGCGCCATTGAGCACAACTGCGCCCTGGCGCGCGAGCTCCAGGCCCGCATCGAGGCTGAGCCGGAGCTGGAGGTGCTGGCGCCGGCGCAGATGAGCATCGTCTGCTTCCGCTACCGCGCGCCCGACGCGGTGAACCGCGCCATCGTCACCGACCTGCACGAGGCCGGCGCCGTCGCGCCGTCGCTGACCACCATCGACGGCAAGGCCGCCATCCGCGCGGCCCTGTTCAACCATCGCACCGAGACCCGCGACATCGAGACCCTGGTTGAGGGCGTACTCGCCTGCGGCCGGGCCAGGACGGCCAAGGAGGCCGCGGCATGAATAACGCCCCTTCGACGATTGGTCTGGCCGCCTTGTCGCGGATGGTGTTCCAACAGACGGACCTGGCGCCGGTCTGGGCTGGCTTGATCAACATGGCGACCAAGGACCTCACCGACGCCTCGGCCATCCTGGACCTGTCGACCCTGGCCATCCTCACCGGCGACATGGCCGGCGGTCTGGACCTGCAGGCGCAGGCCCTGCAGCGCCAACGCCTCTATCGCCGCGCCGCGCCCGGGAAGCCCGGCCTGCGCCTGCTGGCCATCTCGGCGCCGGGCGACCTGATGGCCAATACCCCGATCGACTTCCTGCTGGCCGGCTCAGACATCGAGTTGATCACCCTCTATGTCTGCGCCGACCATCCGCTTCCCGAGACCGTCCCCGAGCACGATGTCGCCTTCCTGGCGGTGGGCGAGTCGGAGGCGAACAAGCCGATCCTGGGCGCCCTCGGCGCCCGCCTCGCCAATTGGCCCAGGCCGATCCTGAACGCCGATCCCGCCCGTATCGCCGGCCTGACCCGCGATGGGGTTGCGACGATGATGGCCGGCGCGCCAGGGCTGCTGGCGCCCATGGCCGATCGGCTGGCCCGGGACCAACTCGCAAACCTGGCGGATTTTCCGATCATCGCCCGGCCGATCGGCTCTCACGCCGGCAGGGGGTTGGAGAAGCTCGATGACGCCGCCGCCGTTCGCGCCTATCTGGACGCCCAGCCGGCGGCGCGTTTCTATGTCTCGCCCTTCATCGACTACGCCCGCGCCGACGGCCTTTTCCGCAAGCAGCGGATCGCCTTCATCTCGGGGCGGCCCTTCCTCTGCCACCACGCCGTCTCGGCGCACTGGATGGTCCACTACATGAACGCGGCCATGCTGGGTTGTGCGGAGAACCGGACGGAAGAGGCGCTGACCATGCGCGATTTCGACCAGGACTTCGCCATGCGGCATCGCGAGGCGCTCGCCGCCCTGGCCGCCCGTATCGGCCTGGACTATTTCGCCATCGACTGCGGCGAGACCAAGGGCGGCCGGCTTTTGCTGTTCGAGGCGGACGTTGCGATGATCGTCCACGACATGGATCCGCCGGACCTGTTTCCCTACAAGGCGCCGCAGATGAAGCTGGTGTTCGAAGCCTTCCAGGCCATGCTGCGCCACGCAGCGGCGTCCGGGGCCAGAGTGGGTCTACACGCGGCCTAGACGCGAGATCGTTTCGGCGACCTCAGCCGCGGCGTCCAGCGCGGCCATCGCTCGGTCGATCAGGCCGGCGACGCCCGCATCCGCCGCTACGCTCTCCGCGATCAGCCGGGCGCTGTTGCAGAGCCGCAGGGCGCTGATCGGCCGGCCATCGCGCTCGCCGCAGAGCACCGGTTGGCCGAGCCGCACCCGGCTGCTCATCAGCCCACGATAAACATCCTGATGGGCGGCCAGGCTGAGGAAGCCGCCGCCGGCGCGGTGGCGCAACAGAAAGGGGAAGATGGTCGGGATGGCGTCCCAGTGGGCGCCCGCGCCGAGCGCGGACCGTTCCAGCGCGCGGGTTTCGAGCCGCTCGAAGCGAGGGTCGCCGTCCAGCCGCGCCTGGACCGCGTCGGCGAATCCGCGCGCGGCGATCTCGATCGCGGCGTCCGGAAGGGCGCGGAAGGCGCGCAGTTCGCTCATGGCGGCTTCCCAGCGCAGCAGCAGGCCATAGTTGGCCACGTCGGTGAGCGCCGTGCCGGCGACCCAGCCCATGGGCCATTCCGCCCGCGCGGAATAGGGACGCAGGCCCGGACGAGGCAGGCGAGCCCGCAATCGTTCGGCCACCTGGCCGGGAACCAGCAGGGCGGCGGAAAAGGTCGGCCCGGTGAGGAACTTCGAGCCGGTCACCGCCACCAGGAAGCCGTGGTCGAGATAGGCGCGCAAGGTTTGCGGCGACAGGCGGAACTGGCAGGCGTCGATCAGCACCTCGACGCGCTCGCCGAACCGTTCGGATAAGGCCGCCACCGCATCCAGCCCAGGCGAGATCAGGCCGGTCTTTGAGACGTCGGCGACGGTGAGCAGGACCCTTCGGCCGGCGGCCAGCGCCGCCTTTGCGACGGCGTTCAACTCGGCCTCGACCTCGCCGGCCGGACGCAGGGCCCCGTCGGACGCGCGCGCGGCCAGGGTGATGACCTCGGCGCCGCCGACGCCGGACACCGCGCCTTCGCTGACAGGTGAACCGAGGGCGGTCCAGCCGCTGAAATGACGGCCGGCCAGCGCCGCGGGCACGCCGCTGCCGGTCTCCTGGGCCTCGATGTTGATGCAGACGGTGGGCGTGGTGGCGGGGCCCGAGACCAGTTCGGCGACAACGACATGCAGGTCGGTGCCGGAGGCGGCGAACACCACATCCAGGCCGCAGGTGTCCCGCAAGCCACAGAGTTCGATCAGCTCGCCGCGCAGCCGCTGAAGTTCGCGCGCATAGGTCACGCTTCGGGACTCGCGGCCGTCGGCATCGGCCAGGCGCTGGCGCAATGCCCGAGCGGCGTCGTACCCTTGCGGGGAGATGATCGAGGCGGTGGCCGAGCCGAAGTCGGCCGGGCCGGGATCGGGCCTGGCCGAGCAGCCGTAACGGCTGCGGCCGGTCACCGGGTCGAGCGCCAAGCGGGCATCCCCGCCCTCGCCGAGCATGATCTCTACGGCGGGCAGAGCAAGCTTAGCGGTTTCCTGAGGGCCCCGGCCCGGCGCGGCGGCGAGATCGATCGAGACGGGACGCAGCAACGCTTCGGTCATGAACCAACTCAATATTGAACGTCGGCCATACCAACACTTGCGGACGCGACGCTTTGTAAGGCCAGCATCTCTCCATCACGTTGATCGAGCATTAACCGTAAACGGATAGGGTGGTTAACGACCTAGGGCATTGCAACCTTTAGCCCTTCTCGTTGCTTGGAGTCGTCTTGTCATGAAGGACGTGATGCCAAATTCGAGCGACAGTCAGCGCGAGGCGATCGAGGAGCTCTGGGCCGCCGTCTTCGGCGACGCCCCACAGGTCTGCTGCGACCCGCGCCGGCTTGCCGACGTCCTCATCCGCAATCTGCCGCCGGTTCCGCCCTATGGCGACCCGCCGAGCCGGCGCGACCACGAACCGCTTCCCCCCGTCCGCGCCCCCGGGGGTCTTGGGCGCCGCTGAAGCCGACCCGCCCGATGGGACGCATGGCGTTCCGATCCAGCTAGCGTTGCAATTCGTCCGACAAGGCTTCATGCCTGCGGCAATCGTGTCGTGTAACGAACGGCGCGGCCACGGCGTACTGGCGAAAGATAGGGGCGTGAGCGAGGAAGGACGGCTCAAGGCGTTGATGTTGCGGGGGCTGGACGGAGACGCCAGCGCCCACGGCGAGCTTTTGACGCTGATGAGCCGCTATCTGCGAGGCTATTTCGGCCGCAGGCTGGGCGCGGCGACGGCCGATACGGAAGATTTGGTGCAGGACACGCTGTTGACCATCCACCTGAAGCGCGAGACCTACGATCCGGCCCAGCCCTTCACGCCCTGGGCCTATATGCTCGCGCGCTACAAGCTGCTGGATCATTTTCGCAAGGATCGCGCGCGGACGATGGTGCCGCTGGAAGACGCGGGCGTGCTGTTGGCGGTCGAGAACACCGAGGAGGGCGCCGTGCGACGGGATCTTGGCAAGCTGCTCTCCGGCCTGCCGCCGCGCCAGAGCCAACTTCTACGGGACGTGAAACTGACCGGCCTTTCCATGGAGGAGGCGGCCGCCAAGTCCGGCATGAGCGTCTCGGCGGTGAAGGTCAGCATTCATCGTGGCCTGAAGACCATGGCCAAGAAGGTGCGTGATGCGGACCGATGAGCTGATCGCCATCCTGGCCGGCGACGCCACGCCAACGCCGCCGGGCCGGGCGCGCCAGCGCCTGCTGCTGGCCTGCCTGGCCGGCGTCCTCGGCGCGGCCGCGCTGGTGTTTGGCAGCCACATCCTGCCGGCGAAGCACGACTTTTCCACGGTCATCCTGACCGCCCCCTTCTGGATGAAGCCGGCCTATGCCGCCTGGCTGGCGGTTGGCGCCTTCATGCTTGTGGACGCCATGGGGCGCCCGGGAGCCAAGGCTGACGCGGGGCGGCTGGTGGGCGCGGCCGCATTCGCGGCGATCGCTGGCCTGGCCGCGGTCAACCTTGCGCTCACCGCCCCGGACAACAGGATGCACGCCATCATGGGCTCCAGCTGGTGGTTCTGTCCCATCGCCATCGTGATCAGCGCCATCCCGGCCCTGATCGCGGTGATGATCGCCTTGCGCGCCATGGCCCCGACCCGCCTGGTCCGCGCCGGCCTGGCGGCGGGACTGCTGGCCGGCGGTGTGGGCGCGAGCATCTACGCCCTCTGGTGCCGCGAGACCACCGCCGCCTTCGTGGCGGTCTGGTACACCCTGGGCATCGTCGCCTGCGGCGGCGTCGGCGCGCTGCTGGGGCCGCTGGTGTTGCGCTGGTAGCGGGCGGAGCTACAGCCCGAACCAGGGCTTTCCCGCCCCCCACGCCCCGGCGATCAGCGCGGCCAGCAGGATCAGGCCGGCGTCCCGGTTGGATCTGAACAGCCGCAGCGCCAGCGTGGGATCATCGACCTTGAGCGCCCGCGCCTGACGAAACAGGTGAATGGCGTAGACCGCCATCAGCGGCAGGAACAGGGGGCCCAAACGGCCCGCCACAGCCGTGGCGACCGCCAACGCCGCCGCCAGGTGGTAGAACAGCAGCACCCCCGCCGGCGCCGCCGCCCCCAGGCGCCGCGCCGAGGACTTGACGCCGGCCAGCGCGTCGTCCTCCAGGTCCTGCACCGCGTAGATGGTGTCGTAGCCCAAGGTCCAGAACACACCGCCGGCGTAGAGGAACAGGACCGCGATGTCGAAGTGGATGACCGTTCCGCCGGCGAAGTCGTTTGTCACCCAATGCATTACGTCCCAAAGCGTCGGCATATGCAGGGCCGCCACATAACCCATCAGTGCGCCCCAGTTGAAGGTCAGGCCAAGCCAGGCTTGGGGCCACCAAGTGATCCGCTTCATGAAGGGGTAGATAGCCACCAGGGCCAGGGAGGCGATGCCGAGGATCACCGTGGCCAGGTTGAAGCTCAACAGGATCACCAGGCTGATCAGACAGCACGCCGCAATGTAGGCGAGCGCGCCCTTGACGCCGATCTGGCCCGAGGCCAGCGGCCGGGCGGCGGTGCGGGCGACCTTGGCGTCGATGTCGCGGTCGACGATGTCGTTGAAGGCGCAGCCCGCCGCCCGCATCAGCGCCGAGCCGATAGCGAACAGCACGATCAGGCGAAGGTCCGGCAGGCGCCGCTGCATCGCCGCGGCCAGCGCGATTCCCTGCCAGCCGGGGAGCAGCAGCAGCCAGATCCCCGCCGGCCGGTCGAACCGGCCAAGCTTCAGCCAGGGCCGCAGGGCGATCGGCGCGTGCCGGTCGACCCAGTTGGTGGGCGCTGCGTCTGGAAGCGGCGCTGTGGCGGTCATGCGCGCGTTATAGGACGGAATCGCGGCAGGTGCGCCAGGGCGAAGTCCCAAAAAGCCCCTCCCATGCAGCCAGGCGGTGGAATGAGCCTTAAGGTCTTGGTGGAACGGTCGCTTCGGAACTCGACTTGGTCAAGGACGACGCTGCGCGTCGCCGCGAAGCGGCCGCCGAAGGCGGTCCTTGAGCAAGGCGAGTTCCGAAGCAAAGATCGCCTCCAAGACATCAAGGCGGCGTCTCTCAAGGGAGACAGCTTGTCGGCGCTTTACGCCTAGGCCTGCAGCAGCCCGCAGAACCAGTCGAGCCCTGGGTCCAGTTCGTCGCGGCGCACGGCCCAGACCGTCCATGACCGATCGAACTTGGGCAGCTCCAGCACCTGCAACGGCAGGGTCTTGGCCTGCTGTTCAGCCAGGCGCCGTGAGCAGGTGGCGATGGCGTCCGACGCGGCCACCAGCTCCAGCGCCATCTCCCATCGCGGCACCACCCCCACCGTGGCCACCGCGCCGGAGCTGGGGATGGGGTCTTCGCCCACCGCCGGCCCGCTGATCTCGTCGTCGGGCATATAGGCCGAGGCGAAGACATGGCCGGTGGCGGCCCAGCCGGCCAGGTCGATCGATCCCTTGATGGTCGGATGCCCCTGGCGCGCGGCGACGCAGTAGCGGTCTTCGAACAGGCGCCGGCCGGCCAGGCCCTCCGGCAGGCTCTCGAACCGGCCGAGCACGAGATCGACCCGGCCGCGCCGCAGGGCGTCCACCGCCCAGTGGCCGCGCATGTGCTGGTAGGTGAAGGTCAGGCTGGAGGTTTCCGCGCGCAGCCGGCGCACCAGGCCGCCGTCGATCAGCCCCACCGCATATTCGGTGCCCGCGACATTGAAATTGCGCCGGCTGCGCGCCGGATCGAACCTGGGGTCCAGCCGAATCGTCCCGCCGATCAGGTCGATCAGGGCGTCGATCCGCGGCGCCAGGTCCGTAGCGCGCCGCGTCGGCTCCAGGCCGTGTGGAAGCCGCAGGAAAAGGGGGTCGCCGAACAGGTCGCGCAAACGCGACAGGGCGTGGCTCACCGCCGACTGGCTGAGGCCGAGTTGCGCCGCCGCGGCCGTCGTCCGCCGCAGCCGATACAGCTCGCGGAAGATCAGCAGCAGGCCGCCGTCCATGCGGCGGATATCGTCCATGTCGATATCAGTCATGCACCCTATTCAGTATTCCGATTTCTGAAGGAGCGCTAGTTCGTCTGCGTCATCGCCAAAGGAGGCTTCCCATGACGCTTCGGACACACCTTCTCAGGCTCGCCCTCGGCGCCGCCCTTGCCGCCTTCGCCGCCGAGGCGCAGGCCGATCCCGCCGCGCCCTCGCCGAAACTTGGCCCCTGCGATGCGGCGTGGTTCGCCGCCTCGGCCACCAGCGACTATCGCTATGATGGCTTCAGCGAAAGCAACCGCGAACCGACCTGGCAGGTGAACCTGCACTGCTGGCGCACCGACGGTTTCTACGCCGGGACAGAGCTGACGGGCGTCAACTTCGAGGACCACCCGCGCACCGGCTATGAGGCGGACTTCTATGCCGGCAAACATATCAAGCTGTGGACGTCGGACCTCAATCTGGAAGTCCTGTTCGCCACCTTCCCGAGCCAGCGCACCGGCGGGCCCAGCTATGGATTCGCCGAACCCAGCGCGGAGCTGTCCCACGACTTCGGCAAGCTGAAGCTGAGCAGTCTGGTCGGCTGGTCGCCCAACGATTCCGGCAATACCGGCCAGGCCTGGCATGTCCGGCAAACCGCCGCCTACGCCCTTACCGACTGGCTTTTCGTGAGCGGCCATCTCGGCCGGTGGTGGATCGCCCGGGGTGTGGACCGCGACCACTACGACATCGGCGCCACCACCCGCTGGCGGCATTTCTCGCTGGATGTCCGCTACGGCGGGACCGACCTGCCCCTGACCCGCTGCTACTACACCCAATGGTGTGCGCCCGGCCCCAGCGTGACGCTGACCTATGGGGCAGTCCTGTAAGCGAGACGGCGGTTCAGGGCGCTGACACGATCGTGCGAATCCGTCGATGTTGGCGAATGATCCGAGCGTTTGCACCTCTGGCCTGGCTATTGGCGCTGCTGAGCCTCTGTCTTGCCGGCTGCTACGCCTCCCCCGGCCTGCTGCTCGACTCCGACGAGGCGGTCCAGCCGCTGCTCGACGGGGTCTATGTCCGCGACGACGATCCGGCCGACCGGTTCCAGCTCACCGAGACTGCCGATGGCTGGTATCGGATCGAACGCTACAACGCCAACGGCACGATCGGAGAGACGCACCGGGCATTGTTCACGCCCATGGCGCTGGAGGACGGCCGGCCCGCGTTCGCCATCGCTGAGCAGGAGGGCGACGGCGACCGCTACGCCTACGCGGTGGCGACGATCACGAACGGCCGTGTCCAATTGGCTACACCCGACTGTGTCGATCCGAGCGACCGCAACCTTGCTGTTGACCACGGCGGCGACGCGGACGACGATGAGGGTATGACCGCCTGCACCTTCCATAACCGTGGCGCGCTGCTTTCAGCGCTCGCCGCCTTTGCGGGCCAAGCCGACTTCGGTCGCCCGTACCAACGACATTGACTCAATAAGGCTCGCACCAGGCTTGCGCCTGGCCCTTCGCGGGCCAGGAAACCGAAGCCATGAGCGAAGTATTCGACGAAGACACAGGCGAGTTCCGCAAGCGAACCCTGTCCAACTTCCAGGTCCTGAAATTCATCTCCCGATACTGGACGCGCCAGCCGGTGCGGCTGGCCGGCGCCGTCGTCACCACATTGGTGGCGATCGGCTTTGAATCGACCATGCCCAGGGCGGCCGAAGCCCTGGTCGACGCCACCCGCCACGTCCCCGCCAGCGCCCATGTGGCCTGGCAGGCCTGGCTGTTCTTCGTCGGCGTCTATGTGACCTATTCGGTGATCCGCATCACCGGCCTGCGGTTCTTCTGGAACAGCCTGGCCGCCAACAACATGGAGCAGATGACCAACGAGGCGTTCCGGCGGGTGCAGGCTTTCTCGTCGGACTGGCATGGCGACACCTTCGCCGGGGCCACCGTGCGGCGCATCTCGCGGGCCATGTGGGGCTATGACGTGGTGTCCGACGCGGTGGTGATGTGGATCGGCCCCGCGCTGATCGTGCTGACCGTGCTGTCGGTGAAGATGATGCTGCGCTGGCCGCTGATCGGCGTCTATTCCCTGGCCATGGTGGCGCTCTACATCGCCGCCAACATCCTGTTCTCCAACTACTATGTGATGAAGGCGAACCGGAAGTCGGTGGCGCTGGATTCGCGCATCGGCGGCGCCCTGGCCGACGCCATCTCGTCCAATCCGACGGTGAAGTCCTTCGGGGCGGAGGCGCGCGAGGAAAGCCGCTTCGCCGCGGTGACCCTGGCCTGGCGCCGCGCGACCCAGACCACCTGGAATCGCTACATCGAGGTGTGGCTGGTGCAGAACCTGCTGCTGGCCATGCTCCAGGGCGGGCTGACGGGCCTGCTGATCCTGCGCTGGCTCGATCACAAGGCCGACCCCGGCGACGTGGCCTTTGTTATCACCACCTTCCTGATCATGAGCGGCTACCTGCGCAACATGGGCGACAACATCCGCATGATGCAGCGCGGCCTGGCCGACGTGGAGGATGTCGCCAGCTATGCGCGGCTGGCGCCCCAGGTGTCGGATCAGGCGGACGCCCGCCCCTTCATCGGCATGGCGGGGGAGATCGTGTTCGATCACGTCAGCTTCCGCTACAAGTCGGCGGACACCGACATCTACGACGACTTCAGCCTGCGCATCACCCCGGGCGAGCGGCTGGCCCTGGTCGGGCCGACGGGATCGGGCAAGTCCACCTTCGTCAAGCTGGTGCAGCGTCTGTACGACGTGCAGGCGGGCCGCATTCTGATCGACGGCCAGGATATCGCCCATGTCACGCAGGGCACGTTGCGCCGGTCCATCGCCGCGGTGCCGCAGGATCCGGCGCTGTTCCACCGCACCGTGGCCGAGAACATCGGCTATGCGCGGCCGGACGCGACCAGCGACGAGATCATCCTCGCCGCCAAGCGCGCCCGCGCCCACGACTTCATCTCCAAACTGCCCAAGGGCTACGACACCCTGGTCGGCGAGCGCGGGGTGAAGCTGTCGGGCGGCGAGCGGCAACGGGTGGCCATCGCCCGCGCCTTCCTGGCCGACGCGCCGATCCTGGTGCTGGACGAGGCCACCTCGTCGCTGGACGTGGAGACCGAGCGGGAGGTGCAGATCGCCACCGAGGCGCTGATGCGCGGTCGCACCACCATCGTCATCGCCCACCGCCTCTCCACCATCCGCCACGCCGACCGCATCCTGGTGTTCGAGAACGGCCGCATCGTCGAGGAAGGCGCGCACAGCGACCTGGTCCACAAGGGTGGGGTGTACGCCCGGCTGAACGCGGTGGCGGAAGGGGCGGTTTAAAACCTTCCCCCTGCATGAGGGAAGGAGGGGCCCGGCCGCGAAGCGGTTGGGAGGATGGGGGCACGACGAATGCGGGTCGCGGAAGAGCCTTGCACTCGTCCCCTCATCCTCCCACGCCTTCGGCGCGGGCCCCTCCTTCTCCCACAAGGGGAGAAGGTCAGCCGAGCGCGCCCTTCAACGCCGGCGCCAACTCTCCGCGCCCCGCCACCGACACTGCGCCCAGCCCCAGCCACAGCGCCATCAGCCGCAGTTCGGCGGCCAGGGCCGGCGCGACTTCACCCTCTATGGCCATCGGCTCCAGATGCGCGGACTGCACCAGCAAGACCCCCGCCTTGCGGTCGGCCTTCAGGTCCACGCGGGCGGTGATGCGGTCGCCCTGCAGGTAGGGCAGCACATAGTAGCCGTGCTCGCGCTTGTGGGCCGGGGTGTAGATCTCCAGCCTGACCTTGCAGCCGAACAATCGCTCGGTGCGCTCGCGGGCCCAGATCAGGTTGTCGAAGGGCGAGAGCAGCGCCTGGGCCTCGATCCGGCGCGGCAGGCGGGCGTTGGGATACAGATAGGCCGGCTGGCGCCAGCCCTGGACCACAACCTCCTCCAGCAGGCCGTCCTCGACCAACTCGGCCAGCCTGGCCCGCGTCGCGCTCACCGACATGCGGAAATAATCGCGCAGGTCAGCCTCGGTCGCCACGCCCATGGCCTGGGCGGCGATCATCAACAGCGCCCGGTGCGCCTCATCGGGTGAAGGCGTCGGCTGGTTTACGATTGCAGCGGGGATCACCCGCTCGGTCAGGTCATAGACTCGTTCGAACCCTCGCCGGGTTTTGGTGGTGATGAAGCCGGAC
>Ga0302314_10019137_pt1 | contig 11388 bp, 8 predicted proteins | sample III_Palsa_N2_3_FD_200533 | JGI IMG/M metagenome (GOLD analysis project Ga0302314, IMG submission 200533) | Peat permafrost microbial communities from Stordalen Mire near Abisko, Sweden - III_Palsa_N2_3 | ecosystem: Environmental > Terrestrial > Soil > Palsa > Peat permafrost | place: Sweden... | reverse complement strand
TAGTCGATGCTGGCTCTGCTCCAGCAAAGCCTGCACGTCGGACGGCAGCGCGTCGCGGTTCTTGGTGAGAAATCCGTTCACCGTGTACTGCACCTCGCCCGCAAAGTGGATAATGCCAAACGTGATGGGGCTCTTCTTGTCCTTTTTAAAGTGCGCGTCGCCCTCGAATCGCTTGCAAATCTTGGCCAGCATCGTGTCGTCCGTGCCCTTGGGCACCGTGAGCTCCTCGTTGATAATCGCAAACAGCCCCGTGCGCGGCGTCTCCAGCACGGCGAGCACCTCGGCATTGTCGCTAAAGTTCACAGACTCAATGTTCAGCCCTTCGGCCTTGTACTCCTCTTGTTCCAGGCGGAAAATGTGCTCGGTGAAAAAACCCTGCAGCTTTTCATTGCAATAGTTGATGCACAGCTGCTCAAACGAGTTGACCACAAAGCTTTCAAAGCCGAAAATGTCCAAAATGCCAATGCTCGACTTGCCGTCGCCCACCTTGAACAGCGTCTGGCCCGTCAAATCCAACTGCGGGTGGTCGCCCGGCTTGGATTCGTCCTCGGCCGTGGCGGCCGTAATGCCGTGCGCGAGCTTTTGGCCCAGCTGCGCCGACTTGGACGCCTGCGTAAAGGCCCAGTTGATGCGCCGAATGAGCCAGTCGAACAGCGCCGAGTACACGGCCTTGGCCATGACGTCGCGCACGTCGTCGGCTTGCTGAATGTTGTACATTTGGTTCACACTAGACCCGCCCACGTTGAGCGCCTTTTGCGTGAGTGCAGTGTTCAGCACCGCCGGCGCCGTCCCAAGCTGATACGCTACGAGCTCGAGCAAAACCTTGTCAGCCACCTCGCACGCCTGGTCCACTCCGGCCATCTTCTTCTCCGCAAATTTAATGTTGCCCAGGTGCAGGATGCCGGCCACCGTGCGTATTACGTCCTCGCGCTCCGTGGCGCTCATGCCCAGCGTCTCCATCGCCTGCATAGTTTCCTCCCAGCCGCGCTCGTCGTTAATCCCCACGCTGGCCTCGGGGTCGTACAAGTAGTGGTAGTCCTCATCGTCGGTAACGCGGTGCCGCTTCCGCAGCTCCGCGTCCACGGCGCTCGCCGCCGCGAGCTGATAGAAGATGTGGTAGTTGCGCTCGTTCTTGCTTTGAAACACAATGCGCGACTTTTCCAGCAAGTACTGCGTGACGGCGCCGCCAATAATCGTGCCCTGGCGCGAGTTGAAGCGGATTTCAATGTACTTGCCGAAGCGCGACGAGTTGCTGTTGCGCACAGTCTTGGCGTTGCCAAACGCCTCCATTAAAGGGTTGGCTTTGAGAATTTGGTCCTGCAAGCGGCCTTGCTCGCCCCAGTCCTCGCTGGCGCGCTTGCCGGACATTTCAGCGAGGAAGTGCAGCATGACCTTGGTCGCCTCCGTCTTGCCAGCGCCCGACTCGCCGGAAACCAGGCAGGCTTGCGGGTGGCCCTCGGCAACCATGTCCCTGTACGCCGCGTCGGCGACCTGGTACACGTGCGGCGGCATTGTGTCCGACCCGTCGGCCGCCTTGGCCTCGGCCGACTTTGCATACGCCTCGAGGATTTCAGTCGTGTAAATGTTGAGAACCTGAAACGGGTTCACGGAAACAAGAATCGAGCCGATTTTCGTGTAAATGTCGCCCTGCGCAAAGCGCTCGCGCAAGTTGTGCAAGATGGACGCTTCCTTCAAATCCGCGAGCTTGACCATGTCCTCCACCAGCTTGACGCCCTCGGCGTCGGTTTGCTCGGCTGCGCGGTTTAGCGTTAGCGCGCGTCGATTGGCCGCTCGGCACGCACCGTCCTTGGTGTGCGCCGCCGTGAGCGTGATGGCTTCGCGCTTGGCTCCCATTGTCTTGGCGACGACGCCGGCTTGGCCCTGGTCGCATCCCTTGCCCAGCGGGTCGAGTTCCACGGCGAGAAAGGCGGCTGTATGACGGTTAGTCGCCGCGGTTGTTTGCCCGAGCTCGCTAACCTTCGGGATCTTGCACCCAGCTTGCACACATTTCGAGGCACGTCAGCCCGTGTCGCCAGCATCGGCGAGCACAAACGCACAGGATGGCCCCGGGTGGGAAGTGCTGGCCGGGCATTGCTTGCACAGGCGGTGGGGCGTTGTTGTGTGCGCGCCGCCTGCGCGCAGCGGACGCGGGCGGCCTTTTACCTCTCGCTATGTACGCGGAGAGAAACGCCCGTGCTCCATACTGGCGGGCGCGCGCGGGCACCCGGGCGCGCATTCCAACCGACGCGCCGACTCGGACGCGCGAAAATCACGAGCGAGCCTGCTTTCTTTTTTAAACGGGCGGAATATTATTATTTTTAAATCACAGATGCTCGCGGCTCGTGCGTCCTCACCTGCGCGGCCACATCGCCGCTGGCGCTGGCGCTGGCGGCTGCCATCGCCAGCACGTAGGGCGTGGCATCGTGCGCGATGCGCTGCCGTTCTGCTGCGCTCAGAAACTGTTTAGCACGAGGCCGCGTGTGTCAGTCGGGCACACTCCGCAGCGCGCGCGTGTGTGTGCGCGCGCGCGCGCGCGCAAGCAACGCACTGCGAAACCGCGCACGACGCGCTTCGTGCCCGACGCCAAGCATGACGGGCAGGCGCACTCAAACGGACAAGACAGCGCCCATTCGCTCGTTTCGTAACTGCGGAGCGCGCGCGTCAGCCAAGGTAAGCGGGCGGCACGACGGCGAGCGGCGACGACGCACTTGAACGACAAGTCCTCGCCCGCGGCGACGTGCTTGGTGACGACCAGCATGCCCACGGCAGGCCCGGCGACGACCACTTTGACATTGGTGCCCGAGCACGCGTGCGAAATGAACTCGGCGCCGTGCGTGGGCGCGACGTGCGTGCCCGCGCCAAGACAGATGGTATGCATGGTGGCGTGCGAGCTCACTGGAGCGCGAAATGTGTTGATCACAGTGTTCGGCGCCAGCGGCACGGCAGCCACGGCCTTGAAGTGCCCGCTGCCGCCGAGCGTGAAGGGCTGCAGCCGCAGCAGCCGCGAGAGCGTCTTGGACGACGCCGGGTCGAACACGCGAGAAATGGCAATTTTAGGGAGGACTGACGCGGCGCGCTGCAGCGAATTCATGGCGGGCGGCGGAGCCGACTGACCGCGGCGAACTGTCGGCGCGGTGAACGAGGTCTTTGGCGCTGCACGGGGCTGCACGGGGCTGTCGGGATGGACTGTGCTGTGTGGTCGGGACTCGCTGCGGTTCGTCGGAGTGAAACGTGTTTGCGTTCACTTTCGCCTTTTTTTTAAGTTTTCCGGACATTCCATGGAAGAGGCGCGCGCGCATGCGGCGTCGCGCGATTCCCGGGTAAGTCCCACGCGTGACGCACACACTGCCGCCACGTCCACGTCCATGCGCGGGAGCGCGCAGTTTAAAAAAAACGCCTGGGTTAAAAAAAAATAACGCAACGCAGTCGTAAAGTCTAGAGGCCCTGCTTGGCGAGGGGCGTGAGCAGCAGCGAGACGGCCACCATCCACTGCGCGACGTTGAACGACAGCTCTGCGGGCAGAATCTGCCCGAACGCCGACAGATTCAGCACGCCGCAGTGCTTCAGCACGACGAGGAGCGCGCACACAGCGCCGAGCGCGTTGCACAGCTGCACGATGTGGAAGCCGCTCGCGAGCAGCCGCTGCACCGCATCGCCCGCCGCTGCCAGCGCGGCCACCAGCGCCACCGCTTTGGCCGCGCCGTCGCGATCCACGGGCGCCGATCCGAGCACCGCCCAAGCCACGGCAATGCTGGCAGCAAGCACCGCTGCGCGCGCGCGGCCAGCCTCGAGCCACTGCATCTTCAGGTACGCAGCCGTCCACAGCGCCGTCGCCACCGCCACGTGCGACTCCGTCCTCGCATTCGCGTCCACCAGCCACGCGTTGTCAAACACCGCGCGCGCCGCCAGCCACGCGAGACACACCGCCGCGTGCGAGGAGAAGGGGTCGCCGTTCGACCAGCCCAGCAGCGCAAACAGGCTCGCCGCGAAGGGCAAAACATGCGCGGCAAATTGTGCCTCCGCGGGCACTGGATACGCATCGGCGTACAGGCGCAGGCCGATGACCAGCACCGCCATCGCCACAAAGCCGAGCGCGAAACCGTACCGCGCTCGCCGCGCGCCGCCCGTCGCTGGCTCTTTCCGCGCAAGGACGGGCCGCGGCGCTGAGTCCTCCGAAGACCGCTTCGCCGGCGTTGGAGTCTTGGACCGCCGACGGCTGCTGCCCGAGGAACCCGCCGTTGTTGTTGTTGTTGTCGTCGTCGTCGCCGCCGTCGCCGCCGCCGCCGCGGCGCGCGCAGGCGATGTGAGCTTGGCCTTGGCGGCGACCTCATAGGCGGTGACGGCCCTCAGGTGGCCGTCGATGATGAGGTCCCTGCGCAGCTCCCACGTGTTCTCGTCGTGGCCAAAGTTCAGCCACCTGCGCAAGGCGCGAAATTAGCCCCTTTGTCCGCGCGCGCGCGCGCGGCGACTGCGCGACGTGCTTTATAAAATACCGCTTCTCGCCCGACGGGTCCACGCCCTCGTCGAGGATCGCCTCGACCTGGAAGTCATCGTCTTGCGACATCGCCTCTCCGCTTTAACTTCTGGGCTTGGCTCGGCAGGAACGCGGGCTCAGGAGCCTCTCAGCGTCACTCAATTTTGCATTTTAAACCGCGCTGCCGCGCGACGCCGCCGTGAGAGAGCGAGCGTCCGGCGTGAATCGTTCAGTGGCCGTGTGAACCGCACAACATGGCGAGATCGTACGCGCGCGCGTGGATCGACAAGGTGGCCGAGGACATTGTGCTCGCCGCCGAGGAACGCGCCGCGTACGAGAGCGCGCTCACCGAGCACGCCTTCACCACGCCCGAGCTGGCCGCGCATCTCGACGACGCGTGCCTTAAAAATGACCTGGGCGTCACCAAACGCGCGCATCGCCAAGCCATTCTCAACGCGCGGCCGCGTGTCCGCGCAGGTGACTTTGACGCGCCCGTCGTCGTTGCTGCCGCTCTTCGTTCGTCGCGCACGGTTGATTCGGCGCCGCTGCCGCCACCACCGTCGCTGCCACTACCAGCCACGCCGGTTGCCGCCGCGCCGCAAACACCAGCACCGACGGCGCCGTCGGCTCACCAGCCTCCTGGCGCAGCGCCCCCTCCGATGCCCGCGCCGATGCCCGCGCCGATGCCCGCGCCCCGCGCTGCGCCTCGCCCACCGCCCCGCGCTCCCCTGCCCGCCCCGTTCGTTGCCCTTGCACGCGGCGCACCCCGGGCGCCGCCCCCTCGAGCCGCACCCGCTGCGGCCTTTGCCGCTGCCGTGCCGGCGCCGCAGCCCGTCATGACCGTCGCGCCGCGGCTGCCACCGGCGCCGAAACCTGTCGTGGCCGCTCGAGGCCCTCCGCCGCAGCCGGCGAGGCGCGCCCCGTGGCCGCCTGCCGAGGTCTCGCCGGGGCTCAAGCTCGCTTCCGACCTGGCGTGCGAGCTGATGACCGAGGACGCTCTGCAAGGCCTGCGCGCTCTCGCGACGATGCTGCGCGCGGACCTCTCGCTCGACGAGCTGCGCCTCGTATTCGTCGCCGTCTTTCGCGCGCTCGCCACGCACAGCCTGCCCTCGGACGCCGACGTTGCTGCCGCGGCACTCGGCGTATTCCTGCGCCTGGTTAACTCGCTCGCCGCGCATTTGAGTGTCGACGAGGTGCGCGTCATCGCCAACACGCTCCGCGTCCACGCCGATGACGCGCGCGTGACGCAGCTCGGCTTCGACGCCCTCGTCGAGCTCGTCGGCTGCGGCACTGCCTCGCGCGCCGTGCAGCGCGAAACGGTGCTCGGCGTCGTTGCCGTGCTCGGCACTCGCCTCGGCCACGCGCCCACGGTGCAGCGCGGTCTCGACGTGCTGCGCGCCGCCGACCCCGCCGCCGTTGCCGACGAGGCCGCGGCCGTGCACACGCTGCTCGCCGCGCTGCTCATCGTGCACGCAGACGCGGCGCATCGCAACGTCAACATCGCGCTGGCCACGTGCGCGCTGCTCGTTTCCCTCGACGCCGCCGCCGCACTCGCCGACCTTCCTGACATTGCCGTGCGTTTTTCAGCCTCGTTGCCTTGACTGCGACGCACTGATGCGCGCGCGCGCGCGCGCGCACGCACAGGCGCACCTCGTCAAGGCGCTCAGCGCGAGCATTCCCGCCACGGAGACGGACGGCGAGTTGGCGCTCGCCTGCCTGCGGCTCCTGGCAGACTTTGCCGTGCGCCTGCCGGCGGCGCGGCGAGCGATGAGCGGCGAGTGCGCGCGCGCCATCGTGCTGTCGCTGCACACGCACCAGCGCGATACCGCCGCCGCCGCGCTGGCTTGTCGCACGCTGAGGGAGCTGTCGTCCGAGCCGAACTTTTTTCCCGTCATGGACTGCGGCCAGCTGCTCGCAGCGGCAATGAGCCACGCGCTCGCGCACGTGCCCAAGGCCGAGGCGGAGCCGCTCGTGCTCGACGCCATCGCCGCGCTGGGCAACTTGGACGCCGGCATGGCGTCGTGGGTGCGCGCGGCAGTGGCGGCGCTCAAGGACGTGCTCGGGCAGCTGGAGGACTCGGCCGCGGTGGCCTTGCAGGGCGTCGCGCTGCTCAACCGCATCGTCGCGCAAACCGACGTCGAGCTACCCGGCATGAAGGACGTCTTTCAAAAGGTGCTCTACGCTGCCACTGAACATTTAAGGGACGCGAACGTGCTGCGCGAGTGCCTCGTGTTCCTCAGCGCCGTGTGTGCGCGCACGGACGCGCTGCTCGAGCCCGCGGCCGGCATCGACGTCCTCGACTTTTTTAAAGTCAACCTCATGACCGTGGCCTTCTTCGGCCTCGCGTCGGACGACGCCGCTTCCGTGGAGGCCGCCGCCCGGCTGCTTCTGCTCATCGCGCGCTTCCTGGCTCCCGCCGGCGCCGGCGCCGACGAGGGCACGCAGCAGACGCGCGCCGAGCAGGTCATCACGGCCACGCTGAGCGCCTTGCAAAGCGGCCGCTCAGAGGCGCTGCACGAGCTCGGCTGGGAGGTGGTCGAAGCGTATGTTGCCGGCGCCGGCCAGAACCTCGCCGCCCCCGACGCCGTCGCTGGAGTGCTCGCGGAGCTGCAGAGCCGGTACGCGGCCGGCGCGCTGGCTCCCGGGCGCGCGCTGGACATGCTGGGCGCGGTGGTAGCGCTGCCTCGAGTGGTGCTGACGGCCGAGGCGAGCAAGCACTTTGCCAGCGTGCTGTTTGACCTCATCATCGCCACCGCCAGAAAGCCGGTGCAAGGCGCCGACGACGGCAGCCGCGACGAGGAGACGGCGGCCGAGCAGCGTTCGGAGGAGGAGGAGGAGGAGGAGGAGGCGGCGTCGCGCGTGGTGGCGACGACGCAGGCGCTGCTGTCGCTGGGCGTGCTCGACGCAGCCGAGCTGGCCTCGCTTGGCGACGTGGTCAAGTCGGCGGTGGACCTCGACCACGTCGCGCTCATCGCGCGCGGCGAGGGCGCCGAGCACTCGCGCTGGCTGCGGTGGACCGTGGACCGTCTCATCGCGCCGGACCGCGCTGGCGTGCTCGGTTTGTTCAACGAGCAACGCGCGCTCGACCTCAAGGACCACGTGCGGCTCGCGGTGGAGTTCGACGGCGCCGCCGGCTTTCTCGAGCGCGCCGTCGTCGCTCTGGCTCACCTGGCCACGAGCGGCGTCCTCCCCGCCGACGGCGTCGCGCGCTTCCTGGACATGGTAGTCGACGTTGTCTACGTGCACGTGGACTGGCTGGGCGCCGACCCCACGTCGGGCGCGCTCGCCGTGGCGCTTAGCGCGTTTGGCGGCGTCATCGCAGTCGTCGCCGACTCGCCGCGCTGGCGCCACCTGGCCTCGCCGCTCGAGCTGCGCGGCTTGTGCGGCGCGCAGGAGCAGCACGCGGCGCCCCTGGCCGCCCTCGTGCTCCGCAGCGGCGTTCTGCTACGTCGCGACGCAGCTGCGCTGGACGACGGCGACGTCGTCGCGCTCAGACGCCTTGCCGCGTTTGCGCAGGTGCCGCGCGCGCTCGCCGCGCTCAAGGCGGCGCAGCTGGACGCGTGGGGCGCGCTCGAGGCGCTCCTCGTAACGCGCAAATCGCTCGACACGGACGCCGTGGCCGCCGAGCTCGTCCTGCAGGGTCTCGGCGGCCTCTGCTCGGCTGCGCTGCAGGGCCGAGCGGCTCCGCGCGAGCTCGTGGCCGCAGCCGTGGCGGCGGCGCAGCGCGACTTTGCCCAACCCAAAGTCGTCGCGGCTGCGTTGGAGCTGCTACTGCAGCTGTGCCGTGCGGTGCGCCAGGGCGCCAAGAGCGTGCTCGATGCGGGCGGCGTGGAGCTCTTTGACCGCGTGCTGGAGAAGAAGGGGCTGTAGTTGCGTTGCGCCTTGATGTCGTGGACGCGGAGGACTGACTCGGCGCCACTACATAGCATGGCGTACCGCGCGATTACCGCGCAGGCGATGGACTGCCTGCAGGCGGTCATCCTGGACACGGCCGACAAGCACGCGTGGAGCCAGGCCGACTTTGAGCGCAGCCGAGAGGCGTTTGAGCGCGTGCGCAGCCGGCTCACGCGCGAGGAGTGGGAAAAGTACAAGGGCGCGCGCGACGTGCTCGAGGACGCGTACCAGCGCGTGTTTGGCGATGAGAGGCACAGGAAGCGAGCAGCGAGCCGGTCGCCCGAGACGCGCAAGGAGCGCCGGCGGGATGAACGCAGATGAACCTTTTGTTTAAAAAAAAAAAAAAACATAGCTGCGGGCAAAATGCGGTTGTCTCTTTATTTGTAAATAGTGCCGCGCTAAGCATCGTGAGTGCGCGGACTTGACTTTCCCGCCACGAGTGCCCTACGGGCACACGAGTTTGATGCGGGCCGGGAGCCAGTCCGTTCGGCCAGCTGGCTCCTGACCCCACTGCACATTGTCATTGCACAACGAGCAAAAACCGAGAGGCCATGGCGACCGTGCGGGCGTCCCACATTCTCATCAAGCACAACGGTGCGCAACGCCGTTGCCGCCGCCGCATGCGCGTGCTCACCCTTGTTTTTGCGCGCGGCGGCCCGCGGCTCGCCAGAGTCACGAAATCCCGTGTCGCGCAGGACCAATGCCACGGTGACCAAGAGCAAGGCAGACGCGATGAAGGAGATCTCCGCGCTGCTACCCACTGTCACGCCAGCCAACTTTGCAGAGGTGGCCAAGAAGATTAGCGACTGCTCGAGCTTCTCCCGCGGTGGCGACTTGGGCGATTTCGGTCGCGGCGCAATGCAAAAGCCGTTTGAGGACGCGACGTTTGCGCTCGACGTGGGCGCAATGTCGGGCATAGTTTCCACGGACTCGGGACTGCATATCATCCTTCGCACGGCGTAAACCACCTCTTGACGGACGTTTAAAAAAAAAAACCGCGCACATGCTGCTTCATCTCATGTGCACACACGAAGCATTTGGCGTTTTTCACACGCGCGCAAACGTGTCACAAGGGAGCCTCGGCCGGCTTGTCGAGGTCCAATTCAGGAACCGCGGCCACGATGGCGGCCCACACCGCCGCTGGGCACGCGCGCTGGCACAAGGCGCGGTAACCGTGCGGCCCGTTCCAACGCTCCGCAGGGACGGCGGCCCACAGCCCGTGCACGACGACGCGCGTGGCCACCGCGGGCGATTCGCTAGTGCTTCCGTGCTCGGCGAGCACTCTGACCATGTAAGCGACCATGTAATCGAACCCTGCCGTGCGCTCCTTGGACGTGAACACGTAGCCGAGCACTTCCTTGCGATAGATCATGGCGCGCTCCGTCGGCGTCGCGCCCATCTGCGCCGCCAGGCGTTGGTTCCACACTGCCCCGCGCGCGCTTATTACCTTTTGCGTGAGCGGCATGAGGTCCCTTTCCTCGTGCTGCAAGTGCGCAGCGTGAATACGCATCCGTTCCGCGAACAGTTCCTTGCAGCGCGCCAGGTCCGTGGCGCGCGCGAGCTCCTTGTCGAGGTGCAGCAGAGCGTCATGCTCGCCCGCGAAGCCTTCCTTGTCAGCAACGTTGTCGGCTAGCTTGTTTGCCTGCTCGATCGTTTGTCGGTTGGTAAGCGCGCGCACGCATGCGAGCGTCCACGCTGCGGCAAGGAACGCACCAAGGGGAAAAACGTCTTCGCGGCACGCGGTTAGAGTTTGTGCGTGTGTGTGCGCGCGCGCGCCACCGACCTCGTCTTCCAATTCGGCGTGAACGTTGAGGCAGCGCACGTAGTCTGACCACGCGACTGAGAAGGCGGACATGTTGCCCTCGTCCAGCAGCTTCTGCAGTACTTTCATCGTCGCGCGCTCCGCCTCGTGCTCGTTGCGCTGGCGGGCCGCGCATGAGCGCCTTTCCGACTATGTAATGCGCAGCGGTCTGCGTACAAAAAGCGCCCAAGCCATGGGCTGCGGCTTGTCCGAGCCGGCGGGCTTGGGCGCAAGTGGTTTGGCCGCCTCGGCGGGCTTGGCAGGCGTGCTCATACTGGCGGTTTGTGCCCCGGCACCTGACGCTGCACCGAATCCGACGCTGCCGAATCCGACGCTGCCGACCTCAACAGCTATGTAGGCACTGCGCCGAGGAGCTGCTCACGTCGCCCATAATGAACGGCCGGACGACTTTTGGAAGGCAGCAATTTTGCACCAAGAATACAGCGGGTAATCACAATACGCGCAACACGTCACATCTTCAAGTGCTGAATCCACTCAACCCGGTCAGTCCAGCGTCACGACAAACAACGGACCTGCGCAGCGGCCTGGAACACCTTGGCCTCGAAGGCGACTGTCTTGATGGGCACGTCCCTCTGGCCCAGCGGGTTGAGAAAGTACAGGAGAGTGAGCTGGTAGACGGCCCTGAGGAACGCCTTGATGCTGGCTTCGGGGAAGCCGCGGTTGAGCAGCAAGATGCTCGTGCCGTTGGCCATGACCCACGCCGATACGACATTGTCCCTGAACGTCTCCACAGCGCCGAGGTACATGCTGGGAGTGAAGAACTGCTTCTCGCGCACCATGTCGAGGCTCGCATGCAGCACGAACTGGTGCATGTGCGCGTCCGCGTCGCCCTCGGTCGATTTCAAATCGCTGCGCGCGGTCGCGGGCGCGCGCGTCAATCCGAGGCGAGAGCGTGGCTGCGGCGCACCGAAGGAACATTGGCTCAGTGGCCGTAGACGAGCCCGACATGATCGCCAGCACCGCCACCTTGGCTGCCGCCATTTTTTGACTTTTAAAGGCGCGCGCACGCAAGCACATAATTTTAAAACGCGCACGCGCGCGCAAGGGCGGCGCGATGATTGTGCATTCGCAGCCGCTGCCCAACGCGGACTTCACCACCGACGTGCAGTTTGATTACTTTGGCAACCGCCTCGCCACGGGCTCGCAGGATCATCAGGTGCGCGTTTTCCGCAAGAGCCACGACTCGTGGATGCTCGAG
>Ga0302314_10019136_pt1 | contig 11388 bp, 6 predicted proteins | sample III_Palsa_N2_3_FD_200533 | JGI IMG/M metagenome (GOLD analysis project Ga0302314, IMG submission 200533) | Peat permafrost microbial communities from Stordalen Mire near Abisko, Sweden - III_Palsa_N2_3 | ecosystem: Environmental > Terrestrial > Soil > Palsa > Peat permafrost | place: Sweden... | reverse complement strand
TGCCTGGAACGACACGCCTTCGCAGGCATACCAGCAAGCGGAAGCCGACACGGGTGGGTCCGACCTGTCCTGGTCCATCGGTGCCATCGTCACCGACAAGGGTAGTCTGCGATCGGTGCGCTGGGATGGCAGCGCGTTCCGCGCCGGTCTGGTCCCAGGCGACAAACTTGTCTCGGTGAACGGCCAGCCGTTCACCCTGGAGGCGCTCAAGTCGGCGATCCAATCCTCCACGAGCGCACCGGTCGAACTCGTCGCCCAGACACAGGCAGGCCGGCAGACGGTCCGGCTCGACTACCGTGGCCCGCTTCGATATCCGCGTCTCGAGCGGATCAATGGTACGCAAGACAGGCTCGGTGAGCTTCTTGCGCCTGTAGCGCACGATTGATGAGTCTGCGCGCAGGCGACCGCATACAACTTGACCAGGCACCTGGTGGCTCCCCTGCTGAGGCGTCCGCTTCCCAGGCGAAAGCCGCCGTCAACCCGGGTGCCGTGTGCGACTGCAAGCGCTGCTTAGCAGAAGCGAGCGTCACATCGATTTGGCCGTCGCCAGTTCCACGCTGCGGGCACGGAGCAACCGTCAACGATCACGAGAAGTATTGGGCTGCTGCGTACCCGGTTGGCCGAGGGCTCAGGCTCGGGCAATGAAGGTGCGCATTTGTGATTTCGTTGCGTGTCTCAGGTTGCTGCACTGCAGGCACCAGCTGATTGAAGCCCGCTTCAGGAGTGCTTGCCTGGCTCGTCTCGATCAAGCATCGCGACATCGTGAATACGACGAGAGTTCGCCAAGGCTGCCAATTTCTCCATGGCCTCGTCGACCTCGCCAAGGTATGAACGAATCTGGGACTTGGTGTAGCCCAGCTTGACGAGCAGATCGACCTGCAGGCCGATGTTCTTAATCTGCACGGTTCGCAACTTTTCCCGACGTAAAGGGGCTTCGGCAGCATTTTTGATCAAGAACAAGACGAGATCCTTGATGTGCTTCAGTGCCCCTGCCAAGCCCGACAGGTCGGTGACACCGGGCGACGCGAATTTGCATCTGCGCACCTCGAGTTCGGAAGGCGCTTCTGAGCGAAGGCTGGGAAACCTTGGCATCGGGCGCCATTGCTCCGGGTTCTCCAGCGATGGAAATTTCGGCCCGTCATCGCCAGTTTGCCCACGCGGGCCGTCGATGCCATTAGCCCATTCGTTCCATAGCGCGGCGTAGGTGGCGGTCGCGAACTCTTCGAGATGCCGCATGAACTTCAATGCAGGCACGAACAGCGCGTTCACCCGGGCTTGGCGTGAACCTGTGGTGTGATCGGTAGGTAGCAGGTCGAACCGTTCGAGTGCGGTTCGCTCGAAGGCAACAGCGAGGTGATCGAACGGTTGGTCTCCCGTATTGGCCTCGCCTACAGTCTTGGCGTACTCATCGTCGAGTTGCTCCACCTTGTCGCCACGAAAGCGAATTGGACGTCGGACGTTCCCGGAACGGGGTGGGGTATCGACAGTGAAAAACCGATACAGCGTATCCAAGCTGGTGAAGTAGTCCGCAAAGTCCGTTGCAGCCCAGCTTCCATCGATCATGACTCTCAGTATCGGCGAGATCCTAACTGGCAGGTCTTGGGTCACAGCATTGATCAACTTGAAAACTCCTCAGCTCAGGTGGGAACGCGTGCATTTTGTGTGCATTGTCAATGGGTAGGTCTGAGTCCTTGGCTACGCAGGCGCAAGTGCCTCTGATCTATCGGCTTTCTGCGCTCCGCACACCTATGGGAGCGGAAGCGCGCTAGCCACCTGTGGCTGTCATCGGGAGACTGCTATGCAGCGACAGATGCCGCCGACCTTCTCGGGCGAAGCGACCGCTGTCTGACGCACAGCGGACTCATGACACACCTCGCCCAGCGCGCGCCGAGTGCGGAGCTCCTCGGTGGCAAGTCGAGAATAGCCCTCCAGGTCCCGATGCGATGAGGCTTCCAATGCGCGGGAATGGGTGCCGGGCGGATGCGATCGCGCCAAGTTCTTCACGGTGACGGTCTGTACAGATCCCCTATCATCGATTCGCCGTTGCCCGGACTGCCGACGCGACACGACGTCACAGCCGCCGGCGAACCTGCAGGGAGGAATGACATGGACGAGACGCTGCCCGTTGCCGCGGGCACCCCCGCTCCGCCGCTCGCGGCGCTGTGTGCGATGCCGTATCACGATCAGGTCGTCGCGCTTTTGCGCCAGCAGGAGCCTGAGGCATGGACATGGGCGAGTTCCGCGGCGGCGCGCAGCGACCGTGCGCAAGAGGTCCGCGCATTCCTGTTGCAGCACAGCTACCGCCTCGACGCGGACGCCCACCCGCAATTGCACGCCTGCTGCGCGGCGGCCGCTGCGCGTCTGGGCGTGACTGCGCCGGTCACGATCTATCAGGGCAGCGAGCAGCACGCAAACGCCGCGCTCCTTTACCTTCCCGGCGAGGCACACATCGTCTTCAACGGATCGCTGCTCGAGCGACTCGTGGGTGCGGAGCTCGAAGCCGTTTGCGGCCACGAACTGGCGCATCACCTCCTCTATGAGCGCGACGACGGCGCCTGGTTCACCGCGAGCCGGCTGCTGGGCATGGCGCAGGATGACCCGGGCAGCAATGCCAGCCTGCGCGAGACCGCGCGCCTGTTCGCGCTCTACACCGAGGCCTTTGCCGACCGTGGCGGCGCTGTCGCGTGCGGAGCGCTGGAGCCGGCGGTGGCGGCGCTCGTCAAGTCGCAGACTGGATTGGCGACGGTCAGCGCCGCGAGCTACCTGCGACAGGCCGATGAAATCTGCGCCGCGCTGGCCGCGCGCTCCGACGCGGTCAGCCATCCCGAGGTGTTCGTGCGCGCGCGGGCGCTGAGGCTGTGGTGCGAGGCGCATGCCGCCGGTGACGCGGGCGCGGAGGCCGAGGCGGATGCGTGGCTGAGGACGGTGCTCGAAGGACCACTCGCAATCGACGCGCTCGACCTCCCCGGCCAGCACCGCCTTACTGCGATCACGCGCCGGGTGATTGGCCAGTACATCCGTCCTTCCGCATTGCGTTCGCCTGCGCTGCTCGCCTGGGCGCGCCGGTTTTTCCCGGACGCGCAAGCCGCTGACGCACCCGACCCCATGCTGCGCGACGATCTCGCCGCTGGCGCGCACGACTACGTCGCTGCGCTGCTGCTGGACTTCGCCGTCGCCGATCGCTCGCTCGAGGACGTGCCGCTGGCCCAGGCGATCGTCCTGGCTCGCGAGCTCGGATTGCCCGAGCCGTTCGAGAAGCTCGCACTGCGGGCGCTGAAAATGACCAAGCGCCAGTTCGCGAAGGCGCGCGGCGAGGCCGATTCCTTACTGGCGCAGGTGGCGGAGGCCGGCCATGCCTGACATTGCTCCCCTGACTGCCCTGGTCGACGCGGGCGTTGCCGGCGGTGGCCTGCAGACCGACGACGTGCTGGCGATCGCGCTGCCGCTGCTACGCGAAGCCGCGGCGCTGCATGAGCGTGGGCTCGTGGCGGAGCTCTCTGACGCGCACGCCTATCGCGTCGTCGAGTTGGATGACGGTGCGCAGGTGCTCGTGCTGGCTCGACCCGAAGGCGCGGCACCGAAGTCCGAAGCGGGCGCGATCGCTCGCGTGCAGGCACCAGCGGCGTCTGTGCTGCGTGTGGTCGGCGAGAGCCGCGTCACGCAGGAAGAAGGCCTCGGTTTGGAGGTCAATGACTTGTCCGTCGTCGAGTCTGCCGATGCCGCGTCGCTGTCGCGGCCGGTGTACCTGCCTGGCTATGCTTCCTGGGAGCGCGTACTGGGCCATCACGACCCGGTCGCCGACATCCTGAGCCTGGGCCAGGTGCTGGCCGCGCTCGCCTGTGGGCTCGACCTTTGCGAGCTCGACGATCTGCGCGCCTTCGCGCGACACCGCGAGAACCTGTTCGAGCTGAACGAGCGGCTGCATCCGGTGCTGGCCGCCGTCATCGGCGAGATGACGCAGCTCGACCGCCATCGGCGCGCGCGCGACCTCCCGTCAGTGATCCGCCGCCTCGAGACCTGGCGTGACCAGCCGCGCGAGCTGTCGCTCGAGCAGACGCTTGCGCGCGCCACGACGCCCGCTGACGGCGCCGCCACGCGCCGGCGCGCGGTGCATGTGCACCTGCGGGATCGCCTGTTCGACCTGTCGCGCCGCAACCGCCTGCTGCACTTCCGGCCGACGCAGGCGACCGTCAACATGACCGTGGCCAGCGTGCCGTTGGTCGTCGACCTGAAGAACATCCGCGCAGACCAGCTGTGCGTGTGGGGTGGTCGCTTCGCAAACGAGGTGCTGTCGGGCGCGCGCGTGCCGCTGGCCTCTTGGCTGCGCTTCGAGGACCAGCCGTGGCTGCCCGCGAGCCTCGATCGCGTGATCCAGGATGCGCGCCGCGACCGCGCCGAATACGGGCTGTCGCAGCTGTCGCTCGTATTGGCCTTCCTGCGCTGGCACAACCTGAAGGAGGCGCGCGAGGAACGCGTGTCCTCGCCGCTGCTGTTGCTGCCGGTCGACCTCGTGCGCCGCAAGGGCGTGCGCGACCAGTACACGCTGCAGGCGGACACAACCGAGGCCGAGGTCAACCCGGTGCTGCGCCAGCAACTGCGCCAGGTCTACGGCATCGAGCTGCCGGAGACGGTCGACCTGCTGGACGACGGCGTGGCGCGCTTCCATGCGAAGCTGCAGGCGCTGATAGCCGCCACGGAGCCGGGTGTACAGCTCAAGCTGATCGACACGCCCGAGATCGAGCTGATCCACCAGCGAGCGAAACAGCGGCTCGAGCAGTTCCGGCGACGGCGGCGCGCCGCGCCCGTGCGTCAGGTGGCGGCTACGTCGCTCGACTTCAGCTACGCCGAGGACGACTTCCGTCCGCTCGGCTTGCGCCTGTTCGAGGAGCGCGTCACGCCGGCGCGCCTGCCGGTCGGGCTCATCGCTGGCGCCGCGCCGGCGCCACGGCGCCAGCAGATGGTGGCGAGCACCGACGAAGCCGAGCAGCGCTCGTTCGCGTTGCGCAACGCCGCGACGACGGGCAATCCGTTCGAGTGGCATGTCGACCTGTCGTCGGTGACGCTGGGCAACTTCAACTACCGGAAGATGTCGCTTGTGCGCGACTACAACGCGCTGATCGACGAGGATCGCGCGAACGCGGCCGTTGAGCGCATCTTCTCGTCGCAGCCGCGCACCTTCGACCTGGCACCGCCCGCGCCGCTGGCACTCGCCGACCGCTGGGCCGTCGTTCCCGCCGACGCGACGCAGACGGCGTCGGTGGCCCTTGCACGCGGAGGCGCCAGCTACATCATCCAGGGGCCGCCGGGCACGGGCAAGTCGCAGACGATCACCAACCTGATCGCCGATGCGCTGGGCCGCGGCAAGCGCGTGCTGTTCGTCTGCGAGAAACGCGCCGCCATCGATGTGGTCTTCCACCGGCTGCGCCAGCAGGGGCTCGACGAGCTCTGCTGCATGATTCACGACTCGCAGGCCGACAAGAAGTCCTTCGTCCTGAACCTCAAGCAGACCTACGAGCACTGGCTCGCCGGCGTGGACGGTCTCGACGAGCTGCAGCGCCAGCGCCAAGCGCTGATCGACGGCCTTGCGCAGCACTTGCAGGCGCTGGAACGCTTCGACGTGGCGATGCGCGACGTACCCGAAGCGTTTGGCATGCCGGTGCGCGCGCTGTTCGATCGCCTGGTCACGCTCTCGTCGCACGCAGCGCAGGCTGACACCCTGACGGCGCGCCAGCGCGAGGCCTTGCCGACACTCGCCGCATGGCATGCCCACGAGAGCCTGGCCAAGCGTCTCGGTGAGACGCTCGCGGAAGTTGGCGGCGGCCATGTCTTCGCACGCCATCCGTTCGCGCGTTTGTCGGACGCCGTCGTACGCGACGACCGGCCGATGTCGCGGCTGGCCGAGGCCTGCGACGCGGCCGAAGCGCTGGTCGACCGCTGCGAGTCGCTGGCCGATACCTTTGCGCCCGGCACGGCGCCGCGTTGGCGCGACGTCGTTCTGCGTGTCGGCCAGGCGCGCCGGGTGCAGTCGCTCGCGCGGCAGGGCTTGCTCGGGCTGCTCGATGCACAGGCCGCCGTCGCGGCGGAATTCGACGCCGCGATCGCGGACGTCACGGCGCGCCAGCAGGCGTTCGACGCGGCGGCGACCCAGACGGGCGGCTGGCGCGATCGTTTCGCGCCCGCCGACGCGCAAGCCGCGCTGGCGTTGGCCAAGGCCAAGGAGAACGCGTTCTCGCGCTGGTTCTCGGGCGACTGGTGGCGGCTGTCGGGTGAGCTCAAGCGGCGCTACGACTTCGCGAAGCATCCGTTACGCCTGGCGTTCTCGAGCGTGCTCGCCGCCCTGGTTGCAGAACAGAAAGCGCGCGTCGACCTCGACGCCGCCAAGGCGCGGTTCGCCGCCCGCTTCGGCGACGGCGATCCCGCGCAGCAGGCGGCCGCGCTGGCCGCGCTGCGCGCCGAGGGCATGGTCGAGCCCGGCATCGCGGCGTTCCATCGCGAGCTGCTGCAAGCGAGTGACGCGTCTGCCCAGCGCGTGGCGCGGCTGGTGCAAGCTGGGGCGGACGTCGACGCGCTCGATGCGGCATTGGCCGCACTCGTCCGTGATCCTGCGACGCTGCCGTTCACCGACCTCGGCGAGACAGTGCGCGACCTGCGCGAGCAGGCTGACGTGCTGCCCGACCTCCTGCCGCTGCTGGGCGAACTCGCAGGCTCCGATGCGGCCGTCGCCGAAGCGTTGCGCACGCTGCCGCTGCTTCCCGACACGATCGCCTGGTCGATCGCGCGCGAAGGCCTGGAGCGGCTCTATCGCGTCGAACGCTGGCTGCCGCGCTTCGACGGCGCGGTGCTCGCGGGCCACGTTCGCAACTTGGCCGCCGCGGAGAGGAAGCTGCTGGCGATCAACGCGCGGGTCGTGCGCGCCGGCGTGCACCACCGCTTCCTGCGCAACGTCCAGCGTTCGACGCTCGCCGCCAGCCAGCTCGATGCCGACGGCAAGGCGTTCAAGAAGGCCTACGCGGCCGGACGCCGCGAGCTGGAGCACGAGTTCGGCAAGACGATGCGCTACAAGGCGATCCGCGAGCTGGCGAGCGGGGACCCGGGTCGCGTGGTGCGCGACATGAAGCCCGTCTGGCTGATGAGCCCGCTGTCGGTGTCCGATACGCTGCCGCTCGCGAACGACCTGTTTGACCTGGTCGTGTTCGACGAGGCGAGCCAGATCCCGGTCGAGGAGGCGGTGCCGGCTTTGTATCGCGCGCCGCAGACCATCATCGTGGGCGACGAGATGCAGCTGCCTCCGACCAGCTTCTTCGCGTCGTCGCGCGACACCGAGGACGACACCTTGGCCGTCGACGAGGACGGCGAGCGCGTCGCCATCGTGCTTGACGCCGACAGCCTGCTGAACCAGGGCGCGCGCAACCTGCCGGCCACCTTGCTCGCCTGGCACTACCGGAGCCGCCACGAGTCGCTGATCGGCTTCTCGAACGCGGCGTTCTACGCGGGTCAGCTGTTCACGATTCCAGATCGCGCGGTGCCCGGCGGCCAGCGCGCACCGATCGTCGCGGACGCCGGCGAGGGCGGCAGCATCGACGCCGCCGCCAACGTCGACGCACTGCTCGCGCGTGCGATCAGCTTCCATTTGGTCGAACGCAGCCCGTACGCTGACCGCCGCAACGAGGGCGAGGCACGCACTATCGCGCGCCTCGTACGCGAGCTACTGCGGCGCGAGACCGGGCTGAGCATCGGCATCGCCGCGTTCTCCGAGGCGCAGCAGACGGCGATCGAGGAAGCTCTGGCAGAACTCGGCGAGGAGGACGCGGACTTCGCCGCGCGTCTCGAGGCCGAAAGCACGCGCGAGCAGGACGATCAGTTCTGCGGCCTGTTCGTGAAGAACCTGGAGAACGTGCAGGGCGACGAGCGCGACGTCATCCTGCTGAGCGTGTGTTACGGGCCGAACGCGCAAGGCAAGATGGCGATGAACTTCGGCCCAATCAACCAGCGCGGCGGCGAGAAGCGCCTCAACGTGATCTTCAGCCGAGCGCGGCAACACATGGCAGTGGTGTCGAGCATCCGCCACGGCGCCATCACCAACGACTACAACGAGGGTGCAGCGGCGCTGAAGTCCTTCCTGCGCTATGCCGAGCAGGTCTCGCTCGGCGAGGCGGTCCTTGCGCAGCGCGTGCTCGAAGGCCTCAACCCGCTTGCGCGTCAGGCGCTCGGCGGCGCGAACGACATCGAGGCTGTCGCCGGCCAGCTCGCCGATGCGCTGCGCCAACGCGGACACGCGGTCGACGAACGCATCGGCCAGTCGCGCTTCCGTTGCGACCTCGGCATCCGCGATCCGGCGGGGGGCGACCACTACGCGCTCGGCGTGATGGTCGACACCGCCGAACACTACGGCAATCGCGACGTACTCGAACGCTACGTGTCGCGTCCGCGCATTCTCGGCGCATTCGGCTGGCGCACGCTGCAAGTGCTGGCGCGCGACTGGTATCACGATCGCGACGCGGTGCTCGAGGCTATCGAACGCGCGCTGCGCGAGCCGGAGATCGAAGAGCCCATGGCCGAAGCCGACATCGATGAGGACTTGGCGCCGGCCGTTGCGACAGCCGAAGCGACGCATGTGGAGATCAAGGTGGCGGCCGACTTAACCCCGCTCGAGGCATCATCCGCTCAGCCAGCGCCGCCGCTAGCTGAGACCACGAACCCGCCCTGGCGCCGCCTCGAATTCGTCGAGGGCACGTCACGCAAGTTCTGGCAGATCCGCCGCGAAGGAACCGACGTGGTCATCGCTTTTGGCCGCATCGGCACAACCGGCCAGTCACAGCGCAAGCCGTTCGTCGATGGCGAGCGCGCGCAAGCAGAGATCGAAAAGCTCGTGGCCGAGAAGCTGCGCAAGGGCTACCTGGAGGCGTAGCGGTCGCGAGGCCTCCTTCCCTGTGACAGCTCTGCCGACTTCAGCGGACGTTCCTCGCGACGTTCTGAACTTCAGCCCCCGCTGCATTTCAGACGTTGGCTAGGCTGAGAGGGTGACTGTCAAGACCCGCATGGATGCTAGCTCTACGGGGCCGCCCGCTGGCTGCCCGCCGGTTCGTCCGCCTACAACGCGGCCATCAATGCGTCGCACGCGTCGCGGTCGTTGTCGGCCCCTTGAAACTTCACCTTGAACTCTGCCGCCTCAAGGTCTAGCTCTTCGGTGTAGTCTTCAATCGCGCTTCGCTCTTTGTCCGTAAGGTTGGGACTTGCCAGCGGCGGGAATCCGACGATCAAAAGCCCAGTCCGGCCGCTCGCCCGCTGCGCTAGTGACAGTTCGGTTATCAAGCCCCGGGCCATGCGCACTGAAACTCGGATGTTGCTCGGCTGGATCAACCCAAAGTGCGCGGCCAGTCGATCGGAGAGGAAGCCAAACTTAGTAGACCGCCGCTTGGCCATCAACGTCGCTTCCTTGCCGAAATACCCCGCCAATGATGCGTCCCTGCTCAAGGTCAGGTCGCGAACCCTAGTGGCGAACTGCCTGGCGGGCAGCGACTGCTCTGTGCGGCTGTCGACTACCTCGCTGCCTTCGGCATAGTCGGGGTCTGCGAGCGTACACAGGCTCGAGCTCATCAGCTTGGCGACGCGCAAGAGATCGCCATAGCTGTTGACGTGGCTTGTCTCCACTCCGCCGAAATAGAGCCCGCTGATAGGCGCGGTGGCCGCTTCGATGGCGCGGCTTTCCCGAAGTTGGGCGTTGAGTATCCGAAAACTGCGCTCGAGCAGGGTCTGTACTCTTTGCCCAGCGGCGCCAAATAGAGCGCCCAGCAGGTCGGGGCGGATGGTGAGCTCGGCCTTCGCGTGCTGGTCCCACACCGTCAAGAATCCGACACATATCCGCTCGCCGGTCTGCATGACCGGTTCCCAGTAAATCGCCCGCCAAGTTCCCGTAGCCTGTGGAAGGGTCGGCAATGTCAGGTCGTTTCGAACTGCGGTCATAGAAGTCCCTTGATGGACGCAGCCAAGCCCGGCAAGTAGCCGGCCACCACATGTGCAAAGGGTTGCGCATGCGCTGCGAGCAAAGCGTGAGCTTCAAGCTCGTGTTGGGAATTTGTCTCGCATCCCGGGGGAAACGTCAGAGCGTTGCTTATCGCGCCGGCTTCGATATTGGCACAGGTCAGCGGGTCGGAATAGTTCGCGATCAGTCGATAGGATTTGTGCCCGCCGTAAGGGTGCAGCCCCAGCGATCGCCCGTGGTCGATCGCCCAGTAGTCTTGGCCGTCGGTAAGTAGGTTCCCCGGGTGGCGATCCGCGTTGCGGATCAGTATGTCGAGAGCGATCAGCCTGCCGATGCCAAGCCACTGGGAAAGCTCATCCACCAAGGCTCTCAGTTCGGCCGCGTTCGGCGTTAGAGGGTTGGTGCAAAACTGCTGCATGAGGTTCGGGGCGTGCAGGTCGACGGTTCCGAAGTGCGCGACGCCGCCCTCATAGACGACTGCGCATTCAGGCGTCAGCACGTTGAGTGCGTCGGCCAGCAGCGTGCAGAAACATTCGGCGGCCAATTCGGCGGGCGTGCAGGGCTTGACGACCACTCCCCTCGGGACGCCGGCAATCATCGCCACCCCGCGCCTCGCGCCATTGATCCCTATTCCGATGGGACGCGAACCGGGCTGCAACGCCCCGACTAGGATCTGTGCCACAAGTTCTCCCCGGCCGTTCGTTTTGTGCCGGCATCCTAGCAGGGTCGTGTCGCTCGGCATCATGGCTCCGCGGGGCGTGCCGCCCCCGTGCCGGCGACGGTGGCCCGAACGAGCTTCCTGGCCAGCAGGATGGCCGCGGCGTCCGCTTGGCGCCGCTCCGGGGACATCGGCCGCACCAACGCCACCGGCGCCCAGCCATCGTCGTCGACGCCAGGCACGCGCTCCCAGTGCGAGCAACCGCCCGCCGCCTCTGCCTTGCACGACTTACGGCCGCCGCGCCGGCAGTCGGCCAGGCCGGGATCGCCCCAGCACGGGCCGGCCCAGTGCATGCAGTACCAGCAAGGCTGATGGGGCTTCGGCTTCGGCTTCGGCTTCGGCTTGGGCATGCGGTAGGCGTCCATGGCCGGATGGTGGCAAGCGACAGGCTCACTGGCTGCGCCATACCCGGATGACGTTGCGCCGCGCCCATCTTCTCTTAGGACAAACCATCGTGATCGGCATTTCGGCGACGCGCGGACGCATCGGCGGACGGCCGCGTCGACCGATAGCAGCACCAGCCTCCGCGCGGACGGCGGCGGAGCGCCCGTGTGTCAGCGTGGCGAATCGGGGTCGACGTCGTAGCACTCCCGAAGGTGACGGACGTCAGCAAGGATCCTCTCCCTGCAAGCCGTGAGGTCGTTGTCATCGCCTGAACGGCGAAAGCTGGCGATGAGCCAATTCGCTC
>Ga0302314_10019134_pt1 | contig 11388 bp, 12 predicted proteins | sample III_Palsa_N2_3_FD_200533 | JGI IMG/M metagenome (GOLD analysis project Ga0302314, IMG submission 200533) | Peat permafrost microbial communities from Stordalen Mire near Abisko, Sweden - III_Palsa_N2_3 | ecosystem: Environmental > Terrestrial > Soil > Palsa > Peat permafrost | place: Sweden... | reverse complement strand
TTTTGTATCAGGGCGTCTTGTTCACCGAAGACTGTTGCGTTTTGCCTTGAAACCCTGCGACACTATGTCCCAATGGCAACGTTCGCAACCTGACCGGGCCGGCTTCCGCCACATTCGAAATTCATCGTTCAGGGGTCACGAGTAAGGGCGACCACGCATGGGTGCTGTAGGATTGAGGCCGCAATTCGCCGATCGTCGGGCGAGCGGCGAAGTCGACGTGGCGAGCAAACGTCGGCGCCAGCCAAAATCACAGGCCCGGCCCGTGCATGTTTTGATCGCCTGCATGCCAAAATCCGGCTCGACCTTCCTGGCCGATGTGATCAGCCAATGCCCGGGATTCCGCCGCGCCATCCTGACTCCGTCGGCGGGGCGACGCGAACAGGAGATCGACGAACAACTGCTGCGCAAGCACGGCAAGGTCAGCTACGTCGCCCAACACCATGTGCGTAACAGCGAATGGACGTCGGAGATGTGCCGCACCTACGGCGTGACTCCCATTGTCCTAGTGCGCAGCCTGCAAGACGTGGTGGTCAGTCTGCGTGACCACATGCGGCGCGAGAGCGCGGTCTTCCCGCAGTTCTTCGCCGAAGCTCATCACGCCAACCTCGACGACAGCGCGCTGGAGGCGATGCTCGCCCGGCTCGCACTGCCTTGGTATCTGAACTTTTATATGAGCTGGCGCGAAGCCCCCGGCGCGATGATGGTCAATTACGAGGACCTGACCGCCTCGCCGGTCGAGGTGATCCGAGACATTCTTGGCTTTTCCGGCGCGAACACGACAACCGCGGGCGTCGAAGAGGCGGTTGCCAAGGCCAAGGCCAAGGAAACCAGCCGCTTGAACGTGGGCGTCAGCGGTCGCGGCGCGAGTCTTCAGCCGGAAACGATCCAGATCATTCTGGACCTCATCGATATCTACCCCGAGGCTGCGGCCGATCCCTATATCGTTAACGTGCGAACGCAGGCGCTCGCCGCACTAGCCGGAACACCAGCGCCGCCGAGGCCGGCTCGCCGGCCGCAGGTCATCGCCAATGCGTCGACGCCTCGGCGCTGGTTGAGCAAAAAAGACAAAAGGTTCCTGGTCCATTGGGTAGCGCCAGTGGCGTTGGTGATTCTGGGAATGAGTTATTGGGCGTGGCCCTACGACTTGATCCCAGATCATTCGGCATATGGTTATGTGGACGACGCAACCGTGATGCTGGTGTCATCCTTCCTGGCGGGCGTTTTCAGATACAAGAAAATCTGAGCCGCAACCGCACGGCCTTGCCGCCGCCGCCAGCCTGCTGAAATATAGACCTCTGGGCAGGCGGGGAGATCAGTATGGCGAGTCCATTCGGCGCTCGGACCTTGCTTTGCTCTGTCTGGTCGGCGGCTCTTTTCGGTCTCGGCAGCCCTGTGGGCGCCGCGGTCATCCACGCCGCCCCCGGCGGATTCGAACTCAAGCAGATCGTCCATATTTCCGCGCCCGCCGCCCGCGTCTACGCGGCGCTGATCCAGCCGGCCAAATGGTGGAATTCCCAGCACACTTATTCGGGCAGCGCCGCTAACCTCAGCCTCGACCCCCGTCCCGGAGGCTGCTTCTGCGAGGCCCTGTCCAACGGCGGCGTGGTTCAGCACCTCGTGGTGGTGAATATCCAACCGAACGAGACCTTGGAGCTACGCGGCGCCCTGGGGCCCTTTCACGCGCGCGGCGTCGACGGCGTGCTGGCGTTCCAACTCACGCCGGCGGGCGACGGCGTTGACTTGACCATGACCAACGACATGGGCGGCTACATGTCCGAAGGGATGGAAGGCTGGGCGCCGAAGGCCGACGCGATGCTGTCCGAACAGATGAGCCGGCTTAAGCGATATATCGAAACTGGCGCGCCCAGTTCTCGCTAACTGCCTCGAGCTAGTGGATGCTCACCGTATAAGGACCGATGTCGCCCTGGACGCTGAAGGTGTCGCCTGATTTCTTTCCGGCCGGATAGTCGGCGCAGTCATTGTCCACCAAGCCATCGATCGTGACACAGAACTTGCTCCCATCGACGGTGTAGGTTCCCGGCAGCCCACTTGCGTCGAAGGTTCCGTCCGGTTTGTAGGTGAAGACAAACGTCTTGCCGCTCGCGGAGACAACGTCGCCATGGGCCAGAATGGCGGCGATGGTGTCGTTCGGCGCCGCCGGAGGCGCGGCGAGACTGGCGCTCGCCGATGCGACAGCGACAGCGAAGGCGGCAAATCCGATGGCAAGGCGTCTCATGGTCATCCCCCGGGTTTGACTCGGCGCCGGTTCGGCGCCGCCAGCGCGTTAGCCGCCCCGCACCTGGCGGAATGGGATATCGCGATCAACCTCGGGCTCCTTAGGCAGACCCAGGACCCGCTCGCCAATGATATTGCGCTGGATTTGGTCGGTGCCGCCGCCGATGGAGGTGAAATAGGCGTTCAGCGTCAAGAAATTGGCATCCTCGGCCCTGGGATGGTCGGGGCCCTCAAGCAGGCTGCCGGCGCCGAGAATAGCGGTGCGCACCTTCGCCTCTTCATGCAGAACCCGCGACATGGCGAGCTTGCCCAGGCTCATCACCGGCGACGAGCTGCCTTGCGCCAGATCGGCCTTGGCGCGGGCGGTGTTCAGGGCGTTCAGCCTTTTGTAGGCGATCACCTTGGCGATGTCCTGGCGCAGCACCGGGTCATCCAGGACGCCAGCTTCGCGGGCCAGGGCGATCAGCGGCTCCTCGCCCTTGGCCTCTGTGGCGCCGCTACGCGGCCCCCGTGCGCCCTCGCCCATCACCGACCGTTCGTAGGCTAGAGCGGTCTGCAGCACGCCCCAGCCAGTGTTCAACTCGCCTAATAGATTCTCGACTGGCGCAACGGCGTCGGTGATGAAAACCTCGTTGAAATGGCTCTCGTCGGTGATCTGGCGCAGCGGTCGCACCTCAATGCCCGGCTGCTTCATGGGCAGGAAGATGAAGCTGATCCCCATGTGCTTGGGGACCTCCCAATCCGTGCGGGCGATCAGCATGCCGTAGTCGGCCGTGGCGGCGCCCGAGGTCCACACCTTCTGGCCGTTGACAATGAAGACCTCGCCCTTGCGGTCGGCCCGTGTCCGGACGCCGGCGAGATCGGAGCCCGCGCCGGGCTCGCTGTAGAGCAGGCACATGCCCACCTCGCTGCACAGCAGCGGCCCAATCAGCTTGGCCTTCAGCGCCGACGTGCCCTTGGCCAGCAAGGTGTTGGCCCACAGGTTAGTGCGGTCCTGGCCGGCGCCTGGCGCGCCGACCTTGGCGAATTCCCGCTCGATGATGCGAGCCTGGGCGTCGGGGAGGCCGCGGCCAAACCAGTCGGTCGGCCAGCGGGGCGCGGCCCACCGGGCGTCCACCACCGTCTTCAGCCAGGCCTTCAGTTCAGGCGAAGCGCCCCACCCCGCGCCGCCAGCGCCAGGCTGCGTCTTGGGCAGGCCCTTCCAGTTATCGGCGAGCCAGGCGCGGACTTCCTCGCGCAGGACGTCATCGCCGCTAGCGTTTCCGTCGGCCATCGTCAGGCTCCCAAGGCTTCGAGGTAACGTTCGCGATAGACCGAGGGCGCCCCGAACAATTGTGCGTCAGCGCGGGCGCGGCGCAGATAGAGATGCGCCGGATGGACCCAGGTAAAGGCGATCCCGCCATGCATCTGCACGCTGTCCGCCGCAACCCGCGTGAAGGCGTCGGCGCACGCGAAGGCCGCCAGGCTGATGGCGGCGTCCGCGTCCTCGGCGCCTTCCGCCAGCCGGGCGGCGGCGTTGCGGGCGGCGGAGATCGCCGATTCAGATTCCAGTAGAAGATCCGCGGCCATGTGCTTGATCGCTTGGAAGCTTCCGATGGCCCGGCCGAACTGGATGCGGGACTTGGCGTAGTCGATCGTAAACTCCAGGCACCGCCGGGCGCCGCCCGCCTGCTCGCCGGCGAGCGCGACCAGCGCCAGGTCCAGCGCCTTGCGCACCGCCTCCCAGACGGATTCGGCGCCCTTGATGCGACGCGCGGAAGCACCCGAGAAATCAATGCGCGCCAGCCGTAAGGTATGGTCGAAGGTCGGCAACGCCTTGATGGTCAAGCCTCCCGCGTCCGAATCGACCTCGAACACCGCCAACCCCTCGGGCGCGCGCGCCAGCACCAGCAGCACGTCGGCGTTCTGGCCGTGCAGGACATAATCGGCCACGCCATCCAGCCACCAATCGTCGCCAGCGGCGGTCGCCTGGACCTCGACGCTATCGGCGGTCCAGGAGCCCGCGACTCCGGTCAAGGCGACAGCGGCGATGCTCGAGCCATCGGCGATGGCCGGCAACAGCCGTTGGTTGACCCGCTCGTCGCCCAGGCCGCGCAAAAGCTCGGCCGCCAACACGCCGCTGGACAGCAGCGGCGAGCACAGCAGGGCGGAGCCCGCCTCCTCCATCACCGCTTCCAGCTCCATGGGGCCGGCCCCCGCGCCGCCATAGGCCTCGTCGATGACCAGGCCGGCGATCCCCATCTCCGCCAACTTGCGCCATAGCCCGGCGTCATATCCGGCGTCCGTCTCCATGACGCGCCTGACGTCGGCCTCGGCGCTGTGATCGGCCAGCAGCCGGCTCACGGAATCCCGCAGCGCCGCGCGTTCTTCCGGCGATAGGGTCGCCACGTCGGTTTCCTCCACATGCCGCGCCTTTTCAGCGCCTGGCTAGAGTAAGGCTGAGCCCCATCGTCCGCGCAACAGTCACCTTGCGTCAGTCTTGCCTCTCCGCCTCTCGTTGTGGGACGACACCGGCAAATACGGAGGCGACGCCCATGACCATCACCCCAGACACTCCGATCCTGATCGGCGTCGGCGAGGCCTCCGAGCGGATCGACGCGGCGGATTATGCGGCGCTGTCGCCGGTCGCGCTGGCGTCGAAGGCCGCCGCAGCCGCGCTGATCGACGCGGGCGCATCGAATCTCGCGAAACATATCGATGTCATCGCAGCCATCCGCCAGTTCGAGGTTTCCGGCGCCAATGCCCGACCTCCGTTCGGGGCGTCGAACAACTTTTCGCGCTCGGTCGCCAAGCGGATCGGCGCCGATCCCGCGCGCGCCATCCTGGAAGTCGTCGGCGGCCAGGGGCCTCAGCATCTGGTCAATGAGTTCGCCCACGCCATCGCCGCCGGCGAGATGCAGATGGCGCTGATGGTCGGCTCGGAAGCTATCTCCACCGTCCGCCATCTGCAGAGCCAGGGCGAGACGCGCGATTGGGCCGAGACCATCGACGGCCAGTTGGAGGATCGTGGCTATGGGATGGAGGGCCTGATCACCCTCGACCTGATCGCCCACGGCGCGCGCACGCCGATCCAGCTCTATGCTCTGTTTGAGAACGCGCGCCGGGCGGGTCTCGAGCTCGATCGCGCAACCTACGCCCACGCCATGGGCGAGCTGTTCGCCCCCTTCACCAAGGTCGCGGCCGGCAATCCGCACGCCATGTCGCGGGAAATTCACACCGCCGACGAGTTGGCCACGGTGACCGGCCCCAACAGGCTGACCTCCGATCCCTTCCCGCGCCGCATGGTGGCGCGCGATCAGGCCAACCAGGGCGCCTCCGTGCTAATGACCTCGGTACGCCGCGCCCGTGAGCTAGGCGTGCCCGAGGACCGCTGGGTCTATCTGTACGGCGGCGCGGACGTGCGTGAGCGCACCGTGATCGAGCGCGAAGACCTGTCGAAAAGCCCCGCGGCCATAGTGGCGTGCCGCAGGGCGCTTGAGGTTGCGGGCCTCGGCCTGGACGATCTACAGGCGTTCGACCTCTACAGCTGCTTTCCCATCGCCGTGTTCAATATCTGTGATGGTCTAGGCCTGGCGACCGACGACGCACGTGGGCTGACGGTCACCGGCGGCCTGCCTTTCTTTGGCGGGGCGGGAAACAACTATTCCATGCACGCGATCGCCAGCATGGTCCGTCGCCTGCGCACCCAGCCGGGCGATATCGGTCTCGTCGGCGCCAATGGCGGCTTCCTGTCGAAATACTCGGTTGGGATCTATTCGACGGCGGAGCGGCCCTTCACGCCGTTCGACAGCCGCCCGCTGCAGGCGGAGATCGACGCCTGGCCGGCGCCGGCGCTCGACCCGAGTTTCACAGGCGACGCAAAAGTCGAAACCTATACCGTCGACTATTCCGGGCCCGCGCCCCGCGGCGTGATCGTCGGACGGACGAGCGCCGGCGCGCGCATCGTCGCCATGGCCGCGCCAGAGGACGCCGTGACAGTCCAGTCCATGATCGATCATGACCCGCTCGGCGGCCGCGTCACGGTCGGACCGGGCGAGAACAACAAGACAGTGATCCGCGCGGTGCGGCCAGCCAAATAAACACTCGTCATCCCCACCCTTGCGGCGGGGACCCATGGTTCAACCGCCGCAGTCCGTTGCAACGGACCCATGGGTGGCCGGGACAAGCCCGGCCAAGACGGAAGAGAGTAGTCTGGCGGCCAGCTGGCTCGTCGTGGCGCCCCTCACCCCATCGGGTAGAGGATGTCCTTCGTCACCGCGTTGACGGCCTTCATCACCTCATCGGTGAGCGTCAGGTCGCCGGCGGCGATGATGTCGTCCACCTGATCCTCATGTGTGGCGCCAACGATGGTCGAGGCGACGAAGTCGTGCTGGATGCTCCAGGCCGTAGCCAGGGTCACCACTGAGATGCCGGCTTCCGCCGCGATGGCCTGAAAACGTTCGGTGGACGCCAGGCTCTTGTCGTTGACGAAGCGCTTGGCCATCACCGCCTGACGGCCGCCAAGCTTGAGGTAGTTGGAGAAGCGCGCGCCTTCCGGCGTCGCACCGCCCTGGTACTTGCCCGACAGCACGCCGCCGGCCAGCGGCGAATAGGGGATCAGGCTGACGTGTTCCTGGCGGCAGACCTGGGCCAGCTCATCCTCGAATCGGCGATTGTTGAGGCTGAAGTTGTTCTGGATGGTCTGGTAGCGGGCGAAGCCGCCGCGCTCGGACGCCGCCAGGCTCTTCATCAGGCCCCAGCTGGTCTCGTTGCTGCAGCCGACGATGCGCACCTTGCCGTCGCGCACCAGCTCGTCGAGCACCTCCATGGTCTCGTCGTAGGCCGTGCCGTGGTCAGGCCAGTGGGTCTGGTAGAGGTCGACATAGTCGGTGCCGAGGCGCGTCAGGCTGGCCTCGATGGCGCGGATGATGTTGTGGCGGTCCAGCGCGGTCATGCCCGCGCGTTGCGAGCCCTTGATCCAGCCGTGGCTCGGCCCGCAGACCTTGGTGGCGATGATCAGTTCGTCCCGGCGCTTGGTCTTCATCCAGCGGCCGAGGATCTCCTCGGTGACGCCCGCCCACTCTTCCTTTGGCGGCACGGGATAGTTTTCGGCGGTGTCAAAGAAATTGATCCCAGCGTCCAGCGACTTGTCGAGAATCCGAAACGCCGTCTTCTCGTCGGCCTGGCTGCCGAAGGTCATGGTGCCCATGCAGATCGTCGAAACCGAGATCGCGCTCTTGCCTAACCGTTTGGTTTGCATCCCACCGTCCTGATGATTTGAATTTTCGTGCGACACGACGCGGGGCGTCGCGGCCGTCGGCGCCAACGCGGCGCCTGACGTTCAGGGTTTAGCAGCCCAGCTCGATTTGACCGAGCCTTTTGTAGGCGCGCCTGCTCAATCAGGCGCCGCCGTCACCCTCAAGCTCGCCAAGGGCGCTCTGCAGATAGTTCTGTTCGCCGAGCGACTTGGCCAGGCTGAGCTGAGTTTCGAGGAAGTCGATATGCTCCTCGGTGTCGGAGAGGATGTCGACCAGGACTTCGCGGCTGACGAAATCCTTTGCGGCCTCGCACTGGGCCACCCCGCCCACCAGGGTGGTGCGGCCAGAGTACTCCAGCGCCAAGTCGGCGCTCAACGCCTCGAACACCGTCTCGCCCACCGACAGCTTGCGCAAGTCCTGCAGGTTGGGCAGGCCGTCGAGGAAGAGGATGCGTTTGATCAGCTTGTCGGCGTGTTTCATCTCACCGATGGATTCGTCGTAGACGATCTTGCCCAGCCGCTTGAAGCCCCAGTTATCCAGCATGCGGGCGTGCAGGAAGTACTGGTTGACCGAGGTCAGCTCGTTGGTCAGCGCCTCATTGAGAAGCTGGATAATCGCTCGATCGCCCTGCATCACGCCCTCCTATTCGGCGGCGAAGCGCAGGGTTTCCTGAGACTCCTGAATCATGCGCCGCATATCGCAGACGCATTTGGCGCACTGCGGCTTGGATTGGCAATGACGGAAGACCTCGGCCGGCTTGACCGCGCCTGCCGCGATAGCCGCGCAGGCGTCACGTTCACGAATGCCGTTGCAGTTACAGACGTACACCCAAGCCTCCGACCTATCTGATCCGAATATAGCGAATGCGAATGCAGTTGCAACTCACTCGCAAAAATCGCGCCAAGACGCCGCAGCCGGCTTGGTGAAAAGGGGGCCTTCGGCTTGCCACGCGACGGTCCTGGTCTCATCAAGGATTCGATGTCCGAGCCCCTTCCCGCTCCGCGCCGCCGTTTGTGGATCGGGCTGGCCGCCGCCGCCGTGATGTTGAGCGTCGCCGTGGCCGGCTACGTCCTATTCCAAGCCCATCAAGCTCAGCTCGGCGCCCGCCTGCTGGCGGCCATGCCCGACGATGTCGACAAATACCCCGACCTGGTCCGCTACGCCGACGCCGAGGCCAAGCCGCTATTCGCCAAGAATTGCTCAGGTTGCCACGGCCTGAACCTCAAAGGCCGGGGCATCGGCGCGCCGGATCTGACCGACTCGATCTGGCTCTATGGTTCGGGCGTCTTCCATATCGAGCGAACCATCACCTATGGCGTTCGCTCCGGCCAGAAGAAGGCTAATGACATCACCGAGATGCCGGCGTTTGGCCAACGCGGCCAACTCAGCGACACCGACATCAAGAACATCGTCCAGTATCTGCTACAACTGAACCACCGGCCCTACAACGACCAAGCCGCCTTCCTGGGCAAGCAGGCTTACGAGACCAAGGGGCAATGCTTCGACTGCCACGCCGGCGACGCCAAGGGCATCATTGACTATGGAGCGCCGGACCTGACCGCCAACGTTTGGGACTTTGGCGGATCGCCGCAGGACCTGTACGACTCGATCTACTACGGGCGACACGGCATTATGCCCGCCTGGATCGGCAAATTGACGCCGGAGCAAATTCGAGCCCTCGCCGTCTATGTCGACACCGCTTCCAAACGCTGACGTCGCCAAGCCCGCCGCGGCGCGCGCGCCCTGGCTGATGCGCTGGAGCGCGGCCGCCTCGCGCCGGCCTGCGCGTCCTGCCGTGCTGGCGATCAGCGCGGCGATCATCGGCCTCGGGGCGGCGGCGATCGGCCTTTTGCACCCGGCCCATCGCGATCTGGCTCAAGTCCCCCCCGGCGACGTCGCCCTGGTCAATCAGGAGCCGGTGCTGATGAGCGACTTCATCAGCGAAACCGAGCAGGCCTATGGTGTGCCCTTTGCCCAAACCAGCCCAGCCGAACGCGCCATCGTCCTACGCCGGATGATCGATGAGGAGCTGATGGTCCAGCGCAGCTTGGCGCTGGATCTGCCTGAACAGGACACCGACGTGCGCACCGCGCTCAGCGACGGCGTCATCGCCCTGGTGACCGCGCCCGTGCTGGCCGACCACCCTACCGACGACCAGTTGCGCGCCTTCTACGCCGCCCATCGCGCCAACTATGCCACCCAGGGCAGCATGTCCGTGACTGACCTGGTGCTGCACATCGGCGGGTTCGAGAACGCCGACCAGTCGCTGGACCAGGCCATGGCCGACGCCGCCCAGGCGGTCTACGAATTGCGCTCCGGCGCCGGGATCGATTTCGCCAAACAGCATTTCAGCTTCGCCGACACAGGCAAGGTGAACGGCGAGGAGCCGGACTTCGCGGCCCGGCTCCATCTGGGTCCCAGGCTGTACGCGGCGGCGGACAAGCTGAGTGACGGCGAGGTTTCCGAGCCGGTGCAGGACGCTGACGGCGTCCATGTGTTGGTCATGCAGCATCGCCAGCCGCCGGTGTTCACCGACTATGATGGCGTGCGCAACAACGTCTACACCGACTATGTCGCCGCCCAGAAAGCCCAAGCCAAACAGGACAATGTGAAGTTCCTGCGCCGCGGCGCGCAGATCCTGGTCGCGCCGGGTCAGACCGAATGAGGCGGATGGCGCTGGCCCTCCTCGCGACCCTGATAACGTTGGCGTGGGTCCCTTCCCCCGTCACTGCGGCCACGCCGCAGCAAGCCAAAGGCGACGTCAGCTATTCCACCTGGGAGATCGACGGCGTCACGGTCCGTGTGCGGGTGACGATCCCGACCGGCGCTGCGCGAAAACTCGTCGTCGCCAATGCACCGGCGCCTAGCCTGGCGACCGTCGCGTCGGCGGTGAGCCAGGGCGTGGGCGTCACCACCCCCGCCGGCGACTGCGAGGCCATCGATCAAGGCGAAGGCGTCGGGCAAATTTACACCCTGGCGCTGACGCCAGGCCTCGACCGTTTCGAGATCGTATTCGCCTGTCCGCAGGCGAGCGGCCTGGTGTTGAAGGATTCGGTCCTGTTCGACCGCGATCCAGGCCACATCGACTTCGCCCAGGTGCGTGTCGGCTCGGCGCGCCCTGTGTTGCAGGCTTTCACCCGCGACCGGGAGTCTATCGCCCTGCCCGCCGCCGCCGGTGAGTTGCACGACGTCGATCCGGCGACCTTCGCGCGCCTCGCCGCGATCCACCTGGCGACAAGTTTGGTCGCCCTTGGGATCATCGCCGGTTCGGTGCTGCTTTTCAGACGTTGGCTAGACTTGGCCTGGCTCGCTGCAGGCCTGACCGTCGGCTACCTCACTTCCGTCGCCGTGGCCCTGACTGGCCTGGTATCGTTGGACCTGGGCATGGCCGAGGCAATGGTCGGCCTATTGACCGCGAGCCTGGGGCTTGGGGCGCTGGGGGGCGCCGCCGGTGAAACCACGAGTGAGCGCCGCCCGCGACGGAGCGCCTATGTGGGGCTCGGCGTAATTGTCGTCGGCTTGATCGTCGCGGCCGCGTTCAAAGCCCCGGCCGCCGCGCTAGCCACGGCCGGTATTGCGATCTTTAGCCTGGGCGCGATCAGAGCCTCACGCGAACCGGGACTTGGGGTGTTGGCGTTCGCGCCGGCTGCGGTGCTCGCCTGCATCAACGGCCTCGCGCTGGCGAGTGACCTGACCCCGCTGCATCCGCCTCCCGCCCAGTTGACGCCGATCCTAGCCGGCCACGACCTGGGCGAACTGATCGCGGCGATGGCCATCGCCAGCGTTCTGATGGGACTGATCTGGCTCGCCGGACGCCGGTTGCGGAACTGGCGCAACATCGCGTCGGAAATAGCCGGCGCCGCCTTGATCGGCTTGGGATTGTTCTGGTTTGTCAGCCGCCTCTATAGCTGATATC
>Ga0302314_10019132_pt1 | contig 11389 bp, 12 predicted proteins | sample III_Palsa_N2_3_FD_200533 | JGI IMG/M metagenome (GOLD analysis project Ga0302314, IMG submission 200533) | Peat permafrost microbial communities from Stordalen Mire near Abisko, Sweden - III_Palsa_N2_3 | ecosystem: Environmental > Terrestrial > Soil > Palsa > Peat permafrost | place: Sweden... | reverse complement strand
TCGACCGTGCGAGCCGACGGCCGGCCGCACGTCACCCCGGTCGTGGCCGTGTGGTCGGCAGGGGCGGTGTGGTTCACCACCGGCGCCGAAGAGCAGAAGTTCGCCAACCTGCGGGCCAACCCGCAGGTCGTGCTGACCACGGGCTGCAACAGCTGGGACCGCGGACTGGACGTGGTGGTGGAGGGCGAGGCGCGCCGGGCGACCGACCCGGCCGCGCTCGAGCGCGTCGCCCAGGCGTTCGCGCTGAAGTGGCAGGGCGCCTGGAAGTTCACCGTGCGCGACGGCCGCTTTTACAACCACGGCGCGGGGGACTGGCCAAGCGAGGTGTTCTCGGTGACCCCGGCCAAGGTGTTCGCGCACGCCAAGGGCGAGCCGTACGGCGCCACCACGCACCGGTTCTGAACCCGCCAGGCCCCGTTCAGCGCCAGGCTCGGTCCAGCGACGGGCTTCACGTCAGCGCCAGGCTCATCATCGTGAGGTCGAGCCAGCGGCCGAACTTGACGCCGACCTCGCGGGCGGTGCCGACGAGCTCGAAGCCGTGGCGCGCGTGCAGCGCCACCGACGCCGCGTTGGTCGCCTCGATGCAGGCCATCATCACGTGCGCGCCGGAATCGCTCGCGCCGGTGATCAGCGTGCGCAGCAGCTCCGCGCCGACCCCCCGGCCCTGATGGCCGGCCACCATGTACACCGAGTCCTCGACGGTGTAGCGGTAGCCGTCCTTCGGCCGCCAAGGCGCCCAGTTCGCGAACCCGGCCACGTCGCCGCCGGCCTCGGCCACGAACGCCGAACCGCGCGCGAGGTTCTCCGCCAGCCACGCCTGCCCGTCCTCGGGGGTCAGCAGCTCCGTCGTCCACATCGCGGTCGAGCGCTCGATCACGTCGTTGCGGATGGCGCGGATCGCCTCGGCGTCGTCTGCGGCAGCCGGTCTAATCTTATATAGTAGATCCATGTCTACTATAGTAGAGGGACGGGATGCGTTCGGGAAGCGCCTCCGCGGCGAGCGGCAGCGCCGCGGCTGGTCGATGGAACGGCTCGCCGGAACGTCGGGGGTATCGCGCGCGATGATCAGCAAGATCGAGCGCGGCGAGAGCAGCCCGACCGCCGTCGTGCTCGGCAAACTGTCGGCCGCGCTCGAGCTCAGCGTCTCCGAGCTGCTCAGCGTCTCCGAGCCGCAACCAGGGGCCGGCGCAGGCCCGGGGGCCGACCCGGGCCCGGACGGTGTCGGCGCTGCGGACGGTGCGGGCCGGGTACGCCGCGCGGCGGACACGCCCAAGTGGCGTGACCCGGACACCGGCTACCTGCGGCGGCAGGTCTCCTCGCCCGGCTTCCCGGCCGCCGTCACCGAGGTCACGCTGCCGCCCGCGGCGCGGGTGCCGTACCCGGCGGCGGCGTACGCGTTCATCGCCCAGCTCGTCTGGGTGCTGTCCGGACAGCTGACCCTGACCGACGGGACCACGGAGCGCGTCCTGGCGCCCGGTGACACCTTCGAGCTCGGCCAGCCGCTGCCACGGGAGTTCCGCAACGAGACGGCCGAAGAGTGCCGCTACATCGTGGTAGTGACCAGGAAGGCAACCGCCTGACGGGGACTATCCGGCCAGGCGCGTGGAGCGCAGGCACCGGCAGATCATCGGCAACTCGATCTGGTTCCACGGCTGCCGGTCGAGGAAGTCCCTGGCCCGCTGAGAGAACCCGGCCCGGCGGTCGGGGTCCAGGGTGATGACGCCGCTGTAGGTCCCGAGGAGCCCGAACAGGTCGTCCTTGGTCATCGGCAGCGTGTACTCCACCGTGTGCTCTTCCGCCGGGGACAGCGGCGAACCGGGCGGGAAGCGGACCTCGCGGCGGCGGCGATCCGGCCGCGGGCCGTCAGCTGAGGCGCCGGCCTCGCGGGCCGCGCGCATCAGGCTGTTGAACTCGGCCACCCAGTCCACCCGGGTGTCCCTCGACACCCAGATCACGCCGAGCGTGCCGCCGGGGCGCAGCACCCGGGCGATCTCGGGCACGGCCAGGTCGGGGTCGAGCCAGTGCCAGGCGGAGGAGATCACCACCGCGTCCACCGACGCGTCCGGCAGCGGGATGTCCTCGCCCCGGCCGGCCAGCGTCACCGCTTCCGGGCACCGGGCGGCCAGCACCGCGCGCATCCGGTCGTCCGGCTCGACCGCGAAGACCCGCTCCGCCCGACCGATCAGCAGCCGGGTCACGGCGCCGGTGCCTGCCGCCAGGTCGAGCACTGCCGTCGCGGCAGGCGGGATCAGCCAGTCAAGCGCCTGCGGCGGCGGGGGCGGGCGGTAGCGATCGTAGTCGGCTGCCACCGACCCGAAGGAAAGCCTGCGGGCGTCGCGATCCGTCACGCCTGCCAGCGTATCCCGCCCCCGGCCGCAGGCGGCCCGCTCCGGGGAAGCCGGGCGGCGCCCGTATCCTAGTGAGTTGTAGAACCAAATTCACTGGTCCCCGCGGATCGCAAGGCACGCTCAGCGCGGCGCCGCCGCCGCCGTTTTGCGCGGCGCCGCCGCCGTTTCGCGGGGTACCGGCTCCATCCCCGGCCGCGGCCGGGGTCTCCACCGGAGGTTCCGATGACAGAGGTTGAGCAGGCAGCCGATCCCGCTGACGCCCCGGACTGGGGCGCGCCGAGGACCAAGATCGTCCAGTGGCATGACCCGATGATCACCGCCTCGGCCGGCTCCGGCCTGTCCGGCCTGGAGTTCCTGCGGGCGATCAGGGACGGCCGGCTGCCGGCTCCGCCGATCGCGGTGCTGATGGGCTTCCACCCGGTCGAGGTGGGTGAGGGCTATGTCGTCTTCGAGGGAACGCCGGACGAGTCCGTCTACAACCCGATCGGCATGGTGCACGGTGGCTACGTCTGCACGCTGGCGGATACGGTGGCGGCGTGCGCCGTGCACACCACCCTCCCGGCGGGCGTCGGGTACACCTCGATCGACCTCAACGTCAGCTACACCCGCCGCATCACCACAGAAAGCGGGACCCTCCGGGCCGTGGGCTCGATCGTGAAGCCGGGCCGCCGGGTCGCATTCTGCAAGGCGGAGATCCTCGACCAGGGGGGCAAGGTCGTCGCCACCGCCACCAGCAGCTGCCTGATCATGCCGCAGGCTGGGGCGGCAGGGGCGTTAGATCAGGCCGAAGACGATAAGGGCCCCGATGAGGAGCAGGGTCCCGGCGGTGAGCAGGTTCGCGCTGCGGTCTATCCAGGGGCACTCGGGGATGAGGATCCGCCGGCGAGCGCAAAAGCGCCCATCAACGCGATACATCTTGTTGTAGGCTATGCCGGTAGTGTTGTTTACTGATGGCTGAGGCTCCCCCGTGTAACGCATTCGCGGGCCAGGCCATGCCGGCGACCACCCCCCGCCTTTGCTGGAGGCTGGAACATGCGCAGACAGGATGTAACCGCCAGGCTCAGTGCGAACTCGCTGGCCGCGCTGCTCCCGTTCTTCGTCATGACCGTGGTGGCCTGCGCCGATTTGCTCGTGGGGAGAGGGACGCAGGCGGGGCTCTTGTCGCTGCTGTCGCTCGGGCCCGCGTTGGCCCCGGTTGCCCTGGGCCCGGTCCGGACGGTGCTGACGGGCGGCGTGGCGATCATCTTGAGCATGACGCTCGCCGCCTACGACGGCATCGGGTTCTCGATGCACGCCGTGGTGGCCTGCGCCACGATCGCCGGCGTCACGGTGGCGGCGGTGATCGCTAGCGCCGCGCGCCAGCGCAAGGAACGGGAACTGGTCGACGTCCGGGCGGTCGCGGACGTCGCCCAGCGCGTTCTCCTGCATCAGGTGCCGCGTGAGGTCGGCCGGCTCCAGATTGCCATGCGCTACATCTCGGCCGCGGCGGCGGCGCGGATCGGCGGTGACCTCTACGACGTCGTCGCGCGGGCGGGCAACGCCCGCCTGATCGTCGCCGACGTGCAGGGCAAGGGCCTGGCGGCGGTCCAGACGGCGGCGGTGGTGCTCGCGGCGTTCCGTGAGTCGGTCTACGACGAGCCGGATCTGGCCGCGATCGCGGCCCATATCGAGCGAAGCCTTGACCACCAGGCGTCGAACGGGCGGTTCGTGACCGCGATCATGGCCGAGATAGCCCAGGAGGGCTCGGAAATCCGCCTGCTGAACTGCGGGCACCCGGCGCCGCTGCTGCTGAGCGGCGGACGGGCGGAGCTGGCGGAGCCGCTGGAAGCCAGCCTGCCGCTGGGGCTGGGCGACCTCGACCCGGCCGTGCGCAAAGAGCACACCGCCCCGTTCGGCCCGGGAGACCGGATTCTGTTCTACACCGACGGCATCAGCGAGGCACGGGACAAGTCAGGCGCCTTCTACCCGGTCGATCGATGCGCCGCCCTGCTCGGCGGGCCGGATCCGCGCGCGGCCCTGGACCGGCTCTACGACGACGTCCTGCGGCATGTCGGCGGTCACCTGCAGGATGACTCCGCCGCGCTGCTCGTTGCGCGCCAGGCGGCGCTGCCGGCCCCGCGGCCGGCGCTGCGGGCCCCGCTGTCATAGCGCGAGCGGTGATGCGGTGCGACGATGCGGGCATGACGACCGCGACCGCCTACGCCGACTTCGCCGCCCGCGAAACGCGCGGCATCTCACCCGTCTACGAGCGATTGTCGATCGCCGTCGCCGGTGACGGCGAGGTGCTCGGCCTGCTGGGCAGGCTCCCGGCCGCCAAGCGGCAGCCGAACCTGCTCTTCGGCGTCGTCCGGTACCTGGGCGGCCCGGTGGAGGACCCGGCCGCGTTCTGCCGCTACGTGACGCAGAACTGGCCGGTCATCGAGGAACAACTGCGCTCCCGGGCCACCCAGACGAACGAGCCCGGCCGGTGCGCGGTGCTGCTGCCCGTGCTGGCCGCGCTGCCGCAGCCGCTTGCCCTGCTCGACGTCGGCGCGTCGGCCGGACTCTGCCTCTACCCGGACCGGTACAGCTACCGCTACGGCGACCACCGGATCGGGGCGGGCGAACCGCTGCTCGAATGCGCCGCCAGCGGGATGGAGGTGCCCGCCCGGCTGCCCGAGGTGGTGTGGCGGGCCGGGCTTGACCTCAACCCGCTCGACGTCACCGATCCGGCCGACCTGCGGTGGCTCGACGCCCTCATCTGGCCGGAGCACGCGCACCGCCGCGCCCGGCTGCGGGCCGCCGCCGCCCGCGCCGCCGCCGACCCGCCCCTGCTCGTGCGCGGCGACCTGGTCGACGATCTGCCCGCGCTGGCCGCGCGGGCGCCGGCCGGCGCGACCCTGGTCGTGTTCCACACGTCGGTGCTGTACCAGGTGCCGCCGCCGCGGCGGGAGGCGTTTATCGCGCTGGTGCGGGCGCTGCCGGGGCACTGGATCGCGAACGAGACGCCCGACGTGCTGACCGTCCCGGGACTGCCCACGCCACCCGGCGAGGCCCTCCACAACGTGCTCTCGCTCGACGGCAGGCCGCTCGCCTGGAACCGTTCGCACGGCCAGGCGATCACCTGGTTCGGATGACACGCGACCCGATGATGACGCTTCCACCCGCGCTGCTGCGGTCGCTTGCCGCCATCGTGGGGGAGCCGCACCTGCTGACCGGCGACGCGACGGCCGGCTTCGCGGTGGACTGGACCGGACGTTTCCGCGGGCGCACGCCCGCCGTCGTCCGACCCCGGGACACGGCCGAGGTCGCGGCCGTGCTGGCCCTGTGCGCCGACGCCGGGATACCCGTCGTCCCCCAAGGGGGAAACACCGGCCTGGTCGGCGGGGGCGTGCCGCTGCAGGGCGAGGTCGTGCTGAGCGTGACCCGGCTGAACCAGACCGGACCGGTCGATCAGGAGGCAGCCCAGATCACCGTCGGCGCCGGCGTGACCCTGCAGCGAGTGGCAGACGCCGACCCGGACCTGGATCTGGGCATCCTTATCGCCAGCCGGGACAGCGCCACCGTCGGCGGCGCCGTCGCGACCAACGCCGGCGGGGTGCGCGTCCTGCGCTTCGGGCCGATGCGCGCGCAGTTGCGCGGCCTGGAGGCCGTCCTCGCCGACGGCACCGTCGTCTCGCACCTGGCCGGGCTGATCAAGGACAACACCGGGAGGTCGCGGTGGGGGAGTCAGCGGCCGACCGCGCCCGGCTGTGGTCCTACCGGGAACGGCACCCGGAGGCGGCCGGGTTCCTCGGCGTCCCGATCAAGCTCGACGTCTCGGTGCCCGCCGCGCGGTGGGTGCGGCTCGCGTCCGAGGCGGCCGCCGTGGTCACCGCCGTCGACCCGGGCGCGGTGGTCATCACCGTCGGCCACGTCGCCGACGGCAACCTGCACGTGAACATCGTCCCTGCGCGCGCCGCCGACGGTCGCCACGAGAACGCGCTGCTTTCGTTCGTCGCTTCGCTCGGCGGCTCTATCTCGGCCGAGCACGGCATCGGCGCCCTGAAGGCGCGGTGGCTTCCGCTGGCGCGGACCGACGCGGAGCGCGCGCTGTTCGCGCGGATCCGCTCCGCGTTCGACCCGTCCGGCATCCTCAACCCGAACGTGCTCCCGCGCTTATCAGGCGCGGCAACAACCGGCCGCTTTCACCTGCCTGCGGTCAGCCAGTCGCGGATGTCGGCGATGACGTCCGGGTCGACGTGCTGCGCGGTCGCGAGTTCGGCCGGGCGCGAGGGGCCGGTCCCGGGGAAGAAGAAGTGGTTGTCGGGCGGGTAGACGCGGATCGTGACCTCCGGCCGCCGGGCGAGGCCGGCCTGCCAGCGGCTGAGGTCGTCGGCCACCGTCGCCTGGTAGTCCCTGCCCCCTTGGAGGATGAGCATCGGCTTGCCGAGGCCGGCCGCGGTCGCCACGGGATCGTAGCGGCGCAGGTCGAGCCAGTACGGTGCGGGCACGCCGAACGGCAGCTCGTCGTCGGGCGTCTCCGGCGACAGGCCGGGGTCGTCGACCTTCCCGGCCTGGGCGGTCATCGCGTCGATGCCCGGCTCGGCGCTGGCGGCGGTCGCCGGATCGAGCGACGCGATGTAGCGGACCTGGCGGACGGCCGCCCACTGCAGCGGCTCGGCGCCGCCGGCCAGGAGGACCAGGCCGGCCACCGAGGCGGGTTCGGCGGCGGCGACACGGGGGGCGACGGTGCCGCCGAGGCTGTGGCCGGCCAGGAAGACGCGGGTGGCGTCGATCGCGGGGTGGCTCTTGAGCAGGGCGATGGCGGCGAGTGCGTCCGGCTGGTACTCGTCGACGACGGTGAAGGCGCGGTTGGCCCGCACCTCATCCGGATGAGCGTAGGCCACCTTGTCGAAGCGCAAGACGGCGACGCCGCTGCTGGCCAGGCCCCAGGCGAGGTCCTTGAGCGGCCGGCTACGGAAGATCGTGCCGTCGCGGTCGGTGGGTCCCGAGCCGCCGAGGAGCACCACCGCGGGCAGCGGCCCCGGCGCATCCGGCAGGCTGAGCGTGCCGGGCACCGCCAGCGGCCCCGAGCCGAGGGTCACGTCAAGCTCGTCGAAGCGGGCCGGGTCCGCGTAGCCGGGCCGCTCCCACGGCGCGGCGGGCTCGGCGCCGCCCGGCGGTTCGAGCTGCAGGCCGGTGAGCTGGCCCGCTGGGGTCAGGTACACCGCCAGCGTCAGCGCGCCGCGCTCGAAAGTCAGCGGAATCTTCACCGCGACCATGTCGCCGGCAAACGGCTCGCTGGCCGGGGGGCCGACCGACGCGAGCCGGCCGTGCTCGGCCAGGGCGGCCTCCCAGGCGGCCTGCAGCGCGGCGGCGGTGACCAACGGTCGCAGTCCCGCGGTGAACAGCTCGCGGATCTCGGCGAACTGCCCCGCTCGGGCCAGGTCAAGGACGGCCGCCGCCCTGGCTTCCGGCCCCGCTGGGAACGCTTCCGGTTCGGTGGGGGTCACTGGCCCTCCTGTTTGCGCGGCCGTGGCTGGCGTGGCCGGGATGGACGGCCGGTTTCGCTGGGCGGGTTCTCGGGCGCCGGCAGCATGACGGTGTAGAGCAGCCGCCGACGCCGACCGTGGCCGGGCGCGTTGGCGAGGCGGGGCGCGGTGATGGCGGCCAGCTCGCGGAGATAGTCGGCGAGCTCGGCGTCGGTGAGCCACAGGCCGGCCACGCGGTAGCCCGCCCCGTCGTGCCGCGGGTCGTCCGGCTCGGTGGCGAGGTAGCGGTCGAAGTCGCCGAGCAGCCCGGCCACGTAGGCCAGGAACGCGCTGGCGTGGTCGGCCAGGCTCATCTCCGCGATCTCGCCCGGCTGTATCTGGGCGGCGTAAATCCGGAGCGTGTAGGTCCGCTCGGTGATGCCGCGGACGCGCCGCTCGGACACGACGTTGAGTACCCCGGCCGCGGCGAGCCGGGCCACGTGGCGGTAGACGCTGGCGGCGGGCACGTCGGGCAGCTCCGCGGCGAGCTCGCGCGTGGTCAGGGCGCGGTCGCCGAGGAACGCCTTGACGATGCGCAGCCGCACCGGGTGCAGCAACAGGTCAGCGCTAGCCACGACCCGAGCCTAGTCCTGATTGCCCGTTAATGCTAACGTTCTTAGTTATGGATCATTCGAGCCAAGGGAGCCGGAGTGGCTGAGCTGCGCGTCGAGGGCGGCGATCTGGTGCTGCACCTCACCGGGTTGGAGAAGGTCGAGGGCGTCCACGACGACCTGCGGGTGCCGCTGTCGGCGGTGCGCGGGGTCGAGATCCTCGACGACGCCCACGCTCCCGTCGGCGTCCACGCCGGCGTCAAGATCGGCACGCGACTTCCCGGCGTGGTGGAGGTCGGGACGGTGCAGGGCCGCACCAAGCGGCTCTTCGCCGCCGTCCATCACGACACGCCCCGCGGGCTCCGGGTCCGCCTCGAGGGGAGCTCCTACGACGAGTGGATCGTCGGCTGCGCCGATCCGGAGTCCGTCGCCGCCGGGCTGGGATTGCCCACCGGGACCTGACCAGAGCCCTCCTGGAGAACGTCGCCCGCGGTCCGCGAGAAGACCACTCGGTCCAGCTCGCGGCCCTGCTCGTTGATGAACCGGAGGATCATCGTCGTCCGGTGGCCGCGGGCGGCCGGGGTGACGTCGAGCGCGATGAAGCCGTAGTCGGCGTACCGCGCCTGCGACCAGTCGACGGTCTCGAAGGTCTGGTCAGACCAGTTCCCGGCGCCGAGCAGCAGGCTGCCCGCGGCCGCGCCGAGGGCGCCCCGCATCATCGTCCGGCGGCTCATGACCTGGCGGCGCAGGTGCGCCATCCCACTCCTCATGCTGCTCGACGAGCGGACGATCCGGCCGACGGCTGCGCGCTGATTCCATGATCATCAACCTTGGGCGATCCACCCGGCCGCGAGGCGATATGCGGATGAACGGGAATCATCGCACAGCGGAACGCTCCGTCTCCCCCGGAAACGGAGATCCCGGCGCGCCTGGGCGGAGCCACTCCACGTTCAGGAAAAATCAAATTCTTCACCGTGAACGGACTGGGGAGACTCCCGCTCCTCAATGCCTCCTCGCGGCGTCGTCGGCCGGTCAAATAGGCTGACCACCGATACCGGGCGGCGGAGGGACAGGAGCGACAGTGGACAGTCCAGTGCGGTGGGGCATTCTCGGGACGGGCGGGATCGCGGGCTCGTTCGCGGCCGATCTGCGGCTGACCGATTCCGGCGTCGTCGTCGCGGTCGGCTCGCGCAGCCAGGCGTCAGCGGACCGCTTCGCGGACGAGTTCGGCATCGCCCGGCGGCACGGCGGCTACGAGTCGCTGGCGGCCGACCCGGAGGTGGACGTCGTCTACGTCGCGACGCCGCACCCGATGCACCGCGACAACGCGATCCTCGCGCTCCGGGCGGGCAAGCACGTGCTGGTCGAGAAGCCGTTCATGATGAACGCGGCGCAGGCCCGCGACGTCGTCGGGGTGGCGCGGGAGCAGGGGCTGTTCGCCATGGAGGCGATGTGGACCCGCTTCCTGCCGCACGTGGCCGTCATCCGCGGCTGGCTCGCGGAAGGCCTGCTCGGGGAGGTCGTCACGGTGACCGCCGACCACGGCCAGTGGTTCGCCGAGGACGCCGGGTTCCGGCTGTTCGCCCCCGAGCTTGGCGGCGGCGCGCTGCTTGACCTGGGCGTGTACCCGGTGTCGTTCGCGTCGATGGTCCTCGGCCGGCCGAGCCGGGTCGTGTCCATGAGCGACCCGGCGTTCACCGGGGTCGACGCGCAGACGTCGATGCTGCTCGGCTACGACAGCGGCGCGCAGGCCGTGCTGACCTGCACGCTGCGGGCGAAGAGCCCGACCCGGGCCGCGATCGTCGGCACCGACGCCAGGATCGAGGTCGAGGGCGACTTCTACGCTCCGACGGCGGTGACGCTGGTGCCGAGAAAGGGCGACCCGATCCGCGTCGAGTCGGCCCACGAGGGCCGAGGCCTGCGCCATCAGGCGGACGAGGTCGCGCGCAGGCTCGCGGTCGGCGACGTGGAGAGCCCGCTCATGCCGCTCGACGAGACCATCTCGATCATGGAGACGATGGACCTGGTGCTGGCGCAGGCGCAGCCGGCCGCCCCGGGCAACGCTTCCGGCCACGCGCCGCTGGACTGGGGCGCGCCGATCACGCGGACCGTCCAGTGGTACAACCCGATGGTCACGGTCTCAGGCGGGGCGGGCCTGTCCGGCCTGGAGTTTATGCAGGCCCTCACGGACGGCACGCTGCCGCACGCGCCGCTGGCGATGCTGCTCGGGTTCCGCGCGGTCGAGGCCGAGCAGGGCCGGGTGGTCTTCGAGGCGACGCCGGACGAGTCGGTCTACAACGTGTTCGGCGCGGTGCACGGCGGACTGGTCTGCGCCTTGGCCGACACGGCGACGGCGCTGGCCGTTCGCACGACGCTTGACGTGGGCGTCACCTACGCCTCGGTCGACCTCAACGTCAGCTACACGCGCGCGGTGACCGCGGACAGCGGAACGCTGCGGGCGGTCGGTACCGTCGTCAAGCCCGGCCGGCGGGTCGCGTTCTCCCGCGCCGAGATCTTCGACGGCGCCGGCAAGCTCGTCGCCACCGCCACCGCCAGCTGCCTGATCATTCCGGCGGGCGAGGGCTGACCGGCGCCAGGCCCGGCCGGGTCCGCCGCCGGCAACACCGGCAACACCGGTAACAAGGAGAGCACGTCGGCGATGGCCGCCGCGGCGTCACCGTCATCGGGCAGGCGATCTACCCGGGCGACCGCGTCCAGCGCCAGCGGCCCGTACAGATGCGGGAAGAGAGCGTCGTCGCGCGACTTCTCCCAGCGTAGGTCGGCCAGCTGTCCGGGGTCCACGGTGAGCAGCAGCAGGCCGGACTGGCCGGCGAAGTACTTGGCGGCGGTGCCGATGACCTGCTTCCGGTCAGAGAAATGAATGAAGCCGTCCCGCCGGTCGTCGGCCGACCCATCGAACCGCCCCGCCTGCTGCGCGGTCTCCCAGTCGGCCACGGACAGGATCTTGTAGATCAGGTCGGCTGTCTCGGCCATGGTG
>Ga0302314_10019131_pt1 | contig 11390 bp, 11 predicted proteins | sample III_Palsa_N2_3_FD_200533 | JGI IMG/M metagenome (GOLD analysis project Ga0302314, IMG submission 200533) | Peat permafrost microbial communities from Stordalen Mire near Abisko, Sweden - III_Palsa_N2_3 | ecosystem: Environmental > Terrestrial > Soil > Palsa > Peat permafrost | place: Sweden... | reverse complement strand
AAGGGGTGACGTTGAACGGCGCCGTGACCTATCTGGACTCTAAGGTCACCTCGAATTTCACCGACTACGGACCCTACCCGCTTGGCACGGGCAACGAGATCAACTTCAAGGGCGAATCGTTCCCTTACACGCCCAAATGGTCGCTCCAATATGGCGCGCGTTACGACTGGAACCTCTCTTCCGACTTCACGGCGTTCGTGAGTGCGGACGCGTCGTATCAGAGCAAGACAAGCGCGGCGTTCGGGTCCGGGGAAGCTTACGCCGACGGCGCGCCGCCGCTCGAAATTAAGGCTTATGGCTTGCTCAATCTGGCCGCCGGCATCGCGCCGGCGAACCAGCGCTGGCGGGTGGAGATCTGGGCCAAGAACGCCACCAACACCTACTACTGGACGACGGTCAACTACATCTCCGACACGGTGGCCAAACTGGCCGGCATGCCGGCCACCTACGGATTTACCGTGGGCGTCCGCTACTGACGATCAGGGGGCCGCAGCCTCCCCGCGGGCCCATTCCTGAACTGGGGCGCCGTCGCGTGCGGCGCCCCGCTTTTCCGAGGCGGGTCGACTTCAGATAGCGACGAGTTGAGCGAGCTGGCGCCTGGCGGCCTGATATTCTTCCACAAGTCGCGCGATGTAGGCCGCGGCCGGCTCTGAGCGAGTAATCGCGCCGATCCCCTGGCCGGCGCTCCAGATATCCCGCCAGGCCTTGGCGTTGGCGCCGCCGTCCTTGATGTCGATGGCTGCGGACCTGTCGCGCACTAGCTTGGCAGGATCGAGCCCGTTGGCGAGAATCGACGGCCGCAGGAAGGTGGCCGGAATGCCGGTGAAGCAGTCGGTCACCACGACATCCGCGGAGTCGCTGGCGACGATCATGTCTCTGAATTCAGCCGCCGTATTGGCCTCGTCCGAAGCTAGAAAGGGCGAGCCGATGTAGGCGAAGTCCGCACCCATGACCTGCGCCGCCAGAACGTTGCGGCCCGTCGCGATACAGCCTGACAGCGCCAGGGGCCCGTCCCACCAGCGCCTGATTTCCTGGACAAGCGCGAAGGGCGAGACATTGCCGGTGTGGCCGCCCGCGCCCGCCGACACCGCGATCAATCCGTCTGTCCCCGCCGCGGCGCACTTGCGGGCGTGCCGATCGCTGATGACGTCGTTGAACACCAGGCCGCCATAGGCCTGCACGGCCCGCACAATCTCCGCGGGCGCGGCCAGGCTGACGATGACGATCGGAATCTGGAAATCGACGACGGCGGCGACATCCTCCGCCAGGCGATCGTTGGTGCGGTGAGCGACGATGTTGATCGCGAACGGCGCGGCTTCATCGTCCGACGCCAACGCCTCGGTGATCTGACCGAGCGCCTCCCGGAGCAGGGTCGGCGAGCGCGGGTTGAGGGCGGGTAGAGCGCCCACGATGCCCGCCCGGCATTGCGCGATCAGCAGCTCCGCGGTCGAGGCGATGAACATCGGCCCTGCCATGACCGGCAATTTCAGTCGTGCGGCCAGCGTCTCGGCGGTCTTGCGCGACCCCAGGCGGGGACTCATGCGGCCGATTCCTGGTCGGACGCGAGAACGCGCAGCGCCGCCTTGAGGTGCGGGATGTCATACATCTTGCCGTCTATGCCGATCGTCCCCGCGTCCGGCTGGGCGGCGAAGGCCTCCACCACCCGGCGTGCGTGAGCCACGTCCTCGCTCGAAGGCGAAAAGCAGGCGTTGATCGGCCCCACCTGGTCGGGATGGATGGCGATGCGGCCGGTGAAGCCATCCCGGCGCGCCGCCCTACAGCTTGCGGCGAGCCCTTCGGTGTCGCGGAAATCGGCGTAGAGGGTCTCGATCGGCGCGACCTCGGCGGCCGCGGCGGCGAACAGGCACAGGGATCTTGCCAGCTGATAGGGATGGCTCCAGCCGCCGTCGGGACCCCGGTTCGTTGTCGCGCCCACGGCTGCGCTCAGATCCTCGGCCCCCCAAGTCAGGCCGGCCAGACGCGGGTGGGCCGGCGCGTAGCTGCCGAGATTGAACATTGCCGCCGGGGTCTCGGTGGCGACCACCAGGATGCGCGTGCCGCCGGCCGCCATGCCGGCGCCCGCCTCGAGTTCGTCGAGCTGGCGGGCCAGGGCCGCCACATCCGCCGCGCCGTTGGCTTTGGGCAGCAAGAGGCCATCCAGGCCGGGGCGGACGACGGCGGCGAGATCTTCCGCCGTCATGCCGGTGTCGAGCGCATTGACCCGAACCCAGAACGACCAAGCGCGCGGGTCTGGCCGCTGAAGGAGTTCGGCCACCAGAGCCCGAGCCTCCGCCTTGCGCGAGGGCGATACGGCGTCCTCCAGGTCGAGGATCAGGGCGTCCGCGCCGCATGCGCCGGCCTTGTCGAACTTGCGCTCGCTATCGCCCGGCACGAAGAGAAGCGACCGCAGCCTCACGCCGGCCTGCGCATCATCAGGGCCACGCGGCGGCAATAGACCACTTCCTCGTCACGCTGATTGAAGCCGCGGTGCTCGAAGGTAACGATCCCTTGCGAAGGTCGCGACTTGCTCTCCCGCACGCCGACGACCACCGACTCGGCGTGTAGCGTGTCGCCGGAGAACACCGGCTTTGGAAACCGCACGTCCTCCCAGCCAAGGTTGCCGACCGTGGTGCCGAGGGTGGTGTCATAGACTGACAACCCGACGACCAAGCCCAGGGTGAAGATGCTGTTCACCAGCGGCCGGCCAAACTCGGTGGTCTTTGCGTACTCGACGTCGATATGAATCGCCGCCGGATTGTGGGTGAGGGCCGAGAACAGAATGTTGTCCATGTCCGTGACCGTCCGGCGCACCTCATGCGCGAACCTCTGACCGATCTCGAACTCTTCGAAATAGCGCCCGCCCATCCGCTTGGTCTCCAATCGGCCTGATCGCCTCAGAATGGCGACGGCGGCGATGCTGCTCTAAGCCGCGCCCCTCAGTTGCGGGCCAGGCCATTCATCAAACAGGCTCCAGCGCGAGGATACTGGACGCGCGCGTTCCACCCGTCGACCTTTGATATCAAAATTAACTCGCTTGCATATCATGTGCAAGCATACAATATGGACTGGTGAACGCGTTGCTGCACGGCAAGACCGAAGTCGCTACAGGAGGAAAGACCCGCCCCGCTGAAGGACCCCGCATGGCGCGCGACCTGAACTTCGAGCTCCGATTGGGCTTCCTCGTCCACGACGTTTCGCGCCTGCGACGCAACCTGATCGACCGTTTCCTCAAACCGCTCAATGTCACCCGCTCTCAGTGGTGGGTCTTGGCCTTTCTGTCGAGACGCGACGGCATGTCCCAGGTCTCGCTGGCCGAGGAACTCGACCTCGGCAAGGTGGCGCTGGGCGGCCTGATCGACCGCCTGGAAGCCAACGGCATCGTCGAGCGCCGGCCCGATCCGATCGACCGCCGGGTCAAGCGGGTGTTTTTGACCAAGTCAGGCGCGGCTTTGATGAAGGAAATCCGCGCCAGCAGCGCTGTCGCGGAAGACCTCATCCTGGCCGGACTCGATGACGACGACCTCAAGTGCACCGTGCGCGCGCTGCGCGGCATGAAGGCGAACCTGCTTCGAGAACTGGGCGCCGAGCGCGACGCTCCCGGTGAAACGGACAACAAGGACTAGGAACGTCGGCGGAGGTGATTTTGCAGGGTCTTAGCGGCAAGACAGCGATTGTGACGGGCGGCGGCCAGGGCATCGGCCGCGCCATCACCCTTCGGTTGGCGAAGGAAGGCTGCAAGGTGGCCATCTTCGACCTCAAACCCGAGGCGGCCGAGGAAACCGCCGGCATGACCGGCGACGCCGTCGTTCGGGTCTGGCCCGTGGATGTCGGCGACTCCGAGGGCGTGCGCGCCGCGGTGGCGGAGGTCGAAGCGGCGCTCGGTCCGATCTGGCTGCTGGTAAACAACGCGGGCTGGGACCAACCCATGCCGTTCCTCAAGACCGACGTCGCATTGTGGGACAAGATCATTCGAATCAACCTCTACGGGCCGCTCAATCTGCATCACGCCGTCTGCCCACGCATGGTCGAGGCCGGCGGCGGGCGGGTGGTGAACATCGCCTCCGACGCGGCGCGCGTGGGGACCAGCGACGAGGCGGTCTACTCCGCCTGCAAGGGCGGCCTGATCTCCTTCACCAAGTCGATGGCGCGTGAGCTGGCCCGCAAGGGCGTGCTGCTGAACGCGGTGTGTCCGGGGCCGACCAACACGCCGATGATGCAGTCCGTCCTGGGCGCGAGCGACGACGCCGTGAAGTGGAAGGACGCCATGGTCCGGGGCATCCCTCTGCGACGCATGGGCGAGCCGGAAGACTACGCCGGCATCGTCGCCTTGCTGGCCTCGGACGACGGCGCTTTCATCACCGGCCAGACGATCTCCGTCTCCGGCGGCATGAACATGATCTGACAAGCGAGTAAAGAGATGCTGGACGAGATGACCTACGAAGACGTGACCTATGAGGTGCGAGGCCGCGCGGCCTGGATCACCATCGATCGACCCAAGGTCTACAACGCTTTTCGCGGGCGCACGGTGGAGGAGCTTATCCATGCCTTCCAGCGCGCCGCCAACGACCGCGAGGTCGCCTGCGTGGTACTGACCGGCGCGGGGGAAAAGGCCTTTTGCACCGGCGGCGATCAATCGGCTCACGAGGGCAGCTATGACGGCCGCGGCGTCATGGGCCTGCCAATCGATGAGTTGCAGGGCCTGATCCGCGACATCCCCAAGCCGGTGATCGCGCGCGTCAACGGGTTCGCCATCGGCGGCGGCAATGTCCTGGCGACGCTATGCGACTTGACGATCGCCGCCGAGCACGCGCAGTTCGGCCAGGTGGGACCCAAGGTCGGCTCTTTCGACGCGGGCTGGGGCACCAGCCTTCTCGCCCGCCACGTGGGCGACAAGCGGGCGCGCGAGATATGGTTCATCAACGACCGCTACACCGCCCAACAGGCGTGCGAGATGGGCCTGGTCAATAAGGTGGTTCCGGCGGCCGAGCTGGACGCCGCCGTCAATGATTGGACCGACAAGATCGCCGAGCGCTCACCGACGGCGCTCGCCTTCCTCAAGCGCTCGTTCAACGCCGACTCGGATTCCATTCGCGGGGTCAGCAACCTGGCGCTGCACGCCGTGAAGCTCTTCTACGACACGCCCGAGTCCAAGGAGGGTGTCGCGGCGTTCAACGAGAAGCGCACGCCCGACTTCCACAAGTTCATCGGTTAGATCGGCGCCCGTCGTGGCGCCGGTGCGGTTGGGTAGCGGAGATCTCGCGGGCGTGCTCGCGCCGGGCGGGCTGACCTATGTGCAGGGTTGTTCTGCGGAGTCGGCCCTGTGGCGCGACGAGCTTGCGCGAACGCCTGACGCCTGGGGCGATATGACCTTCACGGGCGTGTTCGTTCCCGGCCTCAATCGCGCCACCTATCTCACCGGTGAGAAGACCCGCGCGCGGACGTTCTTCATGACCCCGGAGCTGCACGCGGCCGGCGATCGCGCGGAATTCCTGCCGCTCTGCTACGCCGACATTCTCCGGCATCTGCGCATGGCCTCGATCGGCGCCGCCTTGTTCAAGGTCGCGCCGCCAGACGCGGACGGCCGGTGTTCGTTCGGACCGGTGGTCGACTTCCTGGCCGAACTCTGGCCGCGCATACCGGTCCGCATCGCCCAGATAGACGATCGACTCCCCCGAACCCAAGGCCATGCCGGCATACCCTTCGACGAACTCACCGCCGTCATCGAGCAGCCTGAAGGCGCCCTCAGCGTCGCCGGCGAGCGCCAAGATACGGTCGCCGCAGTCATCGCACGCCACGTTGCCGGCTGGGTTGCCGACGGCGCCACCGTGCAGACGGGCCTTGGCAGGATCCCAGGCGCGGTCCTCCGCGCTCTCTGCGATCATCGCAACCTCCGTATTCATTCCGGTCTGATCGGCGACGGCGTGCTCGCCCTGCGCGATTCGGGCGCGCTCGCCGGCGGCGCGCCGATCACCACCGGCGTGGCGATCGGCTCGGCGGCGCTCTACGCCGCCATCGGCGAATCCGACTTTCAGTTTCGGCCGGTCAGCCACACCCACGCGGGCCAAGTCATCGCCGGGCTGGAACGCTTTGTCGCCATCAATTCGGCGCTCGAGGTCGACCTGTTCGGCCAAGCGTATTCCGAACTGACACCCACGGGCCTGATGTCCGGTCCCGGAGGGGCGACGGACTTCGCACGCGGCGCCCGCCTGGCCGGCGGCCTCAGCATCGTGGCGCTGCCATCTGAGACCAAGGGACGAACGCGCATGGTCGCCTCCAACCCCGCCGGACCCGTCTCGATGAGCCGCTTCGACATCGACCTGGTGGTCACCGAACAGGGCGTCGCCGACCTTCGAGGTCGGGGGCATGACAAACGGGCCCAAGCGCTGATCTCCATCGCCCATCCCGACCACCGCGAGGCGCTCGCGCGAAGCTGGGCCGAGATCGCAAAGCGGCTGTGACTTCGGCTCCCGCGCTTGTCTCTGTCCGGACGGCGCGTTAGTAGTACGCAAGCGAACCATATGTGTTCGTGTGGTTAGGGCGGTGAATGATCTGAGCGCTCACTCTTCCGCGAGGAGCACAACATTTTCCGCGCGGCGGCGCTCTAGGCCCGGGACAGGAACATCATGGCCGATCGAAAGGTAGTAATTACTTGCGCGGTGACAGGGTCCATTCACACCCCGTCGATGTCGCCCTATCTGCCGGTCACAGCTGAGGAGATCGCCGAGGCCGCCGTCGGCGCGGCGGAGGCAGGCGCGGCGATTGTCCACCTGCACGCCCGGGATCCCCGCGATGGGCGGCCGGATCAATCGCCAGAAGCTTTCGAGCCGTTTCTGCGGGTGATCAAGCAACGCTCCAACGTGGTGGTGAACCTGACCACCGGCGGTTCGCCCTACATGTCGGTCGAGGAGCGGGTCAGGCCAGCCGCCGTGTGGAAGCCGGAGGTCGCCAGCCTGAACATGGGCTCAATGAACTTCGGTCTGTTTCCGATGCTCAAGCGGTTCAAGTCGTTCAAGCATGACTGGGAACCGGCTATGCTCGAAGGTTCGCACGATCTGGTGTTCCGCAATTCGTTCAAGGACATCCGCTACGCGCTCGAGACCCTGAACGAGACCGGGACCCGCTACGAGTTCGAGTGCTACGACACCAGCCATCTGCACAACCTGCACTACTTCCTGGGCGAAGGCCTGGTGAGGCCGCCTCTGTTCATCCAGACAGTGTTCGGCCTCCTGGGCGGCATCGGCCCGCACCCCGAGGAGGTTCTGCACATGAAGCGCACGGCCGACCGCCTCTTCGGCGAGGCCTATCACTGGTCGGTGCTGGGCGCCGGACGCAGCCAGATGCCCATCGCCGCCATTGGCGCGGCGATGGGGTCCAATGTGCGTGTCGGGCTGGAAGACAGCCTGTGGATCGGACCAGGCCGGCTCGCCCAGTCCAACGCCGCCCAGGTCCGCCAGGCGCGCCAGATTATCGAAGGCCTGGGGCTGGAGGTGGCGACGCCCGACGAGGCGCGCGAAATCCTCGCCCTCAAGGGCGCCGATAAGGTAGCGTTCTAGTCATGCTCGAAACCAGCGGCCGAACCGTCTACGGCGAGGACCACGACCAATTCCGCGCTTCCGTGCGCCGGTTCCTGGAGCTGGAGTTCGCCCCTCACATCGACCGCTGGGAAGCCGAGGGTTGCGTCGATCGAAGCTTCTGGCGCGCCGCCGGTCACGCCGGGTTCCTGTGTCCGCAGGTTCCCGCGGACTTCGGCGGCCTCGGTCTCGATTTCAGCTTCAACGCCGTCATCAACGAGGAACTGAGCTACGCCGGCTGCACCGACAACCTGACCCTGCAGTCGGACATCACCGTCGGCTATCTGATCCGCTATGGAACCGAAGCCCAGAAGCGCCAGTGGCTGCCGAAGATGGTCGCCGGCGAAGTCGTCACGGCCATCGCCATGACCGAGCCGTCCGCGGGCTCCGACCTTCAGGGAGTGAAGACCACCGCGCGCCGCGACGGTGACAGCTATATCGTCAACGGCTCCAAGACCTACATCACCAACGGCCAGAACGCCGACCTCGTCATCGTGGTGGCCAAGACGCAGCCTGAGCTCGGTGCCAAGGGGACCTCGCTGATCCTGGTGGAGGCCGAACGGGCGGGGTTCGCCCGCGGCCGCAACCTCGACAAGATCGGCCAGCATTCCTCCGACACCTCCGAGCTGTTTTTCGAAGACGTGCGCGTGCCGGTGGAGAACCTGCTGGGCGAGGAAAACCGCGGCTTTGTTCATCTGGTCAGCGAACTTCCCCAGGAACGCCTGTCGATCTCGATCAGCGCTCAGGCCGCGGCGCAACGTGCCTTCGACGAAGCAGTGAAGTTCACTAAGGATCGCACCGCGTTCGGCCAGCGCGTGTTCGAATTTCAAAACACCCGCTTTCGCCTGGCCTCGATGGCGGCGCAGTTGCAGGTTGGATGGGCCCACCTCGACTGGGCGCTTCGGCGGCATGTGGCGGGCGCGCTCACCGCCACCGAGGCGGCGGCGTCGAAGCTGTGGCACACAGAGGTCCAGTGGGAGATCCTGGACGGGGCGCTCCAATTGCATGGCGGCGCCGGCTATATGAATGAGTATCCGATCGCCAAGCTTTGGCGCGACGGCCGTGTGCGGCGGATCTACGGCGGCAGCTCCGAGATCATGATGGAAATGGTGAGCCGCGGCATATAAGCCGCGCCGCTGGCGCGCGCCAAGCCACGGATTTCGCGACGGGAGCAGGACATCCATGGCCGAATTCGGAGACATGCGGGAATTCCGCCTGAAGGTGAGGCCAAACGGCGTCGCTCACCTGGTGTTCGACGCGCCCGGGCGATCGATGAACGTGTTCTCCAACGCGGCGATTCATGAATTGGGCCGCTTCGCCGCCTGGCTGGCGGTGGCCGATGTCGCCGGCGTGGTGATAAGCTCGGCCAAGGATGCATTCTGCGCAGGGGCTGACCTCACCGAACTGGGCGTCGCCTACGACATGATCATGGCCGCGCCGAAGACCGATCGGGCCCAGCTGGCCTTCGACCACTTCATTCCCTTCAGCCGAGCGGTGCGAGCGCTGGAGACCAGCGGCAAGCCGGTGGCAGCCGCCATCGGCGGCCTCGCGCTGGGCGGTGGTTGCGAACTGGCGTTGGGCTGCCACTATCGGGTCATCGGCGATAGCCCTCGGGCGGCGCTGGGCCTTCCGGAGTCGCTGGTGGGGTTGATACCAGGCTCCGGCGGCACGCAACGCCTGCCGCGCCTCATTGGCGTCGAGGCCGCCCTGCCGGTGCTGCTTGACGGGAAGCGGCTAGCGCCGACCGAGGCCCTCGCATGCGGCGCGGTCCATGAAGTCGTTGCGCCCGGACACGAAACCCTGGCCGCTGAACGCTGGGTGTTGAAAGCGTTGGCGACGCAGCAACCGTGGGATCGCGCCGATTGGAGGCGCGAGACCCCTCACTCCGTCGCCGCGGCGCTGGCTTCCGCCCGAGCCCGCGTCGCAGCGGAAACGCTTGGTCACTACCCCGCTCCGCTGGCAATCCTGGAATGCCTCGAACGCGGCTTGCCGTTGGCCATGGCGGCCGCGCTCGAGACCGAGATGGTGATCTTCTCGAACCTCATCCAGCGGCCGGAACCGCGAAACATGATCCAGGTGCTTTTTCTGGGAAAGCTCGATCACGACCGCCGCGCGAAAGCGGGCGCATTGCCGGCCATTCTTCCCGACGTCGAAGCCGCTGTGGCGTCGGCGCTCTCTGAGGTGGGCCGGCGAGCGCGCGCCGACGGCGTCAACGAAGCGGAAATCACGCGAGCATGGTGCGAGGCCGGCTTTACCCGCCCGCTTGGCGATTTCGCCCAGGTTGAACCCACACCGCGTCGAGGTGGCGACGCTAGGCCGGGACGCGAGAGCGCCGGGCTCTGGTTCGAGCGCCCGCCTCATACGCCGCTGGAGAAGTTAGCGGGCGCGTTCATCATCGCGGGCGCGAATGCGACCATCCCATATCTGACGTCCGTGGATGAGACCGACAAGCGGATCATCGACTATGCGGTCAGTACGAGCCTGGGATTTCCGACCTACCTGGGAGGACCGTTCGCCCTCACCGACTATCTCGGCGATTGCAGTCTGCGAGGCGCGTCGTGACCGCGCCGCCCGCCATCACAGACCCAGGTGGGGCCTTGGCCGGGATCAAGGTTCTGGACCTGACCCGGATCATCGCCGGGCCCCTGGCGACCCAGATCCTGGGCGACCTCGGCGCCGACGTGGTGAAAATCGAGCGGCCCGGCGAAGGGGACGACGTGCGCCGGACCGGCCCGCCGTGGGCGTTGGACGCTCACGGCTCGGCGAGCGAACTGTCGACCTATTTCCTGGCGGTGAACCGCAACAAACGCTCGATCACGCTCGACTACACGCGCGTGGAAGGCGCCGAACTTCTCCGCCGCCTAGCGCTCGAAGCCGACGTTGTGATCGAGAATTTCCGGCCCGGAACCTTGGCCAAATACGGCCTTGGTCATGAGAGCCTGAGGGCGGCCAATCCGCGGCTGATCTACTGCGCCGTCAGCGGGTTCGGCCAGACAGGTCCGTACGCCGGACGGTCTGGGTACGACTATCTGGTTCAGGCCATGTCGGGGATGATGACCGTAAACGGCGCCCAGGGTGGCGAGCCCACGCGCGTCGGCATTCCCATCGCCGATATCTGCGCCGGCCACTACGCTGTCATGGGGGTGCTTGCCGCCCTCGCACACCGTGCGACCACCGGTCTGGGCCAACTCGTCGACATCTCGCTCTACGAGGCGCAGATCGCGATCCTGCTGAACGCTTTCTCCGGTTGGTTCAATGGCCGGACGGCGCTTGGCCGCACCGGCAACGATCATCCCAGCGCCGTTCCCTACGGGATCTATGACGTCGATGACGGCCAGATTTTGATCGCCACCTTCACGGATCGGGAGTTCGTGCGTCTGGCCGCCGCACTCGGCCACCCCAAATGGTCGGCCGACGCCCGCTTCGCCACCAACGGCCCGAGGGTCGCTCACCGCCAGGCGCTGCGCGATCTGATCACGGAGGCGCTTCGAGGCGGCGATCGGGCGCAGTGGGTCCAGCGGCTCAACGCGGCGATGGTCTCCTGTGGCCCGATCAATGAGATCGCCGATCTCGCCGACGATCCGCAGGTTATTGCGCGCGGGGCGATCGTGGAGATGAATGACCCGTCCCGCGGGGTAGTGCGGTCCGCCGCCAGCCCCCTGCGCCTTTCCGCGTCCCCGCCGATCTACGAGCGGCCGCCGCCCGCCCTGGGTGAGCACACCGAAGCCGTACTAGCCGAGTGGCTCGGAATGGTCGCCGCCGACATCGCGGCCTTGCGCGAAAAGGGCGCGCTCTGAAATGGCTGAACGCAATCGCCGG
>Ga0302314_10019130_pt1 | contig 11390 bp, 6 predicted proteins | sample III_Palsa_N2_3_FD_200533 | JGI IMG/M metagenome (GOLD analysis project Ga0302314, IMG submission 200533) | Peat permafrost microbial communities from Stordalen Mire near Abisko, Sweden - III_Palsa_N2_3 | ecosystem: Environmental > Terrestrial > Soil > Palsa > Peat permafrost | place: Sweden... | reverse complement strand
GCTTTATGTCCTTGGAACCGGCCAAAGTAACATCGCCGCACAGACCCAGCCGGTAACTGCCCCTCATGCGATGGTCGTCAGCATTCATCACGACGCGACCGATGCTGGCGTTGAGATTCTGCGCGAAGGCGGGAATGCCGTCGATGCGGCCGTGGCTGTAGGTTTTGCGCTGGCGGTGGTGTATCCGGCAGCAGGCAACATCGGTGGCGGCGGATTCATGCTGATCCGCCCTGGCAGCGACAAATTAGCTCACGGAAAGGCCGACTTCCTCGACTACCGGGAAAAGGCCCCCGCTGCGGCCAGCGCGAATATGTATCTTGACGCGCATGGCAATGTGATTCCGAAGATGTCCATCACCGGCCAAAGGGCCAGCGGCGTTCCAGGCACAGTTGCCGGCCTGACCTATGCCGAAGAACATTACGGCAAACTCGGTCTTAAAAAGGTCATGCAGCCAGCCATCCGCCTTGCGCGCGATGGCTACGTGCTCGATCCAGAGATTGCGCGCGGATTCCATGCCTCCAACCTTGGCATGTTTGCCGCGTCGCATCGCATCTTCCAGCGCGATGGCAACTTTTACAATACGGGCGACACCTTTAAACAGCCTGAGCTGGCAAGCACGCTCGAACGCATCGCCGACAACCCCTCCGATTTCTATAAGGGCAAGATGGCGCAGGAGATCGCTACCTTCGAAAAGGCCAACGGCGGACTCATCACTGCCCAAGACCTCGCAGCATACGAGTGCAAAGAGCGTACACCGCTCGTCGGCCACTATCGCGGTCTCGAAGTCCTTACCGCTCCGCCTCCCAGTTCCGGAGGCATCGTGCTTCTCGAAATCCTGAACATTCTCAGCGGCTACGATCTTTCAACGTTGGGCCCCGGAGGCACGGAATCAAAGGACCGTAGCCCGGAGCAGGTGCACTACATCACTGAGGCCTTCCGCCGCGCCTTCCTCGATCGCGCCGACTTTCTCGGTGACCCTGACTTCAACCCGTCCATGCCAATCGCGCAGATGGCGAACCTTGACTATGCCGACGCGTGGCGCAAGACCATCGACCCCATCGCTCCTTCACCCAGCGCAACCCTTACGCGCCCTGCCGGCTTTATGCCTGAGCCACCGCGCATCGAGAAACCAATCCACGAATCGATGCAAACTACTCACTTCTCCGTCGTCGACGCGGACGGCAATGCGGTTTCCTCCACTTACACACTCAACTTCGGATTCGGCTCCGGTGTCACTGTCGATACCCTGGGCTTCCTGCTCAATGATGAGATGGACGATTTCGCCAGCAAGCAAGGCGTACCCAACGGCTTTGGTTTAATTCAGGGTCCAGCCAACGCCATCGCTCCCGGCAAACGGCCGTTGAGCGCGATGACGCCGACCATCGTCAGCGCAGCGCAGCGCAACGGCCATCCCGGCAAGTTGCGTCTCGTTCTCGGCTCGCCAGGCGGGCCCACAATTATCACTACGGTTGCCAATGACCTCATCAGCGTCGTCGACAACCATCTCAATATTCAGCAGGCCGCCGATGCGCCACGTTTCCACCAGCAGTGGATGCCTGACATATTGCAGTTCGAAAAATCATTCCCTGTGGACACGATCGACGCTCTGAAAAAAGATGGCTACACCACCAAACGTGAAGCGGAGTTCGATGAAAAATCAGCCGGTGTCTGGGGCGATAGCGAACTTATCGCCATAGATCCAAAGACCGGCATATTGATGGGCGGACACGATAGCCGGCACAACTTTGGCAAAGCTGCCGGGTACTGACTCGTCCGGGTTTTCCAAGCACGGTATACTTTTTCACAGAGCCTACCTACATCTGAAGCGGCACTGATCGATCATTCTGTGTACTTCCTCCCCGGGCCTATACGCGTGTCACCCTCCTTGGGACATCTCGTTTGGAGATTCGCATGTCCCTTCCGTGTTGCGCCACTCGCGGCTATTTTCTGGCCTTTGCTCTTTTTGCTGCTACAGGCTGCGGGTCTCTCGCGTCTGCACAGACGCCCACGGCTACTGTTGGTGACGTATGGACGCAGTTAACGGGTCCTCGAAGTACCGGTCCCAGCGGAACCTACTCGGCCGGTATCGCCTATGACGAGCTTTCGGGCCGCATTGTCTCCTTTGGTGGCGACAGCTCGGATGACACCGGCTACTACGCTACAACCCCTTACACCACCGTGTGGGAAGGCAATTTCTGGCGGATCGCTTCCACCACTGGTCCGCCGTCAACCTTTTCCCCCTCCATGGCCTATGACCCAACCAACCAAGCCGTGGCAATGGCCGGTGGCCAGATCAACGACGGTAGCGCTCCAAATACCTGGTTCTGGAACGGGCTCACCGAAACCTGGACAACGCCCTACCCCAGCTATCCGGGTACCTATATGGACTTTTCCCCATACTCCTCTCCGCCTCCGTATCCTTCCGGTGGGATGGCGTACGACGTCAACGCCGGAAACCTGGTCTATTATGGCGGCGGGGTCGTGGCCCTACAGAACCAAAACAGTACCTACCTGTGGGATGGAATGGGGTGGACCGTCGGTGTCACCGGCCCCCCGGGCATCTTCGACGCCGGCTTTGCCCGTGATGTGACAGGCGACCTTATCTGGTTTGGCGGACAACAAGGCGGTACGACCAACGTCTATGGAGATACCTGGAAGTGGAATGGCGCCTGGACGCAGCTCGCTGTGTCCGGCCCCGGTCCACGCACTGGCCCGGCCATGGCTTACGACGCCGGCATAGGGAAGACCGTTCTCTTTGGAGGATCCTACGGCGGCACCGGCCCCTTCTCCGACACGTGGCTTTGGGACGGCACAGCGTGGACGCAATCTCTGGTCAACACCTACGATGGCACAACGTGGTCGACGACCGAGATCCCAAGCCCACCCGTATCTGAATTCTCTGTCATGGCCTACGATGCCACCAATGGAGAGATGGTCCAATGGGGCGGTTACGACTACTATCTCTATGTAGCCTCCGGCATTTACGAAACTTGGGTGTACGGCCACAATCGTTTGATTGCGCCTACCACTGCCGTGGGTAGTACGTCTTCCACGCCGCTTACTGTTTATTTCAACCTGACGACTGTTGGTGCGCTTGGGACGCCGCAGGTGTTGACGCAAGGTGCGCCAAGTCTTGACTTCACGCTGGGTACTGGTGGAAGCTGCGTGACTGGTGCGCCCACCGGCATCTGCACGGTGAATGTGAACTTCAAGCCGACTGCTCCTGGGCTGCGCACTGGTGCTGTGAATCTGACGGACACTAACGGCAATGTCCTTGCTACCGCTTTCGTGAGTGGCAGCGGCACCGCGCCGCTTACTGCGTTTACGCCTGGGGTTATCTCTACGGTTGCGGGCGATGGTGCGGCGTGTGGCGACTCCACTGTGACGCTGCCGTGTGGTGATGGCGGCGCGGCTACGAGTGCTACGCTGTACGCTCCTCTGGCCGTTGCTGTTGACGGCGTGGGCAATCTTTATGTGATCGATTCCGGCGATCTGCTGGTGCGCAAGATCGGCACGAACGGCGTCATCACGACGGTTGCAGGCAACGGTACGACATGCGCGGGCGGCACGTGTGGCGACGGTGGCGCGGCCACAAGCGCCAGTTTCATGCAGCCCAACGGCCTTGCCATCGATGGTGCGGGCAATCTCTACATCTCCGACGGCGTCGCCAACACGGTGCGCAAGGTGACCGTCGCTACTGGCATCATCACGACCGTTGCGGGCAACGGCACTGCGTGTTCCAGCGCCAGTTCCACTGCAACAGTCTCCCCATGCGGCGATGGCACGCTGGCCACAAGTGCTACCGCGGAACTCAACAGCCCGCTGGGGATCACAGTGGATGCAGCAGGAAACCTCTACATCGCGGACACGGCGGATAACCGGATTCGCAAAGTAAACGCCAGCAACGGCATCATTCGAACTGTCGTTGGGACGGGCTACGGATGCCAGAATGCGCAGGCCACATCCGGGGCTTGCGGTGATGGAGCTCTCGGGAGCGCGGCTACGGTGACTTATCCTTACGGTGTGCGTGTGGATGGCGCGGGGAATCTTTACATCGCGGATGCAGCCGACGAACGCGTTCGCGAGGTGACTGCCTCTACGGCACTCATCTCCACCGTCGCGGGAAATGGCAACCAGTGCGCGAGTTCCGGTTGCGGAGATGGGAACCTCGCGACGAGCTCTTCCGTCGCAATCTCGACGCCTGCAGCGATCTCGCTGGACGCAGCGGGTAATTTGTATATCGTTGCCGCTGGAGAGAACAGCATTCGAAAGGTGTCCGCGGCTACGGGCTTCATCTCTACCATCGTTGGCAACGGAACCGCGTGCGCTACATCAGCCACCACCGGCTGTGGCGACGACACCGTTGCCAACAGCGCCACGGCGGAGCTTTATCAGCCTATGGATGTGACTCTCGATGGCGCCGGCAATCTTTACATCGCAGACTTCTTCGACAACCGCGTGCGCAAAGTATCCACGACCGGAGACATCAACTTCGCCACAGCGACGACGGCGGGTACTGCGGATGCGACGGACGCGACGCAGACCGCGACGCTGAACAACATCGGCAACGCGACGCTGACGCTTACAAGCCAGGTTTCATCGACGAGCGATTTTCAACTTGGCAATCCAATGAGTAGTGGGTGCTCGACGGCGAGTTCTGTGAGTTCTGGTGGCTCGTGCCTCGTCGGTGCGACGTATACACCGCAGGCGAGCGATGCTTCGGGTGCGGTGACGGGTTCGATTGTGACGACCGACAACAGCGGCAACGTTGCTGGGACGACGCATGCCACGGCGCTTATGGGAACTGCGATTGCGCTGTTGGGGAACACTATTACGTTTCCGCAGCCGACCTCCCCGGTGACGGTGGGCGGATCAGCGACGCTGGGGGCGACTTCCACGAGTGGGAATGTTGTGTATAGCGTGACCGGTGGGACGGCGAGCCTTAGTGGGACGACGATCACTTATACGAACTACGGTACGGTGCAGATCACGGCGAACTCGCCTACGGATGGAACGTACGCACCCGCAGCGCCGGTGAGCGTGACGGTGGTGGTGTCGCCGCTGCCGTCTACGGTATCGTGGGTGCCTTCGACGCAGATGATGTACACGGGCACGGCGCTAAGTGCAGCCATGCTGGATGCGACGGACTCTGTACCGGCGACGATCAGCTACTCGGCATATCTGCAGTCTGCCTCGGCTTCCAGCGCGACTCCTGTTGCTGCGGGGACGCAGTTGAGCGCAGGAAGTTACTGGATCATCGCGAACATCACGCCGACGAACTCAAACTATGCGACGCAAACGCTGACGCTTCCGTTTGCGGTGCAGAACATGAATGTGTTTGTTGTGGGCAATGGTGCTGTGTCGTCGCTTTACAACAACGGCACGCTACAGTCGGCGGCGACGAGTGGCGGCGGCATCGGCGCTGCGGTCGATAGCGCTGGCTACGTATGGTCGATCAACGCGAATGGCTCGTCGCTTTCGAAGTTCAATGATGCTGGGGTCTTCTCGGCGAGCTACTCGCCCAGCGGACTGACTGGCGCTTCCGCGCTGGCTGTGGATGGCAACTCGAACCTGTGGGTCTCCAATGGCAATGGGACGATTTCGCTTGTCTCTAACGCAGGTGCTTCCCTGTTGACCATCAGCGGGAGCACGACTGCTGCACCGTCTGCGGTCGCTGTTGATCTCTCGGGCAATGTGTGGGTCGCGAACCCCACGACCAACAGCCTCGACGAGGTGCTTGGCGGTGCGGCGCCTGTCGCGCCGTTGGTCAATGGTGTGCTGCTCGCCATGCCGGGTACAAGGCCGTAAGTGGTGGACTGCCTCACATATTGGTCTATGTCGCTACGTCTGATTGAGGACTATTGGCGCAAAGCGCACCAGCAACGCTGCAAGCAGTCACCGGTGCGTCATCGGCCGACTCAAGCTTGCGTGTAGTCCATACCATCCAGGTCGGCGATCAGGCCAGGCCCTGTTGGCTTCCAGTTCAGCTTTCGTTGCGTGATGGCGCTCGACGCCGAGAGGTCTTGCCCGATGAAGTGGGCCAGCCAGCCGAAGTGCGCTTCGACTTCTTCGGGCGTAATGCTGACCACAGGCACCTTCAAACCGTGGGCCAGCGCCTCGGCGATCGCCTTCATTGGCACACCCTCTTCGTCGACCGCATGGTAAATCGCACCCGGCTCCGCCTTCTCAAGGGCCAAACGATACAGCCGCGCTACATCCGACACGTGTGCCGCGGGCCAGCGATTGCTGCCGTCTCCGACGTAGGCCGACACACGCTTCTCGCGCGCCACGGCATGGACGTAAGGAATCAGGCCCTGCTTATGAGTGTCGTGCACCTGCGGCAGCCGCACCACGGAGGTGTTGACACCACGCGCCGTCAACTCCTTCACCAAATCTTCCGAGGCCGCACGCGGGTTCCACGACGATTTCGGGCTGTCCTCCGTAGCGACCTTGCCGTCGCCGGTGTTTGCGATCGCCGTACCCGAGGTAACAACGAACGGCCGGTTCGAGCCGAGCAGGACCTCGCCTATCGCCTTGATCGCTTTCTCGTTGTCTTCACAGTTCTTCTGGAACTGCGAGAAGTCGTGGTTGAAGGCCAAATGAATGACGCCGTCCGACTTGGCTGCTCCGTCGCGCAGGCTGTCGAGGTCCTCGAGGTTGCCATACTTCACCTCGGCCCCAGCCGCTCGTAGAGCTTCGGCGCCGGCCTCTGAACGTGTCAGCCCCAGCACCTGATGCCCTGCCTGGATTAATTCCGGAACGAGCGCCGAACCGATGAATCCCGGTGCCCCGGTCACAAAGATACGCATGATGATGTCTCCTTAGTTTCCTACGAATACGCGGCCGATTTGCGCCGTCAATCAGTAGATGGGGCCCGGTTGCGGACGATCTATACTGAAAGTCCGTATGATCGGTTCAATCGTCCTGCCATCTCAGATGCCCGAGATTGAGAGATCCGAGACGCCGCTCTTGCAGTTGGGTCTGGGGTCGAGTCAGCGTATGGATCCCCTCTCCGAGGTTCTTGCGCTGATGAAGCCGCAACTTTACGCCTCAGGCGGATTTGCGCTGCTGGATGACCTGGCTATCCAGTTTCCGAAACATCAGGGAATCAAGTGCTACGCCATCCTCGCCGGGCAGTGCTGGTTGGTCGTCGAAGGCGTACCCGAGCCGGTGCTGCTTCATGCCGGAGATTGCTTTCTGCTTCCGCGTGGACTCTCGTTCCGGCTCGCCACAAACCTCTCGCTCGAACCGGTTCTCTTTACCGATGCCTGCGCCCGGCTCGGCATGAGGAGCGAAGCCCCGGGAGTCACCGAAGGCGCGCGGTACATCGCCGGAGGCCACTTCGCCCTGACCGGCGGCCACACCGAGATGCTGCTGCAGTCACTGCCGCCGATCGTCCACATCCGCCGCGAGTCGGACAAGGCAGCTATGCGCTGGTCGCTCGAGCGGATGCGCGAGGAGCTCCGCGACCCACAACCCGGCGGTTCGCTGATTGCGCAGCAGCTCGCCTACACGATGCTCATCCAGGCGCTGCGCCTGCACTTGAATGATGCCGCCAGCGCTGGACGCGGTTGGCTCTCTGCACTGGCCGACAAGCACATGAGTATCGCTATTGCGAGCATGCACGAGGATCCAGGCTATCCCTGGACGCTGCAGTCGCTGGCCGAACGCGTCGGCATGTCACGGTCGGTTTTCGCTTTGCATTTCCGAGAGATTGTCGGCGCCACGCCCATGGAGTACCTTACCCGCTGGCGTATGCTTCTTGCTGCCGACCGCCTGAAGAACTCCTCTGACGGTCTCTCTGCCATCGCGCAATCGCTCGGCTACGAGTCCGAGAGCGCCTTCGGTAAGGCCTTCCGCCGCGTTATGGGATGCTCTCCAAGGCAGTACACCCGGTCTGCCGCGCCTTGCACCATGCCTGTAAAGCAGGCCGCTGAAGATAACGAGCGGGAGCTTGTTTTGACTGAGTAGAACAGCGAAGGACAAACAGGAAAGCCGCGGACGCGGGCTACTTGCGCAGTGTGTTCTCGATTGCCTTCTCTGCGAGTGGCTCCATGATGGCGTAGCCGGCGGCGTTGGGATGGACTCCATCCTTGCTGATGCCGGGCTTCATGCCACCGTCTGGGCCGGCCATTGACGTGTAGTAGTCGAGGTAGGTGAACTTCTGCTCTGCCGCATACTGGGCTAGCCACTGATTCAGCGCCTGGATCTTCGGTGCGGGCTCAAGGCCGCGACGCCATGGATAGTCGAACGCAGGCGTGGTGGACGCGAGGATGACGCGAATATGATTCGCCTTTGCGAGCTCTGCCATCGAACGAAAGTTGTCCTCGATCATCTCTAGCGTCGATGGGCCTGTGTTTCCGGCGATGTCGTTCGTTCCCGCGAGGATGAGCACGGCTGCAGGATGGAGATCGATGACGTCCTGGCGGAAGCGTACCAGCATCTGCGGCGTGGTTTGGCCGCTGATGCCGCGGTTGACGTAGGGCTTGCCGGGGAAGTATGTGCCTCCGCTGATCAGCCAGCCGTCGGTGATGGAGTCGCCATAAAAAACAACGCGGCCTTTCACGTCTGGGGCAAGCGCGGCGTTCGCGGAGGCATAGCGCCTGAGGTCGCCGAAGTCATTGACGATGCCACGCAAGTGGGTAAGCTCCTTCGCTTCCGCAGGGGCTGCGGGCGCACTGGCATCCGCTGGCGCTACGGGTTGTTGCGCTGAAGCTGCAAGACAAAGGCCGACGCAGCCTGCTGCCAAGGCCGCGCTTAGAGATTTTCTCATCATGATGTTCCCCCGCTTTGCATTTTAGCGACACAGCGCTCTGCTTGCGATAACTTGAAGAGGATGCAACAAGGAATCTCAACTCATATCTTTCTTCCGCGACGGCTCTCTCCGGGCTTGCTGGACAAGCTGGTGGACGCCGGTGCGAGCACTATCGAGGTCTTCTCCGCGCGGCACCATTTCGACTACACCGATGCAGGCTCCGTACGCGAGTTGGCAAACTGGTTTCGCTCGACCAACGTGACTGCGACGATGCACATGCCGCTCTATCCTGACACGGCATGGAGCCGGCATACAGCGCCGACGCTGAACTTGATCAGCGCCTCAAAGGCGGAGCGTATTGACGCACAAGACGAGGTAAAGCGTGCTCTGGAGGCAGCCGAGCAGGTGCCGTTTCGTTTGTGCGTGATTCATCTCGGCTTGAAGGATGAGCGGCGGGATGGCCGCTCGCTTGATGACTCGCTGAGCGCGATTGAACATCTGAAGGCGTTTGCCGGGCCGCTCGGCATGAAGCTGCTGCTGGAGAATCTCTCCAACGAAGTGGCGACGCCCGCTAACCTGGTTGAGATTGTGCGCATCGGCCACTTTGCGAACGTCGGCTTCTGCCTCGATACAGGTCATGCGAATCTCGCGGTGGCTATTCCCGAGACCGGCAACGCTCCTGCGAAGTCTGGAATCGCGCAGGCGTTTGAAGCGTTTGGCGACCAGCTTGTGGAGTTGCATCTGCACGACAACCACGGCGCGAACAGTATGCGCGACGAACACCTCTGGCCCGGTGATGGCACGGTGGACTGGCCGGAGGTTTCGCAACGCATAACGGCATTGAAGACGCCACCAACCGGCGTGCTGGAGATCGCGCACGAGCTCGGCGAAGACGAGACCGCTGTTCGCGCGAAGGCCGAGGCGGCCTGGCGCACGATATCCCTGACCCACGAGGAAATTCGATGAAGACCCTTTGTTCACTACTGCTTGTTCTGTTCTCGCTGACCGCCTCCGCACAAGAGAAGGGCGAGCCCGGCAAGTTCGACTTCTACCTGCTTAACCTTTCGTGGGCGCCGGAGTTTTGCGCCATCCAGGGAACGAGTGCGGAGTGCAAGGCGCCGCACGGATTTATCGTGCATGGGCTGTGGGCGCAGAACAATGACGGCAGCTATCCGGTGAACTGCGCGGACCGCCCCGGACCGGCGCATCCGGAGGCGAACCTCGACATCACGCCCGACCTTTCGCTGCTAGCGCATGAGTGGGCCAAGCACGGCACCTGCACCACGCTGACACCTGAGAAGTTCTTCGCCCAGGAGCACCAGGCCTTTCACTCGCTGAAGATTCCGCCGCAACTCGAGCACCTGGACCACGAGACCTCGATGAAGCCCGACGAGATCCTCGACCTCTTCGGCAAGATCAACCCGGGCTTCCCGCCGGGCAGCATCCTGCTGAGCTGCGGCCGCAACCATCTCACGGCCATCGAGGCCTGCTTCTCGAAAGACCTGAAGCCGATCGCATGCCAGGGCCTGCGCACCTGCCGCGCGAACGAGGTGAAGATTACGCCTCCCGCCGCGCAGTGAAACGCGGCGCGTAGAGGCGTAAACTAGCTCTTGTGTCTGAACCTCAAAACCTAACCACCATTGGCGCTATCGGCGCGCATGAGGGCCAAAGCGTAACGCTGCGCGGCTGGCTTTACAACATGCGTTCGTCGGGCAAGCTCTTGTTTCCCACCTTCCGCGACGGCACCGGAACCATCCAGGGCATCGTCCCCAAAGCAGCCGTGCCGGAGGCGCTCTTCGACGCACTGAAGAACCTCACGCTGGAGTCCAGTGTCGTCGTCACGGGCAAGGTGCGTGCGGATTCGCGCGCCCCGTCAGGCTTCGAGCTCGACGTGGAAGACGTCGCCGTCACGCAGCGCATCCCCGACGAGACGCCCTATCCCATCTCGCTCAAAGAGCACGGCGTCGACTTCCTCATGGAGCACCGCCACCTTTGGCTCCGCACGCCGCGCCAGTCGGCGATCCTGCGCGTCCGCGCCACCATCATGCGCGCCGCAGCGGAGTACTTCGACACCAACGGCTTCATTCGCACCGATCCGCCCATCCTCACGCCCAACGCCTGCGAAGGCACCAGCGAGCTCTTCGAGATGGACTACTTCGGCGACGACAAGGCCTACCTCACGCAGAGCGGCCAGCTCTACATCGAAGCCACCGCTCTCGCGCTCGGCAAGGTCTACAGCTTCGGTCCGACGTTCCGCGCGGAGAAGTCCAAGACCCGCCGCCACCTCACCGAGTTCTGGATGATCGAACCCGAAGTCTGCTATCTCGATCTCGACGGCCTGATGTCGCTCGCCGAAGGCTTCCTCACGCACATCGTCACCCGCGTGCTCGAAGCCCATCGCAACGACCTCAAAGTGATCGGCAAGGATGTTGCGAAGCTCGAAGCGATTGCGGAGCCAGGTGCGTTCCCTCGCCTGAGCTATGACGACGCGCACAAGATGCTGCTCGACGCCCACGCCAAAGGCCTGATCGAAACCGCGCACATCTACGGCGACGACTTCGGCTCGCCCGACGAGACCTACATCAGCAATCAGTTCGCGAAGCCCGTGATGGTGCATCGCTATCCCGCCGAGGTG
>Ga0302314_10019128_pt1 | contig 11391 bp, 7 predicted proteins | sample III_Palsa_N2_3_FD_200533 | JGI IMG/M metagenome (GOLD analysis project Ga0302314, IMG submission 200533) | Peat permafrost microbial communities from Stordalen Mire near Abisko, Sweden - III_Palsa_N2_3 | ecosystem: Environmental > Terrestrial > Soil > Palsa > Peat permafrost | place: Sweden... | reverse complement strand
ACGGAAGTCACCAGCCGTGCCCGCGGCCCGCGCGGCTTCGACTGCCTGACCGAACGCGAGCAGGTCAAGCTGGCCGGGGCCGGCCCGCAGGGAGTAGCTGGCTCCCATCGACGCCAGCGTCACCGGGACATGAGGATGCGTCGGGCCGCCGCCAAGCACCTGCCTGAGCCTGCTCAGGTGGGCTTGGACCAGGCTCACCGCCGCCGCGGGCGGACCATCGGGCCACAGGGCGTCGATGATCGTTTCCCTGTGCACGAGAGAGTTGGGCCGCGCGACCAGCAGGCCGAGGACTGCGCGCTGCTTGGGCCCGCCTAGGTGCAGTGGCGCGCCGTCCCGCCAGGCGCTGATCGGACCGAGCATCCGCAGCCACAGACCGCTCATGCCGGTCTTCGTCACACGGGCCACCTCATCGGTGGAGTCCGAATCCAGCCCGAGTATCTCCGCGATCCTGGTCAGTGACCCCGTCCGGGGACTGACGGTACGTCCCTGCTCTAGGTCACGGACCGCCCCCAGGCTGATGCCCGCCCGCCGCGCCAGCTCCCCCTGAGTCAAACCAGCAGCGCGGCGGAACTCCCGTACTACTTCACCCATTCCGGTCCGGAAATACACTGGCTCCTCCTACGGTGTGCTATGCCGGATAGCGCCAGACTTCCCCCGCACATCCCTTACGTTGCGCTTGCGTCCAGCGGGGGTGGGCTATGGAGTTTGGCCTGCTCGGGACGCTCGAAGTGCGGGGCGACGACGGGAGCGTGCGCAGGATTCCGGCGGGCGAGCTGCGGAGGGCTGTACGTCCTTGGCCGCGGACTTTGCCCGCTTGCCAAGATTTACATAGATGCGTGATATTTGGGTTACAACCTCGTGACAGGGACGGCCGACAGCCGGTACCGGCCCCTGCGGGCACCGATCTCGCCTTGCGCTATGAGGTCAAATCCCACCCTGCGCCTTTCTGAATATCCCATAGTGCCCTGTGAAGCCGATGGTATTAACCCATGCCTCGACATGCGCCGTGCCATTTAATATGGACGTGACGCGCTTGCGCGGAAAGGGTGTGCCTCCTCCTGTTTCGAGATTCCCGTGCCGGTGCGGTCGCGGTATATGCGTGCATGCGGGGCTCGCGCACAGAAGTATGACATCTGCGTAATAATCGCGTGATAACGTGTTCCACTGGCCTTATCGGGACTGGCGCCGGAACGGGGGCCGCCATGCAGTTCGGGGTGCTGGGGTCTTTGCAGGTCATACCCGGGGACTCCGGCGAGCCCCAGGTGATCTCGGCGGCGCGGCTGCGGGCACTACTGGCGGTGCTGCTGTGGCGGGCGGGCCAGCCGGTGCCGACCGATGAGCTCGCTGAGCTTGTGTGGGACGGCGCGCCTCCCGGCGGGGCGGCGGAAACGATCCGGGTCCTGGTGATGCGGCTGCGGCGGGGGCTGGACAAGCGGGCCGCGGCGCGGATCGTGACGCGTGCTCCCGGTTACGCGATCAGGATCTCCGGCGATGAACTGGACGCGTCGCGGTTCGAGGCGCTGACCCGGCAGGCAGGCGCCGCGGTCCGCGCCGGCCGGTGGGCGCAGGCTGCGGAGACCGCGGCAGGGGCGCTGGGATTGTGGCGCGGCGCGCCACTGACGGATGTCCCCTCGCAACTGCTGCGGGATCAGTGGGTGCCGCGCTTGGAGCAACTGCACGTGCAAGCGCTGGACTGGCACATCGAAGGGGACCTGCGCGACGGCCGCCACGAGCAGCTGATCCCCGAGCTGCAGGAGCTGACCGCGCGTCATCCGCTGCGGGAACATTTCCATGCCCAGCTCATGCTCGCCCTCTACCAGTGCGGGCGGCAGGCCGAGGCACTGTCCGCGTACCAGCGCGTGCGCTCCACCCTCGTGCGTGAACTGGGCGCCGAGCCTGGGACCGAGCTGCAAACGCTGCAGCAGCGGATCCTCCGCGCCGACCGTGCCCTGACGGCCCCGCAGCCCGCCGTCTCGCACGCTGCGCTAGCCGCCGCGACAGGCCTCGGCGACGCCGCCGCGTCGGCCGCGGCAGCCGGACGGCTTGATGACGCTGGTGCCTCGAACCTTGTGTGGATCGAGTCCGCGGTCAGCAGGAAATTCGTGGGCCGTGAGAAGGAACTCGGCGTTTTGAGGGAGGCGTGGTCCAGCGCGATGGCGGGCCATCGCGTCTTGGCGTTCGTCGCCGGCGAGCCGGGGATGGGGAAGACAGCGCTCGCGGCCGAGCTGGCGGGGCTTGTCCGCGCCAGCGGAGGCTTGGTGCTTTACGGGCGGTGGGACGAGGTGGTGCTGGCTCCCTATCAGGCATTCCGGGAGGCCCTGGGTGATTATGCGCGGGCCTGCCCGGAGGCGCTGCTGCGCCGGGACCTGATTGACGTGGCCGGGGAAATCGCCCGCTTGTGGCCCGAGCTCGCACGGCGGATCGGGTTCTCCCCCGCTCCGCCCCTGGCTGCGGCGGAGGCCGAGCGGTTCCGGCTGTTCGAGTCGCTTGACACGTGGATTCAGCGGCTGGCAGCCCGGCACCCTGTCCTGTTCGTCCTCGATGACCTGCACTGGGCGGACGGGCCCTCCCTCCTCTTGCTCCGGCATCTGATGCAGGCCAGGCGTTCCACGCCGCTTCTCGCAGTGGCCATGTACCGTGACGTTGAACTTGAGCGGAGCGAGCTTTCGGCTGCCCTGCCATCTTTGGCGCGCGACACCGATTGCCGGCGCCTGGCGCTCCGCGGGCTTGAGCGTGACGCGGCCACCTGGCTGCTGGAGGCCGCGGCCGCCCGGCCATTCTCCGAACGCGAGTCCACGCTGGTCTCCGAACTTGAGCGGGAAACCGGAGGCAATCCCTTCTTCCTGCTTGAGATGGCCAGGCACAGGTCGGAGCTAGGCGCCTCCGACCTGGAATCGGCCCGGCTCGGTGCGACTCCAGCGGAGATTCCGGAATCCGTCCGCGACTTGATCCGGTGGCGATTGGGACGAGTGTCGGGCAGATGCGCCGAGATACTCGCGGTCGCATCGGTGATCGGTGAGCGGTTCGCCGCGTCCTTGCTGGCGTCGGCAGCCTCGCTGGAAGAGGCCGCAACCGTCGATCTTCTCGAGGAGGCGGCGCGGGCAGGCCTGATCGCGGAAATCGACGGCGAGCCGGATTGCTGGCGTTTCTCGCACTCACTTGCCAGGCGAGTAACCGCCGGCGAGCTAAGCAGGAGCCGCAAGGCCCGGCTGCATCAGCGGATCGGCGCAACGCTGGAAACCCGCCCTGATATCTCGCCGGCCGAACTCGCGCATCACTTCGGCGCGGCCGCGAGCGTTGGCTCTGCCGTGAAGGCGACCGGATACGAGCGCCTGGCCGGGAAGCGTGCGCTGGCCGAGGTCGCGGCCGAGGTCGCGGTGCAGCGCTTCAGCAAAGCGCTTGAGCTCCTCGATCGCTTCGGTCCGCAGGACCAGACGCTCCGGTGCGAACTGCTCCTCGAGCTGGCGGAGGCACACGACCGGACCGGGGATTACACGACCAGGGACGAGCGGTTCGCTGAAGCGGCGGACGGCGCCCGCCGTCTCGGGAACGGCGAGTTGTTCCTGCATGCGGCCCTCAGGTACGGCGGCATCCTTCCGGCGGGAGTTCGTCCCGACGCGCGGGCGCAAGCGCTCCTAGAGGAGGCGCTCGAGTGGCTGGGTGAGGAGGATACCGGTGCCAGGGCCACGATCCTGGCCCGCCTTGCCCACTGGCTGCACTATGAGCGTCCCTACCCGGAGCGGCTGGAGCTCAGCGACCGGTCGGTGGCCATGGCGCGCGGCACCGGCGATCAGCGGATGCTCGCCACCGCCTTGCTGAATCGTTGCTGGGCGCTCGACGGGCCGCGCGACGTTGACGATGCCCTCCGGGCGGCTGGAGAGATCCTTGACATCGGTGCCGAGTTCGAAGAGCCCGAGCTGACGCTCGAAGGGCTGCGGGTCAAGCTGATCGCACAGTTCGAGAAGGGGGAGCACACGGCCGCGGTACGGACGGCGCTGGTGATGAGGCAGCTGGCGGAGAAGGTACGGCACCCGGAGTTCATCCGCCTGGCCATGATGTGGGACGTCATTATCGCCAGCATGGAGGGGAAGTTCGGGTCCGCCGACGAGATGGCCGGTGAGCTTGGCCGCTGGCTCCAGCGGATCGGGCATCCGCAGGCTCAGCTCATTCCCGTGGCGCAAACTTTCTCGTGGCGGTGGTTGCAGGGACGCGCAGCCGAGTACATACCGGTGTTCGAGGCACTGTCGGTGTCGGAGCCCGCAGAGCTCAGCTGGCCAGCCGTCACGGCATGGTGCCTGGCCGAAGCGGGAGCGCGGGACCGAGCGGCCGATCTGCTTCACCGGATGAAACCCGCATCAGCGGTGGCCGCGGACCATAACTTTCAATGGTGGGCCATGATAGTAGGCTTCTCGGGTGTGGTCGACCTGGTTGAGGACCGGCAGTGGGCCGAGGTTCTCTACGATCTGGCCGCACCCTATGCCGGGAACAATTGCACGCTGGGAGTAGCCGGCTTCATCGGCGCCGCGGACCACTGGCTCGGTGTGCTCGCGGGGGTGGCCGGTCGCTTCACCGAAGCCGTCCAGCACCTGGAGGCCGGGCTGGCGCGGCACCGCGACATGGGGTCCCGGCCGCTGACGGCACTTACCCAGGAGGCCTACGGCCACGTGCTGTCCAGACGCGGGGAGGAAGCGGACATCGACCGGGCGCGCATGCTCACGGGAGCCGCGATGCGCACGGCCGACGAGTTCGGGCTGGCGGCGATCCGGAACCGGCCTCGCCTACGGCGTTGACCCACGATCGAAGAGAGACGGACGGTCGGCTGCTCGGAGAAGCGGTCCCCCGCGCGCTGGCCCGCGGGGACCAGCAGGATCAGATCAGGGATTTCGCAGGCTTGGCCAAGTGATGCGGCAGCGCTCGCCCTGACGGACAACCGGCGGCTGGCCGGCCGCGTTCTTTGATCTCGAGGCCTTGCGCCTTGGCCCAGGTGCGTACCTCGGTGTTGCTGATGCGGCTCGCGGGAGTCTTGCGTCCGTTCTGGCCGGTGGCGAGCATCGTGCCGGCCTGGCCCTTAATCAGGTCACCGGGTCGTCGGTACCGCAGGGTGTGGCCGCGGTGCTCATCGCGCTGGTGATGATCCGCGTCAGTCTCCGGCTTATCCAGCGCAGCCGCGACTTCCTGGTCGGCGCCTGGGCGGGGCCGGGGGACCGCAGGGCCGCGATGTTGCTGGCGTCACCCAGCCATTCCGGCCAGCTGAGGAGGAGAGAGTACGAGCGTTTCTCCTCGGGTACCCCGGCGCGACCGCCATCCGCGAACTCCTGGTCACCTTCGTCGGTCCGGGCCGGGTATGGATTGTCGCCCGGGTTGACATCGACGATGGCCTGAGCGGCGCTCAGGTCAAGGCACTGGTACGCGGCATCGAGTCGGGCCTGAAGCATGGGTCGCAAGACGTCTACCGGGTGGACATCGTGCCCACTGGCGGACCACAGGGGCGTGCCGTAACCGACAGCCTTTGACGAAACTTGGGGTCGTAAAAGCTGATCAGTTTCCGCCCCCGTCCGTCCGTGGGCGCGGCCTTCGTGGCGCCCCGCGCGGCCAGCCACGGCGTCCCGATCCCGGCTATTGCTTTTCAGCCTCTGTTATCCCTGCGGTGACGCCCGTTCTGGGCGGAAAATGGGTGCGGCTGCTGTCCGCTGACGCCGTCTGCCCCTTGATCCTCGAGATCGTTTTCCAGCCGGGTGCCGGGAGCCAGTCTTTGGGCCCTTCAGTGTCGCTTCGAGCACGAGGATCAGATTCCTCCATGTGTCCCTGTGGCTCCTGCGGGCAGCGGCCGCCGTTGGTCCGTCGAGGTGAGGCAGGCAAGATGCTGGCAGAAACGCAAGACCACGAGGAGATCATCGCGCGGGTCGCGGCGCTGGATACCGGCAAGGCCGAGCTGGTGTGCTGCGTGCGGGTCCCGCGCGAGGACCGGCCCGGCCGGCTGCAGGAGGTAGAGACGTACTCCACGATGACCAGGTCGCTGCTGGGCATGGCCGGTCACCTGCGCGGTCTGGGAGTGACGCGGGTAGTGATGGAGGCAACGGAAGATTACTGGAAGCCGGCGTTCTACCTGCTGGAGGCAGCTGGGTTCGAGACCTGGCTGGTGAACGCCAGAGACGTGAAGCACCTGCCCGGGCGGCCCAAGACCGGCAAGCTCGACGCGATCTGGCTGTGCAAGGTCGCCGGGCGGCAGATGATCCGGCCGGGCTTCGTTCCCCCGCCAGAGATCCGGCGGCTGCGTGATGTCACCCGCTATCGCGCTGACCTGGTGGCGGTACGCACCGCTGAGAAGCAGCGGGCGGAGAAGCTGCTAGAAGACGCCCAGATCAAGCTGAGCGTCGTCGCCTCGGACATCTTCGGGGTTTCCGGCGGGCAGATGATGGCCGCGCTGATCGCCGGCGAGCGCGACCCCAAGGTGCTCGCGCAGATGACGCGGGCCGCGATGCGCGGCAAGATCACTGCCTTGCAGGAAGCATTCACCGGCCACTTCACCGGCCACCACGCGTTCCTGCTGGAGAAGATGCTGGCGCGAGTCGATGCGACCGACGCTGACATCGCCGCGCTCGACGCCAGGATCGAGGAGATGATCACCCCTTTCGCCGCAGCGGCACAGCGCCTGGATGAGATCCCCGGCATCAACGCCATCGCCGCGTGCGTGGTCCTGGCCGAGACCGGGATCGATATGAGCCGGTTCCCCACCGCCGGCCACCTGGTTTCCCGGGCCAAGTTCGCCCCCGGCGTCCAGGAATCCGCCGGGAAGAAGAAAGGCAGGAACAGTACCGGGCACGGCAACTCCTACCTGGCGCGGGTGCTCGGCAACGCCGCCGTCTCCGCCGGCCGGACCGGCACGTTCCCGGGAGAGCGATACCGGCGCATCGCCCGCCGCCGCGGCCGCAAGAAAGCCGTGGTGGCCGTCGGCCGGTCCATCCTGGTCATCAGCTGGCATCTGCTCGCCGACCCCGGCGCCCGCTGCACCGACCTCGGCAGCAGCTTCTACGAGACCCGCATCAACCCCGAACGCCGCAAGCACGGCCACATCCGCCAGCTCGAAGCCCTCGGCTACAAGGTCACCCTCCAGCCCGCAGCCTAACCACCGCGCCCATCTCACCCGGCTCCGCCCGCACTCCACCGGGGCTGCCGCCTGCCCGCTAACTCTCCGATTTTCGGATCAGGGTTTCGGGTGCTGGCGTCGTAAAACTGAGCGACCAGGAGTTCGATACGCTCAGTTTCGCGGCCCGGACGTAGCCGGTTATCGTGCCCGAGTGTGGACAGTCCGTGCAGCGCAGCCCACAGGACCTCGGTGAGGGTATCGACATCCCGCCCGCCGGCGACACTGGCGACTGCCTCACGCAGTTCCGCGAACGCCGCTGACAATTGGACTGGGCGGCCCTCGGCACTGAAGGGCAGTCGCGTGGCTCGCGTGAACATCGCGTGGTAGAGCGCCGGGCTATCGGTCGCGAAGCTACTGTACGCGCGGGCGACCCGGGCCAGCACCTCCCGGGGTTCTCCGGCACCGCGCCGCGCCTTGCCGAGGCTCTCTGCGAGCTCGCCGAAACCCTCCAGCGCGACGGCCTCGACGATGTCTTCCATGGATGCGAAGTGCTTGTAGAGCACTGGCTGGCTGTACTCGATCTCAGTGGACAGCCGGCGGGTGGTAACCGCATCCCAGCCCTCGCGCTCGGCAACGGCGCGGGCCGTTGCGGTGATGAGCCTGCGGCGGGCAGCGTGATCACGGAGTCGGCGGTCTGCGATGGCCATGCCTAAATGTTAGCATCGCTCTTAACACTAGCGCCGCTATTGACACACCCTGCCCGTGGGGTTAGCGTTGCTAGCACTAACACCTTCGATGGGAGTTCGGCATGGAAACGAACGGACAGCACCTCGCCGAGACCTACCTCGCGATGCTGAACACGCACGAGCCGGATTTGGTGGACCGGTTCGTCGCCGAGGGCTATCGCAACCACAACGCCTTCGTCGGCGACGGCCGTGAGGCGAACCGCCAGTTCTGGACCGCGTTCTTCGCCGGCTTGCCCGATCTGAGCGCCACCATGGAGGACTGCGTGACTTCCGGTGACCGCGTGGTTGGCCGCTTCGTCTACCGCGGTACCCACGCCGGCGAGCTCATGGGCATCCCCGCGAGTGGTAAGCCGGTGGAGATGCGCTCCATCGATATCTGGCGCGTCGAGGACGGCATGTTCGTCGAGCACTGGGATGAACTGAACCTGCTGGAGATGTTCCAGCAGATGGGCGCACTGCCGCCCCTGGGCGCCGGCCCTGAGGGGTGATGCACCTCGCCGCCCTCATCGCGGTGCTGAGCACCGGGGTGGTCTACGGCACGGACGCGTTCTGCGCGCTCGTCCAGCGACCCGCCCTCGCCCGTGTCGATGACGCGACGCTCACCGCGGTCATGGGCAACGTGCATCGCTTCGGCGACCGGCGCGAGCCCGTCCCCGGGATCCTCGGCATCATCGCCTCTGCCGCAGCCTGCGTCCTCGCCGCACTGGCAGGACGGCCCGTCGCATCGGCAACCGCAGGAGCAGCGCTGGCACTGCTGGTCGTGTGGGTGCTCCTTTACCTGCGCGTCAGCGCGCCGATCAACCGCGCACTCACCGCCGCCGCCGACAAACACCAGACACCGGCCAACGCTAACTCCCGGCGGTGGCGTTATGGTCAAGTGCCAATCAAAGTAGAAGGTGGGGCCAAACCAGGTTGACACGGCCAGGACTCTGGCGTGACCTGGTTTACCTCGATGGATGGGCAACGTTGACTAGCACTTCAGGGCCGGCCCCTGTGGTGGGTGGTGAATGGCTGCATGGCACAGGACATGGAGTTCTGGCTGCTGGGCCCGCTGGTAGTGCGCCGCGGCGGGGTAGTGGTGCCGCTGCCGCGAGGCCACCAGCGTGCGGTGATGGCGGCCCTGCTGCTGAGCGTGAACCAGGTTGTGTCGGTGGATGAGCTTGCCGAGGTGCTGTGGGAGCAGAAGCCCCCGGCGTCGGCGCGAGTGACGGTGCAGAACTATGTGAAGCGGCTGCGTACCGCGCTCGGGCAGGCTGACCGGGACCGAATCGGTACCCGGCCGGATGGCTACCTGATCCACGTGGGCGCTGGTGAGCTGGATGTGGCTCAGTTCGAGGTACTAGTGGCGGCGGCGCGCGCGGCCGCCAGGAACGGCTCATGGGACCAGGCATCTGCAGATGCTAATGCGGCCCTGGGGTTGTGCCGGGGTGAGCCTCTGGCTGACGTGGGATCGCAGGTGCTGGCGTTGCGGGAGGCGCCACGGCTCGTGGAGATGCGGCTTCAGGCGCTGGAGGCGCGCGTGGAGGCGGACTTGCACCTGGGGCGCCACGCGGATGTGATCCCGGAGCTGCAGCGCCTGACGCGCGAGCGTCCGCTGCGGGAACACCTTCATGCCCTGCTGATGCTGGCGCTGTACAGGTGCGGACGTCAGGGGGAAGCGCTTGGTGCCTACGCCGGCGTCCGCGGGACGCTGATGGAGGAACTCGGTGCGGAGCCGGGAAGCGAGTTGCGCGAGTTGCATCGGCGTATCCTCGTCAGCGATTCCGGCCTGGCTGCTCCTCGTCCGGCGCTGCGTACCGCAGATCCTGCCGCGCCGCCGGTTCCGCGTCACCTGCCCGCGACCACGGCGCATTTCGCCGGGCGAGCAGGTGAGCTGGCAGCACTGAACAGGTTGCTGGATGAGGCCGGAGGCGGGACACCGGGAACGCTGGTGATCTGTGCCGTAGGCGGGACGGCCGGGGTGGGCAAGACCGCGCTGGCCTTGCGTTGGGCCCACCAGGTCGCGCAGCGTTTCCGCGATGGGCAGCTGTATGTGAACCTGCGCGGCTTCGACCCGTCCGGCATCCCGGCCACGCCCGCCGACGCGATCCGCGGGTTCCTCGATGCCCTAGGCACGCCGCCGCACCGGATCCCGCCGGATCCGGCGGCCCAGGCAGGCCTGTACCGCAGCCTGATGGCCTGCAAGCAGGTGCTGATTGTCTTGGACAACGCCCGTGACGAACAGCAGGTACGCCCGCTGCTGCCCGTCGGTCCGGGTTGCCTGGTGATCGTCACCAGCCGCGGCCAGCTGACCGGGCTGGCCGCCGCAGAGGGCGCCCGCCTGCTCACCCTCGACGTCCTCAGCCACGCTGAGGCCCGCCAGATGGTCGGTGCCAGGCTGGGTAGCCAACGCGCCGCAGCCGAACAGGACGCGGTGGACGAGATCGTCCGTCTGTGCGCGCGGCTTCCGCTGGCCATGGCGATAGCCGCCGCGCATGCCGCCGCCCGCCCCCAGCTTCCTCTCGCCGACCTTGCCGCCATACTCAGCGACGCGCACAGCCGGCTCGACGCCCTGGACACCGGCGACCCCACCATGAGCGTCCGCGCCGTGTTCTCCTGGTCGGCCCGGCAGCTCGGTCCTGTCGCGGCGCGGCTGTTCCGCGTCCTTGGCTTGCACTCTGGCCCGGACATCACTGCGTCGGCCGCCGCCAGCCTGGCAGGAATCGAGCTGCCCGCGGTCCGCCGGACGCTGCGGGAACTGACCGCGGCGAATCTGCTCACCGAGCACGTGCCGGGCCGGTACGCCTTCCACGACCTGCTTCGCGCTTACGCCATCGAACAGGCCGAAGCCAGCGAGGATAGCGAGGCCCGGCGCGCAGCCGTCCGCCGGGTGCTCGGCCATTACCTGCACGCCGCCCGCATCGCTGCCATTCTGGTAAATCCGGGGCGTGAGCCGGTAAGCCCTGACTCGCCGCAGCCGGGCATCACACCCGAGCCGCTCGCCGACCCTCAGCAGGCGCTGACCTGGTTCGAAGCTGAACATCAGGTTCTGCTCGCCGCGGTCTCCCTGGCGGCCGACACCGGCTTCGACACGTGCGCCTGGCAGCTGCCCTGGGCCATGACGGACTTTCTGATTAGGCGCGGGCACTGGCGCGAGCTCGCCGTCGTCCAGCACACCGCGCTGGCCGCCGCCACACGTCTGGGCGACCTGGCCGGGCAGGCCGCGATCCTCCGTTCCCTCGGCAAGACTTATATCTCGCTCGGCGACCACAACAGGGCCAGCGAATACCTGGCAGACTGCATACCGCTCTACGAGCAGCTCGGAGACCGTCTCGGCGAGGCCTTGGCCCACCAGTCCTTGTGCATGGTGGCCGAGCAGCAGGGCCGCTATACCGCGGCTATGGGCCACGCTCAGCGGGCCCTCCGGCTGTCCCGTACCAGTGACCACCCGGCCGGGCTCGCCGGGCAAGCGTCAGCTCTCAACGCGGTCGGCTGGTGCCACGCCTTGCTTGGCAACTACCGGGAGGCACGCTCGTTCTGCCAGCAGGCCATGCCCCTGATCCGGCAGGCCGGCCACCG
>Ga0302314_10019125_pt1 | contig 11392 bp, 10 predicted proteins | sample III_Palsa_N2_3_FD_200533 | JGI IMG/M metagenome (GOLD analysis project Ga0302314, IMG submission 200533) | Peat permafrost microbial communities from Stordalen Mire near Abisko, Sweden - III_Palsa_N2_3 | ecosystem: Environmental > Terrestrial > Soil > Palsa > Peat permafrost | place: Sweden... | reverse complement strand
GTCTGGGCGTCGCCAGCCTCGACTGCCGGCAAGACGGATTGATGTTGGGCGCTGGTCCCCGGGAGAGTTGGCTGTTCAATTCGACTCTCGCCGGCATAGAGGCCGCTGACTCCCTGCTCCTGATCGGCACGAATCCGCGTGTGGAAGCGCCGGTGCTGAACGCCCGAATCCGCAAGATGTGGTTGACGGGTAAGACCAGTGTCGGCCTCATCGGCGAAGACGCAAATCTCGGATACGCCCATGAGCGGCTGGGCGCCAACGCCGGTGCGGTTTCGCGCCTGACCGACAAGGGGTCGGCCTTCGCCGCCGCGTTCCGGGCCGCCGAGCGACCGGCGATCATCATCGGCCAGGGCGCACTCTCGCGTGTCGACGGCGCTGCGGTTTTGAAGACCGTGGCGGCCGCGGCCGACGTCTACGGCGTCGTGCGCGCCGGCTGGAACGGCTGGAACGTCCTGCATACCGCCGCCGCGCGGGTGGGCGGCCTCGATCTCGGTTTCACCCCACGCCCGGGCGGGAAGACCGCCCAAGACCTCGCGGCCAGGGGCGGCGCCGACGTGCTCTTTCTTCTGGGGGCAGATGAGATCGATCTCGCCGAAAGCGACGCATTTGTCGTTTATCTGGGCACGCACGGGGATCGCGGCGCGCATCGCGCCGACATCATCCTTCCGGGCGCGGCCTACACCGAGAAGTCCGGTCTCTATGTGAACACCGAGGGGCGGGTGCAGCGCGGCGAGCGGGCGGTCTATCCCAAGGGCGAGGCCAAGGAAGACTGGGCGATCCTGCGCGCGCTCTCGGATCACCTGGGCGAGCGCCTGCCATACGACACGCTCGATCAGCTTCGCGACCGCCTATTCAAGGATCACCCGACCTTTGGCCAAATTGGTTACGCGCCCGGCTCGGAGCCGGCGCCGCTCCGCCTCTCCGGACTCGGCGACGCCGGTCCGTGGGCGGACACGCCGCTGGCGACTCCGATTCGCCAGTTCCACCTGACCAATCCGATAGCACGGGCGAGCACCACCATGGCCGAGTGCGCCGCCCTGGCGGCCGGCCTCAAGCTGGCCGCGGAGTAGGGGATGGGCGCTCAGGGCTTTTGGGCGACGGGCGGCGGTTGGACGCTGCTCACGGTCCTCCAGATCCTTGCCATTCTGGTGTGGATTCTGCTGTCGCTCGCCTTCCTGCTGCTGGCGGACCGCAAGATCTGGGCCGGCGTTCAGTTGCGCAAGGGCCCTAATGTGGTGGGTCCCTTCGGGCTGCTGCAGTCGTTCGCCGACTTCCTGAAGTTCGTGCTCAAGGAGATCGTTGTCCCTGACGGGGCCGACAAGGCGGTGTTCCTTCTGGCGCCGTTGGTCAGCTTTACCCTGGGGTTCGCGGCCTGGGCGGTCGTGCCGCTTGCACCCGGGTGGGTGGTCGCCAACGTCAACGTCGGCATTCTCTATCTATTCGCCATCTCTTCGCTCGGCGTCTACGGCATCATCATGGGGGGCTGGGCTTCGAACTCGAAGTACCCGTTCCTGGGCAGCCTGCGCTCGGCGGCTCAGATGGTGAGTTACGAAGTCTCGATTGGCTTTGTCATCGTCACGGTGATTGTTCTCGCCGGCTCGATGAACCTGCAGACCATCGTCGAGAAGCAGGCCGGCGGGTTCTGGCACTGGAACATTCTGGGCGGCGGCGGCTGGAAGCAGCTGCCCATGGCGCTGGTCATGATCCCCATGGCGGTGGTGTTTTTCATCTCGGCTCTGGCCGAGACAAACCGGCCCCCGTTCGACCTGCCCGAGGCCGAATCCGAACTCGTGGCCGGCTACCAGGTGGAATATTCCTCGACCCCCTACCTGCTGTTCATGATCGGCGAATACGCCAACATCGTCCTGATGTGCGCCATGATCAGCATCCTGTTCTTTGGAGGCTGGCAGGCGCCGTTTCCCACGGGGTTCACTGCTTCCTGGAACCCGACGGCGGCCAGCTTCTTCGGCTTCCTTTGGTTCTTCGCCAAGGTCATCTTCTTCTTCTTCCTGTTCGCCATGACCAAGGCGGTGGTGCCCCGCTACCGCTACGATCAATTGATGCGGCTGGGCTGGAAGGTGTTCCTCCCGATGTCTCTGGCGGCAGTGCTGCTGATTGCCGCCTACCGCGTGTTCGGACCGGCGGCATGAAGGCGATGGCGGGTCTTGCGGTCCTGATGCTTGCCGCCTGCGCCTCTGCTCCAGTTGGCGGAGGCTCTTATGATTTGGCGGCCGGGGTCGCCAGCTATGACGCGCTCAAGGCGGCGACGGACAAATGCCGGGCTGACGGCGGCCATCTGACGCTGAAGAGCAATTACGACCAGCACGATCTCTCCAGCTACCAATGCAAGATCGGCGGGGCGAGGTAGGCCATGTTCCAGCGAATCAATCAGGCCGTGAGGGGCGCCGCCCTGATGGATTTCGCCGGCGCCTTCGTGCTCGGCATGAGGTACATGATGCGGCCCAAGGCGACGGTGCTCTATCCCAACGAGCGCAATCCCCAATCACCGAGGTTCCGCGGCGAACACGCCCTGCGGCGTTATCCCAACGGCGAAGAACGCTGCATCGCTTGCAAGCTGTGCGAAGCCATCTGTCCGGCCCAGGCTATAACCATCGAGGCTGAACCGCGGGCCGACGGATCGCGGCGTACGACGCGCTACGACATCGACATGGTGAAGTGCATCTACTGCGGCCTTTGCCAGGAAGCCTGTCCCGTGGACGCCATCGTCGAGGGGCCGAACATCGAATTCGCCGTGGAGACCCGCGAAGAGCTCTACTACGACAAAGAGCGCCTGCTCTCGAACGGCGATCGTTGGGAGCGCGAAATCGCCAGGAACCTGGAACTTGACGCCCCCTACCGCTAAGAGGCCAGCGCGAGTTGAGCCGGGGCGCCCGACGCGCACCGGGGCCTCGCCAGAACGGAGACTGAGTTAGGAAGCCATGGTCCTTCAGGCCATCACCTTCTACCTGCTTGCGGCGACGACGCTCGTCGCCGGCGTGGCCGTGATCTCGGCCCGCAGCCCCGTGCACTCCGTCCTGTTTCTGATCACCGCCTTCTTTTCGGCCGCGGGCCTCTTCGTGCTGCTGGGGGCGGAGTTCCTGGCCATGATTTTGGTGGTCGTCTACGTCGGCGCGGTCGCGGTGCTGTTCCTGTTCGTGGTCATGATGCTCGACGTGGATTTCGTGGCCCTGAGACAAGGCTTCACGCGCTACCTGCCCATCGGAGCATTGGTCGCGGGCGTGCTCACCATTGAGATGGTGACCATCGCGGCCAATATCGCCACCCACGGCGCGGCGGCGTCGTCGACCGGTCCCCAGGCCTATGTCCAGGGCGCAACCAACGCCCAGGCCATCGGCGCGGTCCTGTACACCGACTATGCCTACTACTTTCAGGCTGCGGGCCTGATCCTGCTGGTGGCCATGATCGGGGCCATCGTGCTCACCCTCAAGCACCGCCCAAACATCAAGCGCCAGGACATCGCCGCTCAAGTGGCGCGCACGCCGGACCAGGGTCTCCGGATCGTCTCGATCAAGTCCGGGGAGGGGGTCGAAGTATGACGATTGGCCTGACCCATTACCTGACCGTGGCGGCGATCCTCTTCACCATCGGGGTCCTCGGCATATTCGTGAACCGCAAGAACGTCATCGTCATCCTGATGTCGGTGGAGTTGATCCTGCTGGCGGTGAACATCAATCTGGTCGCGTTCTCGGTGTTCCTGCACGACGTCACCGGCCAGATCTATGCCCTGTTCGTTCTGACCGTGGCGGCGGCCGAGGCGGCCGTGGGCCTTGCTATCCTGGTGACCTTCTTCCGCAACCGCGGAGATATCGCCGTCGATGACGCTTCGGTTATGAGGGGCTGAGCCGCAGCGCATGACGCCTCAACTCATTGTCACGCTGCTGGTCCTTGCCCCGCTGCTGGGCGCCGCCGTGGCCGGTCTCGCCGGCTGGCGGATCGGCGACCGGCCGGCCATGGCCATCACAACCGGTCTCTTGATCTTCTCCTGCCTGCTCGGCTGGGTGACCTTCGCCCAGGTGATCGGTGGGCATTGGCCGTCGAGTTTTGTGGTCCAGATCGCGCCGTTCATCGATGTTGGCGCGTTCCGCTCGACATGGTCGGTGCGCGTGGATGCGCTCTCGGCGGTGATGCTGGTGGTGGTGACCACGGTCTCGGCCCTCGTCCACATCTATAGCTGGGGCTACATGGCGGAGGACGAGCACAAGCCGCGCTTCTTCGCCTACCTCAGCCTCTTCACCTTCTTCATGCTGGCCCTGGTGACGGCGGCGGACTTCATGCAGCTGTTCTTCGGCTGGGAAGGCGTGGGCCTGGCTAGCTATCTGCTGATCGGCTTCTGGTACAAAAAGCCCAGCGCCAATTCGGCCGCCATCAAAGCCTTTGTCGTTAATCGCATTGGCGATTTCGGCTTCGCGCTCGGCATCATGACTGTGTTCTGGGCGTTTGGCACCATCCGCTTCGCCGAGATCTTTCCTCAGGTTGCGGCCCACGCCGGCATGACCTGGCAGTTCGCGGGCCATGGCTGGCGTCTCATGGATCTCGCCTGTGTGCTCTTGTTCATCGGGGCCATGGGCAAGTCGGCTCAGTTCCTGCTGCACACCTGGCTTCCCGACGCCATGGAGGGTCCGACGCCTGTCTCGGCCCTCATTCACGCGGCGACCATGGTCACCGCCGGCGTCTATATGGTCTGTCTGCTCTCGCCGATGTTTGAATATGCGCCCACCGCCAAGGCCGTGGTGACCGTGGTCGGCGCCGTCACGGCCCTCTTCGCGGCCACGGTGGGCTTGGCCCAGAACGACATCAAGCGGGTGATCGCCTATTCCACCTGCTCGCAGCTTGGCTACATGTTCTTCGGCGCGGGCGTCGGCGCCTATTCGGCGGCCATGTTCCACCTGTTCACCCACGCCTTCTTCAAGGCGCTGCTGTTCCTGGGCGCCGGGGCGGTGATCACCGCCATGCACCACGAGCAGGACATGCGCGCCATGGGCGGGCTGTGGCGGCGCATTCCCATTACCTACGCGGTGATGCTGATCGGCACCCTGTCGATCACCGGCGTTGGCCTGCCGTTCCTCGATCTTGGCCTTTCAGGCTTCTATTCCAAGGATGCGCTGATCAACGCCGCCTACACCGCCTCTCACACACGCGGGACGGCGACCTTCGCCTTCGTGGCCGGCGTCATCGCCGCGGGCCTGACCTCGTTCTACTCCTGGCGTCTCATCTTCATGACCTTCCACGGTCACGCCAAATGGGATGGCGCGCATGGTGACGCCCACGGGAGCCACGACGATCATGGTCACGCGCTGGAGCCCCACGAGTCACCCTGGGTGATGCTGATCCCTCTGATCGTCCTGGCAATCGGAGCAGCATTCGCCGGCGGCGCCTTTGTTGACTCGTTCATCGGACCTGAGCGCGCGAACTTCTGGCGTGGGGCCGTGTTCTCCGCGCCGACCAACCATGTGCTGGACGCGCACACCGTGCCCTGGTGGGTGACGATGGCGCCGCTGACGGTGACGGCCCTCGGATTCTTCGTGGCCTGGTGGGCCTACATCCGGCACGAGGGTCTGGGCGCCCGCATCGCCGCGAGGAAGGGGCCTGTTTGGTCGTTCCTCTACAACAAGTGGTACTTCGACGAGATTTACAACGCCGTATTCGTGCGCGGGGCCGAAGCCCTCGGCGACCTCTTCTGGAAGGTCGGTGACAAGAAGCTCATCGACGGCCTGGGACCGGACGGCGTGTCGCAGCTTTCCTACGCCGTGGGCCGCGCCACGGGACGTCTCCAGACAGGCTACGTCTATCACTACGCCTTCGTGATGCTGCTGGGCGTGGCCGGCTTGCTCTCCTTCGCCCTGTGGGCGTTCGGGAGATAGGCGGCGGTGCTTTCCCTCATCACCTTCCTGCCGTTGCTGGGCGTAGGCGCGATCCTACTCACGCGACAGTTCGCCGGCCCCCTGCAGGAGGATCGCGACGGCGCGGCTCGCTGGATTGCTCTTTGCACGACGCTCGCCGTCTTTGCGCTCTCGATCCTGCTGGTGGTGCGCTTCCGTCCGTCGCAGAGCGGCTTCCAGTTTACCGAGGAAGCCGCCTGGTTCGCCGGCCTCAACTACCGCATGGGCGTGGACGGCATATCGGTGCTGTTCGTGCTCCTCACGGCGTTCCTGATGCCTCTGTGCGTCGTCGCCAGCTGGCGCTCGATCACCACTCGCGTGGTCGAATACATGATCGCCTTCCTGATCCTGGAGAGCCTGGTGATCGGGGTGTTCTGCGCCCTCGATCTCATCGTCTTCTACCTGTTCTTCGAAGGCCAGCTGATCCCGATGTTCCTGATCATCGGCATCTGGGGCGGAGCCAACAAGGTTTACGCGGCCTTCAAATTCTTCCTCTATACGCTGCTGGGTTCGGTGCTGATGCTGGCGGCGATCCTGGCCATGATCGGCATCGCTCACACCTCATCCATTCCGGCTCTCATGGCCTACAAGTTCTCGCCGGGGTCCCAGACCTGGCTGTGGCTGGCGTTCTTCGCCTCGTTCGCGGTGAAGCTGCCCATGTGGCCGGTGCACACCTGGCTGCCGGACGCGCACGTCGAGGCGCCGACGGCGGGCTCGGTAATCCTGGCCGGCATCCTCCTGAAGATGGGCGGCTACGGCTTCCTGCGTTTCTCCCTGCCCATGTTCCCCAACGCCAGCCTGGCGTTCACGCCGCTGATCTTCGCTCTGTCGGTGATCGCCATCATCTACACCTCGCTGGTGGCGTTCCGGCAGACGGACATGAAGAAGCTGATCGCCTATTCCTCGGTGGCTCACATGGGCTTCGTCACCCTGGGCATCTTCTCCGGCAATCTGCTGGGCGAGCAGGGCGCCATCTTCCAGATGTTGAGTCACGGCGTCATCAGCGGTGCGCTCTTCCTGTGCGTCGGCGTCGTCTACGACCGCATGCATACGCGCGAGATCGCCTTCTACGGCGGCATCGTGAACCGAATGCCGATCTACGCCGCCGTGTTTCTGCTGTTCACCATGGGCAACGTCGGTTTGCCGGGCACCAGCGGCTTCGTGGGTGAGATCACCTCCCTCACGGGAACCTACGGCGCCAGCACCTGGTCGGCGCTTTTCGCCGCCACCGGCGTCATCTTGTCGGCCGTCTATGCCCTTACCCTCTACCGCAACGTGGTGTTCGGCGAACTCAACAACCCGGCGCTGGCGGCCATTGGCGACCTTGAGCGCCGAGAGGCTTTGATCTTCGCCCCGCTGATCATCGCCACCCTGGTCATCGGCCTGCAACCGGGCCTGGTGTTTCACATCACCGAGGCGTCGGCCCAGCATCTGGTGACCGCCTACCATGCGGCGACGGGGAGGTGAGGTGACCTTCTCCGCATCTTTCCTACTGGCCGGGCCCGAGGTCATCCTGGCGGTATCCGCCCTGGCGTTGCTGGTCTGGGGCGCGTTCGCGCGCACCGCCGGCGTCGTCTTTATCGGCGCCTCCGTGGCGGCCCTGGTCGCCGCGGCGGCGGTGGCCGTCCTTGGTCCTCACGGACGGGCATTCGACGGCGGCCTCATCGCCGACCAGGCCGCCACCTTCGCCAAGGTCGCTATTTATCTCGCCAGCGCGGCGGCCATCCCGCTTGGCCAGCGCTGGTTCGCCAGACGCGGCATCGAGCGCTTCGAATATCCGATCCTGGTGGTGCTCGCGGCCCTCGGCATGGGCATGATGGTGGCCGCCGGCGACCTTATCTCGCTGTACGTCTCCCTCGAACTCCAGTCCCTGGCGCTTTACGTCCTGGCCGCCTTCCGGCGCGACGACGAGAAATCGTCCGAGGCCGGCCTCAAATATTTCGTCCTGGGCGCGCTATCCTCTGGCCTGCTGCTCTATGGATCATCACTGATCTACGGCTTTGCCGGTTCGACGCATTTCGACGTCATCGCCCGCGCGGCAGCGTCTGGCGCGGGCCCGGGCGTGCTTTTCGGCCTCGTGTTCCTGATCTGCGGTCTGGCCTTCAAGGTCTCTGCGGCCCCGTTCCACATGTGGACGCCTGACGTCTATGAGGGCGCACCCACGCCTGTCGTCGGCTTCTTCGCCGGCGCGCCAAAGCTGGCGGCCATGGTGCTGCTCGCCAGGGTTCTCATGGAGGGTTTCGGCGGGGCCGTCGACCAGTGGCGCCAGGTGCTGATCGCGCTCGCTCTGATCAGCGTGGCCGTGGGCGCCTTCGCCGGCCTCGCCCAGCGCAACCTCAAGCGCCTGTGGGCCTATTCCTCCATCGCCAACATCGGCTACGCCCTCGTGGGCCTGGCCGCCGGCGGGACCGCCGGCGTGCAGTCCATGTTGCTGTTCATGATCCTCTACGTCATCGACGTGACCGGGTTCTTCGCCTGCCTGGCGGCCCTGTCTCGAGACGGGCGGCCCATGGAGACGTTCGATGACTTCGCCGGCCTGATGCGCGAGCGCCCAAGGCTGTGCCTGGCCATGACCGCCTTCTGTCTCTCGGCCATCGGCCTCCCGCCCTTCAGCGGCTTCTGGGGCAAGGTGTTCGTGTTCAAGGCCGCCATAGCGGCGGGGTTCGCGCCCGCGGCGGTTGTCGCCCTGGTGGGCAGCGTTGTCGCCGCCTTCTACTACCTGCGCCTGATCAAGATCATGTGGTTCGATCCCCCGCCCGGTCAGACCGACACGCCGCCCCGCGAGGCCGTGGCCGTCACCTACGCCAGCGCTCTCTTCGCCTTCCCGGCGGTGATGATCGCCCTCATCGCCCTCTATCCCTGGGCCCGTGACGCCGCCGCCGCCCTGGTTCTCAGATAAGGACGTGCCGGGCGCGCCTATCCTTGCTCTGGAGGAGATCGATTCCACCAACGCCGAGGCGAGGCGAAGGGCGGAGGCGGGTGAGACCGGGCCCCTATGGATCACCGCCCTGCGCCAGACTGCCGGGCGTGGGCGGCGCGGGCGCGCCTGGGAGACGGGGGAGGGGAACCTCGCCGCAACCTATCTTTTCACCACACAACTTCGCCCGGCTGACGCCGCTCAGGTCTCCTTCGTCGCCGCCCTGGCGGTCGCGGACATGGCCAGCGCTTTCGCGCCGCCGACCCTCGTGAGCCTCAAATGGCCCAATGATCTGATGATCGGAGGGCGCAAAGCCGCCGGCATTCTGGTGGAGTCCGGCGCCATCGCCGGCGGCGGCCTGTGGGTGGCCGTGGGCGTCGGCGTGAACCTCGCCCACGCACCAGATCTTCCGGAACGGCCGGCCACGACCTTCGCTGTCCATATGCGGGCGACGCCGCCCGGCCCGCTGGAAGCCCTGGCGCCATTAGCCGAAGCGCTTGAGGCATGGCGGCGGGTCTGGGAGCAGGGCGGTTTTCCGCCCATCGCCAAAGCCTGGACCGAGCGCGCCCACGGCATGGGCGAGCGGTGCGTGGCGCACCTTTCGGGAGAAACCGTCGAGGGGATCGCCGAGAGCCTTGACGCGGACGGCGCGCTGAAGCTCAGAACCGCCAACGGAGCCGTGCGCCGGATCACCGCCGGCGACGTGTTCTTTTAGGGAGGCCACCGGATGCTGCTGGCCATCGAGCAGGGAAACACCAACACGCTCTTCGCCGTCCACGACGGAGAGAGCTGGGTCGCCCAGTGGCGCGCGGGCACGGACCCCATGCGCACGGCCGACGAATACGGCGTTTGGCTGTCGCAGCTCCTCGCCATGGGCGGCCTTTCCATGGACATCATGGACGCCTGCATCATTTCCAGCGTGGTGCCGCAGTCCCTGTTCAGCCTGCGCAACCTCGCCCGCCGCTATCTTCATCTGGAGCCTCTGGTCGTCGGTGAGAATGTGGAGCTAGGCATCGAAATTCGCATCGAAAAGCCGTCGGAGGCTGGCGCCGATCGCCTGGTCAACGCCATCGGCGCCCACGTCGCCTACAAGGGGGCGCTGCTGGTGGTGGATTCCGGCACGGCCACCACCTTCGATCTGGTGGCGGCGGACGGCGCCTTCGAAGGCGGGGTGATCGCGCCAGGCATCAATCTTTCCGTTCAGGCCCTGCACGAAGCCGCCGCGCGCCTGCCGCGGGTGGCCATCCAGCGACCGGCGCATGTGATCGGCAAGGATACCGTCGCCGCCATGCAGTCGGGCATCTTCTGGGGCTATGTGTCGCTCATCGACGGCCTGGTGGCGCGCCTCAAGGCGGAGTACGGCCAGCCCCTGACCGTGATCGGCACCGGCGGCGTGGCGGCGCTGTTCCACGGCGCCACAACCGCCATCGACACCTTCGACCCGGATCTCACCATCCACGGTCTCCTCGAAATCGTCAGGCGCAACCCGCGCCCGGAGCTCTGATGACCCGCGCCCCTGCTCCTGGCGACGAACTCGTCTTCCTGCCGCTCGGCGGATCCAACGAAATCGGCATGAACTTCAACCTCTACGGCTATGGGCCGCCGGAGGATCGCAAGTGGATCGTGGTCGATCTGGGCATCACCTTCGGCGATGAAACCACGCCCGGCGTCGAGGTCATCCTGCCCGATCCCGAGTTCATCGAGGCCTATGCGGACGACATCCTGGGCATCGTCCTGACCCACGCCCACGAGGATCACATCGGCGCCGTGGCCTGGCTGTGGCCGCGGCTGAAGGCCCCTCTCTACGCCACGCCGTTCACCGCCTTCCTGCTGCGCGAGAAGCTGCGCGAGGCTGATCTGCTGGACGAGGCGCACATCACCGAGGTGCCCCTGAGCGGGACCTTCACCCTCGGGCCGTTCGAGCTCACCCTGATCACGCTCACCCACTCCATCCCCGAGCCCAATGGCCTGGCGATCCGGACGCCCCTGGGCGTCGTCTTGCACACGGGCGACTGGAAGCTTGATCCGGACCCTCTGACGGGGCAGCCCACCGACGAAGGCGCCATCCGCGCCCTGGGCGACGAGGGCGTGCTCGCCATGGTCTGCGATTCCACCAACGTCTTCGTCGAGGGCGAGGCCGGGTCCGAGGCGGACGTCCGCGAGACCCTCGGCGTGCTCATCGCCAGCCTCAAGGGCCGGGTAGCGACGGCCTGTTTCGCCTCCAACGTGGCGCGCATGGAGACGATCATCCACGCCGCCGAGGCGGCTGGACGGCGCGTGTGCCTGGTGGGGCGCTCGATGATTCGCATGTCCGCCGCCGCCCGCTCGGTGGGCCTGCTGGCCGGCGTGGCGCCGTTCATTTCCGACGCCGAGGCCGGGCGCATGAGGGACGACCAGGTTCTTTATCTTTGCACCGGCAGCCAGGGCGAGGCGCGCGCCGCGCTCTCGCGCATCGCCGACGGCACCCATCCACACGTGAGCCTGGGCGCCGGCGACGCCTGCGTGTTCTCCTCGCGCATCATTCCGGGCAACGAGATCCCCATCCGCAACTTGCAGAACAAGCTCGCCGATCGGG